>Ga0075425_100002239_pt1 | contig 19319 bp, 13 predicted proteins | sample SoiMethybrSBSTD4_FD_75300 | JGI IMG/M metagenome (GOLD analysis project Ga0075425, IMG submission 75300) | Bulk soil microbial communities from a Populus tree surrounding site in Tennessee, USA - Soil MetaG P. TD hybrid SBSTD4 | ecosystem: Environmental > Terrestrial > Soil > Tree plantation... | reverse complement strand
TACGACAAGGATGATCCGACCGGCGGCTATCCGCTCGTCCTGAAGGAAATCCTCGAGTGGATGATGACCCACCAGGACTTCAAGCCGGGCAACCCCGAGGCGACGATGGCGCCGGGGCGCAACTTCGGCGATCTCGATGCGGATGCCGAGGAAGAAGAGCGCGACGGACGTTTCCCGGGGCGTCTGAAGTCGGATGACGCGACCGCCGGAACGAACGTCCGCACGTCGGGCGCGCAGACCGTGTCGCGCAGCGAATCCGACATCCGCATCAACTACTGGGATCCGAGCAGGATCATCGCCGCGTCGAACAACATCGGCGGCTCCGGCATGCAGGGCCAGTACTACTCGACCGATGGCGGCGTGACGTGGGGCCAGACGAACCTTCCGCTCGCGAGCGGCGACGCGTTCCATTCCGATCCGACCGTCGACTGGAGCTCGGACGGCACCGCGTGGTCGACGACGATGGGCATCAACTCCGCGCAGACCGTGCTGAAGGTGCAGTCGTATCGCTCGACGAACGGCGGCGCGACGTGGACGTTCGACGGCACGATCTCCGGAAGCCAGACCAACACCGACAAGCAGATGCAGTGGATCGATCACAGCGCGTCGTCGCCGTACAAGGATCAGAACTACGTCATCTGGCACAACGGCAATCCCGCGTTCATGAATCGCCGCACGTCCTCCGGATGGGGAACGCCGATCCAGGTCAGCAACAGCGCGGCGACCGGCACGTGCATCGGCGCGGACGTGAAGACCAACTCCGCCGGCGACGTCTTCGGCTTCTTCCCCGACACCGGCTCGCGCGGGATCTTCGTCGTGAAGTCGACGAACGGCGGCACGAGCTACGGAACGCCGGTGAAGCTCGTCACGACGTACGACTCGTACGACATCGGCGTGCCGTCGTTCAACAGCCGGCGCATCCTCGTCTACGTGTCGGGCGGCGCGTATCGCAACGGCGCGACGAACAACGTCTACGCGTTGTGGACCGATCTCTCCGGCGACACCGGCTGCACGGCGGCGTCGAATGAGCCGGGCAGCAGCACGACCTCGACGTGCAAGACGCGCATCTGGTTCTCGCGCTCGACCGACGGCGGCACGATGTGGAGCGCGCGCGTGAAGATCAACAATCAGAGCGGTCTGAACGATCAGTTCAACCCTTTCCTCGCCGTCGACGAGACCAACGGCAACCTCGGCGCGATCTACTACGACACCGTCGCCGACGCCGGCCGCAAGAAGGTCGACGTCTACTACCAGATGTCGACGGATGGCGGCGCGACATGGGCGCCTGCCGTCAAGGTCACGACGGCGATGACCGACGAGACCATCAGCGGCGCCGACTCCGGCAATCAGTTCGGCGACTACAACAGCCTGTCCGGTTATGGCAACGCATTCTTCCCCTCGTGGACCGATCGTCGGAACAACGCGAAGGAAGAAATCTGGACCGCGAAGATCACCACCACGACGACCGCGACCTACTCGATCTCAGGCAGCGCGGGCACGACCGGTGCGACGATCACCGCGGGCTCCGGCTCCGCGACGAGCGACGGATCGAACAACTACACGATCTCGAATCTCGCCGCCGGCACATACACGGTGACGCCGAGCAAGAGCGGCTGCACCTTCTCGCCGTCATCGAGCTCGGTGACGATCACGTCGTCGAACGTCACCGGCGTGAATTTCACGGCGTCATGCACCGCGCCCACGTTCTCGATCAGCGGCAACGTCGGCACCTCGGGCGCCACAGTCACCGCGGGAACGTCCTCCGCGACGAGCGACGCGTCGGGCAACTACTCGATGTCGGGCTTCGCGGCGGGCACCTACACGGTGACGCCGAGCAAGAGCGGCTGCACGTTCTCACCGACGTCGAGCAGCGTCACGATCACTTCGGCCAACGTCACGTCGAACTTCACCGCGACGTGCGGCAGCGGGGACATCCAGCTCACGAGCGGCGTCCCGGTGACCGGTCAGAGCGTCGCGCTGGGAGCGTGGAAGTATTTCTACATCACCGTTCCCGCGGGCGCGACGAACCTGACCTTCGCGACGACCAGCGCAACGGCAGACGTCGACATCTACACGCAGTTCAACGCGAAGCCGACGTCGAGCGCGTACATCTGCCGCCCGTACACCGGCTCCGGCAACGAGACCTGCTCCGCGACGAACCCCGCGTCGGGGACGTGGTGGGTCGGCGTCAACGGCTACGCCGCGGGCAGCTTCACGATCACGGGCACGGTCACGACGCCGGTGGCGACGTACTCGATCTCCGGCAGCGCCGGCACGTCGGGCGCGACGGTGACCGCGGGATCGTCGAGCGCGACGAGCGACGGATCGAACAACTACACGATCGCCGGTCTCGCGAATGGAACGTACACGGTCACGCCAAGCAAGAGCGGTTGCACGTTCTCGCCGGCGAGCCTCTCCGTGACGATCAGCGGCGCGAACGTGAGCGGCAACAACTTCACGGCGACGTGCAGCACGCAGACGCTCTTCTCGGATGGCTTCGAGAGCAGTACCGGATGGGCGACGGTCGACACGTCCGGTACCGCCGGCGCGTGGAGCTTCGTGACGTCTGGAACGCTGCCGACCACGGGACCGCACGGCGGCAGCTACCTCGTGAAGTTCAATTCGTACGACGCGGCGAGCGGCTCGCAGACGCGCCTCTACCGCACCACCGGCTTCGCGATTCCAGGCACGGCCGCGACCGCGACGCTGAAGTTCTGGATGTATCACGACACCGGCTACTCGACGTCGCTCGACAAGGTCCAGGTCCAGGTGTCGACCGGATCGACGTGGGTGAACGTCGGCACGGCGGTCAATCGCTACGACGGATCGACCGGATGGAAGCAGCACACGATCGACCTCACCGCGTACAAAGGCACGACGATCCAGCTCGGCTTCCTTGGCATCAGCGCCTACGGCAACAACGCGTTCCTGGACGACGTGGTGGTGACGGTTCCGTAAGCCGCAGCGCAAACATCAAACGAAAAGGGAGGGCTCGCGCCCTCCCTTTTTTTCTCGTCATCCTGAGCGAAGCGAAGGACCTCTTCGACGCAACTGTTTCGCAGAAGAGGTCCTTCGCCGTCTTCGCGGCTCAGGATGACGAAGCTTCACTCCTTCCGAAACCCCGCCTCGATCCACCCGAACGGCTTCACCGCGTGCCGCAGCGGGCGAATCGCCGCTGCGCGCCGCGCGAGCTGCAGCGTGAAGCCGTGTTCCGCGACGAGATGGCGGAGGGCGTCGATGCCGAAGCCGAAGCGATGCGGCCATCCGAGGAGGCCGTTGTGCGCGAGCGCGGCGAGGTCGCGGCAGTGCGCGTAGAAGTCCGCGTCCGGTACGCGAAGGACGAGCAGTCCGCGCGTGCGCAGGATTCGAAAGGCCTCGGTCAGCGCGACGCGCGGGGCGGGGAGTTGTTCGAAGCAATTCCAGATGAACACGGCCTCGAATGATTCGGATTTGAAGCCGCACTCTTCGAATGGATGCGCGCGCACGTCGAAGCCGAGCCCGCGCGTGAAGCGCGACGCGTCGCGGCCGATGTCGACGCCGGTGATGCCCCAATCCCATTCGCGCGCCGCCACGAGAAAGCCTCCCACGTAACTTCCGACTTCGATCACGCGCGCGCCGGCGGGGAGGAGCGTTCGATAAACGAGCTTCTCGCGGAACGCCGCGGCGTGAACGGCGTGAAGCGAATCGAGAACGTCGCGTTCGTAGCGATCGTTGCGAAAGGCGTCGTCGTCCGGAGGATCGTCGCGGACGAGGATGTCGCAGGCATCGCAGCGCAGGATGTCTGCCGGTGTGCCCATCAGCACGTCGGTGACGTCGCGCGCGTGCTCACCATCAAGGAGCCGCGCGAAGAACGCATCGCGCATCGCGAGCTCCGCGGCGATCTCGTCGCGCGTGCGAAAGACGGTCGAAGGCGATTCATCGCAACTCGGACAACGGATCGCGCTCGTGGTGAGCGCGAGCGCCGGCCACGCGTTCATTGCGGACGCGCCCGCACTTCGATCCTGCCGTTGCGCACGCGAACGTCGAACGGGCGCTCGGGAAAGACGGCCGGGCCTTCGAGCACGCGGCCATCCTTCGGGCAGAACTTCGATCCATGCCACGGGCAGCGGATCGCATCGCCTTCGATCTTTCCTTCAGACAGCGGACCGCCGAGGTGCGTGCAGGTGTCGCGAAGCGCGTAGATCGAATCACCCTGCTTCACGAGCACGATCGGAACGCCGTCCGCTTCGACTTTCTTTGGCTTGTTCTCCTTCAGTTCGTCCGCGTCGAGAACCGCGACGTATTTCTTCGGCGAGTCCTGATCGGCGGTCGCGGTGTGATCGACGCCGATCTGTTCGCCGTAGGCAAGGTGGCCGCCGAGGTAGGCGGACGACATTGCCAGGCCGAACGCGCTCAGCGAGAGCGCGATGCCTTTCGATCGCGATTGCCTGCGGAGCGGCAGTGCGAGCGCGTACAGCGTCGCCGCGGTCAGATTGATCGCGCCATGCAGGAGGCCGATGCGTTTCGCACGGCCGTCGGTCTCGGCCCAGTCGGTCGCTCCGGCGACGGCTGATGCCACCGCGCCGAGGAGTCCGATCCTGATCGCGGTGTCGGCGAGATCGCGATCGCGGCGTAGACCGCAGAGCTCCATCGCATCGAGAATCGCGGCGAGCGTCCATGCACCGACCGGAAGCCCGACCAGCGCGGGATGCAACGGATGCCCGAGCGCGCTTCCGTGCAGGAGTTTCTTCGCCTCGCGGCCGGCGGCACCCGCCGACGAGAAGAGCGATCGAATCGCTTCCTGCAGCGGCGTTGCGAGCGTGTCGAGCGATTCCTGATCGCCGAGCGTGCGTACGAGAATCAGCGCTCCTCGCACTCGACTTGTGCACCGGACGTGCCCGCGCGCGGTGGGACAGGCACGAGTGTCTGTCCTACAGCGCGAGCAGCTGCAACCCCGTTTCGGGATCGCGCCGGCGATGCAAAACGACGCTCGACTTCGTCAGAAAAAGCTCGAGCGTGGGGTAGACGATGGCGCTCACGAAGTGGCCGCCGATGAGCGTGCCATCGCGTTTGCCGAGCGCGACGTGAGCGTGCAGGCGCGGCTCATCGTTTTCACCGCGGGCGAGATTGCCGGTCAGCGACACGACTTCGACCTGTTCGCCGACGTCGATCTTTTCGTACTCCTTCGTCTCGCGATTCCAGTACGCGATCACCGCGTGCTCGCACGCGCCGATTGCCGTGAACGACGCGCTTTGAATTGCCTGCTCGCGAGCGAATGAGGTCAGCGTCGCCGCGATCTCGTCGCCGCGATCGAAGACGAGAACGAGTGAGTTTTCGCTGAGGTTCTCGAACTTCATCGCTTCTTCGGCGGCGCGAGCTTCGCCTCGACCGCCGAATCCTCGGCGGCATCGCAGCAGTGCAGGCCCAGAGGCTGGAGAATCGATCGCACGTCGCGATATCCCGCGAGGCGCTCCGCCGGCGACTTCGTCTTCTGCGGAGTCTCGACGTTGACGAACTGGATTCCCTGCCGTTTCGCGACCGTGGTCTTCTCCTTGTCCACTGCCTCGTCGTAGCGGCGGACGTACTCCTGCAGATTCTCGAGCACGGGACCGAGCGAATGGGCGGTCGGGTAATTCATCACGTTCGCCACGTCCCGGGCGACGCCGGCCACGACGCCTCGCGTGGGAACGGGCGTTCGCTTCAGGCGATCCCAGGCATCGTTCATCAGATCGCCGACGAACATGCTGGAGAGATCCGTTTCCGATTCGCCGGGCGTGACCCGCGTCTGCAGCGCGACGTTGGCCTTCGTTCCGACCAGCTTGTCGAAGTCCTGTTGCCGCGTGACCCAGACCACGTTGTCCGGGCGCGACGGATCGCCGATGAAGCACTGCGAATTGTCATGCGTCTGGCACCACTTGAAGATGTTGGTCATGCCTCCGGCGAGAAGGCCTCCGGATGGACTCTCGATCTTCTTCTTCCAGGTCGGGCGCCGCTTCTCGCTCTTCGCCTTTTCGCTGCGGTCGTTGACCACGCTCGGGAAGTTGCGCGAGAGCCACTTCTCAAGTTCCGAATAGAGGAGCGTGTTCGGCGGCAGCGGCTGACCCGCGGGAGGCGCCTCGTCGACGAAGGTCCTGCCTTCGATCTTCGCGACCTCGTCCTTCTTTTTCGACGGGAGCTCCGACCGAAACTTCGCGGTATCGGTGACGACGTTCGTGTGCAGCGACACGATCGGCAGCGAGAACCCTTCCGAGCACTCTTTGACGGCCAGGAAGAACTGCCGCTGCACGAGCTCCGCGCTGACGGCGGGATCCTTCGACTTCTGATTGGCCTCGCTGTCGAGGAAGCTCCGGCAGGGCGCGTCGTCGTCGACGCACTCGCGAAAAATGTGGCGCGGGAAGAGCTCGTTCGGGTCGCGGCTGCCGACGTTGAGGACGTCGATGTTGCGTCCCGAGCCGGCAATGAAGGCGAGGTTGTAGTGGCATTGCGCATGGAGCGCTTCCGCGGCCCTGCGTGCATTGACTTCGTCGCGATGAATGGAGACCAGACACGCACAGGGCGGCTGCTTGTCCGGGGCGGCCTTCTTCACGTCGAGCTTCGGATTGCGCGACGCGGGGCCGGTCTTCGGGGCGCGCTGAATCATCGGATCCGCGGCGTTCTGCTGCGTGACGTGCGTGAGCTCGTGCGCGAGAAGGCTTTGACCGCCGGCACTCCCGGGGCGGTACTCGCCGGGCCCGAAGACGAGGTGCTGCCCGACCGTGTACGCGCGTGCGTCGAGCGAATCGGCGGAGGCGGCGGCCGCGGGGTCGGAGTGCACGCGCACGCGGCTGAAGTCGTGCCCGAAGCGCGGTTCCATCAACGAGCGCGTGCGCGCGTCGAGCGGATGCGACGGACCATTGAGGACGGGATCGACGTCCGCGAGTTTCGCGGTCGAGTCGCACGACGATGAAGCGTCGCGCGGCCGAGCTCGCATCGCGCCTGATTGCATGAAGGAATTCTATGCCGCACTTCGGCGAAGGTTGCGCCCCTCACCCGGCGCTGCGCGCCCCCCTCTCCCCGCCGAGCGGGGAGAGGGCGTTAGGTGCCGATCGCCTGGTCCACCAGCGCCTTCTGCTGATCCTCGTGACGGTGATGCGATCCCGTCGCGGGGGCGGCCGCTTTCGGACGTCCGACGTAGCGCAGCGTCTGGCCGTCGCGCAGAAGATCCGTGAGTCGCTCGTTCAGGAACGGCCACGCGCCCATGTTGCGCGGCTCTTCCTGCACCCACACGATCTCCGTCGCGCCGGGATATTGCGCGAGCGCGTGGGCGAGCATCGGCTGCGGGAAGGGATAGAACTGTTCGAGACGGAGGATCGCGACATTCGCGTTCGCTTTGTCGCGCGCGGACTTCAGGTCGTAATAGACCTTGCCCGATGTGAGAACCACGCGGCGCACCGAATCCGAAGTCGCGACGTCGAGCAGCACCGGCTCGAAGACGCCGCTCAGGATGTCGGACACCGGCGACACGGCTTGCGGATGGCGCAGCAGCGACTTCGGCGTCGTGATGATCAGCGGCTTGCGCGGATTGTTCTTCATCTGACGGCGCAGCGCGTGGAAGTACTGCGCGGGCGTCGTCGGATAGATCACCTGCATGTTGCCTTCGGCGCAGAGCGTGAGGAATCGCTCGAGGCGCGCCGATGAGTGCTCGGGTCCCTGTCCCTCGTAGCCATGCGGCAGATTGAGCACGAGTCCCGAATGCTGCCCCCACTTCTCCTCGGCGCTCGACAGGAACTGATCGATGATGATCTGCGCGCCGTTCATGAAGTCGCCGAACTGCGCTTCCCAGATGACGAGAGCCGCGGGATCGGCGACCGAGTAGCCGTATTCAAATCCGAGGACGCCGTATTCGGAGAGGAGCGAGTCGTAGACCGAGAAGCTCACTTCCGCGAGCGCCTCATTCGTTTCCTGCGACAGCGCGTTGTTCATCACGACCGGATCCTGCGCCTGAGCCGGTTTCGCATCGACGGCGAGCGCGTTGAGCGGGACGTAGCCCTTGCCGGTCACGTAGTCGAAGAGCAGCGCGTGGCGATGCGAGAAGGTGCCGCGGCCGACGTCCTGTCCCGACAGCCGCACGCGATAGCCATCGAGCAGCAGCGCGCCGAACGACAGTTGTTCCGCGGTCGCCCAGTCGAGTGATTCCTTCCCGTCGATCATCGCCTGACGTTTGGCCATGACCGACTTGAGCTTCGGATGGAGATTGAAATCGGATGGCGTCGACGTCAGCGCCGCGCCGACCTTCTGCAGCGTTTCCTGCGTGATCGACGTGTCGGGCGACGGTTCCTTTTGATAGCCGGTCACGTCCTCGTCGGTCCAGAGCGGATCGCGAGCGAGAGGCGGCTCCTCCTGCTCCTTCGTGCGCTCGAACGCCTCCTGCAATTTCGCCTGGAACTGATCGAGCCACTCTTCCGCTTCTTTGGGATCGATGTCCGCCTTGCGCAGGAGCTGTTCGGTGTAGATCTTTCGAACCGAGCGGTGCTCCTTGATCAGCTTGTACATCCGCGGCTGGGTGAGCGACGGCTCATCGCCTTCGTTGTGACCGTGGCGGCGATAGCAGACGAGATCGATGACCACGTCCTTGTGGAACTGCTGGCGGAAGTCGTACGCGAGCTTGACCGCGCGGATGCAGGCCTCGGGATCGTCGCCGTTCACGTGGAAGATCGGCGCCTGCACCATCTTCGCGACGTCGGTCGCGTAGACGGACGACCGCGCCTGCTCCGGTCCGGTCGTGAAGCCGATCTGGTTGTTGATGACGATGTGAATCGTGCCGCCGGTGCGATAGCCCTGCAGTTGCGAGAGGTTCAGCGTTTCGGCGACGACGCCCTGACCGGCGAACGCCGCGTCGCCGTGCAGCAGCACCGGCAGCACCAGCGCGCGATTGCGATCGTTGAGCAGTTTCTGCTTCGCGCGAACCATCCCTTCGACGATCGGATCGACCGCTTCGAGATGCGACGGATTCGACGCCAGCGTGAGCTTGAGCAGCTCGCCCGATGGCGTCTGATGCGCGCCGTCGGCGCCGAGGTGGTACTTCACGTCACCGGAGCCCTCGCGGGAGTTCGGATCGATGTCGCCTTCGAACTCGCGGAAGATCTGTTCGTACGACTTGCCGAGCGTGTTCGCGAGCACGTTCAAACGGCCGCGATGGGCCATGCCGATGACGCCCTCGACCACGCCGTCCGATGCGGATTCGTTGAAGAGGAAGTCGAGCATCGGGATGAGCGACTCCGCGCCTTCGAGCGAGAAGCGCTTGTGGCCGACGTACTTCGTGTGCAGAAACTTTTCGAAGGCCTCCGAATCGTTGAGCTTCATCAGGATGCGGCGCTTCGTCGCGCCGTCGAGGTTCTGCTTGTTGCGCGACGGCTCCATCCGGTCCTGAAGCCAGCGCTTCTGGATCGGATCCATCATGTGCATGTACTCGGGACCGACCTTGCCGCAGTAGGTCTCGCGCAGCGTGTCGAGGATGTCCCGCAGCTTCGCGGCCTGCTTGCCGCACAAACCGCCGCAGACGAACTCGCGATCGAGGTCCCACAGCGTGAGGCCGTAGTACTGCGGATCGAGCTCGGGATGTTTGCGCACGTGGTACTCGAGCGGATCGGTATCCGCGAGCAGATGGCCGCGCACGCGATAGGCGTTGATCATCTGCAGCACCGAGGCTTCGCGCGCGACGACGTCCTCGTTGTCGCCGCCGGTGAAGGCGAGGCGATGGCGATCGCGCGCCCATCGCACCGGCTCATAGGGGATTCTGAGATCGCGATAGATGTCGTCGTAGAAGTTGTCGGCGCCGATGAGCAGCTCGTGCACGCGCGCGAGGAACGCGCCCGACTCCGCGCCCTGGATGATGCGATGGTCGTACGTCGAGGTCATCGTCATCACTTTCGAGATGCCGAGATCGGCGAGCACGGTCGGATCGGCCGCGGAGTATTCAGCGGAGTAGTCGATCTGTCCGGTCGCGATGATCGTGCCCTGCGACGCCATGAGCCGCGGCACCGACGCGACCGTTCCGATCGTGCCGGGGTTCGTGAGCGAGATCGTCGTCCCTTCGAAGTCGGAGACTTCGAGCGTGTTGTTGCGGGCCTTGCGGACGACGTCGTTGTAAGCCTTGAGGAACTGCGCGAAGTCCATCGAATTCGCGCGCTTGATGTTCGGGACGAGCAGCGAGCGCGATCCATCCTTGCGCTCGATGTCGATGGCGATGCCGAGGTTGACGTCCTCGCGATCGATGCGGACGGGCGTGCCGTCCTGATTCGCGAAGCCGGCGTTGAGCCGCGGATAGTCCTTCAGCGAGCGGACGATCGCCCACGCGATGATGTGCGTGTAGGACGCCTTCGCCTGGCCGCCGAGGGCGAGGTGATTGTTGACGACGCGACGGTTTTCCTCGAGGGCCTTGACGGGGATGTTGCGGACGGACGTCGCGGTCGGAACCGTGAGCGACGTCTCCATGTTCGCGACGATCTTCGAGGCCGCGCCGCGCAGCGGCACGATGGTCTGCCCGGCGGGCGCGGGGACGGCGGTGGGGCGTGGCGGAGCGACCGGCTGCGGGGCGGGGGTGGGAGTGGGGGGCGGCGGGGCGACTTCCTCGGCCGTTTCCTCGAGATCGACCGGCGGTTCGTAGTCGGCGAAGAACTCCCGCCAGCTCGCGCTGACGCTCTCCGGATCGATCCGGAACTTTTCGTACAGCTCTTCGATGAAAGCGATGTTGGCGCCGAATGGCGATGTGGATGACATGCGTTTTTCCTGAAACCCGCTAGCCCTGAATCTCTTCCGCCTCGGCCACGGTGTGCGAGAGCGACGTCAGCCCGAGCCAGCCGAAGCCGGCGGCGAAGCCCCCCAGGACGTCGGACGGAAAGTGTACGCCGAAGTACACGCGCGAGAATCCGACGCTGAGGATGATCATTCCGGCGAACGTGTGCGCGACCGACTGGACGGCGAGGGACTGCTTTTCGACGAGGTGGTGCACGACGATCGGATACGTCGCGGCGGAGAGCAGCGAGTGGCCGCTCGGGAAGCTGTGCGAGCTCGGAAGTTTGATCTTTCGCGCGAGCTCTACGGGGCGGCGGCGCTGGAAGACGTTCTTGAGGATGGTGTTGATGGCCATCGCGCCGCCGGTGGAAATGGCGACCGTCCACGCGTCGTGTTTGCGGCCTTTGCGCAACATCAATAGTGCGGTGACGCCCGCGGCGGTGCCGATCGCCCAGTGCGAGCCGAGTTGCGTGATCGCGTGCATGGTGTGGTTCATCGCGGGATTGTCGATGCGATGCACGGCGTCCATGACCGCGTCGTCGTAACGATCGGCATCGCCGTCGACGACGTTCTCCGCCTGTTTGGTGAAGAACCAGAATGCGAGCGCGGCGAGGACGACGCCTCCGCTGCGGCCGATGGCCAGCGGCAGGAAATGCTGCCGGCGTTTGCCTTCTCGCAGCGGCTTCTTTTTGTCCTTCTTTTTCACGGCGCGGAGTCTAACGCAACGAATTCATGTGCGACTTCGGCGCCACAGGCCCGGCGATAGAAATCGATGGCATCCGTCCACGGGATGACGGCGCGCTCGTAGCCGAGTCTTCTCAAGTCACCCAGCGACGCAAGCAGCAGTGTTCGACCGATACCTTTGCCGCGGAATCGTTTCGCGACGCCGGTCGGACCGAACCATCCGAGGCCGCGATTGTTGACTTCGTGCGCCGCGAAGCCGGCGATCTCGCCATCCTCCTCGGCGATGAAGATCGTCGGCGGATCGGCATCGAACGCGCGCGAGACTTCGAAGCGCCAGATGCGGCCGAATTCTTTTGCGATGAAGTCCAAAGTGCGCTTTTCGTCATCCTGAGCGCAGCGAAGGACCTCTTTTGCGCCACTGTTTCGCAGAAGAGGTCCTTCGCTTCGCTCAGGATGACGGACGTGCAGGTTCGTCGTCCGTGCCCCTTCGACGTAACCACGTTTTTTGAAGAACGCGATCGCTGCCTCATCGCTCGTCACGACGCCCGGCGTGAAGTAATTGCCTGGCTCTGCCGCGATGCGCTGCGCTTTCGCGTCCGTCAGCAATAGCGTGCCGAGGCCATGTCCACGCTTGTCGCGGTCGACGACGATCAAACGGAGCCATTTGCCGCACGTGACGGCGACCGCGTCGATGTTGCCGATCACGCGAACGACCGGCTCGCCGCCAATGCCGCGTCCGAAGCATTTCTCCTCGGCGACGACGGCGAGGTCATACGGTGCATCGTTCGCGCGAGCGAAGAGCTCGGTGATGGCGGGCAGATCTTTGCGCGACGCGTTGCGAATCACGGCTGAGATGTAGCACAGCTTTCGCACTGATCAGCCGCATGGACATCGTTCGTTGTCCTTCCTGCGGGCAGGCGAACCGGGTTCCGCCGGTGGACTCGGGGAAGCGCGCGGTTTGCGGTCGGTGCAAGGCGCCGCTCGAGGCGAATGGCAACGGCGCGCCGATCGAGTTGACGGACGCGACGTTTCGCACGCGCATCGCCAGCGGGAACTACGTCGTCGACTTCTGGGCCGCGTGGTGCGGGCCGTGCCGGACGATCGCGCCGATTCTCGACGAGCTCGCCGCCACGCGCCGCGACGTGCACTTCGGCAAGCTGAACGTCGATCAGAATCCGAACACCGCCGGCACGTTCGGCGTGCAGTCGATTCCTCTTCTCGTTTTCTTCCGCGACGGCGTCGAGCGGGGAAGGGTGGTGGGTGCGGTGCCGCGCGCGCAGATCGAAGCCGCGATCCAGCAGTACCTCGCATGATGCGCGATCGGGGAGAGCTCGCGCTGTTCGCAAAGAAAGTCGCGATCATCGTCGCGATCGGACTGGCGCTCGCGCTGCTCTGGTTCGCGCGGGCGGTCGTCATTCTGATCTTCATCGCCGCGGCGCTTGCGGCGGGGATCTCGCCGGCCGTCCATCGCATCCGCTTGCTCTGGCGATTTCATTTTCGAAAGCCGCTGCGACGCGGCGCCGCGGTGGCCGTCGTCTATCTGCCGTTCATGATCGCGGTCCTTTTGATCCTCGTCGTCGTCGTGCCGCGATTCATCGCCGACACGCGCCAGCTCGGCGCGCAACTTCCGCAGCTCATCGAGGTCAACGTCCTCAGGCCGCTCGAGCACTACGTGCCGGTGGGGATGATTCGCGAGGAGCTGAGCGACGGCGTCGACGTGCCGCGCGCCCGACTGTTCGGATTCATGCGCGGCGCGGTGAATGCGGTCGCCTCGATCATGGCCGTGCTCTTCATGGTCGCGTGGATCCTCGTCGACGCGGATCGTCTGCGGAACACGCTGCTGCTCATTTATCCGCCGGACGTGCGCGCCGAGCGGCGCAGCACGCTCAATCGCATCGCCGCGAAGCTCAGCTCATGGCTGGCGGGACAACTGCTGCTCTGCGCGATCATCGGCATCGCGACGTTCGTCTTTTTCTTCGCCCTCGGCGTGCCGTATGCGCTGCCGCTCGCGATCATCGCCGCGGTCGGCGAGCTCGTGCCGATCATCGGTCCGGTGATCGCCGCGGTTCCCGCGCTCGCGATCGCGCTGCTGCATTCGCACTGGCAGTTCTGGTCCGTGCTCGCGTTCGTGATCATCGTGCAGAAGATCGAGAACCTCTTCATCGTGCCGAGGGTGATGTCGAGGAAGGTGGAGATCTCGCCGCTGGCGGTGTTCGTCGCGTTCATGGCCGGCGCCTCCCTCCTCGGCGTCGCCGGCGCGATCATGGCGGTACCGATCGCGGCGACGGTGCAGGTCGCGTTCGAAGAGGTGTTCGTGCGGCGCCGCGAACGGCGGCAGGATGTCGAGCGCGCGGGAACGCTGCTGCGCAGGGTCGATTGACCAGCTACACTTTCTTTCATGCTTCAAAAGTCGTTCGTTGCTCTCACGCTGCTCGTTGTCTGCGCGTCCGCCGCGGCGCAGGATCAGAAGACCCAATGGCAGTTCACGCACAAGCTCGAGCTGCGCGCGAACTATCGCCACAGCGATGACGAGGATTTCCCGATCCGCTTTCCGTTCGATCCGTCACAGCTGCCGCCCGGGCGGACCCAGGCCTTCATGGAGACGCCCGATCCCGGTTCGCATCTCGACTTTAGCGTCTTCAACTTTCAGCTCGATGCGAATTACGGCGACTGGATCGCCGCGCGCGCGAAGGTGCACTTCCGCGATCGCTATCGCATGAATCCGTCGTCGAGCGATCGCGAGATCGACGCCGACGAGCTGTTCGTGCGCGTCGGACAGAATCCGGAGTTTCTCGATCGTCCGGAGAAGACCTCGTTCTTCATTCAGGCCGGCAAATTCCCGCACATGGAGCGGCAGCCGACGCGTCTTCTCGAAAGCTACGGCGTCGCTGCGACGGCATTCAATCGGATGGAAGACGTGCAGGTGATGGTCGGCGGCAGCGTCGGACGCAATCTCTACTGGCGTCTGCTCGCGGCGAACGGGAATCCCTTGTTTTTCCGCGATCCGAACGCGCTCGCGGGCGACAATGGCACGCCCGAACTGCTGCAGCCGCATCCCGTCACGAAATTCGGTTCGGGATTTCCGATCCTCTACAACGCGGAAGTCGAGGGACTCTTCTTCGATACCGATCACGTGCAGCTCGGAGAGGGCATCGGCTATCGCTGGCAGCGCGCGGACGAAAAGATGGGATTCGATTTCATCGCCTTCCATTACAAACGCGATCTCGCGAAGGAAGAGGATCTGACGGGCACGTTCTACGGAGGCGATCTCGATCTGCTCGACGGCGCGAAGGGCATCAGCCTGCCGATCAAGGATGATCAAAAGGAAGAATTCGGCGGACGTCTCTACGGCGAGCTCTATGGCGCGACCGGCACGTTCCAGTTCACGAAGCAGCATCTCGCCGGACTGCAGCGGCAGGGGTGGGAGGGCGAGGTTGGCTACAAGTGGGACGTCGCGTTCGGACCGGTGCACTCGATCCAGCCGGCGGTGCGCGTCAGCGGCATCACGAATCGCTTCAGAGGTCCCGCGCAGTTCCCCTCGCCGAGCGTGTGGTGGGACTGGGTGAAGATCGACGCCGGCGTGCGCATCGGACTCCCGTACCACCTCGACGTGACGATCGAATCGACGCAGCACAACGTCGGCGTCGCGGTCACCGCGCCGAGGGATCTCCATCTCAGGGAGACGCTGGTTACGGTGAGATGGCGCGTGTGAAAAAGGGATGAGGTATGGGGCATGGGGCATGAGTGCTCCGCTCCGCGAACGATCGCCGCATAGCGGAGCACCCATGCCCCATGCCCCATGCCCCATGCCTCATCCCTCGTTCCGGCCTCGCATTTGCTCCTCTGATGATTCGGAGGCTATTCGAATGCGTAACGAGATGATCGGGGCCGTGGTGCGTCGTGCGATCGAGCATCCGGAGTTTCGGCGGAAGCTGCTCGATTCGCCGAAGGAGGCGCTGCAGGCGCATGGGTTCGCTCTCGAGGACAACGAGATGCTCGAGCTCGAATTGATCCGCGGCAGTCTCGGCAGCGGCGACGACGTCGAACGGAAGCTCGTCACGATCGCCGAGCAGTACGGAGTGGAAGTCAAACGATGAACGATGAGCGCGGAGCGATGAACGGCGTTCGGTAGCCGCATCCTTTTCCTGTCTCGCGCGTCACATTCCCGACCGGAATTGTGTCCAGGGGGGCGGTGTTCGTATCGGGCGCCGCATCGCGGGCACAACTCACGATGGGTCAATCGTTAAACGTCAGCGAGGCATCTTCACGGATGAGCGTTCTCACGCCAAAACGGCTTCTCGTCACCGTCGTCCTTTCTCTCCTCGTCGCCTCGGCCGCCCTCGCCAATAACCCGTCGCCGCGCACGGAAGTGCGCATGGTCTACGACCCGGCCACGGCGAACTCGATCCTCTTCGGCGGACGCAGCGGAACCGACTACGGCACCGCCAGCGCGTACTTCACGAACGAAACGTGGATCTGGAACGGCTCGCGATGGGCGCAGCGCTTTCCGGCTCATGCGCCGGCGGCGCGCTCCGCGCACTCGATGGTCTTCGACACCGTTCGCGACCGCGTCGTGCTTTTCGGCGGACGCGACAGCGACACGCATGTCTTCGGCGACACCTGGGTCTTCGACGGCAGCGACTGGCAGGAGCTCTTCCCGTCCACCGCACCGCCCGCCCGTGAGATCGCGGGCATGGTCTACGACCCGTCGCGCAACGTCACCGTTTTGTACGGCGGCAACAGGATCGCGACCGACAACACCTTCGAGCCGATCTACGACATGTGGGAGTTCGACGGCACGAACTGGCGTCAGGTGATGTCCGACGGTCCGCACGTCATCAAGCCGCTGCTCGTCTGGGACGGCGTTCGTCACGAGATCGTGATGATGGGGATCAACTCCGACGCGGCGACGCTCATGTATCACTACGACGCCGCGACCTCGACGTGGAGCGAAGTCAAGCCGAAGAGCCTTCCGCCCTGCGCGAACGAAGCGGCACTCGTCTACATGGAGCACGACGGGCTGCTCGCCCTCGTCGGCGGCATCTGCGCCTCGCTCTATCAGTCCGCCTACTACTACGACGGCACCGACTGGCTTCCCTTCGGCGCGCCGCTCGATCCGGGCCTCGTCAACGGTCATGCGCTGACGTACGACGTGCGCCGCGACGAGATCGTGCTGTTCGGCGGCGCGGAGAGCGTCTTCACGCCGCGCGCGACGACCTACACCTACAACGCCGGCGACTGGCACATCCGCGAGGAGATCATCCGCCCCGCGCCGCGCGCGGCGGAGTCGTTCGTTTCCGATCCGATCAACAAAGCGGTCTGGATGTTCGGCGGTCTCAATCAGTACGCCGATGGCTACTACGACGATCTCTGGAAGTATCAGAACGGCAACTGGTCGTTCATCGAGCCGACCGATGCATCGCCGTCCGGATGCGGACCCAACGTATCCGCGATCGACACCGATCGCGCGAAGCTCGTTCTCCTCTGCAACGGCGACACGCTGTACGAGCTCGATCTCCACGACATCACGTGGAAGAAGGTCACCGACCTGAAGACGACGCCCGGCTCGCGGCGCCTCGCGCAAATGGCCTACGACCCGGTCCAGAAGAAGACGGTGATGTTCGGCGGCTACGACTCGCTGAACGCGTACAAGAACGACACGTGGCTCTGGGACGGCACGGCGTGGACCGAGGTGAAGAAGAACAAGGCGGACGCGCGGACGAACGCGGCGATGTGGTTCGATCCGACGGTGAAGAAAGTCCTGCTCTACGGCGGCATCGGCCGCCCGAACCCGGAGAACACGATCCGCCGTTACAGCGACATGTGGTCGTTCGACGGCGCGAACGGCTGGACGCTGATGAAGGACGTGAAGACGCCGGGCGAACGCTACGACATGCGCGTCTTCGTCGATCCCCGCACGAGCAAAGTGATGATGTACGGCGGCATCCGCATCGATCAGGTCGACGACAAGACGAAGAAGCAGGTCTTCGCGGATGACATGTGGCAGTGGGACGGCTCGACGTGGACGAAGATCACGAACGCCGTGAACCTTCCTTCCGCGCGCCAGAGCTTCGGCCTCGGCTACGACGCCTACGCCGATCGCATCGTTCTCTTCGCCGGATACAACGGCCTTTTCCTCTCCGACGTCTGGACTTCACCCGACTGGCTGAAGTGGACGCCGCGTGAGGAAATCCTCGCGAGGCGCCGGGTTACGCGGAAGTAGGGGAGTTTACCCCGCGCGCAGACGCGGGGTCACTGGAGCCACCGCGAGGCTGCCGATCGATGCGCGTCGCGTTCGTGTGCCTCGGATTTCGCAGGTCGGTCGCTCCATGGGAGTTTGCTCCATTGACCCCGCGTCTTCGCGCGGGGTGAACTGAGGATGGCGTGCTATCCTCGCGCGCCTCACGGACGTGGCCCGCACTTTTCAGATCGCACTCGGCGCCGATCACGGCGGATTCGAGCTCAAGGAACAGCTCAAAGGCTGGCTGCGCGAGCGCGGTCACGCCGTCCGCGACGTCGGCACCCACAGCAAGGACGCGGTCGACTATCCGAAGATCGCGAAAGAGGTCGCCGACCTCGTGTCGAGCCGCGCCGTGCGCTTCGGAATCATGATCGACGGCGCCGGCATCGGCTCCGCGATGACCGCGAACAAGGTGCCCGGCGTGCTCGCCGCAGCCGCGTACAATGAAGCACTTGCACGAAACAGCCGTGAGCATAATGATGCGAACGTTTTGACGCTCGGGGCCGGTCAGACCGACCTCGCCACGGCGAAACGAATCGTTGAAGTCTTCCTCGACACCGATTGCACCGTCGAGCGTCATCTCGCAAGGGTCCGGATGATCCGTGAGCTCGACAAAGGAGGCCGTGGCGTGAGTTCCACGAGTGGGGATTTATCAGCGGAGGACATCGCGCGCATCACCGAGCGCGTGAAACAGATCCTCCAGGGACCGGCCGCGGCGCCGACCGGCATCGCCCCGATTCCCCCCGACAAAGTGGCGAAGCTCATCGACCACACCCTCCTCAAGCCCGAAGCGACGGCCGAGGAGATCGAGAAGTTGTGCAAAGAGGCGGCGCAGTACGGCTTCTATTCGGTGTGCGTGAATCCCGCGTGGGTCGTGAAGGCGAAGGCGCTGCTGCGCGCAACGCCGGTGAAGGTTTGCGCGGTCGTCGGATTTCCGCTCGGCGCGCAGTCGCCGGACATCAAGACCCTCGAGGCGCGACGCGCGCTGCGCGAAGGCGCGTCCGAGATCGACATGGTCATCAACATCGGCGCGCTGAGAAGTAAGGACGATCGCCTCGTCGCGCGCGACATCCGCGGCGTCGTCGAGGTCTGCGACGAAGCGCGCGCCGTGTCGAAGGTCATTCTCGAGACCGCGCTGCTCACGGACGAGGAAAAAATCCGTGGATGCGAGCTCTCGATGAAGGCCGGCGCCGATTTCGTGAAGACGTCGACCGGTTTCTCGAAGGGCGGCGCCACGGTCGAGGACATCCGCCTGATGGCGCGCACGGTGGCGCCGAGGAAGCTCGGCGTGAAGGCGTCGGGCGGGGTGCGGACGTATGCGGATCTTCTGAAGATGGTCGAAGCCGGCGCCACGCGAGTCGGCAGTTCCAACAGCGTCAAGATTCTGGAAGAGGCCGCACAGGCTTCCTCAGGCAAGGGGTGAGACGTGTCCGAGCTTCGCTGCTACGTATTCATCGACAGCCTTCAGCCCCAGTTCGCGTCGTTTCTCGGAACGGTCGCGCAGGGCTTTCTGCCGGTGCCGGGTCAGGCTTCGCTTTTCGTCGAAGTCGCGCCGGGCATGGACATCATGCGAGTGACCGACGTCGCGCTGAAGGCGACCGACGTCCGTCCGGGCATGATGATCATCGAGCGCCTCTACGGC
>Ga0075425_100002236_pt1 | contig 19326 bp, 16 predicted proteins | sample SoiMethybrSBSTD4_FD_75300 | JGI IMG/M metagenome (GOLD analysis project Ga0075425, IMG submission 75300) | Bulk soil microbial communities from a Populus tree surrounding site in Tennessee, USA - Soil MetaG P. TD hybrid SBSTD4 | ecosystem: Environmental > Terrestrial > Soil > Tree plantation... | reverse complement strand
ACGTCCTCCCTCGCACGTCGCGGAAGTGGCGGAACTGGCAGACGCACCAGCTTGAGGGGCTGGCGGTAGCAATACCGTGGGGGTTCGAATCCCCCCTTCCGCACCAGAGATCACAGAAGGCCCGGTTTCCGGGCCTTTTCTTTTTGTGCGCAACCGTGTGCCGATGGACCGTGAGGCTACCTTTCGGTACGCAAAAGGCCGTGACGTCTCTTCGGGACGTGAACTCAAGCGATCTGTTGCGACCGGACCACGCTGCCATCTGCCAGGTGCATGAACTCTGTCAGTTTCTCGTTGTCGAACTCGAGCGTCACGTATCCATGGGGGCCGTACTCCCCTTCATGATCTTTGATATACGGATTGCCACCATCGAGCACGATGGCGGCGGGCGAAGCCATCGCCGCGCTCAGATTCAGCCACTTCGAACCGGTCGGTGCGCCGCCCCATTCCTTCCTGCGGAATTCCGGAAACCCCGAGTGGCCGACACAGCGTCCCAGTAAGCCCCACTGCGGGTGCGCGTCGTACACGACGCAGCGGTGTTCGTGGCCCCAGTACCACGCGTGGATCCGCCTGGCCTCCAGATGCGGTCGGAGCTTCTCCACCAGCTTGGGCCCCTGCACATCCAAGATCGAGTACGGCTGGTGATGGCTGAACAGGACGACCTTGCGATCACCCTTCTGCGCTATCAACTGCGTGAGCCATGCTGCCTGATCGTTTGCCAGATCGTGTTCGGCATAAGCGGTGTCGAGACATGCCAGCAGCCAGTGGTTGTTTTGAAACGCGCCATAGCTCGCCTTCTGGCCGAACGTCTTCAGCACGTTGTCGAAGTAGGCCTGACCGCCCGTATACATTTCATGGTTCCCGTTCAAGCCGAGATTGATCGCTCCGTTCACCTTGGGCCACAGCTTGAGGAAGCGATCCTGCACTTCGTTGTCATCTCCCGAGTAGTACACGTCACCCAGATGCATCAACACCTGGAAACCGGCCTTGTCCGCAGCCATTGACTGCGCGCACACCGGCGCACCGTACATCCCGGTGCCCCAATCGGCGAGCAGCCCTACGCGCACCACGTCCGCGATCGGCGCGGGCTGCGCATCCGCTGTCGCCCAGGCGTGCGGCCGAATCTTTTTCCACCAACTGAAGAAGCTGCCGAACCATCCAAGGATGTCGTTCGAATCGAACTTCGCTTCCAGTCCGCCAGCGCGCGCCGGCTCGGTTCGCGCCTGGGAGGCGAGAAAGGTCTGCAGTTGTGCGCTGGTAGCGTCGCGGAACGTCACCATCACACCTTCTTTTTCCGGTTCACTCTTGATGACGTCGAGCGATTCCTGCAGCTTGCCGATCAATTCGCGAGTACCGAGCGTCTCGGCGGACTCAAATCGTGCCGCCGCCTGCAATCGAGGCAGCGCCTGTTCGAGACTGGCCGTCATACTCTTCGCGGATACCACGTCGGCCTGGTTCGCCATGGACTCTCCTACGTCTGGTGTGCCGGCGCGGGCGCGGCGCCGGCCGCTCGAGTGCGTTGTTGGATTGCCGCGATGGCGATCGCTTCATTGGCCTCATCGCTGGCCCTTTGATTGAGTCGAGGGTCTCTGTCTCCCGCGTGATGCAGGCCGATGACGGTCCAGTACTGGTCGTCGAACACGGGACTGCCGGAACTGCCCGGTTCGGTCGGCGTGCGATAGTGCAGAAAAGGACCGGCGATGTCGATCCAGTAGCTGTCCTGCAGGGAAATCGAGAGCGATCCGCCAAGCGGATAACCGATCACATAGACCCGCGGTTTCTTCGACACGTCGAAGGGCTCTGGTGCGGGTGTCAGCGGGCACAGCTCTGCACTGTTCTCGATGCCGTCCAGGGAGATGAACGTCGCGTCCAGGTCCGACGGGGACGACGACCAGATGAGGTCAGTCACACCGAAACGCGTGTTCGTCGCTTCGAACACGACCCGCGCGGCATCTGGCGGTATGGCGCCGGGAAACGGCGTATCCACGGGGCTGATCACGTGCGCGTTGGTCAGGAACAGCAGTTCGCTCTTGTCGCGAGCGGGAAAGAAATCCGCGGCTTTGACCAGGAATCCCGTTCCGATCCGCTTGCCGTTGACCGCTTCGACCGCACCGACCGCATTACAACGCTTCAAAGCGGTCTGCAACCACCCGAGCGGCTCATACCGATCGGTCCCAAAGACGCGTTCGAACTTCCTCGAGGCTTCAGCGCTGACCGACTCGCTCGCCAGCCTGCGCGCCGCCACCGTGATAGTGCCGCCGCCGCGCTTGAGCAGTGCCGCTTTGAGGATCGGGAGCAGCGTGTCGCCAGGCTCCACGTCGGGAGTAAGTTGCCACACCTCCGTCAGCTGACGCAGCAGGCTCGCAATCTCGAACGCGTCCGCTCCGCTGTCACGCGCGTACTCCAACGCGTGATTGAAGGCCCCGTCCGTATCGCCGAGCGCCACCGCGGCCTCGACGGCAGTCGCCCGATCCCAGTATTGAATCGAGGGCATGGCGGCTAGGATGTCCCGAATCTGCACCGCGATATCGCCATACTCCGGATAGACGACCTGCACCGGCACACGATCGCGATGGGCGCGAGCCAACAGCGCCACGGTGTTGATGCCATGCCACAGGAAGCCCTCCGGCTTGGTCTGATAAACGGCGTAGTAGTGGGCAATGGCCTGGCCGATATTCTGCCGTTGCCGCAGATTGGTCGAGTCGTTCGCATTGACGTAGAGCTGTTTGAAGATGCGCCCCAACAGGCCCTTCGCTTCCGCTCTCTCGTCAGCCGGCGTTTTGTCATCGGCGATGATGTTCTGCAGCACCATCTGCGACGCGACGAGATTTCCCTGGTCGATCATCGCTTGTGCGTACTGCCGCAACACCAGCGGCGTGGTCAGGCCGCCGCGAATGAACGCGTCCGCAACCAGTCCCATCAGTTGGAATTGCCGTTTCCGCCGCAGGAGCGTCAGGATGGTCTTGGCCGACCGCTCCGAGAAGGGCGCCGGCGCCGCGTTCAGCTCCGCAATCAAGCCATCGCAGATCCGATTGGCGGCGGTCCAGTCGAACCGTTCGAGAGCGTCGGTCAGCTGGTGGATGACGATGTCGTCAGTCATGCGCAGCGTCGTTTCCATGGCCGTCAAGATCGTTCCAGATATCCACGGCATAGCCGCGTGGCATATGGTCCAACAGGAAGTCTGGTGCGACGGTCAGCGTACCGCTCGCCAATGCGTCCGTAACCTGCCGGAGGTGGTCGACGTCGCCGAAGACGTCAGCAACAAAGTGGGCAAGCTTGGGCGTCTGTTCGGTGACGCGACCGTCAGAGGTGATGTACCGAAGACAGTTGACGTGGTCGTACGGAAGAGGGAACGGTGTCGGCACATGTGTGACGATGTCGGTGTCGTTGACGTATCGCAACGAACGGGTGCCGAAGCGAGCGTTAAAGGTAGCGGCAAAAATGCGATCGCCCACTCGTGGCGACCCGAGCGTGCACACGCCCGCGGTCTGCGGATAGCGATCGGCGGCAAGCGTCGCTAGCGCGGCCCCAAGGCTGTGGCCACCAAACCACACCGACCGCGTCGCCGCCAACGGTTCGATCGCTTTGAGCAGCTTCGGCCATACCCGCTCCAGCCCTTCGCGAAAGCCAAGATGCACCAAGCCATGTGTCCATGGCACCAATATCGCCACCGCGTCGTCGACGATGTCGCCGAGGCTCCCGGGCTGAGTACCCCTGAAGCTGACCAGGACCGCTGCCGCGTTCCACGCGACATACGCTTGGGTATCGCCCCCTTCGACGAAGGCAGCGGTAAGACCGGCGCCCGCGAAGCGGCGGATCGCTTCGTCCGCGTCCCAATATGTCAGCAGCGCCGACTCCGCCAGCCACCAGGCATTGGCCCGCGTCATCGAGGTTGCCGTCGCGCCAAACGGCGCCTTGTCGATGCCGTCGAAGTGCTGATACTCACTGTCGCGCTCAGGATGAAAGACGAACTGCAAGTCGGGCGTCGGACGCGGTTTCTGCATGAACACTCCCTCAGGTGTCGCGGGGGAAAGTCAGACGCACTACGCGTACTCGGCCGCATTAAAACGGCGACGAGGCATCTGCCGAAATGTGAGGCTTCCGCCCAAAAGCACAGCGCGGAAATTACAGCCAATCCTGCGAGTCTCGGCGCGCGCTCTCGCTGGCCTTGCTCTGCCGAAGCATACAAAGCATCGGACGAAATCGCACGCGGCCCTGCATCACCGAATCCAGGCGTGCAGTTGTCAGCTCAGGTTACCGACCCGGGACGTAGTGGGCGCCTGACCGCGGGATGAACATCTCCAGGTGAACGTGGCCGGCTTTGCCCTGCTGGATCGACACGAGCAAGGAGAACAGCGTGGCGACGAACGACGGGGATGGGCTCTGCAACGTATCGTCTTCTGTGCGGTCAGCTCGGCCGGGCTAATTGCATGCCCGCTGTAATGGCGACGAAAGCAAAGAGGGCCGGTAGCGCGGCTCGGACCACTCCTCCTTGAAAATTGAAACGTCGAATGCGTCCGAACCGCACGCGATACTTGCGGCACGTGGCGTTGAGAGGTGGGTGTCTCGAGCCGGCCTTACGGGCGATGGGTGGGGTTCGGTTCAGTTTTTTCCTGTGGCAACGCGCGGATTGAGGAGCTGTCGACCAGGGCGCGCGCCAATTCCAGCTGGGTGCGCTGGCGCAGTTCGGCGAGCAACAGGCATGCAGGCGGCGCCAGACTCCCGGGCGCGTTGCCAGCGCACAACCGGCACCAGCTCATTACTTCGTTCTCATCACGTCCAGCGAAATCCCAGACGGTAGTTGCGCTCCGAAGCGTACTGTCTACCGGTGTCGAAGCTCGTCGTCAGCGGCAGGTAGTTGGCCCTCGCCGAAGCCCGGCCGGAAGGGTTCGGTGTCTTGTTCCGTACTTCAGTAGACGCGCCTGTTTGTTGGTATTCGCGCCTGGTTCGTTGGTACTCGCGTCTATTTTCTTTGGTACTCGCGTCCAGTTTTTCAACGGCCGCGCCCAGTTGATCGCCTTGAGATCTGTCGACCGAGATCGACGTTCAACAGAAACTGAGGAAGGAAGCGCGATCTTCGGCACTTCGCGAGGTGGCGCAGGCCGTCGTGAATGGGCTCCACGTCATAAATCTCGACGCATCGTCCATCGGTGATGGTGCATTCAGGTCTTCGACGCCAGTCGTCGGCGAATCACGACGAAGAGACCCGATCCGATCAGCAAGAGGGTCGACGGCTCCGGTGTCGCCGCTCCCTCGAATTGGCCGGAGAACGCGACGTTCAGACCGACGTTGCGTTGAATCGACGGGCCGGCTCCCTCCACATTGTTAACGACCGTCGACACCCCGCGCGCGTTCGTGTTCACGTTCGCGAAGATGCCGCCGTCACCGAAATTGCCTGTCTGGTTCTTGCTGATCTCGAGGAGGAGGTTGCCGGCCCCCGGTGAGAACACGAAGGGCGACGCGAGCGGCACGGTCCGCGTCGTAAAGAAGGTGTCGAACCCGGCGATCGTGAACTCGGCGACCTGCCGCGCGTCGCTGCCGACGTTCGCGTCGAAATCTCCGCCAATGGTCGCAGACGATTTGGCGGTGGTTGACAGCGAGAGCCGATAACGCGCCGGCTCAGCAAATCCTTCCGCGCTCTGGTCGGTCGTGTTGAAGAACGTCAGGGTGTCGATCCGCATCGCTGATGGAAACAGCGCCGCATCGAACACCGTCTGGATTCGCGTCGCGCACGCAAATGGCCAGCAGCTGCCGGAATTGCCCTCGAGCGGCGGCAGCGTGATCTGGTCCGCGCGGGCCGGCCGCGCCATGAGCGCGACGGCGATGAAACACCAAACGAGCCTTGGCATCCACATACCTCGGCGCGCCCCGATGCAAAAGAGCGTCCCGGACAACTGTAATGAAACAAGAAAGGCGCTCGTGCTTTTGTGGCAGACGGGTGTCGAAGAGGGAAAAACGTCCGCGGTTCGGCTCGCCGAAGTGCGCAAAGCGCCGAATCGGCAATGCTAGACTCGGCTCTGTCGACGCCAATGGAGCCGACGTTTCACCGCCGCATCCTGGTCGCGGACACAGATGCCGCGAGCCGCGAACTCTACCGACTCTGCCTGACCGGCTGCGATGTCGTCGAAGCCCTCGATGGCCGCGAGGCGCTGACCAAAGCCCTGGTGCGTGTTCCCGCCCTCGTCATCACCGAACTCAGTCTGCCGATCATGGACGGCCTGGCGCTGTGCGAAGTGCTGCGGCAGGACCGAACCACCAGGCCCACACCGATTCTCATCGTAACGGCCGAGACATCCGAGAAGACAATTGCCCGCGCACACGAAGTCGCCGACGCCGTACTTCTCAAGCCAACATCAGTCGAGCTGTTTCGCGCGGAGTGCCAACGGCTCTTCGCCAAATCACGTGCGCTGACTGAAATGTGTTCCGACATCGTCACCGACACCGAACAGACGCTCGGCGTGTCTGCGACGATGCTCAGGATTGCCGCTGACCTCGAGCGAGAACCTCGGCGTGTCCCGCGAACATCGGCGGCAAAAACGCATTCGCGGTTCGTCACGACGACTCCGCCCGCCGCACCGGGCGCGGCAACGTGTCCGAATTGTGACCGACCGCTTGCCTACGACGTGAGCTATGTCGGCGGCGTCAACGAGCGTTACGCCGAGCAGTGGGATTACTTGGTATGTCGGACGTGCGGCGGCGGGTTCCAGTTCCGACAACGAACGCGAAAGCTTCGGACTCTCTCCGGCGACGAACAGCAATGGCTGCGCGCGCTGAAAAAATCGCGTTCGTGAACCGATCTCGCCGCGTTTCCACAGCCACGGACAGGCTGACGGCGGTGCCGCGCCACGACCGTCGTTCCACGTTTCAACGATAGATTAGAAATGGCTGTCGTTCGTCGATCCACTGCGCTTCGTCCGCGCGCAGCACGCGATCCCAATCGGCGGCGACCGCCTGCGGATCGTCGACCCACTCGCGCAAGGAAGGGCCGCCGTTGATGACGTCTATCGGACGCCGCGTGGGCGGCTCATATTCATAGTGAAAGTCGTGCCACAGCTCGAAGTCGGGCTGCACGGCTCGCAGCGATTTGAACGCGGCGGACATCAGCCGGTATGGCCTGAACTGGTTGGGATCGTAGCCGGGGTAGTTGGCGTGAATCTGGACGCCTGCGCATAGTTGCTTCACGTGCTTGTTGAAGAACGGCTCGAAGAAGCAAGGCCGCAGGTAGCAGCCGCCGCAAAACTCCGCGGAGTTGGCGCGCATGTGGGCGAGAAGCGCTTCCACTTGCAGATCCGGCGCGCCAAACACCTCGAGGGGGATTGTCGTGCCCCGACCTTCAGAAAGGCGGGTTCCCTCGAGCAGCACGGTGCCGTTGTAGCAACGAACGGCGTTGAGATTCGCGATCGCCGGGCTGGGGTTCACCCACACCCGGTCGTCTGGCCAGCCGAATCCAGGCGGTTCATCCGGGCGGTAGCCCGCCATCTCGACCACTTCGACTTCGACGTTCAACTTGAAATGGCTCACCATGTAGGGCGCGAGTTCGCCCAGCGTCAGGCCGTGGCGCTGCGGCACCGGGATCACGCCAACGAAGCTCTCCTGTCCCGGCACCAGCTTCTTGCCCTCGACCACACGACCAGCGGGATTGGGTCGGTCCAGGACCCAGACGGCTTTCCCGGTTCCGGCGCAGGCCTCGAGCACATAGAGGAGCGTGGCCACCCAGGTGTACCCGCGCCAGCCAACGTCCTGGAGATCGAAGAGCAACACATCGAAGTGCTCCAGCATCTCGGCGGTCGGCCGCCGCACGTCGCCGTAGAGACTGAAGACAGGAATGCCGTACTTCGGGTCGCGATAGGTCGGCGACTCCTCCATGTTGTACTGCTTGTCGCCGCGCATCCCGTGCTGCGGCCCGAACGCCACGGTCAAGGCGCCGCCGAGGCGTGCGACGAGCGCGTCGATCGCGTGCTCGAAGCCAAGCTGGACTCCGGTCATCGAAGCAGGATTGGCCAGCAGGCCGACGCGGACGCCACGCAAGCGTGCAAGCCGGCGTTCATCGCGCAGCAAACGATCAAGACCCGTATCCATAATCAGTGTTCCAGGCGGTTGATCCGTGGATGCCGCGACGTGGGAGTAAGGCCTCTATTCCTGGCGCAACGCCACGGCCGGGTTGACGCGGATCGCTCGCCCTGCCGGCACGCCGCAGGCCGCCAGCGCGACGACGATCAACAGCAGCAGCGCGTTGGCGATCGTCGCCAGATCGAACGGCGACACGCCGACGAGTTGCGATTGCAGCAGCCGGTTCGACGCGAACGACGCCGCCAGTCCGCCGGCGATGCCGAAAGCCACCGGCGTCATGCCGTCTCGGAACACCAGCGCGCGGATGTCGGATGCGGCCGCGCCGATCGCGATGCGCACGCCGATCTCCTGCGTGCGCTGGCTGACGGAGTGCGCGATCACCGCGTAGAGTCCGAGCGCCGCCAGTATCAGGGCCACGCCCGCGAAGATCGGCGCCGCCGCAGCACTCTTGCCAAGCTCCATGTGGTCGAGATCCATGTAGTCGCCGTCGAAGGCGAAGCTCGCCTTGAGCGTCATCAGCGCTTCGATCGCGACGTCCGCGTCCAGCCGCTCGATGTCGGCGCGCAGCGAGCGTGCAACCTGGTCCGTCGACACTCGGGCGCGCGCCAGCACATGGACGAGCGGCAGCGGCGACTGCGCGATGGGCACGTAGACCACCGGCTTGAACTGCTGCCGGATCGCGTCACCTTCGAGGATGTTCGCCGCGACGCCGACGACCTGCCGCAGTTGTTGCGGCTGACGCGGCGCGGCAACGCGCACGCGCGCGCCGACTGGCGGCGCGTCCGGCAGGAACTTCTCGACGAACGCCTGGTTCACGATCGCCACTCTGGACGAGGTCGCACGGTCGTCGCTCGTGAACGCGCGCCCGGCGGAAATCGACGCCTCGAGCACACGAAAATACCCGGGCGTGACCGCGATCACTTGAACGTGTTGTTCGCCCGTCGCGGGTGGCGGCATGCCGTCGAACTCGAACGGCAGCATCTGATCGCCCTGGACGGGCAGCGCGCTGGCCATCGCCGCGCCCTTGATCCCTGCGATGGTCGGGACAACCGTGTTCAGCCGCTCGAGGTACTGCCGTCGAGATTCGTCAGTCGCGAATTTCTCTGACGGCAACCTGATCGTCGCGACCAGGATCTCCTCCGGGGCGCAGACGCCGGTGTCGGCGCCGACAATGTTGACGAGGCTGCGCACCAGGAGACCGGCGCCCGACAGCAGCACGATCGCAAGCGCCATCTGGCCGGCAACCAGCGCCGACGCCAGCCGCTTGCTCCCGACCGGCTGCGTCACGCCGCGGCCCGCGGCCGTCAACGTCCCACCCGGGCGGAGGCGCACGATGTGCCAGATCGGTCCGAGCGAAAAGAGGACCGCAGCGGCGATCGTGATGGCGATCACGTACGCCTGTGTCCTGATGTTCAAGCTGTAGTCGGCGATTTGAAAGGGCGACGCGGTCGCGTCCGCCCACACGCGCACGCCCAGGGACGTGATCCACCACCCGATCGCGCCAGCGGCCGATGCGACCACGGCGTCCTCGATCAGTACCTGCCGCAGCATTCGCGACAATCCGGCGCCGAGAGCGAATCGCGTCGCGAACTCGCGTGCGCGGCCGATCGTCCGCACCAGTGCAAGGTTCGACACGTTCGCGCACGCGATCAACAGCACGAAGCACGCGCCCACCCAGAGCGATCCGAACACCAGCGGCCCGTTCGGGCCGGCGTGATCGTGCGCGTTGTCGACCACGTCGATCTGCAGGTCGCGGTTCGTCGCGGGAAACGCCGCCTGCAGGCGCCGATGGATCGTCTGCAGTTCCACCCGCGCCTGTTCGACCGTGGCGCCTGGCCGTAGGCGGCCGAATGCCAGGTAGCCGCCGCCCGGACCCCGCCGCTCGAGTTCCGGCGTGCGAACGGCCGGCATCCAGAAGTTGCTCTGGTGCGGAAACTCGAAGCGATCAGGCATCACGCCGACCACCGTCGCCGGCACACCGCCGACGAACACCGTCGCCCCGACAACCTCTGCGCGCTTGCCAAAGCGGGCCGCCCAGAAGCGGTGGCTCAGGATCACAACCGCCGGCGCTCCGGGCACTTCGTCTGCCCGCACGAAATCGCGTCCGAGCACCGGCGCGACGCCCAGCAGCCCGAACGTGTTCGCGGTGACCGTCCAGATCGTCAGATCAGCCGGCCGCCCGCCGTATTGATCTCTGAACGCCGCGCGGCGGCCGGACGCCACGGCGCACATGCCCTCGAACGACTGCACGTGGGCCCGCCACTCATCGAAGTCCGGAAACGAGATGCCCCGGGCGTGGGACGGGAAGATCTCCTGGACCATCACGAGGCGCTCGTTGTCTTTCACCAGCGGAAAGCCGCGCACGAGCATCGCGTCGACGATGGTGAACACGATGCCGTTCAAGCCGATCGCCAGCGCGAGCATGACAACGGCGGCGATGCTCGAGGCGCGATCGCGGCGGACCAGCACGCGACACGCGTACCGCGCATCGCCCGTCAGCTCGTCGAGCCATCGCCATCGCCACGACATCTCGCGCACGATACAGCAATCCTCCACCGTCATTGCATTCCGACGCGTTCCCGGCAATGTAAAACGTTGTCACGGGTGGAGGGCGCCTCGCGATCGCCTGCGACAGCGCCTCAGTTCACGCGCGCACGGCGGCGCGGACCAGGCGATCGCCTTCGTCTGGACCTGCGAATCCGAGCACGCGCAGCTGTTTGCCTTCGAAGGCGACCACGTTGACGAAAAACTGCTCGATCTCGTCGCGAACCCGCTGCGGCAACTCCAGCACCGACCGGACGTGATCGAAGCGCGCCGCTTTGACCGGCACGACGAACAACCGATCGTTTCGCTCGCGCTCGCCGGATTGCGCATTCTGCTGATCGACGCGGAGTACGCCGACAATGCGCGACGGCACGACGATACCCGGGTAGCTGGCCGCATCCCAGAGGACCATGGCGTCGATCGGATCGCCATCGCCGGCCCTGGTGCTGGCAATGAAGCCCCAGTCGTACGGATACGTGAGACCAACCGGCAGGGCCCGCGACACCATCATCACGCCGCTGCCTTCGTCGTACTTGAATTTCACCACTGCGCCGCGAGGGGTCTCGACAACGACGTTGACGGCGCCGTCGTCGCGAAACGCCGTCGTCGGAATGTTCATCGCCCGATTGGCTGGTCGAGCACGATCGGCACACGCACGGCGACTTCGGCGTCGCGGACCGCGGGCCCGGACTTCTGACCGGCGCGCCAGCGGCGCCGCGCTTCGAGACCGGTGATGACGGCGATCGCGCCCGCCACCGCGGCCGCCCGCACCGCCGTCGACGGCCGCCACAGCTCAGCACGAATCGCCTCGGCGGCCGCGTAAATCTGCGCGCGCCGTTCCAGGAAACGGGCGTGGCGGTCGGCAATATCGGCCGCGACGACCTGCTCGACGAGTGCGATGTGCGTCGGATCGATTCGCGCATCGCGCGCGGCCGCGTCGCGCAACTCGTCGATGAGCGTCTGTCGGTCGTGGAGGTCGCCGAGCAGATCCTGGCTCTTCTTCAACGTCCGCAGCGAAGCGATGTCGCCAATCACGCCGGTCTCGACCGCGATCTCAGTTGCATAGCGTAACTTCTTGATCTCGATGCGCGCCGCATGGACGCGCTTTGGAAAATAGACGCCGGTCGCATGCGTGACGGCATCTGCGGCCGCAGTCGCGCGCGCGTCGATGCTGCGGCGCAACTGCTCCCGCCACGGGCCGATGCGCGCTGTCCATATCGAACGCCGCCGCCAGGGCGCCAGCGCGGCCACATTGACCAGCTCGCGTTGGACACCCAATCGCTCGAAGCGCTTGACGAGCTTGCGCATGAGCAGCAGTCGCTGGTGCTCGTCGCGCTGGCGAACGAGAACGATCGACGGCGCCGCGTGCGGGATGCGCGCTTCCAGATACCGCAACAGCTGGATCCTGACGTCGACATCACGGACGCGCCCAAGCGACCGGCCCATACACTTCACGGTCTCGTAGAGCTGGTCGGCGTGCTCGCGCCGTTGCCACTGATGCGTCAGCGGCAGGACCTCGCGGGTCCGTCTCGTGGCAATACGTGCGTCGTGGATACTGCCGCACTCACCGTCCAGGACGCCGTCGTAATGCGTGCGGATGGTGGCGATTTCGCGCTGGAATACGTCTATGAGCGTCATGGCATGCTCGATGAAATCAACAGCGCGGGTGAGGCTGCAATGGGTACGCCAGCCGTCCCTCGGGACTTTTTCGTTACAACACCGGGTCGCAACCTAAGTGCGACACTGAGGACGGATGCCGGCTGCGCAGCCACCACCCACGAGCATCGTGCTCTACTCCGACGGGGCGTGTCTTGGAAACCCTGGGCCGGGCGGTTACGGCGCCATCTTGATCTATGGCGATCACCGACGGGAACTCTCCGCCGGCTTCCGCCTGACGACGAACAACCGGATGGAGCTGATGGGCGCGATCAAAGGCCTGGAAGCGCTCAAGCGCCCGTGCGCGGTTACGCTGGTGTCCGACTCGGAGTATCTCGTCAACAGCCTTCGCAAGGGCTGGGCGGTGCGTTGGCGTGCGCAGGGTTGGAAACGCGCAGGGAAAGTCGTGCCGAACGCCGACCTGTGGGCGCAACTGCTGACGCTGGCCGACATGCATCGCATCGAGGTCGAATGGGTGCAAGGACACGCCGGTCACGTCGAGAACGAACGATGTGATCTGCTCGCGACGACGGCGGCAGCAGCTCACCCTCTGGACGCTGATGTCGGCTATGAAATGCGACCGTCACCGTCGTGAAGTGGCAACCGCCTGAACCACGAGCACGACGCCGATCACCAACAGACCGACGTTGACATAGACGAGAAACCGCCGCGGCTCGATACGGCGAGCCATGTAGCGGCCGAGCGCGATCGCCAGCAAAACTCCTGGCAGTGAGACGGCGTAGTACCGATTGACGCTCGCCGTCCACAGCCCGGCGATCCAGTAGCCGATCATCCCCATCGCGCTCGCCGGGAGAAAGTAGCCCTGCAACGTCGCGCGAAAGTGTCCTGGCGACCAGCGGCGGAGGGCGCCGTACGCGACCAGCGGTGGACCGTTCATGCCGTAGGCTCCGCCGAGGATCCCGGCGGCGACGCCGAACAACCACGCCAGCCGATCGTTTTTCAGCTCGTACGAGCCCCGATTGAGCAGACTCCCCGTCGCGAACGCACCGACGATGACGCCAAGCACGCCTTTGACGACCGGCTCGGAGACCGTCCGCAGCAACAGCAAGCCGAGCGGAATGCCGGCCATGCTCGAGAGCACCAGCCACACTGTGGTCGACACCTGCACGTCCCGCCAGTCCTGCGCGACGACAATTGCGGCGACGGTAATCGAAACCATCACCGCAACCGGAGCGGCGATCTCGGCGGGCAAGGCGAGCGCCAGGAGCGGGACGGCAATCAACGCCTCGCCAAAGCCAAATGCCGAGCGCACCAGCGTCGCGCAGAACAGGACGGCGACGACGTGAAGCGTCAGCGAACTGGCAACCACGACGACGAAAGCATACGCCGTGAACAAGATCGGCGCAGGCGCGGTCGAGAGACACTACAATGGCCGGCGCGAACTGGTCGCGCATTCGTTTTCAGGACGCCCGCATGAGCAAAGCCAAAGTTTTCGTCACACGTGTGATCCCCGCCGCTGGACTCGACCGAGTCCGGGAGTTTTGTGACGCCGATGTGTGGAGCGAACCGCTGCCGCCGTCGGCCGATGTCTTGCGGCAGAAGCTGTCGGACTGCGAGGGCCTGCTGTCGCTCCTCACCGAGAGGATCGACGGCGCCGTGATGGATGCGGCACCGCGCCTGCGCGTGATCAGCAACTACGCGGTCGGCTTCAACAACATCGATATTCCAGCCGCGACCGAGCGCGGCATTCCCGTCGGCAACACGCCGGGCGTGCTCACCGACGCGACCGCGGACATGGCCTTCGCGCTGCTCATCTCCGCGAGCCGCCGCATCGTCGAGTCGGAGAAGTACGCGGTTGCCGGGCACTGGAAAACGTGGGAGCCCCTCGGCCACATCGGGCAGGACCTGGCCGGCCGCACGGTTGGCATCGTCGGGATGGGCCGCATCGGCTATGCGATGGCCAGCCGTTGCCGCGGCGGCTGGGGCATGCGTGTCCTCTATCACGACCAGCGGTCGAACGAACAGGCCGAGCGCGAGCTCGGCGCCGAGCGCGTGCCGCTCGATCGATTGCTGGCCGAATCGGACTTCATCTCCGTGCACGCCGATTTGAACGACAGCACGCGCGGCATGTTCAACGCCGGGGCCTTTGCGAAAATGAAACCGACCGCGGTGTTCGTGAACACCGCGCGAGGACCGCTGGTGGTCGAAGCCGATCTGGCCGCCGCGCTCACCAGGGGCACGATCTTCGCCGCCGGGCTCGATGTCACCGATCCCGAACCACCGCGTGCCGACAATCCGCTCGTCGGCCTGCGCAATTGCATCGTCGCCCCGCATATTGCGAGTGCGACGGTGAGCAGCCGCAACGCGATGGCCGAGATCGCCGCCGACAACCTGATCGCCGGGCTCAAGGGCGAGCCGCTGCGCGCATGGGTGAACCCGGAAGTCGCCGCCACCCGGAGAAGCTAAGGGCACGTTTCAGAATTACGGCCGCGCGCGCTTACTTCGCCGGCGCGATCGAGGTGACGGTGATCCTCTTCGCTTTGGCATCCAGCACACCGACGACCGTTACCTTGCGCGCGACAAACCGTCGCGCCGCCTGCTGGTCGCTCAGCGTGTAGACATCCTTCCCGTCGTAGAGGACGAACGCGGCGTCGTGCTCCTCTGCGCAGGCGACCGCGCACTCGGCGTCGGTCGGACCCATTCGCATGCCGGCATGATCGCCACGGCCGCACACGCTGTCGGTGATCGTGCCGGTGAAGGTTCGCGTCGACGGCGGAGCGAGCGCGGTCGCGAACAGCAGCACGAACATCAGTCTAGGCATCGGCTCAGTATCCCGCGGCCTGGCCGTCCTCTCTGAAATTCGATCCGGCGCGATAGAAGCCGGCAACTGGCTTCTTGCACGCGGCATCAGCCGGCGCGCAGCCGGCGGCCGACCGCGGATCCGGCGTGAACATGATCGCTTCGAATCCGCCGACCGGCGAACCGTTCGACGCCGCCGCCTGGTGGCCCATCGCCGACAGTTGCGCGCCGACCAGTCCAAACAGCGCCGACTCCAACTGCACCTTGTTGTTCACCTGGTTGTGGCTGAAGCGCGCCATGTCTCCGGCCGCCTGCACGTTGGCGTGGAGATCGAGCACGTTCACGAGCACCTGCATGTTGCCCTGCCCTTGCTGATCGCCGCCATGCTGGCCGGTCACGAGCAACGGCCGATCGCCTTGCATCACAAGGACCGCCGACAGCGTGTTGTAGGGACGCTTGTGCGGCGCAATCACGTTCGGGCTGTCGGGATTCAGCGTGAACAGGCCGCCGCGGTTATGGAGGATGAATCCGTATCCCGGCACGGTGATGCCGGAACCCCAGCCGGCGAAGTTGCTGTTGATCCACGAGACCATGTTGCCCCAGCGATCGGCGGCAGCGAGATAGATGGTGTCGCCGGCGTCGAAGGCGTCGGAGGTTCGCGCGCCGGTGCTTGATGCGCGCTTCGGATCGACCCTTCCGCACAGCGACGCGGCGTGCTCTTTCGAGGTCAACATCTCGAGCGGGACGGGGACAACGTTCGGATCGGCGTTGCGGCTGTAGACGTCCGCATAGACGGCCTTCTTCGCTTCGATCAGCGCGTGCCAGTACAGCGGGCTCGCCGGGCCGAGCGTGCCGAGCGTCTGGCCCGGGTACCAGGTCGGCACGCACGCCTCGAGGACGTTCATCATCTCGACGATGCCCCACGCCTGCGACGGCGCACGCGTCGCGAAGATCGTCTGCTGGTCGTGATAGGTCGTCGATGCCGGCGTGACCCACTCGCCTTTGTAGCTGGCGAGATCGTCGAGCGTCATCGGTCCGCCGAGCGCCTTCGACTTCGCGATGATCGCCCTGGCGACCTCGCCCCTGTAGAGCACGTCGCGCCCCTGCTGCTGAATGAGGCGGAACGTCTTGGCCAGATCGGGGTTCCTGAAGATCGTTCCGGTGGTCGGACGGTTGCCATCGACGTAGAAGGTCTTCACCGAATCGGGATCCGGTTCCTTGCAGCAGCCGGTCAGCGGCAACGCGTTCTTCATGCGCCAGCCGCTGGCAATCTCCTCCGTGATCGGGAATCCTTGATCCGCGTAGTCGATCGCCGGCTGCAGGACGTCCTTGAAGGTTTTGGTGCCGAATCGCGTCAGCACTTCCTCCCAGCCCCAGAGCGATCCGGGCACGGTCACCGTGAGGATTCCGCCCGACGGCATGCCTGATCCGGGACCGAAGTTCACGGGATTTGCTTTGTAGCCGAGCGAGTTCATGTGAGCGAGCGTCAGGCCGCTCGGCGCGATGCCGCTGGCGTTCAGCTGATACACCTTTTTCTCTTTGGCGATGTAGATCAACGCGAACAGATCGCCGCCGATGCCGGTGTTCGCCGGGTAGACCACGTTCAACGCCGCCGCCGTCGCCACCGCCGCATCGACCGCGTTGCCTCCCTCCTGGAGGATGCGCAAGCCAGCCTGCGAGGCGAGCGGCTGCACGGTCGTCACCATGCCGTTGCGGGCCATCACTTCCGATCGTGTCTGCGGCAGCCAGCCCTCGGATCGATCGCCGCGCACGGCCTGGCACGCCGGCGCCGTCGACCCGATGCACATCTGCACCTGGCCGGACGTGAGCGCGGACGCGAGACCGACCGCAATGACGACAGCGGCCGGAATGGGTCGAGACAGCTGGATCTTCATAGGCTCATGCTCCCGCGCGATCGAATGCCGCGACGCCTCCTAGCGCTGCGTCTGCTCCTCTGTCGGTTCCCAGTTGTGCAACAGATCCTGGTACCCGTTCATTGCCAGCCGCGTCGACATCGGTGTCGGCCCGTGCGAGGCGAGATGCCACGTCTGTTTCGGGACGTAGACGATGTCGCCTTGATCGGCGAGAAAGACCGGCAACGAACCAATGCGGTAGCGAATCTGACCCTCGAGAATGAACCAGAACTCCGGCGACTCGAGGTGGAAGTGCCCTTTGTCGGTCGCGGCCGGCTGTTGTGGCTTGCCGCGGATGATGTTCGCGACCGCGCGGTCGTCGGCGATGAAACGGCGCGTCGGCTCCGTGCCGGCAACGACGGCGTTGAAATCGACGTAGGGCTTGTTGCGCGCGTCGTATGCGCCTTTACCGCCGATGCGGACCTTCACGAAATCGAAGCCGGGTAGTGATGGCGGCTTCTCGTCGATCGGATACATCGTCGTGGCGCCGCCGATGTTCACTTCGAGCCGAAGCGACGGCGTATCGCCGACCGTCTCCATACTGTAGACGTTGCGGTACGGCACCTGGACCAGAAACCCCTTTTTGGCCACGAATGGTTCCTGGCCGTCGATCGTGAAGCGGATCTGACCGTCCTGGACGATCCACCACGCGCGGGTGTCGGGATGGAATTGGCGCGGGGCTTTCGCGCCCGGTGCCATTGAAATGTAGTCCGCGCGCAGCGTGGTGTCGCTGACGACGGTCTCGGACCAGTTCTGCTCACCCTTGTGTTTGGCGAGCAGTTCGGAAACCTTCCAGTGCGGCCGATTCGGCGCGATCCATTTCGAGGGCTCGGTCGGCATCGGCGCCCACGCCAGCATCTCGCGCTGGCCCTGGGCGAGCACGGTGCTGCGCGAAAGCGAGAAACCGCCGACCCCAAGCGCCGCCAACGCCATGAACAAGACCAGTCGTGGTACGCGCATCGCTCCTCCTGCTTGCGCGAACGATATCCCATTTCTCGGGTACGGTCACATGGTGTTCGAACGTGAACAGTCGTGCGACCGGTAGCGGCGCAGATTGGTGAATTCCGGCGGCTTCGCACGTCCGGCGTTGGACCGGAATTCGCAGCGCGGCGCGCCATGTCCTACAAAAATCTCGCGATTTCTGTCACCGCGATGCTTTATCTGCTCGTCGCGGGCCCTGCGAGTGCGCAGGAGCTATCGGAGCTCTCGCAGCCTCCGAACGGTATGAACCAGCGGGCCGAAGTGTCGCAGTGGATTGGACTGGTCAAGGTGACGATCGCGTATCACAGTCCCAACGTGCACGGACCGGCCGGACGCGATCGGACGGGCCACATCTGGGGCGAACTGGTGAAGTACGGGTTGTTCGACGACGGGTTCGGTCCATCGAAGGCGGCGCCGTGGCGCGCCGGTGCGAACGAGACGACGACTGTCAGCTTCTCGCACGACGTGAAGATCGGCGGCCGCGACGTGCGCGCTGGCACGTACGGGTTGTTCCTCGAGGTGCAACCGTCCGGTCCGTGGACCTGGATTCTGTCCACGCAGACTGGCTGGGGCGCCTACCAGTACGATTCCAAGTACGACGTCGTCCACGTCACGGCCAACCCCGAGGCGGCGCCGTATACCGAATTCCTCACCTACGGCTTCGACGATCGCCGTCTCGAGTCGGCGGTCGCGTTCCTACAGTGGGAGAAGCAGCGCGTCGCGCTGAAGATCGACGTTCCGAATTCACGGCAGCTGTACGTCGATCAGATGCGGAAGGATCTTCTCGGCTGGCCGGGGTTCAACTACCAGAACTGGCAGAACGCCGCCCAGTTCTGCGCCGACAACAACATCAATCTCGACGAAGCGCTGGTGTGGGCCGAGAAGGCGATCAGCGAGCCATTTCGCAACGCCGCGCAGGGCAGAAAGGACTTCTTCACGCTGAAGACGAAGGCGGCGGTGTTGCGCGCGATGAAACGCGACGCGGACGCCGACCACGTCATGGACGAGGCCGTCGCGATGAGCGACGCGCCGGTCATGGGCATTCATCAATACGGCACGTCATTGATTGCCGCCGGCAACAAGGAGAAAGCGATGGCGATTTTCCGGATGAACCGCGAGCGTCATCCGGACGAGATGTTCGTGACCTACGTCGGGCTCGCCCGCGGCTATACCGCGCTCGGCGACACCAGGAACGCGATCGCGAACTGGGAAATCGCCCTCAAGAACATCCCGGAGAACCAGAAGCCGAACCTGCCGGCCTACGAGCAGGCGCTGAAAGCACTCAAAGAGAAGGGCTAAGCGCTTTCGATTTCTTCGTAGTGTCCGGCTTTACAGCGCTTTCGGAATCGATGTAGCGCGACGCTTGACGTTGCGTGGCGTGACGACGGCCCGCTGCTGCGAAAGC
>Ga0075425_100002235_pt1 | contig 19333 bp, 13 predicted proteins | sample SoiMethybrSBSTD4_FD_75300 | JGI IMG/M metagenome (GOLD analysis project Ga0075425, IMG submission 75300) | Bulk soil microbial communities from a Populus tree surrounding site in Tennessee, USA - Soil MetaG P. TD hybrid SBSTD4 | ecosystem: Environmental > Terrestrial > Soil > Tree plantation... | reverse complement strand
TTGATGAGTTCGTCGCCTTGGTCGAGCGGCTTGAATCCCTGGAACATCGTGTGTTCATGGATCGAAAAAACGAAGAGGCAGCGCAAAGGGTAAGTGTTCAAGCGTTGATGTTCCAAGCCTTCTATCATGATCAATTCGTGCAGCCGCAGCCACAATTCGCAACTGCCACGATTATCACTGCGGTTCGTGAAAACGCATGGCGTCATGAACATCTGCGGGCTCCGAAGAAAGTTATCGATTTGCTTCAGTCCCTGGAGCAACAACGGCCCGGTACTCTCTACCTTCTCACCGTTCTCTTGGGCCAGTACAGGCAAGACGAACGCATTCACGCGATATTGCCATCCGTGCTTATGACCTGTTGGGATTGCGGATTCTATCATCTGAGATTAGATGTGATTCATTTGGTCGAAGGGTTTAGCTACTCGCTTCGGGGCGAGCCTCGCGAGGCCATCAAGGAAATCCTTCCCTCCATACTCTCAAACAACCCTTTCCTTAACACTGTCTTAGCGGAGGCCATGGCGAAATACGGTGTGCTGGAGCCAATAACAGACCTCGAAACTGTCAATCGCGAGTTGGCACAAATACTGAGCACTCCCAGCGATCCGACAGCACAGCAACTTGCGCACGGCGCCATATCAAAGATGTTCGAAGATATTTTTGAGGGCGTGTATTGGGAGGCAATTGACGCCCTGTGCGAAGAGGATAAGAAACTGCTCTACACGATGGCAGCATTTGGAGTACCCAACTACAGCTTCTTCGGCGATTCGATCCTCCAAGAACTACTGGAATTCGACGATCCAAACACTTTACCCGTCTTTCAACACTGGGCGTCTCAAATCGATGTGGACTCGATGTCCATGCAGAGCGTAGTGAGATGCTATGAAATCGCGTTGCGGGGCTGCGCAAAGTTTTCGGATACACCGCCTCATTTGAAGATCGCGGAATCAAATGCCTGGCTCGCATGGCAACTCTACGGGGAAATAATTTTCTGGATGAGCAAGCCGGAGCTTGCTGAGTCAGAGGTTAACGACAAATGTCGAGGACTCTGGGAAGCATTAACCACGGAGCTTATATACGAAGCGGTAGATCCTCTGATGCAATTTCAAAAAAGCGATCGCAGCGTCAGCTTAAAAGGTGGACTAGCAAGTCGAATGTTCGAGCAATTCCGTGAGCCGATTCGGAAGATTCTGGAGTTTGGACTGTTGCACCTTGATGAACTTACAACCATCTTCGGAAAGGGCGAAGTCTTCACCAAGAAGTACCGTGAAGAGTTTGTAGTGAACGCGCTGGGGGTGGTCGGTAATCGTCAGACGGTAGAACTATTGCAGCCTCTCGTTGAGTCAGCCGCTTTAGGGACGCTCGCAGTCGAAAGTATTAGAAAGCTCAAAAGCCTAAGAGTTGAGGAAATGGTTCCTTAGAAAGCCAACTGGAATGTGTTGGCAACGAAGAGGCCCCTGCCGGCGGATGACGCTAAGATGACGACTTTATGTCGCGAGACGTAACCGGACGAAGCGTAAATTTACGTTTCTTAGCGAGACTTATTTTGTCGTCGATTGGCTTTGCCTCAAAAATCAAAGTGACTGATCTTACTATTTGAATGGCAAGGGCGCTAAAGACACCCACCTGTCCCTAGCGCCCTTTAAGCGTCACCGATCCTTTGCCCCCTCTCGGATCGATAACGCTAACTCTGGGGCATCGTGCCATGTGATGAGGAAACCATGTGATGAGGGTTCACAAGCACCGATGCCCCTAGCCTCACGCGCCACTGAGGAAACGCGCGAGGCTATCTCAAATCTCAGGAATCTTCTCGGCGTAAAGCTGGCCTATCACTGCCGCAATCAGAATGCGCTTTAACAAGACCTCAATCGACACGCCAAGCCTGTCGGCCCACTCCCGCAGGAATGTCCGATCCTTCGGCTCAATGTCACTAAGAGTTAGTTTTACTATGACGTAAGGGGTTTCACCCTTCGCGTGAGGCTCCGTGATAGTATTATTCGGCATGGTCGATTCCTTTCACTTAACAGGCTAGGAGTCGGCTGTGTAAGGGCTGGTTGTCGTTCACAGCGACAGCCAGCCCGCTCCGTATTAGATACGCATCGTATCACGAATGTCCGTGATACGCAACGTGTCAAGTTGACGTGCTAGAATGATGGGCCATGAAGGGCGCTAAACTTCGAGAACGGCGACTGGCGTTGGGCTTAACTCAGCAAGGGCTTGCAAGCAAGCTAAAGGTGAGTCGAAACACGGTTGCACGGTGGGAACGTGACGAAATGGCGATTCCCGGTTTCCTACACCTTGCGCTGAAGACTCTTGAATGTGAGGCCGCGAAAGCGAACGTCAAGGCAAGCAAATGATTTCGGCCCTCCCAGACATGGTTATCGAGTTAACAACAGTTGGGAGACTCTATTGAGAAAGATGGGGGGACCAAATAATTGCCAACAATAAGGCTCCCACGCCTGACGGATGCCAAATTGACCGTTTCTAATCGCGGTGCGTGCTCATTCGTTTTCAGTGACTAAACCAGACTTCACGCAATTTATACGCAGATTGGACAAAACGTTAACATAGCCGTCCTTAAACGGGCCACTTCGACAGTCAGTTCGTCGTTTGCTGTCTAGTACAATCTGGGAGTCTTCTGAATCGCAAAGGGCGTTTGAGAGACTCCGATAACCCGGTGTTCGCCGGTGGTTCCTAACATTGACATTTCATTGCAGTGCGGTCGACTCGTTTTCCGCAGCGGTCGCGGTTGACGGAAAGAAGACTTCCAATGAGCGGCATCGATGCGAAACTATTGAAAGCTTTATTATCGCGGTTAAGTAAAGGCGCTTTCCAAGAATTCATGTTTGAACTCTTTAAGGCACCAAATGGACCGAAGAACATGAAAGTCGCTCAAGATCTTGGCGAAGGTGTGATCTTAAACCATAGTGACGAATCCCACGGAATTTATGGCGGTTATTACGCGGCTCAGGTAACTGATTTTCTACCAGCTGAATTACTAACAAGCCCAAGACAGATAATCGTAAACACTGATGAACTCGTAAGCAAACTAAAGAGGATTGATACCTTCAACCAAGATATCTTTCAAGAGAGGTTCGATACGCGCTATCTACTCACACAGGAATACTCGCCGTTACAATCCATTTGCTTTCTAAACAATATTGCAGATTTTTCAGAAAATGATCGCGCTAGTCTAACTGCACAATATCTTCACATCGGTAAGTCATATACTCCATATGCCAGCATAGGAGTTCATAATATCGACACGTTTGTTGATCAGGACGCTGCGATAACTGCGGGAGCGTTCCGGTCGTTTATAGACACTTATCGAGAAGGCATTCAAATCCATTTTTCAACTGACGCAGCTGAGGTAAACACCTTTGCGGCCGAGAAACCTCTTTTCTGTGGCGTTTCAAGGGAAAGTCACTGTCCCTATGAACCATTAATCCTGAGGCGAACTGAACAAGTTAAGGTGTTGAGGGATTTCGAATCGCTAATCAATAGCAATGCAAAGGAACGCCAGTTAGAGGAATTTCTTGTCGAGAACTTTCGACTCATTTTTGACCCAAAGTTTGATCGAATCGAAACGCAGCTCTGGTTAAGGTTCCCTGAATTAGATGCTTTTGGAAAAAGCAGAAGACTGGATGTTTTTCTTAGGAATAGTGTTATCAGTGATTGGGAGTTATTCGAGGTTAAGCGAGCTACTAAGCTAACTTCTACCTATCGAGACAGCCAAATGCTGGCGTCGGAAGTCTGCTATGCGATTCAGCAATTGAAGAACTATCGATATCTTCTTGCTCAAGACAAGGTTAAGCAGAGACTTGAGGCTGAGGGAATTTTATACTTCGAGCCGAGTTTGAATCTAATCATTGGAAGGAAGCCACAATTTTCAGATCAGCAGTTTCGCCGACTCATCAGCAACGAAAAGGACGTAAAGATTATTACGTTCGATGAGCTTTTGCGGGAAATGAAACTACGAATAGATGATCGTTTCAGATTGGAGAATTAGGAGCGACGTCAGCCAGGGCCGATATAAACGTGTGTAAATCATTTCTCGCATGACGCCTACAAAAGCTTTCACAAACTGGCATCTTCGACGATCGTTAGCTGGCGGAGTAAAACTCTACTACGCTCAAGTCTGGCTGACTATTTTGTTATTTAAGCTGGCTACTTTGGGTAGCTCGTCCCATGTTCGACCTTCAAGCAAACGTCCTGAGCGCTTTTTGTTAACCCCTCCCCATTGTTTAAAGAAGAACGCTACTCCAGCTTCAATACATTGATCTCGAATATCGATTACCCAGGATTCCTTCATGGCCCTAGAGCCCGGACCAGACTCGCCACCCACTATTACCCAATCAATGCCAGCTAGGTTCAATTGGGGAAGTGGCCCAAGCAGCGGTTCAAGTGAAAGAAATTTAATGTGAGCGTCTGTACGTCGAAGATCCTCGATGCGAAAGAGATAGTCCTGGTCCTCAACACTGACCCCCATCCAAACATTCGGCGTCCAATGAATTTGGCGGTTAAGTTCAAGGAGGCGCTCAGATCTCTTGGTTAATATCTGATAGCAGTGCCAATTCGCCCTTCGCATTACGTCGAAAGCTTCTAAGACAAAACTAACCGGAACATCTTCGTGAAACAAATCGCTCATCGAGTTCACGAAAATGATTTGTGGGTTCTTCCATTTCAGCGGTAATTCAAGGACGCGTGCATGAAGCGTCAGGTCAAAACCATTCACATAGTTTTGCTGCCCCATCGCCTTTAGTCTTAAAGCCATGCGTTCAGCGTAACAGTGTTTGCACCCCGGACTGATCTTTGTGCAACCAGTTACCGGATTCCATGTTAGCTCCGTCCATTCAATACTAGATTTGGCCATTTTAACGCTTCGCGTCTTAGTTTGATTCTACACCGACACTTTCAAGGACACAGCTCAATAGCATATACTGAAGCAGCTTACCAAGCCGCACACAATGTCCAAAAAGCTCGTCGTTTTATCATTGGATTTCTCATACCCATATCAATTCGGAGTTAAGCGGTTTTACTCGGAGGCCCTCGCATGACAGATCAATTCAAGAAGAAGGCAGTTCAGTTCACGTTGAGAGACATTGGTTCTGAAATTATCGACCAGCTGTCCAGCGATATTTATTCAGGACCAAAGCAAATTATGCGCGAACTTGTTAAAAATGCATACGATGCCTATCTCGCGGTCGACCCAGATGAACTTGAGGACGAGAAAGTAGAGCGGGAGATCGTTATTTCTAGAGAAAGGAACCCGAAAGGTATTGGCCGGATATTGATAGCCGATTCAGGAATAGGACTCACCGTAGACGAACTGAAGGCGTTTGTACAAATAAGTCTCTGTAAAAAGCAAGAAGAACTCATCAATGCCACTGGATTCAGAGGACTTGGATCCTGGTCAACTATAGGTGCAGGTTCAAAGATTATTGTTACCTCAAACAAGAAGAATCATTCATCCGAGGCTCAGCTCGTGATTGACGTTCGGGAAATATATTCCATTATGGGCCCGGCCGCGACGTTGGAAGATATTCTGAATAACTCGAAATGCATTTCATTCGGGGAACGAACATCCACAGGACTTTCTCAAGGCACAACGGTTGAGGTCGTATGCGATGGGCCACCTGAGTCAGTTAATGGTCATGAGTTAAATCGTCTTTATGACTACACCGATCCTGACTCAGACCTTAGGAGCATCATCGTGGAGTCGTGCGCGATCCCTTTTTCATCAGAAGGCGGCGCCTACAAAGTAATTCATGACATTTGTCGCGAAGCAGAATACGTCTTGACTCATATTAGTCTTGATGGTGATCCACTTGAACGCGGATTACCAGATGATTTGCCGGAACCAACAGTGCACTCCATTACAGTAGGCGGACAAGTTGTCGCCAAGGCTTGGGTGACAACAAGTAGCAAATATTCTGGCGAGGTGAGGACAATCGATGAGGACCGACACCTGTTAGGAGGCAAAGGCCTCCAACTCAAGAAGTTAAATGTTCCGATTGGACCCAAGAACATCTATAGCAATGGTGTTGTTAGAGCTACTCTCCCTAACTGGTATGTTGGAGAGATACATATCTTGGCTGACGACATCCGACCAGACGCAAGTGGGCAAGATTTACGGGCTGGAACTGCAAGAGAAACATTTATCGCAGCACTTCAGACTTTCTACAAACAACTCGAGCAGCAAGGCGAGCGTAAGTCCGACATAATAAGTACGGAACGCAAGTTTCGTCAGGCCATTGGAGCAGCCGAGAGGTTGCAACGCGGGGGTTTGTCAGCGGCAGACAGAATACAGGCAGAAGGCCAGATTGCAACAGCAGTTCAGCTCATAGAGGAAGCATCCAAACGAACAAAACCGGAGACAAAACTTGAAGAGAAAAAACGCGCAGCAGCTAAGGATCCGAAAGTTGAGCCGATCCGAAAACAAGCTCGAAAAATTCTGAAAGAGGCTAAGCTGCTCGACAAATATAGCTCCTCGAAGAAGCGGACAATAACGGAAAAAAGAACAGTAGCTTCGGCTGCTTCAAAAGACAAACAAAAAGTCCAAGTAATGAGCTTCAATGAGATTCAAGCGCGCCTGGGACGAGCAGTTCCGCGACTGGCTCAGATCGGTCTAACTTCGGACGAGATCGAGCAAGTCTTGGAGATAATCAGCGATCTTATTCTGGGTGACAGATGAGAAGTAATAATTAGATGGATACCTTCGAAGAAAGTTACGCTAAAGACGCTATTCGATCGTTGCTTCTTGATGGAGCTGAGACTCTCAATCGGAGTGGTCTCACATATTTAGGACTTCCAGGCGGGCGTGCCCTCGACATAATCAAGTTAGACGGAATCCTCAAGAACGTCATTTGTGTTGATGATAAGGAATCAGTTTTGGATGAAGCGCGGCGGGCTATTTCAAACTTACGCTTAAAGCAAAGAAAGTTCGTGCCAGGCCGCTTGTGGGAATATCTGCGAGACAAATACCCAAACGAAGAGTTGGTCGCGGATATAGCATTTCTTGATTTCCTCGGCGGTGGAATAGTAGAGCAAGATCCTTTTGCTCAAGAGATAGCAGGTTTGCGAAGCTACTTTGCAAAACATGCTCGACAGAAGAATCGAGCTTTTGTGCTTGCGTGGACGTATATGCCACACGACAAAGGACCTAGTGTTTATACTAATACGTTGAAAAAGATCGTGGCTTCAGAGGACATTCAATTACTGCAAGGAGCAAAGGGTGTTCAGCTCCGCTCCTTAGCGATTCGTCTATTACTTCGTCAGAGCCTTCGGGAACACGATATGGATGTTAAGTTGTTTCATCATGCTCTCTACAAAAGAGTAATGAACACAATAATTATCATTTATAGTAAAGGTAGGGACCATAATCTTAACCATGTCTTAGAATCTCCCGATTCTTTGCTTACTGAACCGTGCTGTGTTTATGCGGAAGGACAACCGGTGCCGAAGCTAGTGCCGGTACTCGAGCTTTCAAAACTCGACAAGTCACACGCGTGATTAAGAACACTTTACGACACAAGAGATCAAAAACGAGAAATCAATACAAAGCGAGAATTATTGGGGAGCTGAGTGTAAGACAGTGAACAAAGTAAAAATCAATGACGAGACCCGCTTTCGGATACTCTCACTCCTATCTTCAGGTCGGTCAACCGCTGATGTTTGCAGAGAACTTGGTATATCGAGTAAACAAGTTGCCGCTATCAAGGCTCATCAAACAATGGGATCATATGGTCCTCGTCACAGCGTGCCAAGACCCACCGCTGAAAACAAAAAACACCTGGCCTCTCCTCCGGCTGAGGATCGGAGATTTCCAGATTGTGAGGTACTTCCTGATCAGAACTGGACGGCCATTCCGCTGGGATACGATAGTGCGATGAAAGCTCCAGTTCGTTGGGATCCTCATCCTAAAGCAGGTACCGCGAATCCGCATTTAATGATTGTGGGTGAAAGCGGCTTCGGAAAAACCTACGCAATCCAATGCATTGTGGCTGAGTTAGTAGCTCGAAGAATTCGACCAATTATTATAGATTTTGGCCGTGGGTTTGATCTCGAGTCGGCCCCACGACAGTTTATAGACTTAGCACGACCGCAAGAAGTGTCGGCAAGCCAGCAGGGTATAAACCTGAACCCGCTGCAAATACACGCCGGCGATTCGAATGGACCAATAAACGTTGCAGTTCGAGTAGCGGATTGCTTCGGTCGAGTCTATCGCATAGGGGTACAACAACATGCTTTATTGAGAGACTTAATCATTGAATTATTTGCAGACTTCGGAATTGTCAGAGCAGAGCCCAGCACTTGGGATCAAAGAGGCCCATCTTGTTCAGATCTTAATGAAAAGCTAAAAAGCATTGCATCAAGCCAAGTCGATAAGAGAGCGGGAAAAGCCCCGGGTCTAAAATCTCATATATCCACCTTCTTCTTGTTTGATACGTTTCGCGATTCTGGCGTGCATGTGAATTGGGAATCACTTGGGCAATCCTCTTCCTCAACTTTGATCATTCAACTGAAGGGATTGGAGGATCGCACGCAAAAAGTTGTTACGGAGTTTCTATTGTGGGACCTTTATCACCACTTGAGGAGGCGTGGACCTCATAATCTAGATTGTTACTGTGTATTGGACGAAGCTCACAACCTTTCCTTCAGCAGCGACGGCCCCATCGATAAGCTCGTTCGTGAAGCCCGCAAGTTTGGTCTTGGACTCATCCTCGCTTCCCAGCAGCCAACGGACTTCGGGCGGACGGTATTTGGTAATACAGCCTCCAAATTAGTTTTCCAGACGTTTGATCAGGGTAATCGATTATCCCGCCAATTAGCCAATAAGTGCATTGTTCGAACAGACCCTGAAGTATTAGCAGGAGATATTGCGCGACTACAGAAGGGTGAGGCTCTTTTCTTTGCGAATAATCAAATCTCCAAACTCAAGATTACTCCTCTCCCGAAGAGAGCACTCGTTTATGACCATCAGAGGTCCTGATCGACCGGCCAAGTAAGCATAGAAAAACTGCATTGACAAGCCAAGAAACAATGCCATAATTGCAGCCGTTTACTTCATTTTGCTTTGCTGATTGCTTTTTATGGCCGGAACTTCTACCTCGATTCGCATCGCAGGCGTGCTGGGACACTCGTCTAAGAAGCCCGTTTTATTGGGTTTTGCTCCTGCAACCGTTTTGTATAGGTTTAGTTTTGCCGACGTTTTAGATGAAGATACAGGTCGTGGTTATCAGCGACGTCTTAACCCTCAGCACAGTCTGGATTTTCGCAAGTACATTCAGCAAGCATCAAGTTCAACGATCCCACTTACCTTCAATCTCCGACCTTCGCCAGATAACGCTTGGAAAATTGAGGAAACGAGTTCTCCTCTGGCTACATTAACAATACGCGGCGATGCCGGGAAGGTGCTGGCACAAGTTGATTGTCAGCATCGGCTCGGGTATCTCAACGATCTTGACGTAGTGCTGCCCTTTATGTGCTACCTCGGCCTCTCTATGCGGGAGGAAATGGAGGTCTTCAACGTGATTAACAGTAAAGCTAAGGGACTGAGTTCCAGCCTACTTGATTTTCACGATGCAACATTGACTCAGGACTTGACTGGCGAACGACCAGAACTCTTCATTGCGCTTTATCTGAATAATAGTTCGGAATCGCCTTGGTATAGACAAATGGATCTTGGAGGAGCTACCACATCCGGTCTTATGAGAAGAGCTTCGTTGCGTACTATGCAAAAAGCAATTAAGGGCTTTCTCAAACAGACCAATATTTTAGGCCGGCATTCGCCGGAGGCTGTAGCTCACATCGTGCTTGATTTTTGGTCAGCTGTTGCGTTCTTACTGCCAGAAACATGGGACAATCCGCGCAGGTCTCTTGCGACTAAAGGTGTTGGGGTTTACTCACTGATGGGAATAGCAGGCGACCTCTACTTAGAAAGCATTAGTCACCAAGTAGATAAACGGTACTTCGTCACCAAGCTGGCCGAGTTTCTTACGGATGCCGACTGGACCACGACTGGCCAGTTCAAAGGATTCGGCGGCCAGGCAGGAGTGAAGCGCGCACTGGAACTTTTGAGATCGATGAGAGAAAAACGCAGACTCAGAATCGTGTCTAATGGCTAACAAGAACATTCTATTGATTGAGCCGAGCTATAAGAATAAATACCCGCCACTGGGCCTTATGAAGCTTGCGCAATACCATGGCCCCCTCGGGAAGCAAGATAATGTACGCTTCATAAAGGGCGAGGACCGAACTGTACTGACCACTGCTTGGGATCGTATCTACGTAACCACGCTGTTTTCCTTTGAGTTTCAGAAAATCTCCCAAAGCATCGATTTCGCTTTGTTCGCCGCAAACGGACACTCTGATAAGGTCTTCGTTGGTGGAATTGCCGCGTCGTTGATGCATGAGCGATTCGTTGCCGAACCCAGATGGCACGGCATTCGATTCATCAAAGGGCTATTGGGTCAAGCTCCAGCGATTGCATTGCAGTTAGACGATTTTTCAGAGGAGCTCTACTCTGATGATCGCGATGGTACACCTATTGAAGACCTTATTCCTGATTACAGTATTCTTGATCACATTTCCTACAAGTATCCCGTTCGTGACGCTTATTTCGCGTATGCCTCCCGTGGCTGTATTCGCACTTGCGGTTTCTGTGGAGTACCAAAGTTGGAAGGTCCACAGCGCGATACTGAATCCATTTCTGCGCTAGTGAAAGGCGTAGACAGACTATATGGACCTAAAAAAGATCTAACGTTAATGGATAACAATGTCGTCGCCTCACCCAACTTTAAGGAGATTATTGCTGAAATCCGGGACCTTGGGTTCACGCCCGGAGCGAAGCTGGAGCGGAACGGTAGACCACCAGTACAGAGACGAGTGGATTTTAATCAGGGCGTGGATGCCAGGATTCTTTGTAAAGACCCGGTGTTTCTCCGTGAACTTTCTCGCATATGTATCAAGCCTTTGCGAATAGCGTTTGATCACTTGGGGCTGCGTAAACCTTATGAGAAAGCAATTCGCTACGCGCATCAGTTCGGTCTCACCGAGCTGTCCAACTATATGCTTTACAACTTTCACGATTCGCCAGCTGACCTCTATGAGAGGATGAGATTAAACGTAGACCTAAACGAAGAATTGGGAATAAGAATTTGGTCATTCCCAATGCGATACCAACCGACGGACCGACCTGACCGTTCTTACATCGGAGAAAAATGGAACAGATATCGATTACGGTCGATACAGATGATTCTTCAGGCGACTCACGGAGTAGTCAGCGGCAACCCTTCTTTTTTCAAGCGCGCGTTTGGTGATGGAGTCGGGAATTTCGAAGATCTTCTCTTACGCCCTCACCATTACATCTTGCATCGTGATTGGTATGAGGACTTGGGTGGCAAGGCCGAATTTGATGATTATCAAGCAAAGTTTTCACGATTAAGCGAATTTGAACAGGAGGAACTGGTTACACTCCTTTCCTCCACCGATCCTCGAAACTTCTCAACATTGGCACACCAAACCAAAACTTCCAAACTAAAAAATGTACTTCAGTTTTATCGTACACCCTCGCACGCTGAGGAGGCGCTTCTCTGGGAAAGGCAAAGATCTATGACGAAGTCCCACGAGATACTCCCCGAAGACGAATTAGTTGAAGATGCTGGACTAGATGAGCTACCACATAGTTCCAAGAGTCAAAAAACTGCAAGCAATACCTCACAATTGGCGCTCCTATGAAAGCTAAAGTCGCTTCTCTCACCGATACGACGAATTCTTGGCGAAGTCATTCCGATCCGATAATCGTTGGCAAGGACATTTTGGAGCTGCTTAGTAGCTCGATGTATATCGACCCAATGTCTTTGTATCGCGAGTATATCCAAAATGCCGCCGACGCGATCGACGAGGCTCGTTCACAAGGAACTCTATCCAACACTGACGTGGGCCAGGTTTTTATTGACCACGACGTCACGAGCCGGACTGTTTGGATTCGCGATAACGGATGCGGTCTTACGCGGGATCAGTTTGAAGAGCGTCTATCCTCATTCGGTTCTAGCGCGAAGCGGGGCACAAAAGCCCGAGGTTTTCGAGGCGTGGGCAGGCTTGCAGGGTTGGGTTACTGCCAAGAGCTTGTCTTTAGATCTCGTGCTGCCGGCGATCTGATGGTAAGTGAGATGAGATGGGACTGCCGAAAAATCAAGGCGACATTGCGTTCGCCCGGAGCTGACTTAACCTTGCAGGATGTCGTAAACGAAGCAGTTAAGATCAGAAGTGTCGCCGGAGCGGAGTGGCCTGATCATTTTTTTGAGGTTGAGTTAAGAGGTCTAGTTCGTCAGAAGAATGATTTGTTGCTGAGCCCGTTCGCGATTTCTAAGTACCTATCGCAAGTTGCCCCCGTTCCGTTTTGCCCAAGTTTTAGGTTCGCAGAGCAAATTCAGTCGGCCCTTATTTCCCACGTTTCCCTTGGAGACATTGATATTCGCATTAAGGGATCTGATGGGCCAGTTTACCGACCCCACCGAAACGAGTTAGAACTCCAAGGCGCTCGGTACGATGAGTTTGTAGACGTTGAACTTTGTTCGCTTTCATCATTGGATGGTGGTGTCGGGGCGGTTGGCTGGATTCTTCATCATAATTATAAGGGAGCGGTTCCTACGGCAGAGATCCGCGGACTAAGGGTTCGTAGTGGGAATATTCAAGTTGGTGGAAACGATCTCTTTCAAGATCTGTTTCCGGAATCTCGCTTCAACTCCTGGTGCGTAGGTGAGATCCACACGATCGACGATCGAATAGTTCCAAATGGTCGACGCGATCACTACGAACAGAATATTCACTTCAATCACCTTACAAATCACATTACACCAATCGTTAGAGATATCAGCTCGCGTTGTCGCAAGAGCTCAATCGTTCGCAATCTTGTGCGAGATTTTCATCGACGGGAAGCGATTGTAAAAGAAAAGCTGAGAGCAATCAGACAAGGCAGCATCGGTTTGAAAGCCCACAGGAAACTCCTGCGTGAGGTCGAGCAGAATATGACAACCATGCGACAAGCTACGACTCGAGAGTTGCTGGGGGAAGACGCCAAGAAATCGATGTTGAGTGCTATACAATCGCTGGAAAAAGAGATCAAGCACACAAGCGGCAGCCGCAGGCTAGCAAAACCTTTGAAAACAATGCCGGCAGCAAGAAGGCGGGCTTATGAGCAAGTCTTTGCGTTGATTTACGAATGTTCAAACAATCAGACCAACGCTCACCTTTTGGTCGAACGTATTCTGAGCAAGTTAAGTTGAGTTACTTTGTTGTCGCCAGTCACCGATGCGTTTCAAGTTCAGCAATTTGGAACTCCACGCGCGAACCGGGATGCAGCCGAGTTCCGCATCGGTAACTTGAACCGCCGAATACCATCGTAGCGATACAGCGCAGCTGCCACGGCCGGCGCGGTTGGTATCAACCCGATTTCGCCTACACCTTTAGCGCCATACGGACCAATCGGGTGTTTGTCTTCTATGAGAATGATCTCGATCTCCGGCATACGCCTCGCACGTATAAGCCCCTGCCCATTAACGGTTAGATTCTGGGGGACACCATTTCGGACTTTGAATTCTTCAGTCAAAGCGAAACCTAATCCCATGTGAATTGAGCCCTCAAGCTGCCCTTTCAGTAAGCTTGGGTTAATTACTCTTCCCACATCATGCGCAGCGATCACCTTTGCGATATGTCCATCATCATCCAGAATTACAACCTGTGTAGCGAATCCATATGCAAAATGAGTTTTGGGATTTTCGCTATGAGTCTGCAAAGGGTGAGTATCTTCTATCTTCGTTTCTCCAAAATAAGTTCTTCCCACTAACCGCGCCAGACCAACTTTGGCCAGATCAGCTTTCAGTTTTTTGGCAGCATCCTGAACTGCGAGACAGCCAAGGAACGTAGCACGCGAGGCGGTTGTCTGACCGCAGTCCAACTCGTATTTCGTGCTGGCCAACACACGACTGAAAGCATCCGCTGGTAATCCTGTCTCTTCGCAGGCGGTTTGAAGCAAAACCGTAAACAGGCCTTGGCCCATTTCCGTAAAGCCCGTGTGGATCACGATACCGTCTTTATGAACTTCCAATACCGCCTTACCATATTCAGTGGCACCGTTACCGATGCCTACATTCTTAATGCCGCAAGCAATACCAGCATAGCGAGCCTCTTTGTAGATGTCTCTGACTGCTTCTAAGGTTTTCTTCAGTCCCACGCTGGACTCAAGCCTCTGGCCTGTGCAAAATCGATCGCCAACGTCAAGCGCGTTACGATACCTGATTTCCCACCCATCAATGCCCACCTTCTCAGCCAAAATGTCGAGCATCGACTCTATAGCAAACGCCGACTGATTTACTCCAAAACCCCTCATCGCCCCACAAGGTGGATTGTTGGTGTAAACAGCCAGCGATAACACCTCAACATTATCTACTTTGTATGGCCCAACACAGTGACCTGCCGACCGCTCTAATACTTTGGATCCGACAGACGCATATGCCCCTTTGTCTCCGATAATTGTGGCTTTAACCGCCGTTAGATTGCCCTCCCCATCACACCCCACTGTGTAGGTCATCTTTATGGGATGGCGCTTTGGATGTAATCTGAAACTTTCCTCGCGGCTTAGAGTGAGTTTTACGGGTCTGCCAGTAACCTTCGCCAGCAAGGCAGTTTGCGCCTGGATGCTCAGATCTTCCTTTCCACCAAACGCACCACCATTTGAAACCAGCGTGACATACACCTTGTCCAAAGGTAGATTGAGAAATGAAGCTACCTGCCGGCGATCATCAAAGATTCCTTGTCCCTGGCTGAAAATCTGAAGGCCGTCATCCCTTGGTAAAGCAATGCAAGATTCTGGCTCAAGGAACATGTGTTCGATAAATTGTGTTTGAAAGCTGCGTGTTAGGACATGTGCTGACTCATGTAGAGCCTTCGAAACGTCACCTCGCGATATGGTCGACTTGCTAAGAAGGTTACCGCCTTCGTGTACGTGTGGCGCATTGGCTTTAAGTGCATCTTCAGGATTAGTGACGGGCGGGCATATCTCATATTCGACTTTAATTAACTTGACTGCCGATCGTGCGGTTCTCCTGTCTTCAGCCACGACCGCAGCAAGTACATCCCCGATGTAGCGCGTCAATTCACCCTCATTCACAAACACTGGCCAATCACTCTGAATCAGTCCCTGATAACGTTGTCCGGGTGTGTCTTTCGCAGTAACAACAGCCACCACTCCTGGAAGGGCTAAAGCTGCGCGCGTGTCAATACTCTTGATCAACGCCCTCGGATGTTCTGATAACAATAAAGCACCGTGAAGCATTCCTGGGAAAGTCATGTCATCAATGAATTCTCTTTCACCGAGTGTCAATCGGCGACCATCGACACGCGGTGTATTACTGCCAACTGCATCACCTTTTTCTTGGGCCGCCAACTCTTCTCCTCTAAGGGCTGCTGCAGCCATTCTGATGGAATCAACGACGCTTCGATATCCAGTGCATCGACAGTGATGGGCATTCAATGCGCGTTTGATCCGATCTTCGGACGGAGATGCATCGAACTTTAACAGTGCTTGTGCGCGAGCGACGATGCCCGGCGTACAGAATCCGCATTGGACACCGCCGCAAGTGAGGAAGCTCTCTGCGAATACGTCCCGAACCTTTGGCTCGAAACCCTCGATTGTGAGTACCGTGCAATCCGCTACGCTCGTCGCAGGAACGGTGCACGAGACAACCGCACGACCGTCTACAATCACGGTACAGCAACCGCATTGACCTTGTGGGCTGCATCCGTCCTTTGGTGAGATTAGGCCGCATGGACCGCGTAGCATCTCCAAGAGCGTCCCGTCGTGTTGCATATCGACGGTTCGCACGCTTCCGTTTAGTGTGAACTGAATAGTCTTAATCACGACAGCCCCGGACCAAATCTTCAGTGCCGAAAGAGCCTTGCTCGGCCCTACGATTTTATCATGCGGTATCCGCCCAAGGGGTTGGACAATAACGACTGAGACGAATGAATGACTTATGAGATGTACTCAGTTCCGCTTGGTAGCGGCGCTCATCGAGTTTGAGTGTGAGGTTTGCCAGACTATAAAGGTAAGCTCTGTTGTGACGAACCACGACCAACACTGCAAAGATCTTGGATAGGACACAGAGAACACCGCAAGCTAACGCAGCCACGCGAACCTATGATCCACAAGGCGCGGTCAACATCCATCCATGTCAATCCCAGATTGCCACACGTATCCCGTAGGATCCGCTGCACGTCCCGAACGTACGAATAATAGGTCTCACTGGAGGGTTGTTGCTCGGAACCTTCCTCGGCAACGACACCCGTGAAAAATGAGATTCGAGAATCATGAATATCCACTGGCACAAGCACTCTGTCGAGATTGTGCGGCACAACGAATTCAAGCCCAACAATGGCTCGCAATAGTAGCCCACCGGTCTTAGGTCCGTAGCCTCTAAATTTCCTTATCTCTTTTAGTAAGTCCTGAGCATCAGTGTAACGGTGGCATAAATCTCGAAGATCACCTTCGAAAAATTTATGAAGCCTTTCTGAGTTGTTGTACCAGCCCTTGGCTGTTTCCCGGGGATACCGAGTGCCAAGAAACTTTCCCGTGTCCTCAAACAGATTCGGATCCTCAGCTCCGTGGTACTTTTCGAGGACAGCAATCGGTTCAAATAGATCCGGTCTTAATTGGAAAAGTTCTTTAGCTCGTGAATAAAGGCGTGACGATTTCATGCCATGGTCGTTTGCAACCGTATAAAACAAAAAGAGGGCATGTTCTCGGGACCGAATCTCGACACCTTCTGGTATTTGATGCTCAACTAGGTCCTCCGTCTCCTGAAGCAGACCGACGCGCTTGTCGAAGGCGTCGTGCAAGCGTTCTATCACCAGTTTGGCACGTTGCGAGTCAACTCTCAGTTGCATCAAAACATCTCCTTAAATTCGTTACGAATGTAAGAACGGATTTCCTCAGCCACAAGATCAATCGGTCGCTCCCCATTTACGATTTTGTAGTTTTCCGCCTCTGCTCGTTTTAAGTATTCCTTGCGAACGGCAGCTAAAAAGTCTCTGTCATATGGTTCCGGTGCAGAGTCTTTCGTGGTTCGAGTTGCCGTAATCTCCGGACTGACATCTATGAGTATAGTCAAATGTGGTCTCAAAAATGGTTCGTTAATCTTTTCAACGAACTCCAGATTGATTTCACTAGGCTTGAGAGTGATTTCCACTGTGCGATAAACGATCGCGGAATCAACATACCTATCCCATAGCACCAGTTCGCCCTGTCGCAGAGCAGGAAGACAAGTCTTCTCATACGTCCAGGCTCGATCAGTAGCGAACAGGTATGTCTTCATCAGCATAGACATCTCTCGAAGTTCGTCGCTGCCCAATAGGCTCACCAAGGGAGATTGCTTTTCCCCACAAAGGCGGATCGGTACTTTCGAGTCACTCAAAAGATCGCGTACTACTTGAATTACAGATGACTTGCCGGCGCGATCGATCCCCTCAAATGCAATTAGTTTACCTGTTACTTCTTCCTGAGAGTGCATATAACGAAAATCCGTTGGTCTTGAAATGGAAAAGTACATTCTTGGAATGCCTCCGCCACGCGAACTGGCCAGTTAACATCTCTTCGATATTGCAGGCCTAGGGGCAAGTCCATTCCATCGTAGATACCAAACATCTCGAAATAACGATTCAACTCAGCAAAGGACGCAAAAGAAATGTGAGTTAATGCAAGTTCATAAGAGACAATCTCAAGGCCAAGTTGTTGAGAGCATGCAAGTACCCACTGAGGGTTGATTCTATTATCGTGAACATTGCAGGGTAATGCTAGACGGTTCCGCAGATATCGAATAATTTCGGGCAGGTCTTGAGTTGACAGGTCTATTATCAGAATTGTCCCGCCGACTCGAATGCAATCTCGTAGCACTTCAACAGTGTGCCGCTTATCTATATGGTCGTGCAGCGTGAAAGGAGCCACTACAAGATCGAAAGGTTTGCTGTGAGCTTCGGACAGCACACGATCGGGGTCCGAGGTGTAGTAAGGCTCGTCCTCAGCTGTCCGCTGGGCTTGAGTCACCATAGCTCTAGAACTGTCGAACCCGAGATACTCAATTTCAGAATTATTCTCGCGAAGATGCTTACCCAAGTGACCTGGCCCGCAGCCGAACTCCAGTATGCGGCTTGGCTTGTTGACTCTCACCCATTCGTCAACGTGTAACACCCAATCCAAAGAAGGTTCATACCAAGACTCCAACTCCTTGACGAATGCAGAATAATCTTGAGCCACGTCGTCGTAGTGTTGATCAACCGGCGCAGTTGGATCTGAGATCGGCTCTAGATATTTTGGAATCGCGGTTATGAGTTCGTCGACACTTGCGACCATCTCGCCGTGAGCTTCAATCGCACCCAAGACGTACAAATTTTTGTACATTCGGGCCTTCCCCTGTCGATGCTGTCTAATGTCGGTGTATAAGCCAATTATTGGAATATTGAATGCATATGCCAAGCCGACCTCACACGCAACCCCGCTGTCAATTGTTTCTTGATCTAGACACGCTACGAGAAGCCGAGAAGCCAAGACCGCGGCACTATCAGTCCTAAAGATTTCTTCCGAAGCGGGCGATAGAGATTCATTCACCTGGGATTCTTGCGGAAGGAAGACCTCAAACCCAGTGTCGCGAAGCTTCTCTACGACATGGGTGTTATAGGCCCTATCGGCGTCCGTGAAGAGTGAGTTGGCCCAGTATATTCTGGCTCTGCCTGTTTCCATGTAAGTAGATCCCCGAAGTTAATCTTCTACTTACGTTCGGTTGCAATTCCGACAAAGACCGCAATACGAAAGCAACCAGCAGTCTATTGGGTGAAAATTCACAGTTGAGGAAGACTAGCCGTAGCTCTCATTTGAATTGTTTTTTTCTAATACTAAGGTTTTCTGCTGAAAGCCAAGTTTGATAAAAGCGACGTTCTCGTCCAAAGTGAAGACTGACGCTACCACGAGTAAAGGGTGTAGGCAATAGCCGCTCCTGTAATTTTTAGCTGGAGCACCTCTAGCTAAATCACATAAGCTCTACAGTGCACGACTCAGGAACACCCCGCATCATGTAATCCTCACGTATGGTTTGGAACTGGTGCGGAAGTGGAAATCTGGAGAATCACTTACTCAATTCTTTATCATCGGATGTGATCGGTGTTGCCTCTAGCCCATTACCCTCGCGAGCGGTTTGTAAAGCTAGACGCAGAATTGATTCCTGCGCAGCACCGTTTTGTAGTGGTCTAAGCTGTCCGCGTATACGCGAGCCCGTTCCAACCA
>Ga0075425_100002234_pt1 | contig 19334 bp, 14 predicted proteins | sample SoiMethybrSBSTD4_FD_75300 | JGI IMG/M metagenome (GOLD analysis project Ga0075425, IMG submission 75300) | Bulk soil microbial communities from a Populus tree surrounding site in Tennessee, USA - Soil MetaG P. TD hybrid SBSTD4 | ecosystem: Environmental > Terrestrial > Soil > Tree plantation... | reverse complement strand
AACGTGACCAGCGTCGTGCTGCCGAACATGCAGATCGACGATTACGTGTTCGGCGTCGCCGCCGTCGACGCGAGCGGCCATGAAAGCTTCGTCACGGCGTACGTGACGCCGCCGCGTGCCTCGACCCCGATCAAGACGGTCGGACAGTAGGAGCGCCGCCGCAATCAGAGCGCGCGGCGGCCCGTCTGGATCGCCTCGATGAACTCGCGGATCACCGCCGCGACGCGCTCGGGCGGCTCGACGAACTCGATGCCCGCCTTGTAGAGCACGAGCTCCTGCTCGACGTCCGTGATGCTGCAGTGCGCGACGCGTCCCTTGACGACCACCGATCGGTCGCCGAGCGTCAGGCGGAATTCGTGGAGAGAATCGAGCTGCAGGGGAAAACCGGTCTCGATGAGCGCGCCGCCGCGGCTGATCTCGCGGATCGCCATCGGCTGGAAGACGGTGACTTCGCCTTTGAGCTCGCCGAGAATCTCGATGCGCTCAGTGTCCCGCTTGTCTTCCGGCCGACCCATCCGGCCGCGACTATAGCATCGATCAGTTCATCCACACGGCGGCCTTCGAGCCGCTGAACATCTCGGATTCGGACGGCTCGCTGGCCTCTTCCTCCGATTCCTGTCCTTCCTGATCGGTCGTGTAGGTGAGCACCGGGATCGTGCGCGTGTCGGCGTCGAGCTTGAGCATCGACAGCACCTGGAAGCCCTCCGCGTCGTCGATGCTCACGCAGAGGATGACGAGATTCGGCTGCACGCGCTTGATCTGCGAGTACGCGTGGCGGCTCGATTCGACGAAGACGACATCGTAGTGGCCGGCGTCGAGCACCGTCTCGAGCAGGTCGAGAATTTCCGCGCTGCCGTTGACGATCACCACTTTCTGCGTCGTGGTGGCCGGAGCGGCCTGGCGAAGGCTTTCGACGGTAGGCCCAGGATTGGTCGTCATCGGTCGTCTCCCACCCCCCAGCAATTCAGGATTCATGCCACGGTGTGCAGACGAAATCAGCGCCATTTGATCGCCCTTTTTCTCGAAGAATTTCGAAGGGCGTGTGCATGACCACACAAGGCGTCAACGCCGGCCCAGCCGTAACCTGCTGTGCCAGCGGGCTTTCGCCCTCAAGTTGCAGCAGGTGTCCACAGTACGGCACTCTCACCCCCTATGACGACCGCGACCTCCAAAGCGACGACCTATTTCAACCTTATCGACGGTGCGTGGGTTTCCTCCAGCTCCGGCGAGCTGTTCGAGAACCGAAACCCTGCAAACGCCGACGACGTCGTGGGGGTCTTTCAGCGGTCCTCGGCGGCCGATGTCGCCGACGCCATTGACGCCGCCCGCCTCGCGTACGACCGCTGGCGGCTGGTGCCGGCGCCGCGCCGCGCCGAGTTGCTGTTCCGCGCCGCCCAGTTGATCGCGGATCGCAAGGAGCCGCTCGCGCGCGACATGACGCGTGAGATGGGCAAGGTCCTCGACGAGACGCGCGGCGACGTCCAGGAAGCGATCGACATGACGTTCTTCATGGCGGGCGAGGGCCGCCGGCAGTACGGCCAGACCGTGCCGTCGGAGCTGCGCGACAAGTTCGCGATGTCGGTCCGCCAACCGATGGGCGTGGCCGCGATCATCACGCCGTGGAATTTCCCGATGGCGATTCCGTCGTGGAAGATCATCCCGGCGCTCGTCTGCGGCAACACGGTGGTCTTCAAGCCGGCGACGCTGACGCCGCTCTCCGCGCTCAACTTCGTCAAGATCCTCGAGGAAGCGGGTATCCCGCGCGGCGTGGTGAACCTCGTCACCGGCGGCGGCGGCGAAGTCGGCAGCGCCATGCTCGTCAGCGACGACGTCCGCATCGTCTCGTTCACGGGATCCACCGACGTCGGGCGCACCGTCTCGCAGCAGGCGGCGCCGACGTTCAAGAAAGTCCACCTCGAGATGGGCGGCAAGAACGTCGTCATGGTGATGGACGACGCGAACCTCGAGCTCGCGGTGGAAGGCTGTCTGTGGGGCGGCTTCGGGACGACGGGGCAGCGCTGCACGGCCGCGAGCCGCGTCGTCGTCCACGAGCGTGTGTACGAGGCATTCCTCGAGCAGTTCGTCGCGCGCGCGAAGGCGCTCACGGTCGGCGACGGCCTCGATCCGAACACGCAGATGGGGCCCTCGGTGAGCCAGGGGCAGCTCGACACGGTGATGCAGTACGTCGAGATCGGGCGGAGCGAAGGCGCGCGGCTGATGTGCGGCGGGCGGCGGCCGTCCGGCGCGTCGTACGCGAACGGCTTCTTCCACGAGCCGACGATTTTCGCCGACGTTGCGCCGTCGATGCGGATCGCGCAGGAGGAGATCTTCGGCCCGGTGGTGTCCGTGATCCCGTGCAGATCGTTCGATGAGGCTGTCGCGATAGGCAACGGCGTGCAGTACGGCCTCTCCGCTTCGATCTACACTCAGGATATCAACCGCGCCTTCGCCGCCATGCGGGACATGTACACGGGGATCTTCTACGTGAACGCGCCGACGATCGGCGCCGAAGTGCACCTGCCGTTCGGCGGCACCAAGGCGACGGGCAACGGGCACCGCGAGGCAGGCGTCGCGGCGCTCGACGTGTTCTCGGAGTGGAAGTCGGTGTACGTGGATTTCAGCGGCCGGCTGCAGCGCGCGCAGATCGACACCGCGGACGTGTAACGGGCGACAGCAGCGAGCGAGAGTGATGATGAACTGGGCGGTCGTGGGGCTGGTGTATGCCGGCGCGTACGCCGCGCTCATGGCTGCGCTCTCCGATCAGCCGTCCACGCGGCTCCTCGTCGGCAACGCCGCGCTGATGCTGCCGCCGCTCGCGCCGCTCTTCGTGCTGGCGCGGCGCCGCCGCGCGTGGCGCGGGCGCCAGTTGGTCTTCTGGGCGACGATCGGCGCGTGGGCGGCGCTCTGGCTGTTCGGCCAGGTGTTCTGGGCGTCCGACGAGCTGATGCGCGCGACGCCGCAGTCGTGGTTCAAGTGGCCGATCATCGTGCAGCTGTGCGCGTCGGCGCTGCCGCTGATCGCGCTCGTCGCGTGGCCGCACCGCGCGGCGCCCGACGACACCGCCATCACGGTCGCCCTCGACATCGCCGTCCTCGTGTTCCTCACCGGGTTCCTGTACTGGTCGTTGATCATCGCGCCTGGCATGCACGCCGAGCACGCGGCGCTCGCGCTGCGGTCGCTCGCGACGATCGGCCCGCTCGTGCGGCTCGCGGCGATGACCGGCCTGCTGTGCGCGGCGATCTCGGCGGCGAAGACCGAGTGGGCGCCGGTCTACCGCGGGATGGCGGCGGGGATGGCGCTCGCCTTCGCGGCGCTCGTCGTGTTGTCCTACGCGACGGTGCGCGGCGACTACCAGACGGGCTCGCCGAGCGACATGGGCTGGATGCTGCCGTTCTTCTTCGCGGCGTGGGCGGCGTCGGCCGCGCCGGTCACGCCGCCGGCGGCGCGCGGGTTCGCCGGCGCGATGCGGCCGCAGTCCTCGCCGATGCTGCTCTTTCTCGCGCTGCTGGCCGTTCCGATCGTCGGCTACGGATCGGTCTCCATGCAGTCGCTCGGCCCCGAAATCGATCGGATGCGCGAGGTGGCGACGGCGTTCACGCTCGTCTGCGGGATCGGGCTGATCATGCTGCGGCTGCGCGTGGAGCGCGACGCGTCGGAGCAGGCCGGGCAGCGCGCGCGGCTGCTCGCCACGGCGTGCGAGCAGGCGGGCGAGCTGATCGTCGTCGTCGAGCGCACCGGACGGATCGAGTACGCGAACGACGCGTTCTGCCGCGCGACCGGCTACACGGCCGAGGATTTGCTGGCGCTGCCGCCGACGTCACTGGTCGGCGAAGAGTCGAAGGGATCGATTCCGGCCTTCAACGAGAGCATCCGCGCGCGGAAGGTCGTGCGGATCAACCTCGCGATCGCGCGCAAGGACGGCACGACGTTCCAGGCGGCGTGCGCCGCGGCGCCCATCCTCGACGCCGGCGGACGCGTGACGCACTTCGTCGCGGTGATCCGCGACGTCACCGAGGAGCTGCGGCTGCGCGAACAGCTCGTCCGCAGCGAGCGCCTCTCGGCGATCGGCGGCTTCGTGTCGGGCGTGGCGCTCGAGATCAACAACCCGCTGCAGTCGATGATCGGCTCGCTGGAGCTGGCGCTCACGCACCCGCACGACACGGCGCTGCGCGCCGACCTCGAGCGCGCGCGCTTCGACGCCGGGCGCGCGGTCCGAATCGTCCGCAACCTGCTCGCGTTCGTCCAGCAGGCGCCGACCGAGCGTGTGCTGATCGATCTGAACGACGTCGTGAAGGCGACCGCCGCCGTGCGCGCGTACGAGCTCGACCTCGCGGGCATCGAGCTGCGGGAGGATTACGCGGCGGTGATGCCGCTCGTCCTCGCGAACCGGGACGAAATCCAGCAGGTGCTGCTCAGCCTGATCGTGAACGCGCAGCAGGCCATGTCCGACGGGGCGGCGACGCGCGTCCTGCGCGTGCGGACGCACATGATCGACGCCGACGCCGTCGTGGACGTGCACGACACCGGTCCGGGGATTCCGGACGCGATCGCGGGAAAGATCTTCGAGCCGTTCTTCACGACCAAGCGCGCCGGGGGCGGTCCGGGCCTCGGCCTGTCGCTCGCGCTCGGGATCGCGCACGCGCACCGCGGGAGCCTCGAGCTGGTGCCGTCGACCCTCGGCACCTGCTTCCGCCTCACGCTGCCGGGCGCGGGCTTTCCCGGTCCGGCGCTCCCGCACACGCCGGCGCGCGCCGGCTTCGGCGGTTAGAATGTACCGTTTATGCCGGCCGCCGACGTCGTCGTCCTCAGCGCAGCGCGTACGCCCATCGGCCGCTACGGCGGATCGCTGAAAGACATTCACCCGGCCGAGCTCGGCGCGTCCGCCGCGCGAGCGGCCATCGAGCGCGCGAGGCTGACGCCGGGCGAGGTCGACGAGGTCATCGTCGGCCACGCCCGCCAGGCCGGCTCCGGCCCCAATCCGGCGCGTCAGGTCGCGCACCGCGCCGGCGTGCCGCACGCCGCGCCCGCCTACACGATCAACAAGGCGTGCGCGTCGGGCCTCCAGGCGATCGTCGCGGCCGCGCAGTCGATCGCGCTCGGCGAATCGACGATTGTCGTGGCGGGCGGCATCGAGTCCATGAGCCGCATGCCGTATCTCATCGACGCGAGCGACGCGCGCTGGGGCCACCGCATGGGCCACTTCACGCTCGTCGACGCGATGTACCGCGACGGCTTCCAGTGTCCGCTGTCCGGGATGATCATGGGCGAGACGGCGGAGGTTCTCGCGCAGCAGTACGGCATCTCGCGCGAGGAATCCGACTGCTTCGCGCTCGAGAGCCAGCGGAAGGCGAGAGCGGCGATCGAGCGCGGATACTTCACTCGCGAGATCGCGCCGGTCGCGATTCCGTCGCCGCGCGCAGGCGCCCAGACCATCGATCGCGACGAGCACCCGCGCGAGACAACGATCGAGAGCCTGCGAACGCTGCCGCCCGTGTTCGGCGAGGTCGACGGGCGGCCCGGGATCATCACCGCGGGCACTTCGTCGGGCATCACCGACGGCGGGGCGGCGCTCGTGCTCGCGTCGGGCGAGACGGCGCGGGCGCGCGGGCTCGCGGCGCGCGCGCGCATTCTCGGCTGGGCGAGCGCCGGCGTCGATCCGCGAATCATGGGCATCGGACCGGTGCCGGCGATTCGCAAGCTGTGCGAGCGGACCGGGCTCGCGGTCGGCGACTTCGATCTCGTCGAGCTGAACGAGGCGTTCGCCGCGCAGGTGCTCGCCGTGCTGCGCGACGTGCCGATCTCCTCCGACCGCCTCAACGTCAACGGCGGCGCGATCGCGCTCGGCCACCCGATCGGCTGTACCGGCGCGCGCATCGTCGTCACGCTGCTGCACGAGCTCGAGCGGCGCGGCGCGGCGCGCGGGCTGGCGACGCTCTGCGTCAGCGGCGGCATGGGCATGGCGCTGGCGATCGAGAGAGTCTGACAGCCGCCGCTCATCGATCTCGCGATCTGATCACATGCGTGTAGCGGTCATTCCTGGCGACGGCATCGGCCTCGAGACGACGGCCGAGGCGATGAAGGTGCTTCGGCGGACGGCGGACGTCTTCGGCCGCGCCATCGAGCTCGAGCCGCTGCCGTGGAGCGCCGATCACTACCTGCGGACGGGCGTGACGATCCCGCCCGACGGCTACGCGACGCTGCGGCAGTTCGACGCGATCTTCATCGGCGCGCTCGGCGATCCGCGCGTGCCCGACAACCGCCACGCCCGCGACATCCTCCTCGGCACGCGGTTCGAGCTCGATCTCTACGTCAACTACCGCCCGATCAGGCTGCTGGACGCGCGCCTGTGCCCGCTGAAGGATCGCGCGCCCGCCGACGTCGACTTCGTCGTTTTCCGCGAGAACACCGAGGGGCTGTACGTGAGCGTCGGCGGCCGCTTCAAGGCGGGGACCGACGACGAGATCGCGATCCAGGAGGAGCTGAACACCTACAAGGGCGTGCACCGGATCGTCCGCCACGCGTTCGAGTTCGCGAAGGCGGCGGGCCGCCGCAGCGTCTGCATGGCCGACAAGAGCAACGCGATGACGCAGGGGCACGCGCTGTGGCAGCGCGTCTTCCGCGAGGTCGCGCCGCAGTACGCGGGCATCGAGGCGCGGCACCTCTACATCGACGCGCTCGCGCTGCTGATGGTGCAGGCGCCGGCGCAGTTCGACGTCATCGTGACCAACAACCTGTTCGGCGACATCATCACCGACCTCGGCGCCGCGCTGCAGGGCGGCCTCGGGCTCGCGGCGTCCGGCAACCTGCATCCGGGCCGGACGTCGATGTTCGAGCCGGTGCACGGATCGGCGCCGCCGCTCGCGGGCAGGAACGTCGCGAACCCGATGGGCGCGATCCTGTCGGCCGCGCTCATGCTCGACTACGCCGGCTGGAAGCACGAAGCGGCCGCGATCGAAGCGGCGGTGCAGGACGCCGTCGTGAACGGACAAGGAACGAAGGAGATCGGCGGCTCGCTCGGCACGAAAGAGACGGGCGACTACATCGCCGGCGCAATCCGGTAGAACTGCGGAGGGCGAGGCTTTCAGCCTTGCCTACATTGTGGGTGCATATGGCGATTCGAACGGTTGGCGTGCTGGGATGCGGCTTGATGGGCGCGGGCATCGCGCAGGTCTCGGCGGCCGCGGGCTACAAGACGATCGTCCGCGAGGTCGACGACATCCTGCTGAACAAAGGGATCGGCCGCATCAGGAAGTTCCTCGACGACGGCGTCGCGAAAGGTAAGACGACGGCGGAGTCGCGCGACGCGACGCTCGGCAACCTCACCGGGACGACGACCTTCGAGCCGCTGAAGGCGTGCGACCTCGTCGTCGAAGCGATCGTTGAAGACCTGCAGCAGAAGCGGCAGACCTTTGCGTCGCTCGAGCGGTTCGTCGGCGAGCAGACGATCTTCGCGTCGAACACCTCGTCGCTCTGCATCACCGAGCTCGCGGCGGCGACGCGCCGCCCGGATCGCTTCGCCGGGCTCCATTTCTTCAACCCGGTCCCGATCATGAAGCTCGTCGAGGTGATTCGCGCGCTGCCGACGAGCGACGCGACCTACGACGCCGTCTTCGCGTTCGCGAAGTCGCTCGGCAAGGAGCCGATCACGGCGCCCGATCGTTCCGGGTTCATCGTCAACCGTCTGCTCGTGCCGTATCTGCTGGACGCGATTCGCGCGTACGAGCGCGGCCTCGGCACGCTCGAGGACATCGACAAGGGGATGACGCTCGGGTGCGGCTACCCGATGGGGCCCTTCACGCTGCTCGACTTCGTCGGCCTCGACACGACGTACTACATCGCCAACATCATGTTCGAGGAGTTCCGCGAGCCGGCCTACGCGCCGCCGCCGCTGCTGAAGCGGATGGTGCTCGCCGGACGTCTGGGCCGCAAGAGCGGACGCGGGTTCTACGACTATGGGACGTAGGGCGGCCCTTCGCGCTCACTCTTCTCTCAGCGCTTCAATCGGATCGACCCGCGCCGCGCGGCGCGCGGGAACGTAGCACGCGGCGAAGGCGATGGCGACGAGCATCGCGGCGACGGCAGCGAACGTCAGCGGATCGCCGGCGCCGACCCCGAACAGCAGGTTCTGCATCGTGCGCGTCAGCGCCCACGCGAGCGCGACCCCGATCGCGACGCCGGCTGCGGTCAACGAGAGCCCGCGCCCGACGACCATCCGCGTCACCGATTCCGCCGTCGCGCCGAGCGCCATGCGCAGGCCGAACTCGCGGCTGCGCTGCGACACGGCGTACGACAGCACGCCGTAGAGGCCGATCGACGCCAGCAGCAGCGCGAGCGACGCGAACACGCCGAGCAGCATCATCTGCAGGCGCCGATCGGCGACGTCGAGGTCGACGATCTCGTCCATCGTGCGCAGCGCCGACACCGGCTGATCGGGATCGACGCGCTGCACGATCTGGCGCGCCGCCGCCGCCAGATCCTCGGGCCTGCCGCGCGTGCGCGCGACGAGGCTCTCCGGAACCGCCCACGTCGTCGGCGTCTGCGCGAACGAGAGGTAGACGCCGGGCTTCATCATCGGCTGGTAGCCGCGCTCGCGCACGTCCTTGACGACGCCGACGACGGCGAAGAGCGGGCCGTCGGGTTCGCCGAAGCGCAGACGCGCGCCCATTGGCGATCCGTTCGGCCAATACGTCCGCGCGAACGTCTCGTTGACGACGACCGCGAGCGGCGCGCCGGCCCGATCGCGATCGTCGAGCAGGCGTCCTTCGATGGCGCGTACGCCGAGCGTCCGCAGGTAATCCGTCGTGGCGACGCGATACAGCGCGTCGCGCGTTTCCCCGGGCTGCTGCGGACGGCCGTCGATGCCGATCCAGGTCGTGTTGCCGCTGGTCGTGAACGGCAGGTACGACGCGTACGCCGCCGCCTCGACGCCCGGCAGCGCGCGGACCTCGGCGATCACGCGCTCGTAGAACGCGAGGCGCTTCACCGGGTCTGCGTAGCGCGGCCGCGGCAGCGTCGTCCGCATCGTCAGAAGATGGTCGGCCCGAAAGCCGAGATCGAGCGCGCGAAGGTTCGCGAGGGTCTGCAGCATCAGCCCGGCGCCGACGAGGAGGACGAGCGCTGCGGCGACCTGCAGGACGACGAGCGCGTCGCGCGTCAGCCGGCTCCTGCCCCCGGCGGTCGATCGCGCCGCCTGCTGCAGCGAGTCGTGGAGCGAGGCGCGCGACGTCTGCAGCGCAGGCAGGAGGCTGAAGGCGACGCCGGTCGCGATTGACAGGACGGCCGCGAATGCCAGCAGCCGCAAGTCGAGCGTCGACGCCGGCGGCTCGACGAGGCCGCGCGGCGTGAGCTGCGCGATGAGGCCGACGCCCGCCGGCGCGACGGCGACGCCGAGCAATCCGCCGGCCAGCGACACGATCGCCGCCTCGACGAGCATCTGGCGGACCAGGCGCCCGCGCGTCGCGCCGAGCGCGGCGCGCACCGCGAGCTCGCCGCGGCGGCCCGCCGCGCGCGAGAGCATCAGGCTTGCGAGGTTCGCGCACGCGATCAGCAGCACCGCGACCGCCGCCGCCATCAGCACGAGCAGCTCGACGCGCGTGTCGCCGACCAGCTCCTCGCCGATCGGCACGATCGTCGAGCGCAGGCCGCGGTTGTCCTCGGGGTACAGACGCTGCATCGTCTCGTCGACGCGCCGCATGTCGTCTCGCGCGGCCGCCAGGCTCACGCCGGGCGCCAGGCGTGCGACGACGTTCAGGTAGTGGCTGTTCTTGTTGACGGCGACGTCGGGCGCGAACGACGTCGGGATCCAGTAGTCGACGTTGCGGTTCACGAAGACGAAGCCGCGCGGCATGACGCCGACGATGTCGTAGCGGCTGCCGTTCATCAGGAGCGTGCGCCCCACGATCCCGGGATCGCCGCCGAAGCGCCGCTGCCAGAGGCCGTAGCCGATGACGACGACCTGCGCGCGCGCCGCGTCTTCGGCTTCCGTGAACGCGCGGCCGTGGATCGGCGCGACGCCGAGCACGCTGAAGAACGACGGCGTCACGGCGCGGCCGATCACCTGCTCGGGCGCGCCGTCGCCGGTCAGGCTCGCCGTCGCCCCGCGCGTCGCGGCCATGCCGGCGAACGAGCGATTCAGGCGCGCCCAATCGCGGTAGTTGCCGGGCGCGGGCGTGTTCCTCGGGAAGCCGATCGCGCTCGCGTCCTCCCAGACGATCACGAGCCGGCCGGGATCGGCAAACGGCAGCGCGCGAATGAGCACCGCGTCGACCGTCGAGAAGATCGCGGTGTTCGCGCCGATGCCGAGCGCGAGCGTCGCGACGGCGATCAGGGTGAAGCCGGGCGACCGCCGCAGCAGGCGGCAGCCGTGGCGGAGATCCGCGAGGAGAGCATCCATGGTGTGATTTGACGACGCTGAGGCGGCCGGAGTTTATTTCAGGAGGCGGCGCGCCTTTTCCTTGAACTCGCGATCCTCGGGCGTCCAGTCCGGATGGAGCGGCGCGTCGAGGACCTTCTGCAGCTCCGCGCGCCCTTCCTCCTTGCGCCCGTCGTCGAGGAGGAGCTCCGCAAGAAAGTAATGCGATGCCGTGCTGTTCGGGTTGTATTTCAGCGACGCGCGGAGGTGCGCTTCCGCTTCCTTGTGGCTGCCGCCGAAGAGACCCGGCACTTTGTAGTACCAACGGCCCAGCGCGCGATCGGCGGAGCCCTCCTGAAACGCCGGATCGATCCGCAGCACCGTCTCGAGCTCCGCTTTGATCGGCTTGCGGTACTTGATCCCCTGGCGCAGCCCGAACGACTCGGCGAGCGCGCCCATGTTCGCGGCGAGCCAGAAATGGCCCTCGGGGCGGTCCGGCTGCGCGGCCGCGGCCGCGCGCCCGGCGTCGATGCCGGTCTCGTAGACCGCGCGACGATCGTTCTCCGGCGCGTGGCCGCCGATCCAGTAGTCGGCGCGCGCGAGCTTCCACGCCGCGTCGAAGTTGCGCGCGTCGGCGGCGAGCGCCTGCCGCCAGATGTCGGCGGCGCGGCGTGCGCTCTCGAGGTTCGCGCGATCCGCGTACAGCCGATCCGCTTCCGAGAGCGGCGGGCCTGGCTGCGCCTGCAGCAGCGCGAGCGAGATATAGAATATGAGGATGCAGGAGCTCATCAGACAGCTGCTCGCGGGCCTCGGCGAGGATCCAGGCCGCGAGGGGCTGCTCGACACGCCGAAGCGCGTCGAGAAAGCGTACCGCTTCCTCACCAGCGGATACCAGGCGAACATCGATCAGGTGCTGAACAACGCGCTGTTCACCGTCGATTATAGCGAGATGGTGATCGTCAAGGACATCGACTTCTACAGCCTGTGCGAGCACCATCTGCTGCCGTTCTTCGGCAAGTGCCACGTGGCGTACATCCCGAGCACGAGAGTGATCGGCCTCAGCAAGATTCCGCGCCTCGTCGACGTCTTCGCGCGCCGCCTCCAGGTGCAGGAGCGCCTGACGAACCAGATCGCCGACACGATCCACGACAAGATCTCGCCGCTCGGCGTCGCCGTCGTGATGGAGGCGACGCATCTCTGCATGGCGATGCGCGGCGTCGAGAAGCAGAACTCGTTCTGCGTCACGAGCGCGATGCAGGGCGCCTTCAGCACGAGCGCGCGCACGCGCATGGAGTTCCTCGAGCTGATCAAGCTGCGCAGCGCCGTGCCGGGGCTCCGCGAGACGCCGTCGGCCGGGCTCGCCTGCGTCGCCGACGATTGATCGCCCGCCTCCGCGCTCCCGCGCTTCGGCGCGGCAGGCGCCATTGACGACGCTCGTCATCTTCGTCGCGACGTACGCCGCCGTAGCGGCAGGCGGCGTGCCCCGGCTGCGAATCGGGCGGACGGGCGCGGCGATCGCCGGCGCCGCGCTCATGATCGCGGCGGGCGCAATCACGCCGCGTGCCGCAATCGACGCGATCGACTGGCGGACGATTGTCCTGCTCTTCGGGATGATGGCGATTGTCGCGCCGCTGCAGGCGACCGGAATGCTCGCGCGCGTCGTCGTCTGGGTGAGCCGCCGCGTGCATCATCCGGCGGCGCTCCTGAGCGCCGTCGTCGCCGCGAGCGGCATCCTCTCCGCGCTCTTCGTCAACGACACGATCTGCGTCGTCTTCACGCCGCTCGTCCTCGAGCTCGCGTCGGCGCGCCGCCACGATCCCGTTCCCTATCTGCTCGCGCTCGCGACCGGATCGAACATCGGGAGCGTCGCGACGATCGTCGGCAACCCGCAGAACATGCTGATCGGCAGCGTCTCCCGCATCGGCCTCTGGCGCTTCACGGCCGCGCTCGGGCCCGTCGCCGCGGCAGGGCTGGTCGTCGACGCGCTGATTCTCTGGACGCTCTTTCGCCGCGACCTCGCGCCGCAGGCCGACGACGCCTTCGCGCTGGACGATCACGCGGCCGACGCGCCGCGCGGCGGGCCGACGGCGGCCGGCCTCGTGCGCGCGATCGACTGGGGCCTGCTGGCCCTCTTCGTCGGCCTCTTCGTCGTCGTGGGCGCGGCGACGCGCGCGGGAATCGACCGGCGCCTGTTCGCGATGCTCGCGCCGCTCGGCGTGCGCACGGTCGCCGGTCTGAGCGCGACGACGGCGGTTCTCTCCAACGTTGTCAGCAACGTGCCTGCGGTGATGCTCTTCACGCCGCTCGTGCCGCAGCTCCCCGACCCGCCGCGCGCGTGGCTGACGGTCGCGATGGCCAGCACGCTCGCCGGCAACCTGACGATCCTGGGATCGATTGCGAACCTGATTGTCGTGGAGAGCGCGCGGCGGCGAGGCGTGCGCATCAGCGCCGCGGCGTACGCGCGCGCTGGCGTTCCCATTACGGTCGCCACGATCGCGCTCGGCGTGTGGTGGCTTTCGTAGGCCTGGCGGGTCGGGCGGGTCGGGCGGGCCGGGCGGGCCGGGCGGGGCGCAGAGACCACAGACGCGCGCGGCCTCTGCGACCTCTGCGAGCTGCCCGACCTGCTGCCCGACCTGCCTGACCTGCCCGACCTGCCCGACCTGCCCGACCTGCCTGACCTGCCTGACCTGCCTGACCTCGTCAGAACTTATAGGCGGCTCGGAGCACCACCGTGCGCGGCGGCAGAATCGCCGTCGGCGAGAGGAACTGCGTCAGCGTCGCGCGCTGCCCGGTCGTCGGATCGACGAACGCGGCGGCCGGCGTCTGCGTGCGCACCTGCCACACCCAGTTGGAGTTCGTCAGATTGTCGATGTCCAGCGTCGCCTCGAGGTTGCGGCCCTCGGCGAAGCGGAACACCTTGCCGATCCGCAGATCGACGCGGTTCTGGAAATCGAGGCGGCGGCTGCCGAGCGGCTCGAGGTTGATGGTCTGCGCGGCGCCGAACGCCATCGCACGGTTGATCTGCCGCGTCACCGCGGGTCCGCTGACGCCGCTGTAGTTGCCGCTGACGATGATGTCCTGGTAGGGCAGGACGTACATGCCGGTCAGCTTGAACTGGTTCGGCTTGTCGGCGTTCGACGCGCCGCATCCGCTGCAGCGGCTCGACGTCGTCGGCGCGTTGACGCTGGCATCGGGCGTGATCGGCCCGCTCATGTTGATCAGGAAGTTCGGCGACACGTCGACGCTCACGTTGTCGATCTTGTTGCTCGAGCGCGTGTAGCCGGCGAGCATCTGCCAGCGATCGGTGAACCGCTTCGTCGCGGTGATCTCGAGGCCGCTGTAGCGCTGCAGCACGTTCGGATCGTTGGTGATCACGGAGCGGTTCGCCGCCGAGATCCGCTGGAAGAACTGATACGTCGAGTCGTCGGCCGTGCCGATCTGGCCGTCCAGGCCGGGATCGACCGCAATCTGCGGGAAGGGCGCGTACGGGCTGTCGGGATTGAGCGTCGCCTGCGTGTTCTTCTCGCGGCGATACGTGTAGACGGCGCTCAGCTTCAGGTTCGCCATCAGCTCGCGATCGACACCGAAGCTGTATTCGTCGGTGTACGGGCGGCTGAAGTTCGGATCGATCGACGTGAAAATGTCGCCCGTCGCCGGGTTGAACACCGATGACACGACCGGCGTGCCGGTCTGCTCGCCGAGCTGGAACTTGTGATCCCCGTTCGCGTCGTTCCAGCCGTACGTTTCGCTGTAGTTCGCGTTGCGGTTGACGTTGGTCACGCCGCCGCCGCCGGTCGAGAGGATGTAGTAGTAGCGCCCCGCCGCGGCTTTCACCGCGGTCCGCCCGTCGCCCGAGATGTCGTACACGAGCTGACCGCGCGGGCCGGCGGTGTTCCACTTGACGACGTTTCTAATCGCGGGGTACTCGCGCGGCTGCGCGCCGAAGCCGCCGATCCCGGCCGCCGCGAACGGCGACGCCGGGCTCGACTGGTCGGGCAGGTACCCTTCGAGCTGCTCGAAGCGGATGCCGCCGGTGAGCGTCAGCCGCCGCACGCTGTAGCTGTCCTGCACGAAGAGCGCGAGGACGTTGAGCGCCGTCGCGTCGTTCTGCGGCGTCGCGTACAGCGTCACGCTCTGCGGGACGAAGCTGCCGCTCGCGCTCGTGTAGTTCACCGCCACGTTGTCGGGCCTCGTCGTCTCGTTGCGAGTGATCGCGTGCGTGTAGTCGAAGCCGAACTTGAACTCGTGGCGGCCGCCGAGCGCCTGATCGACGTAGTACTGGCCGGTGGCGTTCGCCTGGTACCTCGTGCGATGCCGGACCGTGTTGGTGGGGAAATTCCCGTACACGATGCCGGTCGCGTTGTCGGTCAGCGACTGGTTCGTGCCGCCGTTGAAATAGGTCGGGAACAAAATCTTGTTGAGCCCGAGCCGCGCGTCGACGAAGAAGTTCTTGCCGACGACCGAGTTCCACAGGCCTTGGACCAGGTCGAACACGTCTTCTTCGTCCGACGTCGATTCGGGGACGGTGATCGCGGCGCTGTTCAGCAGGCGGTTCGGCTTGCTGTAGCGCTGCCGCGAGTAGAAGCCGGTGAGGCGGTTCTTCTGGTTCGCCTGCCACGTGAAGTTGCCGAGGCCCGACGTGATGTTGGTCTGATCGAGCACGCTCTGCGAGTTCTGCACCGGCACGTTCTGGTGCACGCGCCAGTCGCGGAACGATCCGAAGAAGCGCACCTTGTTCTGCACGAGCGGCCCGCCGGCGGCGACGTTCACGTCCGACACGAAGTCCGACGTGTTGCCGTTGGGCCGGAAGCCGTATGCCTGCAGCGTCGGGCTCGTGTCGTTGCGCGCCTGCAGCTGCTGGCCCGTCCACGTGAAGGTCGACGAGCCCGCCCACTTGTTGCCGCCCGTCTTCGTGATCATGTTCAGGAAGACGCCCGAGGTCGGCACCGTGATGTCGTGCGCGCCGGTCGACACCTGGATGTCGTCGAACGCGTCGAAGTCGTAGTAGAAGCCGGCCGCCCCGATCGCCGCCGGATCGCCGACGTTGATGCCGTTCAGAAACGACGTGTTCTGCGCGCTCGCCGTGCCGCGCGCGCTGAAAGTTCCCTGCAGGCCGCCGGAAGTGCCGCCGACGTCCGGACGGCTGATGACGAGCCCCGGCACTTTCGCTTCGACGAGCGCCCAGATGTCGCGCCCGCCCGGCGTCCCCTGAATCAGCTCCTGGCTCAGGTTCACGTTGACGTTCGCGCTCGTCGTGTCGACCGTCGGCGACTGGCCGCTCACCGTCACCGTCTCCGCGAGCGTCGCCACTTTCAGGTTCTGCTCGATCGGCGTCGTCTGGCCGACGAGCACGACGATCCCTTCACGCACGATCGACTGGAAGCCGGAGAGCTCCAGCTTCACCTGGTACGTGCCCGGAACGAGCGACGGGAAACGGTACGTCCCGCCCGCGTCGGTGACGCCGGTCATCGAACCGGAGACGAGCACCGGGCTGCTGATCGTCACCGCGACGCCAGGCACGACGGCGCCCTGCTGATCGACCGCCTTGACGAGAATGCTCCCGGTCTGCACCTGCGCGCGCGCAGGCAGCGCGGCGGCGGCGAAGGCGAGTACCAGTACGAACCGCAAAAGCCCTTTCATGCATCCTCCCTCGACGAATGTAGGTTGGACGTGGCGTCGTCGGGCCGGTCCCTCAGCCACATGGGTCGGCGGAATCCGCGTGTGCACGCAGACTTTACCAAAGCGCCGCAACCGATTTCATCGCGATTTCTCGCCGCGTCCGGCGGGCCGGCGCGACCGTTCGGAAAGTTGGATTTATACTGCCCGCATGAAGCCACTCGTCACGCTGTCGCTTGCGTCCGTCATTGGCGTGTCCTTGCTCGTGGCGCCGCGCGTCGAGACGCAGCCGGCCTCCGCCGCGCCGCTCACGATCGAGCAGCTGATCGACATCCGCCATCCGTCGAACCCGATGTGGTCGCCCGACGGCCGCCGCGTCGCGTTCGTCTGGGATCGCGCGGGCGTTTCGAAGATCTTTACGGCCGACGCGTCGGGCGCGCCCGAGCCGCGCGAGCTGCGCGAGGCCGGCAGCTCGCTGGCCAACGCGTTCTGGAGCAGCGACGGGCGCGCGCTGATGGTGACGAAGAACGGCGATCTGTGGCGTGTGCCGATCGACGGCAGCGCCGCATCCGCGGTCTGGACGACGCCGGCGATCGAGTCGAGCGTCGTGCCGTCGCCCGACGGCGCGCGCGTCGCGTTCGTGCGCGGCGCGGCCGGAGCCGCGGCGCCGCGCGGCGCTGAGGCGCGCACCGGCGGCGGCGAGCTCGTCGTGCGCACGCTCGCCGACGGCAAGGAGACCGTCGTGCTGCGCCCGCTCGCGCGCGCGATCGGCGGCCTCGCCTGGTCGCCCGACGGGCAGACGCTCGTCTTCAACGACGTCAACCCGCCGATCCGCCACGAGCAGACGCCGAAGTACTCCGGCTCGAAAATCATCTACACGATCACCGAGAACGTGCCGGGCGAAACGCACGCGGTGCCCGCGAGCGGCGGCACCGCGACGTCGCTCGGAACGCTCGGCGGCTTCGGCGGCCGCCGCTGGCTCGACGGGCGGCGCTTTCTCGTCGATCGCACCTCGTCGGACTTCAAGCGGAGGACGACGTCGCTCGTCGACGTCGGCGGCGGCGAGCCGAAGGTGCTGCACGAGGACGTGAAGGAGAAGTTCTGGAGCATGACGGGCGACGCGAACGCCGGCGCGCAGCCGTCGCCCGACGGCAAGTGGATCGCGTTTCTCAGCGACCGCGACGGCTGGGATCATCTCTACGTGATGCCGTCGAGCGGCGGCGCGCCGATCCAGATCACGCGCGGCCGATTCGAAGCGTGGCGCCCGGCGTGGTCGCCCGACGGCACGCGCATCGCCTTCGACGCGAACGAGCCGGATCGCTACGGCGATCGGCAGCTGTACGTCGCGTCGGTCGGCAGCGATCCATCGCACGCAACGATCGCCGCGTTGACGCAAGGACGCGGCACCAACATCGCGCCGCAGTGGTCGCCCGACGGCACGCGCCTCGTCTACCAGCACACCGATCCGCACAACTCGGCGGACCTCTGGGTGATCGACGTCGCGACGAAGAAGACGACGCGCCTCACCGACTCGATGCCGGCGTCGATCGACCGCGCGGCGTTCGTCGAGCCCGAGATGGTGAAGTACGCCGGCCCCGACGGCCACCAGGTGCCGGCCTGGCTGCTCGTGCCGAAGAACCTCGATCGATCCAGGAAGCATCCGGCGATCGTGTGGATTCACGGCGACGGCGTGAACCAGAACTACGACGGCTGGCACGTGCAGCGCAACTACGCCGTGTATTACAGCTTCCATCAGTACTTGCTGCAGAAGGGCTACGTCGTGATCGCGCCCGATTACCGCGGCAGCATCGGCTACGGCCGCGACTGGCGCGAGGGCGTCTACATGGACGTCGGGGGCAAGGACGCGAAGGACGCGTGGATGGCGGCGAACTATCTGAAGACGCTGCCGTACGTCGACACGGATCACGTCGGCGTCTGGGGCCTGAGCTACGGCGGGTTCTTCACGCTGATCGTGCTCACCGATCAGCCGCGGCTGTTCCGCGCGGGCGTCGACGTCGCCGGCGTCGTCGACTACGCGATGTACTACGAGGATCCGTACCACGGCGGATGGACGGCGAGCCGCATCGGCACGCCGGCGCAGAACCCGAAGGTGTACGCGAACGCGTCGCCGCTCTCGCACGTCGATCGCCTCGAGCGCCCGCTGCTCGTGCTGCACGGCACCTCCGACGTCAACGTCCCGTATCTCCATTCCGTGCGGCTCATCGACGAGCTCATGAAGAAGGGGAAGAGCGATCTCGTGTCGTTCATGACGTATCCGGGGGAGTTCCACTACTTCACGCGCGAGCACGTGCTGCGCGACGCGTGGCACCGCGTCGAGGACTTTTTCGACGCGAACCTGAAGCGCGGGCCCGTGAAAAGCAACTAGCCCGCGCGGGGCTAGGGGCTAGGGGCTAGCTGTGTCGCGAGCGATCGCTCATCGTCCGTAACGGCTAGCCCCCCAGCCCCGAGCCCCAAGCCCCGTCTGTTACACTTCGATCATGCGACGTGCGATCGCGATCGCTGTGCTCGTCGCGGCGCCCCTGTCCGCGCAGACGCGCCGGACGCCGCCGCGCAAGCCGCCGCCTCCGCCGGCCACCAAGTCGGTCGCCCCCGACATCATCTGCCCGACGCCGCTCGGCGTCGGCGTGAAGACGAAGCTCGCCTTCTGCGAGGTGATGGCCGGCCGCGATCCGGCCGCCGGCGTGCTCATTGCCATCCCGCTGCACAAAGGGCCCGCAACGCTCACCTTCGATCTGCACAACCTGCACACCTACTCCGAAGAGCAGGTCCGCGCGAAGCGCGCGTTCGCGCGCTACACCGCCATGATCGGCGTCCTGACGATGGACAACACGCTCCTCAGCCGGGCGGTGGTGCAGAACGAGTTCCGGACGGCGGCCGACCTGATCGATCGCGTCGGCGGCGGCGCGGGCCCGGGCGGCGTGAAGGCCGTCGCGCCGACCGGCATCGAGTCGGTGACGATCGCGATCCCCGAGGGCGAGCCGCAGGTGAGCCTGCTCGGCGAGAAGCTCACCGTCGATCGCATGGACGGCAGCGCCACTTACACCCAGGCCGGGCGCCCGATAGCCGTCGTCAGCAACGTGATGCTCGAGTACACGCCCGGCCCGCCGCCGAAGCCGCCGAAGCCGACGCCGAAGAAGCGCTAAGAACACGCGCGTCAGTCGGCAGTCGGCAGTCCCAGTCGGCGGTCGGCAGGCTCAGTCGCAGCTTGCCGCGCCGAAGCGCGAAGCGCGAAGGCGGGTCGACAGGAGGCGTCGGATGACGACAGCCGAGTACCTCGAGGCGTGGCGATCGGCGGGCGCCATCGGCGACGATCAGGCGGCGGCGCTCCTCGCGCTCGTGCGCAAGC
>Ga0075425_100002233_pt1 | contig 19334 bp, 12 predicted proteins | sample SoiMethybrSBSTD4_FD_75300 | JGI IMG/M metagenome (GOLD analysis project Ga0075425, IMG submission 75300) | Bulk soil microbial communities from a Populus tree surrounding site in Tennessee, USA - Soil MetaG P. TD hybrid SBSTD4 | ecosystem: Environmental > Terrestrial > Soil > Tree plantation... | reverse complement strand
TGATCGATCGCGTCAAAGCGGTGCAGACGCGAAGGCGGACTCGTCCCGCCGAAGCCGCACGGGCAACGACGTTGCGGCGAAGGCCGATCGCCAGTTCGCGTGGTGGCTCGTCTGGCTGTATCCGCCGTCGTTTCGCCGCGACGTCGGGCTGGCGCTCGTCGATGCGCTCGACGATCGGATGCGGGCGCGGCGTGCCGCGGGCGCGTCCGCAGTCGGCGCGCGTCTGCCGGCAGTCGTCGATACCTTAAGAAACGCGCCTGCAGAATGGCTTCGCACGATCGATCGCAGCGCGCTGCAGGTGCAGCGCCCGAAAGGACGGACCGTGCTCGACAAACTGCTGCAGGATACGCGCTACGCGCTCCGGCTCTGGCGGCGGCGCCCGGGGTTCGCGGCCGTCGCGATCGTTACCCTCGCCCTCGGCATCGGCGCCAACACGGCGATGTTCACCATCGTCAACGCGGTGCTGCTGCGACCGCTGCCCTACGCGCATGCTGATCGCCTTGTCTCGGTATGGGGCCGCACCAGCGCCTACCCGCGCGGCTTGATTTCCTACGAGGAATACGAGGCGATCCGCGCGCAGACCGGCACCTTCGAGGCAGCGGGCCTGTGGTTTCCGCAGAGCGTCAACCTGACCGGCGTCGACGAGCCGCAGCGCATCGTCGGGTCGTTCGTGACGGGATCGTTTTTCGACGTGCTCGGCCTGAAGGCGGAGCGCGGCCGGCTGTTCACCGACGAGGAGAGCGCGCCCGGGACGGTCAAGCCGGTCGTCGTGATCGCGCATCAGACCTGGCAGCGCCGCTTCAACTCGGATCCCGCAGCGATCGGCGCGACGATGCACCTGAATGGGCTGGCGCTGACGGTGATTGGCGTGCTCGCACCGCCATTCGATCCCGACACGGCGCCGTCGGACGGCTGGACCAGCGGCGTCGACGTGTTCCTGCCGACAGGGGAGTTCCCGGTCCCGAACGGGCTGCGGGCGGCAGGCCCAGTGATGCTCGGCGTCGCGCGGCTCGCACCGCACGTCAGCGTCGCCCGCGCGGCCGCCGACGTCGACGTGCTGCGGCGCCGTCTCGTTGCCGCCGACTCGCACCCCGACGCGAGACAGGGGGCGAGCTTCGTCGCGCAGGGCGGGCGGACGCTCGAAGTCGAGGCCGCGCAGGAAGGGATCGTCGGCGGATCGCGGCCGGCGCTGCTGCTCCTGTTTGCCGCGGTCGGCGTCGTGCTGTTGATCGCCTGCGTGAACGTCAGCCAGCTGCTGCTCGCGCGCGCTGTCGATCGCGAGAAGGAGATCGCGCTGCGCACGGCGCTCGGCGCGAGCCGCAGCGCGGTCGCGCGGCAGCTCGCCGTGGAGGCGGCGCTGATGGCGGTGACGTCGGCAGCGGCCGGTCTTCTCGTCGGCCGGCTCGCGCTGTCGAGCATCGCGTGGCTGAAACCACCCTCGGCGGTGCCAATCCCGGAGAACCTGTCGCTCGATGCGACGGTGCTGCTGTTCAGCGGCGCCGTGGCCGTCCTCGTCGCGACGCTGTGCGGTCTTGTACCGGCGGTGAAAACCGCTCGGCCGGACGTCGGCCATGTTCTGCAGGGTGGCTTCCGCCGCGTGTCAGGCGCCGGTGGCCGGACGCGCGACATGTTCATGGTCGTCGAGATGGCGCTGTCGGTCGCGCTGGTGGCGATCGCGGCGCTGCTGATTCAGAGCCTTCTCGCGGTCCAGCGCGCGCCGCTCGGGTTCGATCCCTCGAACGTCTTCACGCTGCAGTTCCGGCTGCCGCAAAGCAAATACCCGCAGCCAGCCGACATCGCGCGCTTCTTCAAGACCACGATCGATCGTGTCCGCGCCGTCCCGGGCGTCCAGTCGGCGGCGCTGGTTCGTGCGGTTCCGCTCTCCGGTAACGGCGGCACGATCGGCTACACCGTCGTCGGGCGGCCGGCGCCGGATCCCAAGTCGCTGCCGCAGGCCTACTTCCATCTCGTCACGCCCGACTATTTCCGGACGCTGCGGATCCCGCTCCTGAGAGGGCGCGATTTCACCGATCGCGACGATCTGCAGTCGCCGCTCGTGTCGGTCGTGAACGAGACGTTCGCGCGCAAGGCATTTCCCGGCGAGGACGCGATCGGCAAGCGCTTCACGACGCCGCAGACGCCTGGAGCGATCACCATCGTCGGCGTAGTCGGCGACGCGAAGCATTACAGCGCCACTGAACCGCAGGCGCCGCAGATCTATGCCGCGCACTACCAGGTGCCGCTGATCTTCTCGTCGCTCGTCGCGCGGACCAATGGTCCGGCGATGAGCATCGCGGCGGATGTGCGGAAGGCGGTCTGGTCGGTGGACAAGGATCAGCCGGTGTGGAGCGTGATTTCGCTCGAGGACACCGTCGCCCGAACGCAAGGGCAGTCGCGGTTCATGGCGCTGCTGCTCGCGGTGTTCGCCGGCGTGGCCCTGTTGCTTGCCGGCGTCGGCATTTACGGCGTCACCTCGTACGGCGTCGCGCAGCGGACGCATGAGATCGGCATTCGGCTCGCGCTCGGTGCGTCGGGCGAGCGCGTGCTGCGCGAGGTGGTGGGGCGCGGCGCCCGGCTGGCTGCCGCCGGAGCCGCGATCGGAATCGCCATCGCGATCGCGATGGCCCGCTTCGCATCCGCATTGCTGTTCGGCGTCCGGCCCACCGATCCGCTGGCGCTCGCGGCGGCGATGGTGACGCTGATGATCGTCTCGCTCGCCGCGTGCTACGTCCCCGCCCGCCGCGCCGCGCGCGTCGACCCTGTCGTGGCTCTCGCGGAGGAGTAGAGGCGCGGTGCTTCGCGCGGCGTGGGAAAGATGGGCCGGGTAGGCCCGGTGGTTTGGACGGCCAGCGGCTCCTAACGATCGGATAAAACGGCACCGGGTTTACCCACACGATTCAAGTACCCGTTGTCCGACCCACCCGGCCCACCCGGCCCATCTGTCTTACGCGGCGGCGCAGCCGCCGCGCCCATCGCGCGCGTGTATCATCGCGCGATGCAGACACCTTATTCCGCGGATCTCGGCGATCGCGATCCGATCGCGGCGATTCGCGATACGCTCGGGTCGTTCCGCGAGTTTGCCCGCTGGTCGGACGCCGACTTCGAACGTTCGTACGCCGCTGGCAAATGGTCGGCGCGCCAGGTGCTCGTGCACCTCGCGCAGATGGAACTTGCGTTCGGCACGCGCGCGCGCCTGGCGCTCACGACACCGAACTACACGGCGCAGTCCTTCGATCAGGATCGCTGGATGGCCCGCGAGTCGAGCCTCGGCGGCCGTGAAGCGCTTGCGGCGCTCGTCGGCGCCGGTACGATGAATGCGGAGTTGTTCGCTTCGCTGTCGCCGGTCGATCGGCAAACGACCTTCACGCATCCCGAGTACGGCGCGATCTCGATCGACTGGCTGATTCACCAGACGGCCGGGCACCAGATCCACCACCTGCGTCAGCTCGAGTCGATCGGCCGTCGCTGATGGTCTTCACCAAACGTCTTCGCGAAGGCATCCGGCGCGGCAGGATCCGCTGCACCATCCGCATCTGGACCCGCCTGCAGGTCAAAGTCGGCGGACGCTACGCGATGGACGACGGTCACGTCGTCGTCGACTCGGTCGAGCCGATTGAAGTGGCCGACATCACCGACGATCTGTCGCGCGAATCGGGGTTCGACGGCGTGGACGATCTCCTCGAAACCGCGAGGCACGGCCGCGGCGACAAGGTGTACCTGATTCGCTTCCACTACCTGCCGCCCGGCGCCTGGGACGGCCCGCGATGGACGCGCAGCGCGGGCGGGTCGGGCGCGTCGGGTGGCTCGGACAAGTCGGTCAGGGCAGGCGGGTCGGGCAGGCCTGGCAGGTCTGGCGGGTCGGGCAGGTCGGGCAGGTCGGGCAGGTCGGGCAGGTCGAAAACCGGGGTCAAGTAGCGTACAGGTCAACCCGATCGGGTTTACGCGCAACGCCGGAACGTGTGGCCGTCCGACCTGCCTGACCCGCCCGACCCATCTTTCCTACGCCGCGCGAAGCGCGGCGCCTTCGCGGATCGGGTTTACAAAAAAAATGGGTCGAACGTAGCCGTTCGACCCACCAGACCGGCCCGGCCTATCTGTCCCACGCGGCCCGAAGGGCCGCGCCTTTCCGACCCACCAGACCTGCCCGGCCTATCTGTCCTACGCGGCCCGAAGGGCCGCGCCAGCGCGGCGCGACAGCGCCGCGCTAGAACGAGAAGCGGAACCCGATCTGACCGATGCGCTGCTCCGGACGCTGGAAATCGCCAGAGAACAGGGTCGGCTGAAGGAGCGTCGGATCCGGCTGACCGGCGCGCGCACCCGTCGGGATCGTCACGCGGCGGTTGATGCCGGTCGGATTTGCCGGGTTGAGCGCGTTGAACAGGTTGAAGACCTCACCGATCGCCGCGATGTTGGCGCGGCCGGCGATGTGGAAAATCTTCGAGACGCGAATGTTCATCTGCGACTGCGACCAGCCGCGGCCGCAGTTCACCGTCGCGCACGCGCCGGTGCTCTCGACCGTCGCCACTCCCGTGTCGCGGTTGACGCTTACGACGCGATAGGCCTGAGTCGGAATTTCGGTCGCGTCGCCGTCCAGGTTCAGATCGCGTCCGTCGATCAAGTCCACCGGTAGCGCCGAGCGATAGAAGAAGATCGGCGCGATCTCCACCCCGCCCTTGACCTGCACGACGGCCGAAATGCTGACGCGATGCCGCGCATCGGTCGTCCGGTTCGGCCCGAACTGCCGCGGATCGTCAAACGGGTTGTTGGGATCCTGGATGTTTGCCGTGTTGAGCTCGTCCGACGCATTGCCGATGTTACTGGTGCCCTTCGACAGCGTATACGACACCGTGTAGTCGAGTCCCTTCGACAGCCTGCGGTGCGCGGCGAGAATCAACGCGTTGTACGTGCTCTGGCCAAGGCTCGCCGCCGGCCGCGTGCCGGTCACGTTCGGGTTGAGCGGCGCCGGCAGCAACGCCGAGATCCGGCGGATCGTGGTCGGCGGAATCCGCTGGTTCACGCGCGGGCGGAAATTGAGATCCCGACCGAGCGAGTTGACGTAGTCCGCGGAGATCACCGTATCGCTCGAGATCTCGTGCGACCATCCGGCGTTGGCCTGCATCTGGTAGGGCTGCTGCAGGAGCGGATCGACGAACTGTCCGAACAACGGGAACGAGCCGGGCCCGAGCGGCGTCGCCTGGTTTTGACTCGCGATGTTGCTCAGCGGCTGGCCGACCCGATAAAAGCTGCCGTCCGGATTTTTGATTCCAGCCTGATCGTTGACGTTGAACACCGGGCCGAATCCGCTGCCGCTCGCGTCGGAGGCGGCGAACAGCACGTTCGAGTTGGTGTAGCCGAAGTCGGTGTAGACACCCCACCCGGCGCGGACGATGTCCCTGCCATTGCCCGTGACGTCGAGGACCGCGCCGATCCGCGGCTCGAAATTGTTCTTGTCGATTTGCGGATCCGCCGCGAAATCGTTCATCAGCGAGGCCACCGGCGCGGGCAGGCTGTTGAACTTGCCGGCGCGCGCGGCATCGCGGAGCAGGACGTAGTTCGGATTCTTCGTTTGATCGAGGTTGCTGAGCCCGCTGACGATGTCGTAGCGCAGGCCCACGTTGATCGTCAGCCGGTCGCTGGCGCGCCAGTCGTCCTGGATGTAGGTGGCGAACTGCCTGGTCGGGATATTGGCCGACGAATCGCCGTCGCTGACCGCAACGGTTGAAATCGGACCGTTGATGTTGTTGTCGAGGTGCGTGTAGAACGTCGCACCCTTGCCAGTGTTGAAAGTGATGAACAGCCGCGGCTCGTTGATGAAGTTCGCGCCAACCTTGAAGTCGTGGCCGAGCCCGCCCCAGCCGGTCTTGTGCCACGAGAAGTCGTCGCGGAACTGATACTTCTGCTGCTCGGTGGTCTGCGGGGTGTTGCCGTTGGCGCCGGTCGTGACGCCGTTCAGGAAGGTCTGGTTCGGCGCGCTGCTGCGCGACGCGATGTTGTTGGCGAAGTCGGCGTACTGGAAGATGAACTCGTTCAGCCTCGAGCCGCCCATCACCCAGTTGTGATTGAGGTTGATCGAGTTCAACGTGTTCTTGCTGTCACCCCAGTTGTCGGGCGTGTTATTCGGGCTGGCGCCGTACGGCTGCGAGTTGTTGTTCCGGCCCCAACGGACCGACAGATACTGCGCCGCGTTGAGGTTCGCGGTCACCTTGCCCGTGAGGATGTTCTCGCGATATGGCACCGGGGAAGGGCCGTCAAGGTTCGGGAACAGCCCCAGGGTGTCGACGGTTTGGAAGGTATCCTGCTGGGTGCGCTCGGCGGCGAAGAAAAAATGCGCCTTGTCCTTCACGATCGGGCCGCCGAAGCTGCCGCCGAACTGATTCCGGCGATACGGGTTCTTGCCAGTCGGTGGCGTGCCGTTCGCAACCGCCGCGTTGTCAGCGAGGATCTCGGTTTCGGTCTCGGCGTTCATCTTCGTGTCCCGGAAGAACTCGAAGAAGCTGCCCGACGGCGTGTTCGTGCCGCTCTTGGTGACGACGTTGAGGACGCCGCCGTTGCTGCGGCCGTATTCCGCCTTGAAGCGCTGCGTGAGGAAGTTGAACTGCTCGACGGCTTCGAGCGGGAACTGCTGCAGCAGGCCGCCGACGGTGTCGTCGTTGTTATCGCCGCCGTCAATCTGATAGTTGACGTTGCGGCCGGCGCCGCCGTTGATCTGCGGCGCGTACTGCGTGCTCTTGGTCGGGTCGCTGTGGTACCCGAGACCGACGCCGGGCACCGTTGCCGCCAGGTTGGCGAACTGGCGGCCGTTCAGCGGCAGGCTCTCGATCCGCTTCACGTCGACCACCGCACCCACCGACGAGGAGGTGGTTTGAATCAGCGGCGTGGCGCCAGTGACGTTGACCGTCTCGGCAAGCGCCGCCACCTTCATCGGGAAGTCGACCGACTGCGTCTGGCCGACGTTCACTTCGATGTCCTTCTTCGACACCGTCGCGAACCCCTGCAGTTCCGCCGTGACCTCGTAAATGCCGACCGGGAGAGCCGCAAGGCGATAGACGCCTTCCGCATCGCTCGTTTCCGTGCGGGTGAACCCGGTCGACGGGCTTTTCGCCGTGACGGTCACCCCCGGCACTGCCGCGCCCTGCTGATCGACGACGCGTCCGGTGATGACGCCGGTGGTTTGCTGCGCGAACGCCGTCGCGCAGGCCAGGAGCATCACCGCGACGGCTCCTAAGAACTTCCTCGTCATAAGCCTCCACATGTTCAATAAAAAACAACGTCCGACTCGAAACAGCGGTCGCGAACGACCGCCGCCCGAATCAGGAACACAACAGCTTACTTATTTAGGCGGGACTCGCAAACCCCGCCTTGCCAACATTTGCCGGGGTTTGCGCGAAAGTTCTGATTATTGGACAGCGCGGAGAAGTCGTTCCACTTCCGGACGCTGCGGTGCCGCGGGCGGCAACCGGCGGAGGAGTTCGCGCGCCGCCGCGGCCGCATCGGGCCGGCGGCCGGACTTCGCGTAGGCGAGCGCCAGGTTGAAGCGCGCCTCGTGCAGGTCGGGATCGCGAGCCAGAGCAGTGCTCAAGGACTGGACGGCGCCGGCGAGGTCGCCCCGCGCGACTTGGAGGATGCCGAGATTCGCCGTCACGACGGGGTTGTCGGGCTCGCGCCGCCTCGCTTCTTCGAGCGCGCGCCCGGCACCGGCCAGATCGTTCCGCCGGCCAAGGCACGCCGCAAGGCCTAGATGCGCGTCGACGCCGGGGATGCCGCTGCTCGCGGCGATCGCGAACTCGCGCTCGGCATGCGCGCAGTCGTCGTTGGCCATCTGGACGTAGCCAAGCCGCAGGTGGGCCTGGCCGTTCGTCGGGTCGGCCTCGACGATCCCCTCGAGCGCGCGCTCGAGCGCCTTCCCCGACAGCTCGCCGGCGACGACCTGCGCGATCCGCGCGGCGACGTCGCGCCGGTCCTTCGGATCGACGCGCGGCGCGTTCGGGTTTTCCTGGCCGTTCGGCATGCTGTAGCCGAGCGCGCGGAGCCGCTCGAACCCGCTCGCATCGACGATGCGCGTGTCGGGCAGGCGCGGCGGCGAGTAGCGGTCGGCGCGCGCGCTCAATTGGGCGGCGGTGGCCCCCTCGACGGTGACCACGTTTTGCTGCTCGCCCGGATCGCGTTCGAGATCGAACAGCTCGGGCTTCGGCGCCGCGATGTACTTCCACGTCCCTGCACGGATCGCGCGCAGCGGCGCCCATCCGAATTCGAACAGCGGCGCGAACGATTCGGCGTACAGCTCGCGGCGATCGAGCGGCGCGCCGCCAATCACCGGACGGAGATCGACACCATCGGCATCGGCCATCGTCCAGCCAAACGCGCGCGCGATCGTGGGCGCGACATCCGCGAGCGTGACCGGCGTGTCGACCTTCGCGCCGGCGGCGACGCCGGGGCCGTTCATCACCAGCGGCACACGCAAGGTCGTGTCGTAGACGAAGATGCTGTGCGCGAACTCGCCATGCTCGCCGAACGCCTCGCCGTGATCGCCCGCGGCGACGATCAGCGTATCGGCGCGGGCAGCGCCGAGCGCGTCGATCAAGCGGCCGACCTCACGATCAGCGGTCGCGATCTCTTCGTCGTAGCGCTCGAGGACCGGCCGTTGGGATGTCGGGTCGCCGTAGGGCGCGTGCGGCTCGAAAAGATGAACCCAGAGGAAGAACGGCGGTCGGGGCTGGGGGCTAGGGACTAGCTGTCGGACCCACGCGATTGCGTCGTTGACGACTTGCGCCGCCGGGCGTTCGTTGGCGAGCTGGCCGTTCGGCTGGCGCGGGAGCTGGTCTCCGTAAACGTCGAAGCCGCGATTGAGGCCGAACTGATGATCGAGCGGAAAGGCGGCGACGAACGCGGCCGTTTTGAAGCCGCGCGTGTGCAGTTCAGTGGCCACCGTCGGCACCGACGCCGAGACGTGAAGCCCGTTGTCGCGGGCGCCGTGGCCGGGCGGGTAGCGTCCGGTCAGCAAGGTCGCATGCGACGGCAGCGTGATTGGCGCGGCCGCGTACGCGCGATCGAAGCGGACGCCACCAGCAGCTAACCCGTCGATCACCGGCGTGCGGCCGCGAGCGTAGCCGTAGGCGCCCACATGATCGGCGCGCAGCGTGTCTATGGTGATGAGCAGGAGATTGCGCGCTTGCGGCTTCGGTTGCGGCGTTCCGCCGCAGCCGAAGGCCGCCATGGCTAATGGCTGAAGGCCGATGGCTATGGTTAAGGGACGAAGCATGTTCCGGAAGCCATCAGCCATTAGCCATAAGCCATGACGGGGCGCGGTCATCGGCGCTCTCCGAGCGCCGCCAGCAACCGCGCCGCTGCATCGCGCTCACGTGCGTCGCGCGGCGCGGTCTTGAGCACGGCGCGGTAGGCGTCGGCCGCGCGCGAAGCATCGCCGGACTGCTGTAGCGCTATCCCGAGATTGAGCCGCGCCTCGACGAGGTCGGGCGCCGCGGCGAGCGCGCGCTCGAACCACGGCACCGCTTCGCCGGGACGTCGCGCTTCGACGAGCAGGACGCCGAGGCCATTGGCCGCATCGGCGTAGCGCGGGTCGACATCGAGCGCACGTCGATACGCTTGCTCGGCGCCGGCGCGATCGCTGCCGGCGCGGCGCGCGTTGCCGAGGTTCGCCCAGTAGGATGCGTTGTTCGGGTCGATCGCGGCGGCGCGCTCGAACGATTTCGCGGCATCCACTGGCCGTCCCGCGTCGACGGCCAGCAGGCCGAGGCCGTTCAGCGCGGTGGCGCTCTGCGGATCGATCGCCACCGCGGCCTGATCGGCGCGCGCCGCCTCTTCGCGCAGCGACTCGGCCAGCGGTCCGGCAGCCGCGGACGCGGCGTCGCGGGCAGTTACCGCGAGATCGTGAATCAACGCCGCATCGGTCGGCCAACGTCGCGCCGCCTCCCTGTAGACATTCAGCGCCGCGATCGGCCGTCCCGCTTCCTTCAGCGCGCGCGCGTAGGTCGTCTGGAACACAACGGCATCCGGGTGCGCGGCGGCGAGCGGTTTCAACGCGTCGATTGCCGACGCCCGATGCGCGTTGAGTGCGGCGAGCGCGTCTTCGAACGCGGTCCAGGCGCGGGTCGTCGTCCGCGGGTTGACGGCGGTGGTGCCGGCGGCTGGTTGGGCGGTGCTGGCCACGTAGCCGAGCGCGCGCAGCCGCTCTTGCGCGTCGGGCGAGATGGTTCGCGCGTTCGCATCGGCAGCAGTGTGAATCGCGTCCGCTCGTGCCGCCATTGCCGCCGAGACAGCGCCCTGTGCAGCGGCGACGTCGTGGGTCTCACCTGGATCGTGCTCCAGGTCGTAGACCTCCGATTCAGATCCGGCCCGGATCGTTTTCCACCGACCGTCAGTGAGCGCCTGCAGCGGCGACCAGCCGGCGACGCGCGGGTATTCGGTTTCGCTATATAGATCGGGAACACGGCCTCCGGTCGTGTCCGGCTTCAGCCGGACCGTGATCAGATTCCGTCCCGTCATCTCCGCGGGTGGTGCGACGCCGGCGGCGCGAAGGATCGTCGGCGCAATTTCCGCGAGGCTCACCGGCGCGTCGATCGTCTGGGGCTGGTCGCCGCGCGCGACGATCACCAGCGGCACGCGCAGCGTCGAGTCGTAGAGCAGCATCCCGTGTGTCCGCTCGCCGTGGTCGCCCAGCCCCTCGCCATGATCGCCGGCGACGATGACGAGAGTGCGATCGAGATCGCCGCGGGCACGGAGCGCGTCGAGCAGGCGCGCCAACTGCGCGTCGGCGTAGGCGATCTCGCCATCGTAGGGCGTCTTGGCCCGCGCCGCGAACTCGGGCGGCGGCGTGTACGGCGCGTGCGGATCGTACAGGTGGATCCAGACGAAGAATTGCTGATTGCTGGTTGCTGATTGCTGATTGATTGCGGACTGCTGACTGAACCACGCGATAGCCGCGTCAATGACGACGGCTGCGGACCGTTCGGCTTCGAGGCGCTCGGTGGCGCTCGGATCGCGCGGGATGTGATCGTCATACACGTCGAAGCCCTGAGCAAGGCCGAACCGCCGGTCGAGCACGAACGCGCCGACGAACGCAGCGGTGCGATAGCCGGCGTCTTTGAGGAAGCGTGCGACCGTTCGATGCGAATCGCCGAGTGCGCCGGCGCCATTCTCGCGGACGCCGTGCTGCGGCGGGAGCAGGCCGGTATGGATTGTTGCGTGCGACGGCAATGTCAGCGGCACCGCCGTGCGTGCCGCGGTGAAGCGGAGCCCGGTCGCGGCAAGGCGATCGATGGCCGGCGCCACGCCCACGCCGATCCGGTCGGCGCGAAGGGTATCGATCGTGACGAGAAGAATGTTCGGACGGGCGCCGATCGCTGCCGGCCCGCCGCGGCCGCAGGCGATCAGCGCGCTGCCGAACGACGCAGCGAGCACGAGTCGAGCGGCACCGCCAGACATCTCTCGATTCTAGCAAGCGGATACAATCGCCGTGGTCATGCCCCCGTTCCCGGTGACGCGGCATTCGATCGTGGCGGCCATCCGCAGCGACCGCACGGAGGTCCGTCGTGCGGCGTTCGATGCACTTACCAACGCCTACTGGAAGCCGGTATTCAAGTACGTGCGGCTGAAATGGCATGCGTCGCCGGACGAGGCCGCCGATCTGACGCAGGCATTCTTCCTGCGCGCGTTCGAGAAGGACTTCTTCGCCAGCTTCGATCCCGGCCGCGCGCGGTTTCGCACGTTCCTCCGGACCTGCCTCGATCGCTTCGTCGCCAACGCGCGGCAGGCCGAGGGCCGCTTGAAGCGCGGCGGCGGCGCTATCGTCGTCCCCATCGATCTGCCGGAAGCCGAGCGCGAGCTGGAGCTGCAGGCGCGCAACGCGGTCACCGACTTCGACGCTTTCTTCCACCGCGAATGGCTGCGGAGCCTGTTCGCTGCCGCGGCGTCGCAGCTGCGCGACGCCTGCGCGGCGCGCGGCCGGCCGCAGCGGTTCGCGATGTTCGAACAGTACGACCTCGCCGCCGACGAAGCCGAGCGGCTGTCCTACGGCGAGCTGGCGCGTCGCTTCGGCGTGTCGGCCACCGACGTCACCAACGAGCTGGCGGCGGCGCGGCGTGAATTCCGCCGCCTCGTCCTCGCCGTGCTGCGCGACCAATGCTCGAGCGACGAGGAGTTCGAGGCCGAGTCGCGGGCGCTCGGCGCATGATTTCCGAAACGGCGCTCGACCGGCTCACCGGCATGCTGCGGGCGCCGGATCTCAGCGGCACGCGCTACGAAATCCTCGGCGAGCTCGGACGCGGCGGCATGGGCATCGTCTACCTGGCGCGCGACACGGCGCTCGACCGCGAGGTCGCGCTGAAGATCGTCGACCGCGGCGCCGCCGGCACGCGCAGCGATTCGCCCGATGCGCTCGCGCACGAAGCTCGCATCCTCGCGCGGCTCGAGCACCCGGGCATCGTCCCGGTCCACGACTTCGGCGAGCTGCCGGACGGCCGCGTCTACTACGCGATGAAGCGCGTCCGCGGCGACCGGCTCGACCGCTGGCTCGCCGCCGCCCAGGATCTCGCCGAACGCCTCGCCGTCTTTCTTCGAATCTGCGACGCCGTCGCCTTCGCCCACGCGCACGCCGTCGTCCATCGCGACCTGAAGCCGGAGAACGTGATGATCGGCGAGTTCGGCGAAGTGCTCGTTCTCGACTGGGGGATCGCGAGAACCCAGAACCGAGAACCCAAGAACCAGAACCCAGAACCCGAGAACGAGAACCCAGAACCCGAGAACGAGAACCCAGAACCCGAGAACGAGAACCCAGAACGCCGAACGCCGAACGCCGAACCCGTAGCCGGTACTCCCGAATACATGCCACCCGAACAGCGCGCCGGCGCGCCAGTGGATCACCGCGCCGACATCTACGCGCTCGGTGTGATGCTGCAGGCGCTGGGCGGACCGGCGTCGGTGGCGGCAATCGCCGCGAAGGCACGCGACGATGATCCGATACGCCGGTATCAGTCCGTGCAGGAGCTCGCGGCCGATGTTCAACGGTTTCTGAGCGGCCGCGCTGTCGGCGCGCACCGCGAGCCGCTGGTCGATCGGCTCCAGCGCCTCTACCGCCGTCACCGCGTGCCGATTCTGCTCGTCCTCACCTACCTCGCGGTCCGGGTGCTGCTGCTGTGGCTCGGCGGAATTTAAAGGACGCGCCGCCGATGCGTAAAGGAACCTGTGGAGGCATCCGGTGAATAAACCCCTGTTCGCGACGCTCCTCGGCGGCTTTCTCGGCATCTTCGACGGCCTGACCGCGCTCTTCACGCCAGAAGTCCGCTCGCAAATCGTCGGCATCGTCATCGGCTCGACGATCAAAGGGCTGCTCGCCGGCGTGATCATCGGCCTGTTCGCGACCAGAGTGCATTCGCTCGTCGCCGGCACGCTCGTCGGCCTGCTCGTCGGCGGCTTCTTCGCCTACCTCATTCTGCTGATGAACCCGGGCCACGCCCTGAACATCATGCTCCCCGGCTGCCTGGTCGGTCTCATCGTAGGGTACGCGTCGCAGACTTTCGAGACGACGCGAGAAAAGTTAGAAGTGAGAAGTCAGAAGTAAGAAGTACGAAAACGGGCATGACCCACCACGTGGGTAAACCCTTGGATTGAAGCGGCGGAACGACCATTGCGTTCGTTAGCGGGATGGCCATCGACACGCAACGGGATCTCGCTGATCGCACGTTCACGTTCGCGTGCGCTATCGTGAAGTTCTGCCTGAAGTTGTCGGCGCAGCCTGGCGTGGCGCGGCAGATCGCATGGCAACTGGCTGATGCAGGAACCTCGATCGCGGCGAATTATGAAGAGGCAAAAGCTGCGTACTCGCGCCGTGAGTTTCGTGCCAAGACTTCAATTGTGTTGAAGGAAGCGCGCGAGTCACTCCGCCTGATCGCGGCAAACGGTCTTGCCCGTCCTGACGAACTCGAACGGCTGCTGAAAGAGTCGAACGAGCTCGTCGCCATCTTCACGGCGAGCATGAACACCCTGCGCGCGGAAAACATCGCGAAAGGTGTCGTTGTCGCAATCGCAGGAGTGGCTCTGGCCTGGTACTTGTTCTGAAACCCGCGCTTCGAGCGATATCCCCGTTGTGATCCCGACTTTCACCCACACGCCGGGTCATTCCTTTTTCCGTACTCACTTCTAACCTCTAACTTCTAACTTTCCAGCGAAGTCAGTCGGCGCGAAGCGCGAGCATCGGATCCACAGTGGCAGCCCGCCGCGCGGGCAGGTAGCTCGCGGCCAGGGCGACGAGCGCCAGCGCGATGGCGACGCCGGCGAAGGTGAGCGGGTCGGTCGTGGTCACGCCGAACACGAGCGACGTGAGCACGCGTGCGGCGGCGATGGCCAGCGCGAGGCCGACCGCGACGCCAACCGCCGACACCGCGGCGCCTTCGCGCACGAACAGCCGCACGACGTCGGCGGGCGAGGCGCCCATCGCCAGGCGGACGCCGATTTCCTGCGTCCGCTGCGTCACCAGATACGCGAGCACACCGTAGACGCCGATCGCGGCGAGGGCGAGCGCTACGGCCGCGAAGGCGGCGAGCAGCAGCATCGTGAAGCGGCGCTCGGCAATCGAGCGGCCGACGAGATCGTCCATGGTGTGCACCGCATCGATTGGCAGGTCGCGATCGATCGCGGCCAGTTCACTGCGCGCGGCCGGGACCATCGCGAGCGGATCGTTCCGGGTCCGCACCGCAATCGTCAGCGAATCGACGGGATGCTGGGCGTAGGGCAGATAGAGTTCCGGGGGGACCGTGACGTCGAGGCCGCGATACTTCACATCGCCGACGATGCCGACGATCGTCTTCGGACCGTTGCGGACGCCTCTGACCAGCCGAACCCCCACCGTGATCGACTCGCCGATCGGATTCTGATTCGGCCAGTAGCGCCGTGCGGTTTCTTCGTTGATCAGCACCACTTCGGCGCCGGCCGCGTCGTCGCGCGCGTCGAACAGTCGGCCGGCCCGCAGCGGAATCCTGAGCGTCGCGAAGTAATCCGGCGTGACGACGCGCATTCCCGCGTTTGGAGACTCGGCAGTGTCGGCTTCGCCTCGCCGCCTGAAACTCGTGCTCGCCGAGAAGTCGTAGTCGAGCGGCAGGCCGAACACCGCCGCCGCGTGCTCGACGCCGGCGACGCCGGCCAGCCGATGCACAAAGGTCGTCACGGTCTCGTAGATGGCGGCGGTGGTCTGGTATTTCACCTCCGGCAGCGACATGTGCAGCGTGAGGATGTGGTCCGACGCGAATCCAGGATCGACGGCGGCGAGCCGCTGGTAGCTTCGGATCAGCAGGCCGGCGCCGACCAGCAGCACGACCGCGAGCGCCATCTCGGCGGCGACCAGGACTTTTCGCGTTCGCGTCCCGCTCGGACTCGGACCGACGGCGCCGCGGCCGCCGGCGATGGTGCGCGAGAACGACTCGGCACTCGTTGTCAGCGCCGGCACGAGACCGAACACCACGCTGGTCGCCAGGGCCAGCACGCCGGCGAAAGCGAGCACACGCGCATCAATCGAAACATTCACAAGGCGCGGAATGCTGGCCGGACCGAGTGCGACGAGGATGCGCGTGGCCGCCGCCGCGACGAACAGTCCAGCAGCCGTGCCGACGACGCCGAGCGCGACGCTCTCCGCGAGGAACTGGCGAATCAGACGTCCGCGGCCGGCACCGACCGCGGCGCGGACCGCGACTTCGCGCGCCCGCGCACCGCCGCGCGCCAGCAACAGGTTGGCGACGTTGACGCAGGCGATCAGCAGCACCAGCGAGACGGCAGCCAACAGCACCAGCAGCGCCGGCCGGATGTCGCGCACGATGCGCTCCTGCAGCGGCGTGGCCAGCATCTGCGCACCTTCGTTGGTGCGCGGAAACCGTTTTGCGAGCCGATCGGCGACGACCGCCATCGCCGCGTTCGCGCGCGGTAGTTCGACGCCGGGCGTCAACCGCGCGACGACTCCAATCCACCGTGCGCCGCGCTGCTCGTCGCTGAGATTCTGCGGCGTGAAGACCAGCGGCCGCCACAGATCCGGCGTACCGGGAAAGGTGACGTCCGGCGGCGCAATGCCGACGACTTCATACGGGACGCCGTCGAGGTTCAGCGTCCGGCCGATCACCTCCGGCCGTGCGCCGAACTGACGCCGCCAGAAGCCGTCGCCGAGCACGACGACGCGGCGGTTCGCGGCGACGTCGCCGTCGTCGATCGCGCGGCCGTAGCGCGGTTGGACGCCGAGCGTCTGGAAGAAGGCACCGGTGACGGTCGACCCGTTCAACCGCTGCGGATCGCCGTTGCCGGTGAGTGTGACGCTGGCGCCGTCGAACGCCGCTGCCGATGTGAAGATGCCGCTTTGTTCCGTGATATCGCGGTAGTTCGGCGGCGAGAACGACGTCGACAGGCGGCCGGCGCGGCCGTTCAGCAGCAGCAGCAGGCGGTCCGGATCGGCGTAGGGCAGCGGCCGCAACAGGACGCCGTTCACGACGGTGAACACGGCCGTCGTCGCGCCGATGCCGAGCGCGAGCGTCACGACGGCGACCGCGGCGAACCCGGGCTGACGGCGCAGCAGTCGGAAGGCGTAGCGAAGATCCTGGGCGAGAGCGTTCATGGCACTCCTGCGCGAAGGCTCGACCGGAAACGGCATCGACGCGGCCATCGTCGCGCGCCGTGCGCGAACCGCGGCGGCGAGTACGTCGGTGAGTTCCCTGAGCAGCAGTACGACGAGAGGCCGCCTGCCATCAGCCGCGGCGTCGCGGCAGCGGACGGCGAAAGTTGCGCGCATGTCGTCGGCGTAGCGATCGCGGAGCCAGCGCGGCAGCGCGAGCAGCGTCGCCGAGTAGATTCGCTGTGCGGTTCGGCAGGCGCGCGACGCACTCATTTGGACCGCGACCATGCCGGCCGCGCGCTGGCGCTGACGCCTTTCCGCCGGGCGTGGCGCACAAGCGCCTCGAGACGCTCGGTTTCGGCCTCGAGGACCGCCCGGCCGAGCGCTGTCAGCCGGTAGTACTTCCTTCGCTCGTCGTCGTCGTGCGCGCGCGGACGGCGCGCCGGTTCGTCGACCAGCGCGAGCGCCTCGAGCCGCGCCAGCGCGGTGTAGAGCGTGCCGGTGCCAAGCCGAACGGCGCCGTCGGTGCGCGCCTCGACGTCGCGGATGATGCCGTAACCATGCCGATGGCCCTCGACGAGCGCGAGCAGAATGTGGAACTGCTGTGGTGACAGCGGCAGATAGGCGCGTGCGTCGACCATCGATACATCATAGATCAACGCACGCTCGGCGCGCGAAGCCGTCAGGCGAGCGATCGATCGCTTGGCGAAAGCCGTCGCGCTACGGCGATCGGGTCACTTCGCCAGCGTGTCGCGCAGCGCTTCGAAGAACACCTGCACAGCTTCGGAGACGGCGTCGAGCGGCATACGTTCGACGTCGCTGTGCATCGAGGCGGCAATCTCGGCGGACAGGATCGCCGGAAAAATCCCGTAGGCCTTCACGCCGCGCGGGCGGAAGGCGTTGGAGTCCGTGCCGTAGGGAATCAGCAACGGTGTCACGACGGCGTCGGCATGGCGGCGCTTGATCGCCGCTTCGAGATTGCGGAAGAGCGGCGAGTCCTGGGTGGTGACCACCGGATCGTCGGACTCGTTGATCAACTCGACGGCGATCGACGGATCGCCGAGGCGCTGTCTTACCTCGGCGATCCACTGATCCTTGGTCGTGCCCGGCAGCACACGGCAGTCGATGCCGGCTTCGGCCACCGACGGGATCACATTGATCTTCGGCGGGTCGCCAACGCCGGATCGAAACCAGGTGAGCGCGATCGTCGAATGCTGAATCGCATTGGTGAACTTGTTCTCGGCCAAGGTGCCGACCTTGGCGTGCATCACGTCGAGGACCGAGGGTTCGCTCGCCTGAAAGGCTCGCGCTCCGCCGCTCGGCGGTGCGCCTCTTCCCTGGAGCGCGAGCCTTTCAGGCGAGCGGCGATCGTCGAGGAGCCGCGCCAGCGCCCGGACGAGGCGGTCGTTCGGGTTCTGATCGTTCGGCTGGCTGCCGTGGCCGGCGACGCCTTCGGCGCGCAGCTTGAGCCACACGATCTTCTTCTCCGCGACCGAAATCCCGTAGACCAGCCGGTTTGCCGCGAACAGGTCGCGGCTGCCGAAACCGCCCTCGTCGATCACGTACTCGGGATCGAGCTCGGCGTAGTGGTTGGCGATCATCCACCGCGCACCCATTGCGCCGCCGACCTCCTCGTCCGGTTCGGCGAGCAGGATCACGTCGCGCGTCAGCGGCACGCGCTCGCGCTTGAGGCGCAGAAAGGCGAGCAGCTGCGCGACGCCCTGGCCCTTCATGTCCATCGCGCCGCGCGCCCACAGCTCGTTGTTCTGGATCGTCGGCGTGAACGGCTCGGTCTTCCACTGCGTCCGATCGGCAGGGACGACGTCCATGTGGTGCAGCAGCAGCACCGCCTTGCCGGCGGGCGGCGAAACGGTGGCCTTGAGTCGCGCGTACACGATCGCTTTACCGGGCGCAGACTCGTAGCGCGTCACCGGAATCCCGTCGCGTTCGAGCACCGAGGCGAGGAAGTCGGCCGCCTTGCGCGTGTCGCCGGGCGGATTGGAGGTGTCGATGGCGACGTACTCGCGGAGCAGCTGCGTCGCTTCATCGGGCTGTTGCGTGGTCGCGACCGCGGGCGTTGCCAGCGACAGCAAACACACAGAGAGGCACCTGACCGCGTTCGCGTCGCGACGGGCTTTCAGGCCGCGCAGGGCGCCCTGAAAGGGCGCCCCTACGTGTGATCGAATGTGGACCAGCATCTCACTGTTCCTCGAACGCTCCCGTTTTGCGGTTCTTCTGCACCCGGTCCCACTCGAAGTATCGACCGTTCATCGCGATGTAGACGCCCGGCGGCAGCACCTGCACGAACGACAGCGCGCTGCCCAGATTGAACAGCCCGTCGGAACTGCCGAACGCGTAGGGAATCATTGCGCCGGTCAGCACGATGGTCTTGTCGCCGCGCGGCAGCGAGTGCGCCAGCGCCGTCGCCGTCTCCACCATCGTGTCGGTGCCGTGGGTGATCACGATCCGCGCCTCGCTCGCCTGGCGGCACTGCTCGACGACGATGGCGCGATCGGCATCCGTCATGTCGAGACTGTCGATCATCATGAGCGTTCGCACCGAGACGTCGACGCGGCTGCGGCCGAGGCGCAGCATCTCCGGCAGATGGGTGTCCTTGAAGGCCAGCGATCCGGTCAGCTCGTTGTATTCCTTGTCGAACGTGCCGCCGGTGACGAAGATGCGGATCGACATTGCTGCGCACTGTTGGGGCTGGGGGCTTGGGGCTTGCCGT
>Ga0075425_100002230_pt1 | contig 19343 bp, 8 predicted proteins | sample SoiMethybrSBSTD4_FD_75300 | JGI IMG/M metagenome (GOLD analysis project Ga0075425, IMG submission 75300) | Bulk soil microbial communities from a Populus tree surrounding site in Tennessee, USA - Soil MetaG P. TD hybrid SBSTD4 | ecosystem: Environmental > Terrestrial > Soil > Tree plantation... | reverse complement strand
CCGCTTTGCCTTGCCGCGACCGCAGTCGCGGCAGCTGCGGCTGCCGCAAAGCAAAGCGGCGACTGCGGTCGCCGCACTCCAAACGCTCAGTCCACGCGCACCACGCGCTCCACGACCTTCGGAAACCTCGTCATCACGAGCGGATCGTGTCCCGGCACGATGCGGCCGTTCTCGCCGGCGAGGCTTTTCATCCGGTCCTGCGCTTTGAGGTTCGACTCGCGATCGAACGTTTGCGCGATCGGCGCGTGTTTCTCGAAGTTCTCGTAGAGGTAGGCGTTGTCCGACGCGAGGACGACCGTGCCGGAGCGCGTCGGGACGGTGACGTACTGCGACGCGAACGTGTGCCGTCCGCCGGTGTAGACGTGGACGCCGGGCAGGATCTCGCGGTCGCCGTCGACGAGATGCAGACGGCCGTCGGTGTTGATGTGCAGCAGCGCGGTCAGATCGTCCGGATCGATGCCGCCATGCTTGCCGCCTTCCTGCCACGCCGCGCCGGTGTAGTACGTGTACTCGTCCTTCTGAATCCAGACCGTTGCCTTCGAGAAGAGATCCGCGCCGTCCGCGTGGTCCCAGTGCGCGTGCGTGAGGATGAGGTCTGTCACTTCCTCCGGCTTCACGCCCGCGAGCGCGACCGCCTGATCGGGGCGGAGAAAGTCGCGGATCGTCCAGCTCTTGAAGAATTGCGGACGGTAGAAGCCCGAGTCGATGACGATGTTGCGGCCGCCGCCGCGCACGAGCCAGACCATCATCTGGATGTCGAGCTTGCGATCCTTGTCCGCCCCTTCGACGAGGCTCGCGACGGGGAAGTCGGGCACGACGGCGTAGCTGATGGCGTAGACCTCGTACTGCGGCGGCGTCGACGGCGCATAGGCCGCGAGCGCGGTGGCGAAGAGAAGTGCGGCGATGGTCATGTCAGCGTCCCCACTTGATCCGAGTGTAGGCGATCCGAAATCCCTGACGTTCCGCGTTGCGCTGCGATGCGCTTCCCGGCGCGGCGCACATCATCGCGAGATCGCATCCGTGCGCCGCGGCGTGCGCGAGCCGCGCCTCGAGCAGCGCGCGTTGCGCGCCGCGATGGCGTGCGGACGGGATCGTGCTCGCGCCGGCGAGCAGCGCGACGCCGTCGTGCATGATCAGCGTCCCGGTCGCGGCGGGACGACCGTCGATCTCGGCGATGAACGGCGTCGCGCCCTGCGCCGTCGCGGACATGCGCGCGAGATCGCGAATGAACGGTCCGACTTCCGGGAACTCGCTCCAGCCCTCTGCAGAGAGCGTTGCGATGAGATCGATGTCGTTGGATATGTTCGCGAAGGTTGCGCCCCTCACCCGGCCTTCGGCCACCCTCTCCCCGCCGAGCGGGGAGAGGGGTAGAAACAGGACGGACGCCAGCTCGACCACGCGGTATCCGCGTTTGGTCAACAAGTTGACGACATCGAATCCGGCCATCGGCGAGACTTCATGAAACGTTTCCGCGCCGCGCTCGCTGAAGAACGATTCGATGCGGTCGAGATCCGCGGAAGACGGCGTCGCGAACATGCCGAGGCAGAAGGTCTGGGTGAGAGGGGAGCCGGCGCCGTCGAACATCGCGTAGGCGCCGGCGCACTCCATCCACGCCGCCGGCGCGCCGCGCGCCTCGACGAGCGCGGCGTTCGCTCGCGCCTCGCAGCGCTCGAGACGCTGCGAGAGCGCGAGATCGGAAAGGGGATACGTCGTCAGTGCCGCCCCAGGCCCTTCCATCCGACGCGCACGTACCACGACGCGCCGTTGAATCCCATCTGCACGTTTTCCCACCGTCCGCCGTTCTCGGTCTCGAACGGATCCTGTTCGGTCGGCATCACGTCAAAGATGTTCGTCCCGCCGACGGTCATGGTGAGGTTGCGCGGCAGATCGAATCCGAAGTGCACGTCGGTCGACACGCGCGGGTCGTAGCGCTGCGGCGCCGAGTTGGGATCGTCGAGCTGCGTCCACGTGCCCGACTCCACCTCGCCGAAGTACGTGAGCCGCACGCCCGTGTTCCAGCGGCCCTGCTTGTAGTCCGCCATCAGCGTGCCCTTCGTCTCCGGCGCCGATCCCTCGACGAACATCTCCTCGCGCTTCGAAAAGTAAATGTCTTCCTTGCCGGCGAGCTTCGCCGAGGTGTTGACGCGCTGGACGTCGGTGTTGTTGAGATTGAGCGCGGCCTGCCAGGAGAGCTGTCCCGACGCGAGCGCGCGGCGGTTCGAGAACGTGACGTCGAGTCCCTGCGTCTTCGTGTCGATCGCATTCGTGAAGAACCGCGCCTCGGCGAGATTCTCCGCACTGATGATGTCGCCGATGTCCGCGTCGTCGGCCGTGAAGCCGCCGGTCAGCACGATGCGGTTGTCGATGTCGATGCGATAGACGTCGAACGTCAGCGCGGAGTCGTCGCGCGGGCGCCAGGTGAAGCCAAGAGAGTAGTTCTGCGAGGTCTCTTCCTTCAGCGGCGGGATGCCGACGCGCTGCGCGAGCGTGCTGTCGTTGCGCGCGAGCTTCACGTCCGCGGCCTTGCCGGCGATGAAGTCGGTGAAGGTCGAGCTGAAGTAGCGCTGGTGCAGCGACGGCGCGCGGAAGCCGGTGCTCGTCGAGCCGCGCAGGTTGAAGGTCTTCGACACTTCGTACGCGAACGAGAACTTGCCGTCGATGGTGTTGCCGAAGTCGCTGTAGTCCTCGCCGCGCACGGCCGCGGTCAGCAGCAGTCGCGGCGACGTGCGGAACTCCATGTCGATGTACGCGGCCTCGTTGTGGCGGCTGGCATCGACTTCATCGACCGGCTGAAAACCGGGGAAACCCTGCGAGCCCGCATTGCCGCCGCCGGCGCCGTCGTAATCGAGATATGAGCCCGGCTCGCCGGCGAAGATCTCGTATGAGTCGCGGCGGTACTCGAGTCCCGCGGCGAGGCTGACGCCGTGCAGACGATCCTTGTAGTAGCGCGAGAAATCGACGTTCGTCGTGCTCTGGCTGAACTCGAAACCGCCCGCGTCGAACGACGTCGGCGAGATGCCGCCGTGCGTCGTCGCGATCGATGCGTTCAATGTTTTGCTGATGACGTACTTCATCCGATTGGAGCCGTACGTCGTGCTGAAGTCCGCCGACCAGTTGCCGAGGATCGTGCGGTAGCCGAAGGTCGCGGAGTAGTCGCGGATCTTCGTCCCGATGTCGGGCACGAAGCCCGCCGGATACATCTTCTCGGAATTGCGCGACGGGATGTCCTCGGAGCCGACGCCGCCGCGATACCACGCGCCCGCGAGTCCGTCGCGATCGTTATAGCCGCCGTGGCCGTAGAACGATCCGCGATCGGCGACCGGCACGTCGAGGTTGTAGAAGAAGGTGAGGTTGTCGGTCTGCGCGTCGCCGATCACGCGCGGCTCGTCGGGCCCGGCGCGATTGGTCTTGTCGCGATTGAGCATCTCGGCGGTGAGGCTGAGGATGCCGTTCTCACGAATCGGAATGCCGTAGTTGAACGCGATCTGATCGTTCTCGCCGTCGCCGGCGGTGTAGGCGCCCGAGGCGAGGAGGACGTCGAGGCCGGCGTCCTTCTTGAGGACGATGTTGATCACGCCGGCGATGGCATCGGAGCCGTACTGCGCCGACGCGCCGTCGCGCAGGATCTCGATCCGCTCGATCGCGCTGACCGGAATCGTGTTGAGATCCGTCCCGACATTGCCTCGGCCGCGCGTGCCGAAGAGATAGACGAGCGACGACGTGTGCCGCCGTTTGCCGTTGATCAGCACGAGCACCTGGTCGGGCCCGAGCCCGCGCAGCGTCGCGGCGTCGACGTGATCGCTGCCGTCGGAGCCGGACATGCGATTCGAGTTGAACGACGGCGCGGTGAATTGCAGCAGCTGGCCGAGGTCGAGCTGCCCCGATTCGTCGGCAACCTCCGCGACCGGCACGACCTCGACCGGCACCGGCGTGTCGGTGAGCGACCGCTCCGTACTGCGGCTGCCGACCTCGATGACCATCGTGGACTTCGGTTTGTCTTCTTCGGTTTGCTTTGGCTGATCCTGAGCGAAAAGGGGAGTCGTGAGGAGAACGAGGAGAGAGAGAGCTCGTTTCATTGGTTACCTCCACCGATGTTTTGGACGAGGGGATCATGTCAGTCCCAGCAATCGCAGCGCCAGTGAAATTTGGTGGACATATCGAGCTTGTTAGGATGTGCAGATGAACAAGCGGACCACGATCAGGCGTGCGGCGACTGACGTTCAAATGGAACGCACCCGCCGGGCAGCCGGCCAGCGGCGCTATCTCGAGCGCCTGACCGCGCGCGCCGATCTTTCCGTTCTCGCATCGGGAGAGATGTGGCGATAAGAGGGTGGCTGCTGGACAAGAGCGCAGCGGCACTAGTGAAGGTGTCTTTGACGAATTGGGACCAACGTCATGCTGAACCGCGTAGACGGCGAAGCAACTCAAGATGCGCAACTTGAGGTCCTTCGCTGCGCTCAGGATGACGAAGGCGGATGGTCCCGATTCATCGCTTACACCGATTTCGAACGAATCGCGGAAGTCCGGCCTCTTGTCGTGCGACGATTGTCTGGTGGTTGATCGATCTATGGATTGAACGATGAGCTCCGGACTTTCCGCAGGCTTCATGCTCGACCGCCAGTGGCACTGGCTCAGAGGCGAGATGGAAACAACCAAGAAGCCGACGCTCCTGACGCTGGGTCGCGTCCTCGATGAATCACGCGTTCCGTACGCGATCATCGGAGGTGTGGCGCTGCAGGTTCATCATCCCGATCCGCGCACGACACTCGACATCGATCTCGCCGTTCTCGATCGTCGCGCGATTCCGGCCGACGCGCTGACGACGGCCGGATTTCAGCGAACGGGATCGTTCGAACATTCAGAGAACTGGCTGTCGTCCGACGGCACGCCGGTGCAGTTCACCGATGATCCTCAGCTCGCTGATGCCATTGCATCGGCGGACGAGGTCGTACTCGACGGTGTGACGCTTCGCGTGATCGGCATCGTCGAGCTTCTTCACGAGAAGATCCGCTCTGGAACGGATCCGGAGCGTCGTCGTTCGAAGCGGTTGCAGGACCTCGCCGACGTCGAGGCGCTCATCGAACAGAATCCTGATCTCGAGCGGCACCTGAGTTTGGACGAGCGCGCCGTGCTCGACCGCCTGCCGCGGTAGCTCCGGAGCGCGGCCGTCCCGGCCGCTGGAGCGGCGGCGTCCCGCCGCCGAGAGCGAGACGCTCTCGATCCAGCGGGCGAGACGCCCGCGCTCCGATGTGCGGCATGACCGTTTCGAATGCCGGCACCTGCAGGCGCGGCGATGGGTCGGGCCAGGCGAGGGCCATGACGCGCTCGCGGAAGCAGCGCGGGTGCAGGAAGACGTGCATCAGCGGGAGCTCGCCGCGAATCGCGGCGTCGCAGGGGATCTCCCAGGGCGCGAAGGCCTCCAGCGACTGCTCGACCAGCGTCCGCGTTTCGCCCGCGGCGCGCACGCCGGCGATCGTTCCGCCGTCGACGCGGATCGCCCGCGGAAATCGTTCGTGGATTTCCTGAACGAGGAATCGCTTGCGCGCGCGGTAGTACGCATCGTCCGCGATCTTTTCCGGATCGTCGGCCAGCCGGCAGTAGAGCTCCGCCGTCTCCGGCGTCGTGTATCCGTAAAGCAGGCGTGCGACGGCGATGGCGACGTGGAACGCGTTGCGGCGCGTCGAGATCCAGACCAGATGTTTGAGGTACCGGATCAGCAGCTCGCCCGCTTCCGGCGCGCGCCGCGATTCATCGCTGCGCTCGATCCGGTCGGAAGACGCGAAGACGAGCTGCTGCAGCAGTTGCGTTTCGTCGAGCCACACCTTCGTCGAGCGTTCGCGGTTCATGTAGTAGAGGCGCTTGTCCTGCGCCGCGATCGCCGACGGAAGCCGCCTGACCGCCGTATTGGCAATCATGGCCGCCCTGCCGGAGTCGGAGTGAATCAGGAAAGCGAGATCGCTGGCCCGGCGGAAGAGGTGATTTCGATCCTTCAATCGAGCGGTACAGACGGGAATACCGGGCCCATATGGACGACGTTAAAATTCCGCCTATGACATCCTCCGAAGTCAGACGCCAGGTCGAAGCTGCCCGCGTGATCGCGACGGGCGTGGTCCATCGTTTCGTGCGCCGCGGTGACGCGATCGGCGCCGAGGACGTCGAGGATCTCGTATCGACGACGATGGTTCGTCTGATCACCCGTCTGAAGGAGACGGAGCGATCCTCGGTCCACGACATTTCCGCGTACGTCGCGCGCAGCGCGTTCAACGTCGTCAACGATCACTTCCGAACGCACTTCCCGGAACGGGCGCGCGTGCGGAATCGTCTCCGTTACGCGCTGAGCCACGACGCGCGGCTCGCGATCTGGACCATCCGCGGGCAGCTCGCGGGCGGACTCGCGTCGTGGAGCGGCATGACCCGCGCGCGCGGTACGGCGATCGCGCTTCCGGCGGCCGTCGATCGGCATCGCGAACTTCCCGGCGATGCGCTCGTCGCGCTGTTCTCCCACGCCGGCGAGCCGTTCATGCTCGATGCGCTCATCGACATGATGTTTCCGCTGTGGCGGACGTCGCTGCCGGTCGAGCCGGCCGTCGCGCCGGCCGAACCGCTCGCGCTCGAGTCGCGCGAATTTCTCGGCTCGCTGTGGGCGGAGATCACCCAGCTCGGACCGCTGCAGCGGAAAGCCCTGCTTCTCAATCTTCGCGACGCCGACACCTCGTGCGCGATCGAGCTCTTCATGACCACCGGCACCGCGGATGCCGGCGCCATCGCTGCCGCGCTGGAGATGACGACCGGCGAGTTCCTCGCCCTCCGCGACGATCTCCCGCTCGACGATCTTCGGATCGCATCGATGCTCGGGCTCACGCGGCAGAGAGTGATCGACCTCCGCCGCAGCGCGCGCGAACGTTTGACGCGCCGCCTCGCACATCTGAGGCGGCCATGACCGGTGATGCGCGCGATGAGGACCGAGCTCGCGCGCTTTGGGATCGGATCCAGGAGCCGCCGCGGCATCTCGATGTCGACGAGGAGCTCGCTCCGTACCTCGAAGGCTCGCTCGACGCCGCCGGAGTGGAGATCGTCGAATCGCATCTGGAAGGCTGCGCCACGTGCCGCGCGGAGGCTGATGATCTTCGCCGCGTCATCGCCCGGCCGAAGACGCGCCGATGGGTCGCGCTTGCGGTCGCGGCATCGCTCGCCGCCGCGGCGTCGATCGTCGCCGTTTGGATGCGGCCGCAGCCCGTTTCACCGCCGCGTATTGGGATCGACAGGCCGGTTTTGTATCTGCCTCCGACGTCCTCGACGGCGGAAGATGAGCCATGGAAGGACCTGATCGAGACGACGCTGACGCGCGGACGGCTGCCGCTGCCGGCATGGATCGACGAGCTGCGCAGCGACGTCGTCCTTCGCGGCGGCGTCGCGGGAAAGAGCGCGGTGTCGCCGAACGGGATCGTCGTCGAATCGGTGCGGCCTCGCTTCACCTGGCTGGCGACGAAGGATGCGTCGTACACCGCGTTCATCTACGAGGGCGAGCGCGCGATCGAAAACAGCGGCACGCTCCGGCGCACGGAGTGGACGCCGTCACGCGCGCTGGTGCGCGGCAGGACCTACGCGTGGCAGGTCGAGACGCGCAACGGTTCGAGCGCCCGCATCGAGCCCGCGCCGGCGCCGGCGATCTTCCGCGTTGCCGCGGCCAGGGAGTACGAGGATCTCGAGAAGGCGCGCGCTGAGCATCCGGACGATGCGCTGCTTCTCGCGGTGCTCGCCGCGCGGGCTGGATTGTTCGACGCGTCGAAGACTTATCTCGCGCGGCTCTCACGATCCGACGATCCGCGCGTGCGGCATCTCGCCGCCGTCTACGAAGCGTCGCCGAGCAGCACGAATGGCGCCCAGTAGAACGGATGCTGCGTTTTCGGATTCTTCAGCAGCTCGAGCTGCGCGGCGCGCAGCGCGCGGGCTTTGCGAAGCGGCGCATCGGTGCCGAGGAGCGCGCGATGGAAGGCGATCATGAGCCGGGCGGTGCTGCTCGTCTCCACGCGCCACTGCGCGGCCACCGTCGAGTGTGCGCCGGCGACGAAGAATGACCACGCCATGCCGACGACGCCTTCGCCGTTGCCGATGCGGCCGCGCGCGGTGTCGCATGCCGACAGCACGACGAGGTCCGCGTCGAGATCGAGACGCGCGATCTCCCACGCCTCGAGCGATCCGTCTTCCTCGGAGTCGCCGCGCGCGAGCAGCAGGCGCGAGTACATCGGATTGCGATCGTCGAGCACGCCGTGCGTCGCGAAGTGGAGGATGCGCCGATCGCGCATTTCCACCTTCGCCCGTTCCTCGGTGGCGTCCCTCCGTTTGAGCGTCGTGCAGCGTTCCGTTCCGTACATCGCACAGATCGCATCGGCTTCGCTCTCCGCTTCCGGCAGCGCGCCGACGTCGATCCCGCGATACAGCGCCGACATCTGCTTCGCCGCGTCGGAGTCGACCGCCGGATTACCGACCGCGAGAACGCTTTCCGGGCGATGCGTCGCCGCCGGATGCGGCGATGCGAATGCAAGATAGACGCTGATCGATGAGGCGTAGACGATCGGATTGCGCTCGATCAGGAATCGTCCGCGGCGATCGATCAGCGCGGCAAACGGCACTTCCCAAAGGCTCTCGTCGGGAATGATGCAAAGGACGTCGCCCGCCGCGAGCTCGCGCTCCGCGGGCGCGACGAGCAGTTTGTAAAGCTCGCGCGCGGCGTCGCGATACCGAAGGTCGCCGTTCCTCATCAGCTTCGCGAACGACGCCACGCGCTCATCGAGCTTCCCGCGCGCGATGTTCGTTCGCGCACTGGTGAGATGTGCGGCGCCCGCGGCGTCGCGCCGGGCCGTGAGGATGTGCACCTCGCCGCCGCGAACGGCGTACACGAGCATGACCATGCCGCTCGGAATGCGCGACATCAGTTCGGCCGTGGACGTCGCGTGCGGACGCGTCGACGAGCGGCGGTCGTACCGTGCGCTGAGCCGGCTGAGGAACGCTTCGTGGTCGAGACGCGCATCGTCGAGACGATGGCGCACTTCCTCCGCGCGAGCCGCATCGTTCGCGCCGGCCGCGTGCGCGAGGTCGACGTTCAGCGCCGCCATCTTTCGTTCGAGCTGCTGGCGCGTCTCGAGATCCGCGCGATCGGTCTCGGCATCGAAGTTCGGCCGTCCGTTCTCCGCGAGCTCGTGCAGCACGCGGCCGCGTCCGCGATCGATGTAAAGAAGCGCCGCGCCGGCGTCGCCTCGGGCGAGCGCGATGTCCGCCGCGAGCTCGTACACGCTGTTGATCGACTCGGACGAGCGCACTTTCTGGATCGCGGTTCCTCCGGTGCGCTCGTAAAACGTCTCGCTGCTCTCGATCGCCTCGTCGATCGCCGCCATCGCGCGGTCGGTCATGCCGAGGGCGCGGTACGCCATCGCCGCGGCCGCGAGCGCGTTCGAGAAGTCGTCGATCGTGCGTCCCTCGGCCTGTTGCGCCTCTTCGAGCGCGAGCCGCAGCGCGTGCAGCGTGCGGCCGTGCGCGAGAAGGGCGGGGACGATGCGATGCAGTGCGCCGGCCGTGACGGTGCCCATCGCACGCGAGATCGTCGCTGATTCGCGAAGCAGACACTCCGCCTCGCCGAGATCGCCGCGCTCGGCGGCCATCGTCGCGTTCTCGTCGAGGACCGGCGCGATGACCGAGCGGTTGTTCGCGATGCGCGCGAGCCGCAGCGCCTCATCGAGATCCTTCCGGGCCTCGGCGTTCCTGCCGAGACGGCGGAGCGTCATGCCGCGGAGCTCGCGGATGTACGGCTGCTGCGAGGAGTCCGGATCCCTGAGCAGCGCCAGCGAGCGATCCGCCTCGCGCATCGCGAGATCGAGGTCGCCGAGATCGAGGTAACCCCGGGCGAGAACGGCCGTCGCGGCGGCGCGCATCTCGCCGAACGGGTCCGAGGAGGCGTCGACGAGACCGAGCTGCTCGTCGGTGTAGCGGCGAACGGCGAGCAGATCGCGGCGCTGCGTCGCATAGTCCGCGAGCCCTCCGAGTGCCCGAGGGCGCACCTGAGGATCGTCGACGCGGGCCGATGCCGCGAGCGCGCGCTGCAGGACCGGTTCGATTTCGGGCGAGTCGTTGTCGAGCGCGAAGAGGATCTTGCTGAGGTTCAGATAGCCGCGCGTGACGGCGAGCGGATCGCCGGAGCTCTCCGCGATGGCGACGCTCTCGCGCGTGAGGCGCAGCGCTTCGTCGCGCCGTCCGTCGAGGCGCGCGCCGATGCCGAGCATCCCGATCGCGAGCGATTCGTCCGCGCGATCGCCCGCGAGCAGGGCGACGTCGAGCGCGAGCCGCGCGATCGGAATCGCCGGCCGCCATTCGTTTCTCACGATGATCTGCGCCGCGGCCTGATAGATCGTGCGGGCGAGGTTCTTCGTCAGGCGAGGCTCGTTCGCGGCGAGGAGGCGCGCGCGCTCGTCTCCGCTCGCGGCGATCAGCTCCGACGCGAGCGCCTGGTCGCGAAGCTCGATCGCCGACACGCGCCAGCCCGCGGGCGTGCTCGCCAGACGGAAGCGCAGCGGGATGACGTCGCCGGGCTGACCGTCGCCGGAGCGGACGGCAACCGTCGCGTCGATCGACGCGGCGGCGTCCTTCGACGAGAAATCGCTGAAGGTGACGTCGTCGACGTACAGACAACGGACGCGCAGCGCATTGCGGATCTGCGTCTCGAGACGCGTCCGTCCGGGACTCGGTCCGGTCGAGAGTGCGTCGAGCGCGGCGAATTGTCCGTCGTACGCGCGCAGCAGCCACAGTCGGGCGATCTCCTCGGCGTCGCGCTGCTGCGCCGCGGCTCCGGAGGAGAACAACAGAGCGAGACAAAGAATGGCGAAGCGGGTGATGGTCATGGGGAGGCTGCCTGGGCGCTGATTATCGCCGAAATCGTTTTTCCGAAAATCACACGGTCTTTTCGGGGGAGGGCCACCAGGATTCGATGGCGAAAGGTCAGTCCTCATGAGAAATTGCATCCGCGTCGCTCTCTTCATTGCTTTGCTGTTGTCGAGTCTCTCCGCTTTGGCGCAGAGCGTCAGTCCGAACACCGCGCGGGGGTTCGACGCCGACAAGACGTATTCGATCGACGACGTCGACGCGATCAATCTCTTCAACGGGAATCTCAATGTGAGCGTCCCGCTCGGCGGGAAGTTCGTCGTCAGTCCGACACTCTCGTATCAGTTCGTGCTCAGTTACGGCGGCAACAACTGGGAGTACGAGGTCCAGGACCTCGAGGTCCCGGGAACCTTCGATCCAGTTCAGTACATTACGCGCGGCTGGGGATATCCGTCGCGCCACGACAACGCCGGCTTCGGGTGGCGGCTTCACTTCGGCCGCCTCCAGCTTGCCGATTCGTCCCTGACCACGGGGCCCGGGGGCACGGCCATCACCTACGAGAGTCCGGACGGCGCCGTGCATTCTTTTTACACATCGCTGCACAGCGGCCATTCGGAGGAGGAGCATTCGGGCACGTGGTATACGCGCGACGGTTCTTATCTTCGTTTGCACGACAACGGCACGTCATCATCCGCGCCGTACAGGTACCAGATCGAGTTCCCGGACGGGACCATTCATTACTTCGCCTCGATGCCTACGGGCTCGTGGCCTCCCGTGCCGGTTCAGGAGATCGACGACCGCTTCGGCAACTGGGTGAAATTCGATTACCAGGCCAACGGCCCGTCGTCGGCCGTTCCGGCGTGGAAGATCTGGGATTCGAAGCGGACGCATTACGTCGATTTCAAGCCGACGCCCGCCTACAACGAAACGGTTCCGCAGGACGACCACGCCGTTCCGCACTTCTCGATCGACAAGGTGCGCATCGTCGGTCCCGGCGGCGTCCTCATCCCGTACACGCTCCATTACTTCGGCGAAGGCGAAGGCGGGAGCTGGACAAAGCTGACGTTTACGCGTCCCGAGGGGACCGCACGGCTGACGTGGCGGAACGACGATACGGTCACGACGGCCGTTCTGGAACACATCGATCTGCCGATCGGATCGTATTCCTTCGACTATGACCGCGCGGCCGTGCCGCAATGTGATCACTGCGGAGGCGTGCTCACGGACCTGACCTACCCCACGGGCGGCAAAGTCAGGTGGAACTACGTCGAGGCGGAGTTCCCGGAGAACAAGGCGGCGATCTGGCGACGGAAGGCAATTGGCAATTTCGATTTCGGCACCCATTTCTATGACGCGGCCGCCGTCGCGGAGCGCATTCTCTCGAATGCGGACAACACCACCGTCGTGGCGAAGCGCACATATGCCCGTTCGACGGCACTCGGCGGGCTCGTGCCATTTGAAGAGCGCGTCCTCGAGACCGATCTCGACGCGAACGGGACGATCCTCTCGAAGTCGATGAACTTCTTCAGCGTGTGCGTCACGCAATGCACCCCGCCGGTCGCGCAGGGCGATTATGGGTTGCCGTTCACGAAGGCCGTGTCGCGTCCGAGCGGCGACCCGTTCGAGAACGTGGTCATCAGTGACGGCTCGGGCCGTTATCTCTCGCGCATCGAGTATGGGGCCGGCGCGAACTGGACCACGATCGCACGGCGCGTCTACATCGGGTATGACGCGGACGTTGCGCCAGAGGCCGTGGGAATGGGCGTCTCCGACGTCAATCGCCGCCCGAAAGCGCAGCGGACGTATTTCGACGACGATCCGCCGGCAGACGGCCATTACGTCGACACGTTGTCTGACCTGTTCGACGGACTGGGTCACTATCGCAAGACCACGGCCAGCGGTTCGTTTGGTCTGACGAAGATCGCGACGACAAACTACAACCCCGCGCACGGCACGTTCCCGGGCAGCTTCACGATCATTCCCTGGGATGATCCCTGGATCACCGAGACGTACACGTCGTCGAAAACGGAGCAGGGCGCATTGAGCTCGCACGTCGACACCTGCTTCAATGCGACGACCGGTTTCCTCGAGCGCAAGCGGACGGCTCGCGACATCGCAGACCACCCGGAGCGCGATCTCGTGAGCGTCTTCATCGACGCCAATCAGGACGGCTTCGTCGATGCCGAGGAATCGTATGGCGGCGATTCGACGCCGCTGCCGGATTCCTTCGACACGTGTAACGGTGCGTTGTCGTCTCCTCCGATCCGCATCAATCACGAATACACGAACGGCGTGCTGACGTCGTCGCAGTATCAGGGAATCAATTTCAAGTCGGTCAACCTCCTGGTGGACCTCAGCGGAGCGGTCACGGACAGCATTGATCCGTCCGGCCTCATCACCTCGTTCAAGTACGACGAGCTGGGGCGGATTACTGAGTTGCATCCGCCCGGAGCGGCATGGACGCAGTACGTCCACAATCTGACGCCGACCTCGACGACGACGGGCGCGAACGTGGCCGTCTATGCGTGGGGGAAGGACGTCCCATCGCCACCGTCCGGAACGCCGATCACGGAATCGCATCATTACTACGACAACTTCGGACGCCTCATTCAATCGCGCGTGAAAGTGCCGCCGATGGACGACGGCTCCGAATGGACCGTCTCCGGCAGCGTTTATGACGCGATGGGACGCCGCACGAAGACTTACGCGCTGTTCGGCGCGTCGTCCGGTGATTTTTCAGTGATCCCGACGAGCAACGCCGCAACGACGACGACGTACGACACGTTCGGCCGTCCGCTCACCGTCACCCAGCCCGACAACGGCGTCACGTCGCTGACGTACGCCGGCGCGCGCGAAACGACGCGCACCACGTACATCCAGACCTCCGCCACCGGCTTGCCGGAGGCAGTCTCGGTCAAAGAAACACGCGACATCCATGGCCGTCTCACGCAGATCGAGGAAGGCATCCCGGTGGGCGGGAACGGCGAAGTCACGACGTACGGTTACGACGAGGACGATCGCCTCGTCGAGGTGACCCAGGGAGTCCAGAAGCGCACTTTCGACTACGACGGCGCGGGACTGCTCAAAGAAGAAGTACATCCGGAGAGCGGCGCGACGACGATGACGTACGACGCGCGCGGCCATCTCCGGCAACGGTTCGCCGCGAACGGCAAGTCGCTCGAGCTCAAGTACGACGATGCCGAGCGCCTCGTCGAAACGAAGGACGAGCTCGGACGCCTGCTCAAGCAGTTTTCCTTCGGCAACACGCCCGGACCGCGTCTCCTCAGCCAGACGCGCTACAACTATTTCGCCACCGGTCCCACCACGACCGTCACCGACGCTTTCACGTATGAGGCGGCAACCGGCCGCGTCGCCAGCAAGACGACGACGGTCGCGAGAAACGGTGTGTCGACGGAATTCAAACAGGATTACGCCTTCACCGACCTCGGCCAGCTCAGGAAGCTTCAGTATCCGATCTGCCAGACGTGCGGCGCGATTCCCGGCAATTCCGACCGCCCGATCGACCTCGAGTACCAGAGAGGCCTGCTGACGAACATCGCCGGCGTGACGGCCCCGATTACCGGCGGCCGCGGAATCATTTACGGCCCGTCCGGGATGACCGAGCAGGTCCTCCACTCCAACGGTGTGCTCGAGACCATTACGCCCGACCCGAAGAAGATGGCCCGTCCGGCGCGCTATCAGTTCACGAACGTGCGCGATTGCGCGCTCATCACGACGCAGCCGCTGGACACGTCCATCGGCGCGGACCACAAGGCGACGTTCACCGTCGCGACCGTACCGAATGCGACGGTGACGTGGTACGAGGGACTGCAGGGCGACAAGAGCAAACCGACCGGCAATACCGGCAATTCGTTCACGACTCCGGAGCTCAGCAAGACCACGTGGTACTGGTGCGCGGTCACCCTCGGCTCCGGATGCGAGTCGAAGAGCAACAGCGTCGAGGCGATCTGGTGTCCGCCGGCGGCGATCACTGTGCCGGCCGTGGATTACACCGGCGATCCCATTCAGGTACCCGGCCCGAAGATCAGCCTCTCGATCACGGCATCCGGAGGCAACCTGAAATACGAGTGGTTCCGGATCGTCTCGACGATGAACGCGAGCGGCACGTGGATCGCGGGGACAGAGGATCCGATCGGCACGAACTCGCCGTCGCTGGTCGATTTTCCGATCGCGGCGGGAACGAGGGTCACATTCAATGTCACCGTGACCGGGACCGGATGCGGTGCCGGCACCGATCATCGCGTCGTCACCAGCATCGAGGTGAGCGCGCCTCATCCCGGGAAGCAGCAGTGTCCCCCTCCGAAACTCCTGTCGAATTTCCCGGGTGAAGTCGAGTTCGTTCCGCTCCGCACGTTCCCGGTCCTCAAGCCCGTGATCGAGCCGTGGGATCCGACTCTGCCGGCCGGACAATTGCCCCTCGGACTGGAGAGGGACGAACATCTCGAATACCGCTGGTACCTCAACGGAACGCTTCTGAAGAGCAGCGACGGCTCGGTGTTCAATCCGACGTCGTATCAGGCGACGACTTCCGGCGTGACGATCATGGCCGAGGTCTGGCGCAAGTGCTCGACGTATGCGGTGCCTGCCGGTACGACGCCTTACGAAGACGCATCGGCCGCGGTGAACACGAGGGCGGCGTTCGTGTATGACGTCACCCATTGTCCGCCGCCGCCGCTCAACATCGACCGGCCGACGCTCGTTCAGACGACGGACCTGCAGACGATTCACGCGAGCAGCCCCTGGCCGACCGTGACATTCCAGTGGTATCGCGGCGACAGCGGCAATACGCATCGTCCGATCGCCGGCGCGACCGGGCCCGATTACACGCCGCCGGTCGGTATTTACTGGGTCCGCGCAACCTCGCCGTGCGGATCGATTTCCGACAGTCCGACCATCCTCGTCTATCCGTCCGGCTCGACGTGTGTGCCCCTGCAGATCATGCAGCATCCGGCGTCCGCGGACGTGACCGCGAAGCTGCGCTACACGCTGACCTACCTGTCGCTGCCCGACGAGTCGACGGCGCAGTGGTTCACGCTCGATGACGGCGGCCACGACGTCTATCTCAGGGATGGGCGCGACCTCGTGATCGAGCGGCCGATGAAGACGGCGTCGTACTGGGTCCGCGTCTCCAATGCCTGCTCCTTCAACGAAAGCAAGATCGCGACTCTGCGGGTGACCGCGTGCGACGACGTGACGATCGCGCAGCAGCCGCAGTCGGTCTCGATCTCCGAGCACCAGAACGCCACGCTGTCCGTATCGGCGAATTCGAATTTCGCGCTGTCGTATCAGTGGTATGTGGGCGAGAGCGGCGACACGTCGCACCCGGTCGCGACCGGGGGCACGTCGTCCACTCTGTCACTCATCGATCCGCCGATCACGGCGAAATACTGGGTGCGCATCAAGGTCGCGGGCGGCTGCGAGGTCGACAGCGCCACGGCGACGGTCTGGGTCTGCAGAACGCCCGTCGTGTCGCAGGGCAGCTACGAGATCCTTTCGGCGATGCCCGGTCAGTATCAGTGGCTCGACGCTTCCGCGACCGGCGACAACCTCGAGTATCAGTGGTACGAGGGGACGGTCGGCGATACGTCGCGGCCGGTCATGGAGAAAGTGCGCTCCGTCCTCGTCAATCCGTACAACACGACGCTCTACTGGTTCCGCGCCACGAGTCTCTGTCAGGGCACGCAGCGTCCGTACGCGGACAGCATTCAGTGGCGCATCACCATCTGTCCCGTCATCAATGCCCAACCCGCGGCGCAATATCCCGAGGTCATGCAGGGGACGGCGGCGACGATCACCATCGATACGAACGTCATCCCGGCGACCGGCGACCGCATCGAGTGGTATGTCGGCGATCCGGGTGAAACGCAGCCCGTTCCCGCGGGCACCGGAGCGGTCTTCCATCCGATCATCAACGCGCCGACGAAGTTCTGGGCGCTCGTCAGCAGCGGCACGTGCTCGCGCTGGAGCGACAGCGTCACCGTCGGCACGTGCACGCAGCCCACGGCGTACTTCCAGCCGATCCTCACCGAGGTCGCGGCGGGGGTGTTTCAGACGCTGCAGGTCCTCGGATCGACGAGCGGCGTTTACGCGGCCGACACCACGATCTACCAGGGACCGTTCAAGGACACCGTCCATTCGACGATTCTCAACGGGCCCGGACCGACGAGCGTGTCGTATCAGATCCATCCCAATACGACGACGACGTACTGGGCTCACGTGCAGGAAACGTCCGGCTGTTCCGCGGACACGCAGATCACCGTGAACGTTTGTATCCCGACCATCGTCACCCAGCCGCAGCCGGTCATGATCGACAAGATCGCGAATCCGCAGGCCTCGGCGACGCTGACGGTCGCGGCGACGGGCGACAATCTTCACTACGCGTGGTACATCGGCAACACAGGCGACGTCTCGCAGCCGACCGGTACGAATCAGCCGTCGCTGACTGTTTCGCCGAACGCCGACACGAAGTACTGGGTCTACATCGTCGGCACGTGCGGCAACGGCAAGTCGAGCGTTGCGGCACAGGTCAGCGTCTGCGCGCCTGCGCAGATCGCGAATCAACCGATCAATAAGACTGCCGCACCGTCCGCGACGCTCAACGTCACGGCCACCGGCACCGACCTCGCGTATCAGTGGTATCGCGGACTGAGCGGCGACACGACGAATCCGTTGTCGACCGGCGCGAGCCTCACTGTGACGCCATCGGTCACGACGAATTACTGGGTGAAGGTCAGCGGCCGCTGCGGCCCGTCGGTCAACAGCGCGACCGCGAAGGTCAGCGTTGCGCCGGTCATCACGACGCAGCCCGCCGGCGGGTTCATCGTCTCCGGCGCGACGCGCACGTTGAGCGTTGTTGCGAGCGGAACGGAGCTCTCGTATGTGTGGTCCAAAGACGGCGTCGCCATCAGCGGAGCCAATGGTCCGTCGTACACGACGCCGGCGATCACCGCGAACGCGACGTACACGGTCCGCGTCACGAGCGGCGACGTCTCCATCGACAGCGATCCCGCGACGCTCACCGTTTGCTCGCAGCCGACCATCGGCTGGCTGAACACAAAGACCCAGGTGATGCAGAGCGAGCCGCAGATCCTCAGCGTCGCCACCTCGGTGAGCGGCACCTATGCGTCCTCCTACACGTGGTACACCGGCAATGCCGGCGACGTGACCGGCTCCACGGTCATCAATGGACCGGGACCGAATCTCGTCCAGTTCAGCATCAGCCCGTCCGTCACGACGAAGTACTGGGTACGCATCAGTGAGACGAGCGGGTGCTATGCGGATACGACGACGCTGACCGTCCAGGTCTGCGTCCCGACGATCACCACTCCGCCGCAGTCCGTCATGATCAACAAGATCGCCAACCCGCAGGCGTCGGCCACGCTTTCGGTCGCCGCAAACGGCGGAACGCTCACGTATCAGTGGTACATCGGCGCGAGCGGCGTCACGACGAATCCGATCGCGAATCAGACGGGGAGTCAGCTGACGGTCTCGCCCGACGTCGACACGACGTACTGGGTGCGCGTGAGCGGCTCGTGCGGTGTCGTGCGCGACAGCGCCGCCGCGACGGTCTCGCTCTGCAAGGCGCCGGCGATCACGACGCAGCCCGCGAACGTCACGCTCGCGAATCCGGCGTCGACGACGCTCTCCGTCGCGGCCACGGGCACGAGTCTCACGTATCAGTGGTACTCGGGGACGAGCGGCAACACGGCGTCTCCGATCTCAGGTCAGACGAGCGCGTCTTATCAATTCACCGCGAACGGCACGGCCGATTACTGGGTCAAGGTGAGCGGAACGTGCGGCTCGATCAACAGCAACACGGCGAAAGTGAGCATTGCGCCGGTCATTACGACGCAGCCGGCCGGCGGCGCCGTGACGAAGGGGAGCGTGCGAACGCTGACCGTCGCCGCGAACGGCGCGCAGCTGGCGTATCAGTGGTACAGCGGTGCATCGACGTCGATCACCGGCGCGACCTCGCCCTCTTACACGACGCCGGCCATCAATGCCGACATCACGTACTGGGCCCGCGTCTTCAGCGGCAACGCCTCCACGGACAGCAGTCAGGCCGTTTTCACGGTCTGTCAGCCGCGAACCGTCGTCATTGCGTCGAATCCGTCCGTGAGCAACAGCGCGGTGACGCTGCAGGTCAGCGCGACCGCGTCCGGCGAGACGTACGAGTGGTATCTCGGCGAGAGCGGCGTGACGACCACGCAGGTCGGCAGCGGCAGCTCGTTCATCGTCTATCCGCTCGGCACGTCGCGCTACTGGGTGCGCACGAAGCGCACCGGTTGTGATGCCGACAGTCCGGCCGTCACGGTGACGGTCTGCTATCCGTCGATCTCCTCGCAGCCGCAGGGCGGCATGATCACGACCGGATCGACGAAGACGATGTCCGTCGTCGCGAGCGGCACCGCGCCGATGACGTATCAGTGGTACACGGGCGACAGCGGCGT
>Ga0075425_100002228_pt1 | contig 19354 bp, 15 predicted proteins | sample SoiMethybrSBSTD4_FD_75300 | JGI IMG/M metagenome (GOLD analysis project Ga0075425, IMG submission 75300) | Bulk soil microbial communities from a Populus tree surrounding site in Tennessee, USA - Soil MetaG P. TD hybrid SBSTD4 | ecosystem: Environmental > Terrestrial > Soil > Tree plantation... | reverse complement strand
GCACCATCTGTCGCGATCGCGCGAAGGGACTTGCCAAGATCTGCGAGCACGATACGGTCGCCTTCGGCCCAATCCCCGCCGCCCGGTTTGCCATACGCAGCGACAGACGCCGGAAATGGCTTCATCGCGCCGGCAAGTTGTGCGTTCAGATCGCGGGCGAGTCCTGCGGGCAGAAGAAACCCGCGCTCCGCGAGCACGACCGCAGGCATGACGACATCTTTCCACGGCAATTTCCCGAAGCGTTTGTGCGCAAGCTCGAGACCGCGGACGGTTCCTGGGACGCCTGGGGCGAGATATCCGGTGTTGGTGAGTTCCCGCACAACCTGACCGTCGCTGCCCATATACATCTCGCGAGTCGATCGCAACGGCGCGCGCTCCCGATAGTCGAATGCGGTAACGCGACCATCGGGTGTGCGAACGATCATGAATCCGCCGCCGCCGATATTGCCGGCGCTCGGATGTGTAACCGCCAGCGCAAAGGCGGTCGCGACCGCCGCATCGACGGCATTGCCCCCGCGCGCCAGTATCGACGCTCCCGCGTCGCAGGCGGTTGCCGATGTGCAGACCACGACGCCATCCTTGGCCTCGATGCCCAGGTCGTTGGTCCGAGGAGTGGGGGAAACGGTAACGAGAAAGAGAGCCGCGACGATTGGCGAATAAAGACGCATCAGAACCTCAACCATGTTGCTCCATTCCCGGAAGCTTACAATGACCACGCGCGGCACGAGAATTGAAACTGGCCGTCGCAATCGCGCAGGCGAGGCTTGAAAGACGGACAGCGGCGGCCGGAATCGCTGCACGCCGTATTGGCTTTTTATTCGGAGCGCCGCATGCAGATCTGGCCTGGAAAGCCCTATCCACTGGGCGCAATCTACGATGGGTCAGGTACGAACTTTTCCTTGTTTTCAGAGATCGCCGAGCGCGTCGAACTCTGTTTGTTCGACGATCACGAACGGGAAACACGCATCGATTTGCCGGAGAGCACTGCGCTCTGTTGGCATGGGTATCTCCCAAACGTCCGCCCAGGCCAGCGTTATGGGTACCGCGTTCACGGCAAGTGGGAGCCAGAGAACGGCCACTGGTGCAACCCGTCCAAGGTGCTGCTCGATCCCTACGCGAAAGCCGTGGACGGCTTGTGGGACTGGAGCGAAGCGGTTTTTCCCTACCACTTCGCTGACGCCGAGAACTCCAAGAACGAGCTCGATAGCGCCCCCTTCGTCGCCAAGAGTGTCGTCGTCAACCCGTTCTTCGACTGGGGGAACGATCGACTGCCGAACACGCCGTGGCATCGCACGGTCGTCTACGAAACGCACGTCAAAGGCTTCAGCCGGACCAATTCCGCAATACCCGACGACCTGCGCGGCACCTATGCCGGTCTCGCACATCCATCGTCGGTCGAGTACCTGAAGAATCTCGGGATCACCGCGGTCGAACTGCTCCCGGTTCATCAGTTCGTGCAGGACTCGACGCTACTGGACAAAGGACTTCGCAACTATTGGGGCTACAACTCGATCGGATATCTTGCCCCGCATAACGAGTATTCAGCCGGCGGGCAATGCGGCGAGCAGGTGCTCGAATTCAAGCATCTCGTCAAGACGATGCACGCCGCCGGCATCGAAGTGATCCTCGACGTCGTCTACAACCATACGGCCGAGGGCAATCATCTCGGGCCGATGCTGTCGTTCAAAGGGATCGATAATGCCGCGTACTACCGGCTCGTGGCGGACAAGCGCCGCTACTACATGGACTACACTGGCACAGGCAATACCCTGAACATGCGTCACCCGCATGTGCTGCAGCTGATCATGGACAGCCTGCGTTACTGGGTTCTCGAGATGCACGTCGACGGCTTTCGCTTCGACCTCGCCGCAACACTGGCGCGCGAACTGCACGACGTCGATCGTCTGTCGTCGTTCTTCGATCTGATTCAACAGGATCCGATTGTCAGCCAGGTGAAGCTCATCGCCGAACCCTGGGACATCGGCGAAGGCGGATACCAGGTCGGAAACTTCCCGCCTCTGTGGTCGGAATGGAACGGGAAGTACCGCGACACAGTTCGTGATTTCTGGCGCGGCACCGATCAAACGCTCGCCGAGTTTGGCTGGCGCTTCACCGGCAGTTCCGATTTGTACCAGGGAACAGGCCGTCGTCCTTACGCAAGCATCAACTTCATCACCGCGCACGACGGCTTTACGCTTTGCGATCTGGTTTCATACAACGACAAGCACAACGAGGCAAACGGCGAGGAGAACCGCGACGGCGAAAGCCATAACCGCTCCTGGAACTGCGGCGCAGAGGGTCCGACCGACAATACTGACGTGCTCGCCCTACGTCGCCGGCAGTCGCGCAACTTCTTGACGACGCTGCTCCTGTCGCAGGGAGTCCCGATGCTGCTCGGCGGCGACGAGATGGGCCGGACCCAGAAGGGAAACAACAATGCGTACTGCCAGGACAACGAAATTTCCTGGTATGACTGGGAGCACGTCGACAAGGATCTTCTGCAGTTCGTGCGGCGGCTGATTGCGTTTCGAAACCGTCATCCCGTCTTCTGGAGGCGCCGGTGGTTTCAAGGCCGGATGATTCACGGGACCGAGGTGAGCGATATCGGATGGTTCACTCCGGGCGGAACGGAGATGTCTGACGAAGACTGGCGCGCCGGCTTTGCCAAGTCACTCGGCGTTTTCCTGAATGGCCGCGCGATCCCAAGTACAAACGAGCGCGGCGAACCGGTCGTCGACGACAGTTTCTACCTGATGATCAACGCGAACCACGAACCGCTCGAGTTCACCCTCGCAGACGCCAAGTGGGCGGAGAGATGGAACATGCTTCTGAATACGGCGGAAGAGAAGGATCTCCTGTCGGAACAGGATACCGGGCCCGAGTTCGGAGCTGGCGACAAGATACAGGTGCAGTCCTGGGCAATGGTCGTGCTGCGGAGTGTGTCACCGAGCTAGCCCGGAAGGCGAGCAGGCGGAAGGGGTGCGAAATTGCACTTTTCTTCTCTGTCGTGCGCAAATTTGCGCGATACTACGCGCTGACGCCTCGAGCGTCTTCAAGAGGAGAGTAGATGGCCAAGACAGCGAAAAAGAAAACCGCGACCGCGAAGAAGAGCACCCGGAAGCCAAACGCCGCATTCATGAAGCCCGTGACACCCAGCCCCGCGTTGGCGGAGGTCATCGGCTCGAAGCCGGTGCCGCGGACCGAGGTCACCAAGAAGCTGTGGGCCTACATCAAGAAGAACGGGCTGCAGGACAGCAAGAACAAGCGGATGATCAAGTCCGACGCCACATTGAAGCCTGTCTTCGGTGGCAAGTCCCAGGTCAACATGTTCGAGATGACCAAGCTCGTAAGCAAGCACTTGAAGTAGTGCTTCCGCTTGAAGTGCTTCCGCCGAAAGGCGGAAGCCACATGATTTTTGGTTGATCCTCCCGCGCGCTCCAGCGCGATGAGTTCGCACGCTTCCGCCGGTCGGCTGCCGGCGGAAGTGTGATCAATCAAAGAAAAAGAAATTCCCGCCTCCGCCTCCGAACCGCGGATTGACGATGTTGTTGAAAATCGATCCGAACGAGTAAGAAATCCCGAAGTTCAAAAAGTACTGGTATCCCGTCGCAAGCTGCCGCTGCCGCACGAGGATCTCCTCGGTCGTGGCTTCTCCCTTCGGCAAGTAGATCTGGTCGCGGGTTCGCTGCAGCTCCGTGAAAATGTTGAATGAAAACCCCTTGAACAGGCGGATGTTGGTCCCGCCAAACGCGGAGATGCTGTACTTGCCCGGATCGGTGAGGTACTGCGAAAAGTCCACCGACCCCGAGGCGGTTCCCCACGGCTGGCGAAGGCTCAAAGAGGTCGTCAGCTTGTGATCGGCTAGCTTCTCTCCCGTCTTTTCATAGATCGTCTCCTCGCGATAGTTGTGCGAGTCGAACCCGACGGTGTACTGGAACGTCAACATCCGCCGGGTCGATTGCGAATACGGAAAGATGTCGTACTCGAGTCCAGACGCAATGCGCAGTCGCAAGTCGTAGTTGAGAAACGTCGAAGACTGCGCGTTGCCAAGAAGTCCGGCGGACCAGTGTTGCGAGAGGCTCTTGACGATCGTTGCGTCGCCTCCCGAATTGCGTGAGACGGTTACGAATGTCTCGGTGTCGCTCAACTGGAATTTTTCCGACCGATAGTTCGCATTCGCGGCGAAACTCAACCGCCAGTCGTCCGTCGTGCGATTGGCCGACGCGGACCCGCGAATCGAGCGATTTGTGTTCGACTGTTCGCCGTTGAAGCTCCCGCCGACGTTCGTCCGAAACACCCACAGGTTCCACGGGTCCTTCTGAGCACTGGGCTTTGCTGCGCCTTCTTCCGGGGAGAACGTAATCTTGAGCCGCTGCCCTTGTGGCGATTCCGATACATACCTCACAAGGCCCTGTTTGATGACTTCCGCAATGCCTTTGCGTCTTTCGTCGGCCGTGGAGGTCTGGGGCGCCGAGTACCGGAGCGTCTGCTCGATTCCCGCAAACGAACCAAGCCCGATGAACTTCAAGGTGTATTCGGTTCCGCCGCCGCCCGTTTCCTGCGTCGTCACCAGGACGTGAACGTCCGCGTCGCGTCGATCGCGCATGTAATCGACGAACGTGATTTCACGTTTCAGAAAGTCTTCGTCGCAGAAGAAACCGCAATCCAGGAAGATTCGGATGGGGGTTGTCCTTGGAGCCGATGGTGCCTGTTCCTGGGCGGCAGTCCCGACGCTCAGGAGCACGCACAGCACGAACGGGACGGCGCAACGCGTCCGAATCATTCCTGTCTTAGACACCGAATGCATCGCCATGGTTTGGACTTTCTTCGTGGCGGCTCGATGATAAACTCGGCGCGCCATATCGCGTTCGACCGGAGGAGTGCATGCGGATTGCTCGGTTCATGCTGTTTAGCTTCTTCGCGCTGATCGCAGTCCTTCCTGGTCGCGTTCAGACCGCGGGCTCCGGTGTTCCGTCGTATCAGCAGTTCTTGAGTCCAGCGTCACCGCTTGAAGTAGTTTCGGCGCGAAAGGTCGATCGCCTTGCCTGGACCGCGTTCGAGGAGGGGCGCCGCAACGTCTACACCGCTGTTGCCCCCACGTTCACGCCCGTCCGCCTCACCAGTTTCATGAAAGACGATGGCGTCGATTTGTCCGGCGTTCGCATATCTGACGACGGATCGACGGTGGTGTTCGTGCGCGGTACGACTCCCAACCGGGACGGGTGGATCGCCAATCCGAGCGCCAACCCCGAAGGTGCGGAGAGAGCCGTGTGGGCCGCGCGAACCGCTGGCGGGCCTGCGTTCCGCGTCGCGGAGGCTTCGAATCCCGAACTCGCTCCCGATGGGAGTTCGATTCTTTTCATCAAGGACGGACAAATCCATCGCGCGAAAGTAACAGCCGTGAAGACTGTGTCCGAGATGGATCGAGGCGAAAGACCATTCGTCAAGGAATGGGGAGTACAGAGTGCACCCCAGTGGTCGCCGGATGGAAAAAAGGTGGCGTTTGTAACGACCCGTACCGACCACAGCTTCGTTGCCGTGTACGACACCGCCACGCGAACGGTGAAATACATGGCGCCAAGCGTCGACTTCGACACCAGTCCGATGTGGACCGGCGACGGCAAGAGCGTCATCTTCGTGCGACGTCCTGGTCTCCCATTTGCGCTGCAGGCGCAGCAGGGAACCGGTGCGATCGGTTTGCCAAATGGGCCGGCGTTTCAGGCGAGTCAGGGTGCCAGGGGTGCCACGGGTGCCACGGGTGGTAGGGGTGCCACGGGGGCGAGGGGCACCACGAGTGCCAGGGGTGCCACGAGTGCCGAGAGCGCTACGAGTGCCGAGGGTGCTCGAGGTGCCGAGCCCCGGATTGCCGACGTGCCCGGCTTGCAGAGAGCGACCTTCAGAGGCGGCTACACCATCTCGGTCATGAAGGCGGATGTTGCCACCGGTGAAGCGGAGGAGGTCTGGCACAATCAGCCGAACGATCGAATCGCAGGCAATTTCACGAACGTTCGGCTCGCCGGCGACTATCTCCTGTTCCCGAATCTTGCCGCAGGTGGACGAGGAGGACGTGGGGCACGCGGTGTCGCACCCGGTGATCAACCGGCCGCGTCTGAGGGTCCCGTCGACGAATGGGATCGATACTACTCGCTGAATATCACCAGCCGGGACGCGCGTCCGGTCCTGCTGACGACGACCAACGGGCTCATTGAGGACCAGACGTCGGTCGCGCTGTCCAGCGACAACAAGACGCTTTACTACTGCACGAATGCGTCCGACATCGAGCGCCGGCACATCTGGGCTGTCCCGGTCTCAGGCGGCAGCCCACGTCAGGTGACGACGGGCCGAGGCATCGAGACCGCACCGACGCCGCTCGCGTCGGAAAAAACGCTCGCGACGCTCAGTGCGGACTGGAAGATGCCGCAATCGCTTGGATTGTGGTCGCTGAAATCGCCAGTTCCCGAGGCGCAGCGCATTGCTTTTCCGACTGCGCGAAAGACATTTCCGATCGACGCCCACGTTGAACCCCAACTCATTCTGACGAAAGCGCCGGATGGACTCGAAATCCACAATCAGCTTTTTCTCCCGAAGAATCTCGGACCCGGGGAACGTCGTCCCGCGATCGTCTTCGTGCATGGTGGGCCGGTGCGCCAAATGCTGCTCGGCTACCACTACATGCAGTTCTATCACTGGGCGTACGGCATCAACCAATGGCTTGCCAGCCAGGGCTACGTCGTGCTGTCGGTGAACTATCGCAGCGGCATTGGGTACGGCCGCTCGTTCCGAACCGCGCCGAATACCGGCGGCAGCGGTAACGCGGAGTATCAGGACGTTCTCGCGGCCGGCAAATATCTGCAGACACGAGCCGACGTCGATCCGGCTCGGATCGGCATCTGGGGTCTGTCCTACGGTGGAGTGCTGACGTCGCAGGCCCTCGCGCGCAACTCCGACATCTTCAAGGCCGGCGTCGATCTTGCGGGCGTGCATCTCTGGGGCAGCTCGCTCGATCCTGATGCGGTGTCGTTCAAGTCGTCAACCATCGGCGCGATCGATGGCTGGAAGTCTCCCGTCCTTCTCGTGCACGGCGACGACGATCGGAACGTCGCGTTTCAGCAGACGACCGGCCTGGTGCAGCTTCTGCGGCAGCGCGACGTCTACTTTGAGCTGATCGTGTTTCCCGACGACACGCACGAATCGATGCTGCACAGCCGCTGGATGTACACGCTGGGACGCATGGAGACGTTCTTCAAGAAATTTCTCGGGCCCGATCGAAGGATGACGACGCAGTGAGTGGCGCGGTCTAAAGACCGCGCCCTACAACCACGATCGCCGCTCGCGATCGCCAGCAATCGGCAATCACGTCGTCAGGACCACCTTTCCGATATTCGCGCGACTCTGGATAAACCGATGCGCGTCGGCGGCGCGTTCGAGCGGGAACGTGCGGGCGACGATTGGAGTGAGCCGGCCCGCCGAGAGCTCACTCATCAGCATATCCATCAGCGGCGTGAGTTGCCGGCGTTCCTCCCACAGGTGTCCAATGTGGAGTCCGAATACGCCGCGGTTGCGATTGATCATGGACATCGGATTGAAACGCGGCGTTGACAGCCAGGCGTGAAATGCGCGCCAGATGCTGCGGCGTTCGCCCGGAGCCGCGGCCGACAGGCCGAAAATGATCAGTCGTCCCAGCGGCGCCAGCATGCGATAGCTCTCGGTGAAGCTCCGCCCACCAATGGGATCGAGAATCACATCGACGCCGCGGCCGCGGGTGATCTTTTTCACTTCATCGGCGACATTCGCGTGCCGATAATCAATCGCGTGGTCCACGCCAAAGCTGCGCAGCGCGTCGTGCTTGAATGCCGAAGCGGTGCCGATCACGGTCGCGCGACGCAGCCGCGCCAGTTGCGTTGCGGCGATACCCACGCCGCCACCCGCGTTGTGCACGAGGACCGTTTCACCCGGCGCGAGCGCGGCCATGCGATAGAGGGCCAGCGAAGCGGTCAAGTAATTGACGGGCACGGCAGCGGCCTCTGAATCACTGAGCTCGTCGGGAAACCGAAAGGCCTGAGCGACGGGGACGACCACCGTGTCGGCGTAGCCGCCGAATCGTGTCAGCGCAATCACGCGATCTCCCGGCGCGAACCCGACGACGTCGCGGCCGACGGCGTCGACTCTGCCGGCGACTTCGTAGCCAACCACCATCGGAGGTTTGGGGGCGTCGGGATAGAGACCGAGTCGCGCGAGAATGTCGGCGAAGTTGATGCCGGCCGCGCGGATGCGAATCCGGATATCGCCGGTTCCCGGTGACGGATCCGGGAGCTCGCGCATCTCCAGCACGTCGGGTGCGCCGAACCGCGGAATAACTACTTGGCGCATCGGCAGGCCCGGAGCCTACCACATTCAGATCATCCGCGCGCGAGCATGGAGAGCAGGGCTTTTTGGACGTGCAGGCGATTTTCCGCCTGGTCGAAGACGACCGACGCGGACGAATCAATCACGTCCGACGTCACTTCCTGGCCGCGATGCGCCGGAAGGCAATGCATGAAGAGCGCATCGGGGCGCGCATGAGACATCAGCGTCGCATTGACTTGATACGGAGCAAAAATGCGAAGCCGCATGTCGGCCTCCCGCTCCTGACCCATCGACGTCCAGACGTCGGTGTAGACTGCGTCGGCGCCTTGGACCGCGGTCACGGGATCCGTGAACTGATCCACACTTGCGCCGCCTCGCGCGATCCGCGCCACGTCGTCGAGGACGTGATCGGGCAATTCGTAGCCGCGAGGCGAAGCGACGCGCACGTGCGCTCCCAGCATGACGGCCGCGTGAGCGAGCGAGGTTGCGACGTTGTTCCCGTCTCCGACAAAGGCGATCGTCCGTCCGCGGAGGCTGCGCCAGGCCTCTTGCAGCGTGAGGCAGTCGGCCAGTGCCTGGCACGGATGTTCCTCGTTGGTCAGCGCGTTCAACACCCGCAAGCGTGGCGACGCGTCGGCGAATTCCCGCAGCCGATCCTGCGCGTAGGTGCGGACGACGGCCGCGAATACCCACCGTTCCAGGTTCCGCGCCACATCCGCGATCGATTCGCGGCTCCCAAGCGCGACGTCGTTGCCAGGCTCGATGATGTCGCCGCCGAGCTCCCGCACCGCGATCTGAAAAGTCGACAGCGTGCGGAGCGAGGGCTTTTCGAAGAGGAGTGCGACATGGCGCCGTGCGAGCACAGGCTCGTCGCTTACCCCCGCGACGCGAGCCGCTTTGTATTCTGCCGCGCGCGCCAAACACGAGCCGAGCGTCTCATGATCGAAGTCGAGAATCGACAGAAACCGTGCGGGAATCGCCGTAGCGCTGTCCATTGTTAAAGTCCTGTCCTTTTCCCTTTTCCCTTTTGCCTTTACTTACTGCGCGCGGGGCCCCGCCCCCACGCGCTCTCGCTCGGCGACTTCGCGCCTCGCTCGGGCCGCAGGCGCTTTACGTGCGGTACTCCGCATTAATCCGCACGTACTCCGCGCTGAGATCGCACGTCCACATCTGCGACGTTCCCGATCCGCCGGTCCCCATGTCGACGGCGACGACGAGATCCTTTCCCTTCAAATACTCGGCGGCCTCCGGTGCGCGCTCGTCGTGCGGCGTTCCGTCGCTGAAGAGTTCAATCGGTCCTATGCGTACAGCCGCCGAATCCAGGACGAAGCTGGATCCCGATCGGCCGGCGACGGCAACCAGGCGGCCCCAGTTTGGATCGCCGCCATGGATGGCCGTCTTCACGAGCGGTGAATTCGCGATCGCGCGCGCTGCCTGCCGCGCCTCGGCGTCCGTTGCGGCGCCCGTGACGCGAACCGTGACGAGCTTCGTTGCTCCCTCGCCGCCGCGAACGATGCCGACGGCGAGCGGTTCGCAGACATGGCGCAAGGCCTCGACGAGGATTGCGTAATGTTCCTCCCCGAGGGTCACACCGCTCGCGCCGTTGGCGAGCGCCAGGACGCAGTCGTTGGTCGAGCACTCGCCGTCGACGGTGATTGCATTGAACGTATCGTTGACGACAGCCTTGAGGGCGCGCTGCAAGAGCGGCGGTTCGACGCGTGCATCCGTCGTCACGAACCCGAGCATCGTCGCCATGTTCGGCTCGATCATGCCCGAGCCCTTTGCGATACCGCCGACCCGGAACGTCCCTGAACCACTGGCGATTTCAACCGCTGCCATCTTCGGAAACGGATCGGTCGTCATGATGGCGCGGGCGGCGTCCTTGCCGCCACACGGTGCGAGCCCGGCGGCAGCCGCCGCGATGCCACGTGTGACTTTTTCCATGTCGAGTTTGACGCCGATGACTCCGGTCGAGGCAACCAGGACTTCCGGAACGCTGCAACCAATCGATGAGGCCGCGCGCGCCGCCATGGTTTCGGCGTGGCGCATACCATCAGCCCCGGTGCACGCGTTCGCGCAGCCGCTGTTGACGACGATCGCGCGCGCCCGCCCTGACGAGGCGGACAGGTTGCGGCGCGACACAGTCACGGGGGCTGCTTGCGCGCGATTGACGGTGAACACGCCTGCCGCCGCCGCGTGCGCATCCGAGACGATCAACGCGAGATCGAGTCCTGACGCTTTAATCCCGCACGCCACGCCGGCAGCGCGGAACCCCCTGGGAGTCGTCACGCTGCCGTCGACTGGCTGGGCCGAGATGCCGCTCATGCAGGCACCGCGTGTTCGTCGGCGTCAGCAAAAACTGGAACCGGATCCAGTTGCAGCCGTTCGACGGGTGGTCGTCGCGCTGCGACCGACCGGCCTGCGTAGATCACGGCGGCTGGCTGCTCCGGACGGATCTTCACGCCGGCGCGCAGCGGGAGTGTCACTGCGTACTGGCCGCAGCGGCGGAAAAGCGGGCACGACGTGCAATCGTGTGCGATTTTTTCCGGTACCCACATGTGCGGAACGATCGTGAATCCCATCTTCACGAAATGCGATGGCTGGTGCGAGAACGCGCACAGTGTTGCAAAACCGCGTGCGGAAGCAGCGTCCGCCAGTTCGGTGACGAGTCGTGGTCCGATCTGATTTCCACGAGCGCGTTGAGCGACGACGAGAGACCGAACCTCCGCCACCGTCTTGCTCAACGGCGCAAGTTCGGCGCACGCGACCACGCGTCCTTCCCATTCCGCGACGATGAATCGCGCGGCGTGCGCCACGACGTCGTCCATCGTGCGGGGCAACAGGTGACCAACCTCGAGATTGTCCGAAATCAGCGAGTGAATCGTTGATGCATCTGAAGTGGTTGCCTGTCTGAACGTCACCATGTTCATCGTTGTTGTCCCCCGAATGCCGCGACGAACGCGGCGTCCAGCAGTCCAATGGCCTCGTCGAGTTCCTCGTTCGTGATGATGTACGGCGGCAGCAGTCGAACGACCGTGTCAGCCGTGCGATTTACCAACAGTCCTTGCTGGATCGCGGCGTCGACGACCGGTGCCGCGGGACGATCCAGATCCAGCCCCCATATCAATCCCTCACCGCGCACCTCACGAATCATCGGGTGGCGCGATTGAAGGACGTGCAGCAGCCCCTTCAGATGTCCACCAACCCGAGCGACGTGCGTCATCAGACCGGATTCCAACTCGTCGAGAAACACCAGCGCGGCACGGCACGCGAGAAGGTTGCCGCCATAGGTGCTTCCGTGATCGCCAAAGGCCGCTGCCGCCGCCACCCGCTCGCTGAACAAAGCCGCGGCAATTGGAATCCCGGCGCCCAGCGATTTCCCGATCGCCATCAGATCCGGCTCCAGTCCGATCGTGGGCGAGCAGAACGCTCGTCCAGTCCGGCCCAAGCCGCATTGCACCTCGTCAGCGATCACGAGGGCGCCCGTCGCCCGCGCCGCGTCCATAATCGCCGCTCCCATCGCGCTACCGATCGGACGAACGCCACCTTCCCCTTGTATCGGCTCGACGATGACTGCGGCTGTATCTTCGGTGACCGCAGCTCTCAATGCCGCCACGTCGTCTGCTTGCACAAAAGTGACGTTGGGCACGAGCGGCTGGAACGGTGCCCGGTAGTGGTCGTCCCATGTCACCGACACGGCACCCATCGTCCTGCCGTGGAACGATCGGTCGAACGCGACGAAGCCGCTCCGCGGCTTGCCCTGAGCGAACCAGTAGCGCCTTGCGAATTTCAGCGTCGCCTCCACCGCCTCCGCGCCGCTGTTGCAGAAGAACGCCCGCGGCAGTCCGGACAGGTGCGCGAGCCGGGTTGCCAGCTCTCCCTGCAGCGGATGGAAGAACAGGTTCGACGTATGCACGAGCCGCTGCGCCTGATCCGCAACCGCCGCGGCCAGCTTTGGATGCGCGTGCCCGAGCGATGCGACGCCGACGCCGGAGATCAGATCGAGATAACCACGACCGTTCGTGTCAAAGAGCCGGCACCCGCGGCCGCGATCGAAGACGACCGATCCGCGGCGGTAGACCTGGAGCAGGTGTTCTTTCTCAGCAGCGATGACGTCGGTGACCGTATTCATTCACGTAACCCTTCTAATTACGACGCGCGACCGGTGGTCGAAGCCGGAAGGCCGATCCGGGTGCCCTCCGCCACGTCGAAGTCCGAAACCCCGCGGCCTGAGACGACCGCGATGTCGCTGACGCCCCCGTCGAGGGCACGCCGGCACGCCGCGAGCTTGGCAATCATTCCGGAGTGCGCCGCGCCCGACGCCGTCATCCGATCGATGTCCTCGGGCGTGAGGTGCGCGATGGTTTGACCGTCGGGTCCGAGCACGCCCCTGGTTCCGCCGGCGATGATGAGGCGCCGTGCCGCCAGCGCCGCCGCAAGGTGCCCGGCCAGCGTATCGGCATTCACGTTGAGCAGGTCGCCTGAGCCGCTCACGCCAACGCTTGCGATCACCGGGATGTATCCGAGACTGACCAGATCGCGAAGCAGGGAGACATCAGGTGCTTCCGGCTGACCGACGAGGCCCAGATCCACGCGTTCGCCGGAGACGGCAGTAAACGCGCCGGCGCGTGTCGCGCGCCCGACCAGTCCATCCGCCCCGGTAAGTCCAACGGCCCGCCCGCCGAATACGCCAATCGCGGCGACGAGTGCGGTGTTGTTCCGGCCGGCAAGGACGCAGACAACCGCATCGAGGGCCGCCGCGTCGGTGATGCGCAGGCCGTCCACGAAGCGCGGCTCCTGGCCCCGGGCACGCAACTCGGCATCAATCGCGCGTCCTCCGCCATGAACGACGACCAGGGGTCCGCGCGTGGCCAGGCGCACGAGCGCCGGGGCGACGCTCGCAATCGCCGACGCATCTTCCAGCAATTCGCCGCCAAGCTTGAGGACCGTGATCATTCAGTTGAGGCCTGTCGCCTCGTCAAAGCCGAACACAACGTTGAAGTTCTGAATCGCCTGGCCGGCGGCTCCCTTCACCAGGTTGTCGATGCACGCCACCATCACGAGTTGCTGTCCCTCTACCCGCCAGCCGATGTCGCAGAAATTCGTGTGAGCCACGTGCTTGATCTCCGGGAGATCGGCGCCCGTCAGCCGAACAAATGGGGAATCCGCGTACGCGCCCGTCAACGCCGCCGCGACCGCTGCCTCGTCGACACCGGTCCGAAGGCGCGCGTAGATCGTTTCGAAGATGCCGCGATCGAGCGGCACAAGGTGCGGCACGAAGGTGACCGGCATTCCAAGCTCTTGCTCAATTTCGGCCGCATGGCGATGTGCGAATACGCCGTAGGCCGAAATGCTGTCGTGGCACTCGGAAAAGTGCGTGCGCTCGGTCGGCGTCTTCCCTGCGCCGGATACGCCGGACTTCGCATCGATGACGATGCCGGGTTCGACGAGTGCCGCGGCGACGAGCGGCTGCAGAGCGAGAACTGCCGCCGTCGGGTAACAACCGGGACAGGCGACGAACTTCGCGCTCGCGATTTCGAGCCGGCGACGCTCCGTCAGACCGTAGACGATCGGCATTGACGTATCGCCCGTGTGCGGGTACCACCGCTGGCGCAATGCCGCATCGCGCAGCCGGAAAGCTCCTGAGAGATCGAAGACACGCGTGCCTCGATTCGCAAGCTGCGGAGCAACCTCGGCGGCGAGCGTCTCGGGGAGCGCAAGAAAAACGGCGTCGGCCTCACTGCCGAGTTTGTTGACGTCGAGCGGCTCGACTGGCGCGTCCCAAATGCGAGCCAATGCAGGAAGACGCTTTGCCTCCGAAGCGCTGGACGCCATCGCAAATCGCAGATCAGCGTGGGGATGCCGGGCAAGGCGCCGGAGGAGCTCCAGCCCCGCGTAACCCGTGGCACCCGCGACCCCCACCCTGACCGAGGAATAGTTATTCATCAGAACGTTTAGTTATACAACACCATCCGGTCCGGATCAATACTCTTTACAGCTCAACTTGTTGAGGGGCTTGCGGTAGCCTGCATATGCTGTATAATTACCCGTTGGTCAGTGCATAATTATGAAGACCTACAGGCAGTCCGCGATACTCGAGCTCGTTGATGCGGAAGGCATAACCAGCCAGGAACAGCTTCGCGAGCGGTTACGCACCCGTGGCATCGAGGCGACTCAAGCGACGTTGTCGCGCGACATTCGCGATCTTGGGCTGATCAAACGCGCTGCCGATGGCGCCTACCGCCGTGCCAGCGCGGACGGCCGCCCCCGAGTCGATCCTGAAGTGGAATGTCGAACCGCGGTCGACGACTACCTTCGTCGATACGACGTCGTCGAACAGCTGGTCGTGCTGAAGACCGATACGGGTCAGGCGCAGCCGCTCGCGGTTGCAATCGATCGGGCGGCGCTCCCGGAGATCGTCGGCACAATCGCCGGTGACGACACGATCCTGGTTATCTGCCGCAGCGCCCCTGACGCCGCCGGTCTGTCGAAGCGGCTGCAGGGATGGCGAACGTCATGACGGGAGAGTACGACGGCCGTAAAAGGTGGCTGGCACCTTTACGGGAAAGGTGCCAGCCACCTTTACGAGGAAGGTAAATGAAACGAATTGTCCTGGCGTATTCGGGCGGGCTCGACACCTCGGTGGCCATTCCCTGGCTTGCCGAGAAGTACGGCGCCGAAATCATTGCGGTGACCCTGGATATTGGGCAGGGGGAGGATCTGACGAACGTCCGGGAGCGTGCGCTCGCGATCGGTGCCGTTCGAGCACACGTGATCGATGCCCGCGAGGAATTCGCCCGGGACTATGTGATGCCGGCGCTGCAGGCGCGGGCGATCTACGAAGACGGCTACCCACTCGCTTCTGCGCTCGCGCGTCCACTGATCGCGAAACACCTTGTCGCCATAGCCCGGATGGAAGGAGCCACGGCGGTGGCCCATGGATGCACCGGCAAAGACAACGATCAGGTCGGCCTCGACATCTCGGTCCGCGCCCTGGATGGTTCGCTCACGCTCATCGCTCCGGCACGCGAGTGGGACATGAGCCGCTCAGACGAGATCGAGTACGCACGGGTCCGAAACATTCCCGTCCCGGTGACGATCGCGAGCCCATACAGTGTCGATTCCAACCTCTGGGGACGTTCGGTCGAGTGCGGCGTGCTCGAGGATGCGTGGAAAGAACCTCCCGACGATATCTATACGCTGACGCGCTCGCCGCAGCATTGTCCGGACGAGCCGGCATATATCGAAATCGATTTCGAGCGTGGCGTGCCGATACGAGCGAATGGGATCGACATGGCGCTCGTCGAACTCATCGAGTCGCTCGAAACGATCGCAGGCGCCCACGGCGTCGGACGCATCGACATGATCGAGAACCGCTTGATGGGCATCAAGTCCCGCGAGGTCTACGAGGCGCCCGCTGCCTCCGTGTTGCACGCGGCGCATCGGGAGCTCGAAAAGCTCGTCATCACCCGTGATCTCGAGCGGATCAAGCAGGACATGGGACGTGTGTATGCCGACGCCGTTTACAACGGACTCTGGTATTCGCCAACGCGAGACGCCATCGACGCCTTCGTCGCCGCGGTTCAGCCCCGAGTCACTGGCAGCGTCCGGCTGAAACTCTTCAAGGGCGACTGCCGCGTTGTCGGCCGCCGCTCGGACCATGCGCTCTACGATCGCGAGCTCGCGACCTATCATGCCGGCGATCGATTCGAGCACGGGGCCGCAGAGGGCTTCATCAAGATTTGGGGCCTCCCGACCGAGACTGCCGCCCGCAAACACGCGGCCCCGCCGACGTCCGTGGAACGCTGAGATGGCACACCTTTGGTCGGGCCGTTTTGCGGGTGACCCTGACGCGGCGTTGTTTGAATTCGGCTCCTCCTTTTCATTCGATCGCCGGCTTTTCGCAGACGACGTCAAGGGAAGCATCGGCTGGGCGCAGGCGCTGCACGAAGCAGGCGTCTTGACATCGCCGGACGTCGCGAAGATTTCACGTGCCCTCGAGGAGATTGGCGCGGCCGGAGCGGCGGATCCGTCGTTCTTCGCTTCCGATGCGGCAAAGCACGACGAGGATGTACATGCGTTCGTCGAGCGTGAGCTGGTGGCGCGTGTCGGCGACGCGGGACGACGCCTGCATACCGGACGATCGCGAAACGAGCAGGTCTCGCTCGACCTGCGCCTCTATTTGAAGCGTCGAATTCCACACATTCACCGAACGATTGTTGAGCTCTCGACGGTCCTGGCCCGGCAAGCTGAGACGAGCGGCACCACACTGATGCCTTCGTTCACGCATTTGCGACGCGCGCAGCCGGTCATGGTTGCGCACTTTTTTCTCGCCCACGCCGCGGCCTTTCGTCGCGATCATCGCCGCTTCGAAGTGGTGCTGCAGGAAGTCGACGAGTTGCCCCTCGGCTCAGGAGCGATCGCGGGCACCAGTTACAACATTGACGTGACGTCACTCGCGGCGCGTCTCGGCTTCAGTCGCGTCGTCGCGAACAGCATCGATGCGACAGGCGATCGCGATTTCGTTGCCAGCTTCCTGCATGCGTGTGCACTGACGATGGTTCATCTGAGCCGTCTTGCTGAAGATGTCATCCTGTTCACGTCGGAAGAATTCGCGTTTTTCGATCTTGCTGACACCGCGGCCACCGGCAGCAGCCTGATGCCGCAAAAAAAGAATCCCGACCCGCTGGAGCTCGTTCGAGGAAAAGCCGGCCGCGTCATCGGCCGCCTGGCGGGATGGCTGGCGACGATGAAGGGATTGCCAATCGGCTACAGCAAGGACTTGCAGGAAGACAAAGAAGGACTGTTCGAGGCGGAAGACACGGTTGCTGCGTCGCTTCGCGCCGCTGCGGCTGTCATCAGTGGACTCACCATCAACGCCGCCGTGACCGAGAAGGCGGCCTCGGGACTGCTGCTCGCGACCGACGTTGCTGACTATCTGGTTGCCAAGGGCGTCCCGTTTCGCGATGCCCATGAAATTGTCGGGGCGCTCGTGCGCAGGCTGGTCGCCGAGCATCGCTCGTTCAGCGATTTATCGATAGAGGAGTGGCAATCGCACTCGCCGTTGTTTCAAGTAGATGTGCGGGAAGCTATCAGTCCGGCTGCATCGATCGCCAGGAAGCGAACACCGCAGTCGACCAATCCCGACGCCGTTGCTGCAGCCCTGAAAGAGCTGCAGCAATGGCTGTCGGCCGCTGCGGTTAGAACTTGAACGTCACCCCGACGGTTCCGCGCCAGAACCGGAAACTACCAAGCGAGAAATCGATCGTGTTGTTGTCGTTGTTGTTGAGGGAGCGGAAATAGCGGAGGTCCCCTCTGACGCCGACATTGCCGCCAAGGAACATCACGCCACCGCCCACATCCATGCCAAGGTCATTACTGGTCGCCTTGGTCACGAACTGCGATGCACTGTCGACGCGTGATGAGATGAGGCCGAGGCCGCCGGAAGCGTAGGGACGCAGGCCACCGAGCGGTGCGCCGACGACAATGTTGCCCATCGCCGTCGTGACGTTCCCATCGCCGACCAGGCCGAAGCCAGGATTGCTGCTCTCGACGCCGAAGAAGTTGGGTGAGTACCCGAAGTCGACCTCGAACCCGAGGACACCGCCCCCCATCCACGCGAGCGATGCACCGTAGTTGAGCTTCTGCTCGAACTCATCGGAGAACGTGCTGCCACTCACATCGGCGATGTCGGCGTTGCCGCCAAATGTGCTGCCGAGAAATGGCGTTAACAACCAGTCAGCGGACGCCTTCGTCGGAGCCGCGGCTGATGCGGACAGCACCACCGCGGCGGCGATGATGACCTTTCGTAATGACATAATCCCCTCGTCGTATTGCGGATGTGGTCCGCGTTCCGGCGCGTGCATGGACGAGTTTGTCCTGCGCGCGCGCTTTCGAGGGTGCAAGCGCAGTACCGGCGGCGGTGAACGGATCAGCCGTCGCGATGAACCTTGCTCAACTGTTGCTGCAAGAGCTCCCATGCGCGGCGCACGTGGGTTTCGGTGGTGCGCAGATTGCCAATGGCGAGACGGAGCGTGTACCGGCCGTTCAGCCGGGTGTGCGAAATGAAGATCTCGCCGGTCGCGTTGACGGCCTCGAGAAGGCGTTCGTTCAAAACATCCGGATCAATTGAGCTTCCGCCGTCAATTGAGCTTCCGCCATCAATTGAGCTTCCGCCTGAAGGCGGAAGCCACGGACGGGCGCGGAAGCACACGACGCTGAATGGAACCGGCGCGAGACGTTCGAAGTCCGCGCTCGCGTCGACCCAGGACGCGAACAGACGTGCGAGTCGCATGTGTTCGGCGAGCCGCGCCCGGATGCCGTCGGCGCCGAAGTGCCGGATCACCATCCAGAGTTTGAGCGCGCGAAATCGCCGCCCGAGTTGAATGCCGGTGTCCATGAGATTGCGCACCGGCGCCGCTTCGATCGTTTTCAGATACTCCGGCGTCAACGCGAATGCGGCGCGAATCAAATCCATGTGGCGGCAATACAACACGGACAAATCAAACGGCGTGAACATCCACTTGTGCGGGTTCACGACAATGGAATCGGCGCCCGCCGCACCATCGAGAATCCATTCGTATCCCGGCACCATCGCCGCAACACCCGCGTACGCGGCATCGACGTGCAACCAGATCGACGCTGGCCGGCACACGTCGGCGATCTGCGCCACCGGGTCCACGCTTGTTGATGATGTCGTTCCGACGGTGGCGACGACCGCCAGCGGAAGCCAGCCTTTGTCTCGATCCTCGGCAATTGCAGACGCGAGAGCATCCGCGCGCATTCGAAACTCCGCGTCACTCGGAATCTTGCGCAAGGATTCCTGGCCCAGGCCCAGCAGAATGACGGCCTTGTCAATCGACGAATGCGCCTGGTCGGAGCAGTACACACGCATCCGTGAAATCGCGCTGCGTCCCGCAAGGCCGAGCGATCTGACCGACGGCACCGTACGTTCGCGGGCTGCCGCCAGTGCATGCAGCGTGGAGATGGAGGCGGTGTCGTAGATGAC
>Ga0075425_100002227_pt1 | contig 19355 bp, 17 predicted proteins | sample SoiMethybrSBSTD4_FD_75300 | JGI IMG/M metagenome (GOLD analysis project Ga0075425, IMG submission 75300) | Bulk soil microbial communities from a Populus tree surrounding site in Tennessee, USA - Soil MetaG P. TD hybrid SBSTD4 | ecosystem: Environmental > Terrestrial > Soil > Tree plantation... | reverse complement strand
GGGGTCAGGTCTGCAAAACGGCGCGTCGGTGCCAGGTTGCGCCGTTTTTGCAGACCTGACCCCGGTACCTGCGCCTTTGCAGACCTGACCCCAATCGGCCGTTTTGCAGACCTGACCCCCGGACCTGCGCCTTTGCAGACCTGACCCCCGGACCTGCGCGTTTGCAGACCTGACCCCGGGGATCTGCGCGTTTCTAGGCCTGACCCCCAATTCCCCCGCGACCGCCGAGCAGGAGCAGCTGCAGGTCGCCGACGTTGGTGGCGGTCGGACCGGTCAGGATGAGGTCGTCGAGGGCGCGGAAGAACGGGTACGCGTCGTGCGCCGCGAGCGCGACGGCGGGATCGAGGCCGCGCGCGGCGGCGCGGGACAGCGTCGCCGAATCGGCGATCGCGCCGGCGGCGTCGGTGGGACCGTCGATCCCGTCGGTGCCGGCGCTCGCCAGGACGCAGACGCCGAGCGGCGCGAGCAGCGGCGCCGCGGCGAGCGCGAACTCCTGGTTGCGTCCGCCGACCCCGGCGGTCCCCGCGCGCGGCAGCGTCACCGTCGTTTCGCCGGACGCGATGACGCAGAACCGCCGCGTCGCGCCGCGCGCCAGCTCGCGCGCGCGATCCACGAACCCGCGTGCGGCGACGCTCGCCTCCCCCACCGTCGGGGCGTCGATGCACGCGACCTCGTAACCGAGCGCGAGTGCCGCCGCCCGCGCGCCATCCATGGCATCGCGACGCGAGCCCGCGACCACGAACTCGGCGGACGCCAGCCGCGGATCGCCGGGCTTCGGCGTCTCCGCCACCTCGCCGCGGGAGCCGCGCGAGAAGCGATCGCGGACCGCGGGAGGCAGCGACGCCCACAACCCGGACGCCTGCGACACGCGGAGCGCGTCGGCGAACGTCGACGGATCCGGAACGCCGGGCCCCGAGCCGATCACGGCGGGATCGTCCTCGATCGGGACGCAGACGTCCGACAGCGCGAACGTAACGCACCGGCCCGCGCGCGCCCCGAGCTGCCCGCCCTTGATCGCCGACAGGTGCTTCCGCACCGCGTTCATGTCCCCGATCGCCAGCCCGCTGGCGAGCAGCGCCCGCGTGACGCCGATCTTGTCGTCGAGCGAGATGCCCTCCGCCGGCGCGCACAGCATCGCCGACGCGCCACCGGACAGCACCACGACGAGCACGTCGCCTCGACGCGCGGCCTCGTCAGCCAGCCCCAGCGCGCGGCGCCCCGACTCCGCACTCGCGTCGTCGGGGATCGGGTGCGCGCCGCGAGCCACGAACAGATCGCGCACGCGATCGCGATGCTGCTCGACGAACCCGTCGGCCATCGGACGCGCCGCCTTGCCCGCGGCGACGACGATCAATTGCCGGTTGGAAGGAAATGGATATCGGGAAACAGCGTGGAGGAGAAGCCGGCACGGGTCGCTGCCGCGCAGTGCAGCATCCAGCATCGCGCGCGCGTCGCGACGCAGATCGGAAAGAGGTGAGGAACGAGTCTCAGTGATACTGCAACGGTTCCGAGGCCGAGAGCCCCGTGACGATGTCGAACTTTCTGAGCAAGGTGCTCATCACCTTGTCGGCATCGTCTTTCGCGCAGAGGTTTTCGAGCTGGTTCAGGACCTTGGCGATTGCGCCGTCGGCATCGGTGATGGCGCGCTCCGAAAAGTACTCACGCTGCCGGGACAGCCATTCCCGATGCTTGAGAAACTCTTCGCGGTAGAAGTCGGACAGGAGAACAGATGCGCTCGAAACCCCAACCGGGCTGACCACGCTTGCTGCCATGCGACTCCTCGCCTGGGACATTCGACTGGATGGATCGAGTCTAAATGGGCTGCCTTTAAATTGTCAACGAATTGTAATAGCTCAACGGACCGCGCGCGCCACCACGAACCCGCCGAGGCATCCGAGCGCCATCCCGCCGACGACCAGCAGCAGCAACACCTGCGTCGGCACGAACGCCACACCCGTAAGCCCGACCGCGTCGGCCATGACAGATCCGTAGCGCGCGCGGATGCCGGCAAAGGTCGCCGTCAGGAAGACTATCGCGACGATCGCCCCGAGCCCCCCCTGTATGAGCCCCTCTGCTATGAACGGACCGCGGATGTACGCGAACGGCGCCCCCACCAGCTGCATGATTTCAATTTCGTTCTGCCGCGCCAGGGCCGTCAGCCGGACGACGTTGGCGACCGTGAGCGCGCTCGCCACCGCCATGAGCAGGACGATGACCAGCCCGACGCCGCGGATGACGCGAACGGTCGAGGTCAGGCGCGCGATCCAGGTGCGGTCGTAGCGCACGTCGGCGACCCCGTTCATCCCCCCGAGCGCGGACGCCATGTTCTCGATCGCGCCGGTCGCTTCCTGCGCGCGCGTATTCAGCCTCACCGCGAACGAGGCGGGAAAGGGATTGCGATCGAGGGACGCCGCCGCCGGCGCCAGATCGGGAAAGTCGCGCGCGAACTCCTTGCGCGCATCGTCCTTCGAGAAGAGCTGGACCGATTCGGCCAGCCCGCTCTTGGTCAGCATCTCGTTGATCGCGCCGGTCTGCTCCTGCGTCGCGTCGTCGCGGAGATAGACCGCGAGCTCCGCGGCGTCGCTCCAGCGTCCGACGAGCCGCTGGATGTTCGCGTTCACCATCAGGAAGAACCCGAGGACGAACAGCCCCGCCGCGATCGTCAGCATCGAGAGGACGGCGGCGCGGCGGCGCCGCCACAGGCTCTCGGCCGCCTCGGAGAAGAAGTACTGCAGCGCCCGCATCAGGCGACCTCCACGATGCTGCCGTGATCCAGGGTCAGCGTGCGGCGGCCGACCCGGCGAATCAGCTCGCGATCGTGCGTGGCGACGACCACCGTGGTGCCGCGCGCGTTGATCTCGCGGAACAGGTTCATGATCTCGAGCGACAGATCGGGATCGAGGTTGCCGGTGGGCTCGTCGGCGATGATGATCACGGGATCGTTGACCAGCGCGCGGGCGATGGCGATGCGCTGCTGCTCGCCGCCGGAGAGCTCCAGCGGATACGCGTTCATGCGGTGCTGCAGGCCCACCCACTTCAGCACCTGGAAGGTGCGGCGCTGCTGCAGCGTCGGCGCCATGCCGAGCACGCGCGGCACGAACGCGACGTTGTCGAGGACGGTCTTGTTCGGCAGCAGCTTGAAGTCCTGGAAGACGAACCCGAGCGACCGGCGATAGGCCTGCACCTGGCGCACCGACAGGCGCGACAGGTCGCGTCCGCCGACGACGAGCCGCCCTTCGGTCGGCGTCTCCTGCCGGAGCAGCAGCCGCAGCAGCGTGGACTTGCCGGCGCCGCTCGGGCCGGTGAGGAAGACGAACTCTCCCTTGTCGATGCGCAGCGACAGCTCGCGCAGCGCGTAGACGCCGCGGCTGTAAATCTTGGAGACTTTCTGCGCTTCGATCACGCCGGACCCTCGAGGAACCGCCGCACGGCGTCGTTGACGCGGGCCGGATCGGCCTTTCCGGCCGCCGCCTTCATCACCTGCCCGACCAGGAAGCCGAACGCCTTGGTCTTGCCGGCGCGGTACTCGGCGACGGTCGCGGCGTGGCCGGCCAGCACCTCGCCGACGAGGCGATCGATCGCCGCGACGTCGTCGATCCGCGCCAGCCCTTCCGCTTCGACGATCGCGGCGGCACGGCGGCCCGAGCCATACATCTTCTCGAAGACCTCCTTGGCGACCGGACCGGTGATCGTCCCCTTGTCGACGAGCGCGATCAGCTCGCCGAGCGCATCGGCGGCAAGCGGCACGTCCTCGACGGAAGCGCGCGTCTCGTTCAACTTGCGCGTCAGCTCTCCCATCACCCAGTTGCTGGCGGCCTTGGCGTTACCGGCCGAGGCGGCGACGCGCTCGAAGTAGTCGGCGAGCGCCATCGACTGCGTCAGGACGCCGGCGTCGTACTCGGGCAGCTGGTACTGCGCGACGAACCGCGCGCGGCGCGCTTCCGGAAGCTCGGGCAGCGATCGCCGCACCGACTCGATCCAGGCCTCGTCGACGACGAGGAGCGGCAGGTCCGGCTCGGGGAAATAGCGGTAGTCGTCGGCTTCTTCCTTGGTCCGCATCACCGTCGTGCGGCCGGTCGACGGATCGAAGAGGCGCGTCTCCTGCACGATCGGCGTGCCCTCCTGCCGTGCCCTGACGTGCCGATCGATCTCGAACTCGAGCGCGTTCTTGACGTGGCGGAAGGAGTTCAGGTTCTTGAGCTCGGTCTTGACGCCGAACGCGCGCTCCCCTTCCGGACGCACCGAGACGTTGGCGTCGCAGCGGAGGCTCCCCTCTTCCATGTTGCCGTCGTTGACGCCGATGGCGACGAGCAGCTCGCGCACCCGGCTGAACGCGTCGGCGGCGTCGGCGGCCGAGCGCAGATCCGGCTCGGTCACGATCTCGATGAGCGGTACGCCGGCGCGGTTGAAGTCGAGATGGGTCGAGCGCGCCGAGTCGGCGTAGCCCTCGTGCAGCGACTTGCCCGCGTCCTCTTCCATGTGGATCCGCGTCAGGCCGACGCGGACGGCGCGGCCGCCGGCGCCGAACGCGATCGCGCCGCCGGTGGCCAGCGGCTGGTCGTACTGCGAGATCTGGTAGCCCTTGGGGAGGTCGGGATAAAAGTAGTTCTTGCGGGCGAACACCGACCGCGGCTGCACCTGGCAGCCGAGCGCGAGCGCGGCGCGCGTGGCCAGCTCCACGGCGTGGCGGTTGAGCACCGGCAGCGCCCCGGGCAGGCCGAGGCACACCGGGCACAGCGCCGTATTCGGGTCGGCGCCGAACCTGGTGGAGCAGCCACAGAAGATCTTGGTGGCGGTCAGCAGCTGCGCGTGGATTTCCAGACCGATGACCGGTTCGAACGCTGGCACTCAGCCAGCGATTCTGCCACGAATACGAGCCTATTGCTGCACGATCCCTTTAAACGCCGCAACGACGGCGGGGTCGAACTGCGTGCCGGCGCAGCGCTGCAGTTCCGCCAGCGCCTCGGCGGGCGACACGGCGGTGCGGAACACGCGCGGGCGCGTCATCGTGTCGAACGCGTCGGCGACGGCGATGATGCGCGCGCCCAGCGCGACGTCGGCGGCGGGCGTGCCGTTCGGGTAGCCGCGGCCGTCCACGCGCTCGCAGGCGTCGCGCACCAGCTCGGCGGCGGCCGACAGGTACGGGACGCCGACGAACAGCTCCGACCCGATTCGCGGGTGCTGCCGGATCAGGTTCTGCTCTTCCACCGTCAGCGGCGCCGGCTTGCGCAGCACCGCGTCCGGCATGGCGAACTTGCCGACGTCGTGGACCAGCGCGGCGCGCTCGAGCCGCCGCAGCTCCTCCTCATCCACGTCCATCGCCCGGCCGACGGTCGCGGCGAGACCGGCCACGCGGTAGGCGTGCGCGTACGCCTCGCGGTCGGCGTTGGTCAGCACGCACAACAGGACGTCGAGGTCGGCGTCGTTGTCGATGATCAAGGAGTCCACCGCGTCGGAGAGCACCTGGCGCCTGGCGGCGACTTCTCCTTCCAGCGTCTCGCGCCAGAGCCGCGTGTCGCGCGCCGCCTTGTGCCACTCGACGCCGCGCGAGACCGACTCGCGCAGGCGCTCGAGCGCGAACGGCTTGGTCAGGTAGTCGACGATTCCCTGGCGCAGGCCGGACGCCGCGGAGTCGACCTCCTGGACACCGGACGCCATGATCACCGCGGTCTCCGGCGCGTCGTGGCGGATGTTGCTGGCCAGCCAGTGCCCGTCGCGTCCCGGCATGCGGATGTCGCACAGCGCCACCGCCGGCGCGTCGTTCCTGACCCGGTGCAGCGCTTCGTCGGCGGTGCCGGCGGTGTGCACGGCATAACCGCTCGCCGACAGCCAGCGCGCCATGAGCTCCCGGATGTGGTTCTCGTCGTCGACGACGAGGATCGACGAGCTCGACGCGGCGGACCGGACCGTATCGTGGTTCATGCGACCTCGAGCTCGGGCTCGCGCCGCCGCATGATCGTGTCGGCCAGATCCAGCCGCTCCAGGCGGCGGTAAAGCGCGCGGCGGCTCAGGCCCAGAATCCGCGCCGCGGCCTTCTTGTTGCCGTTGGTCCGCATCAGCGCGCGCTGGATGTGCTCGCGCTCGACGTTGACCAGGAGGTCGTTGGCGGGTGCGGCATCGGCGGCCGGCGCCGCCGCCTGGCGGCCCGGCGTATAGGTGACCGCCGGCATGCTCACCGCGAGCTCGCGCTCGGTCACGAACTCGCTGTCGGCGAGAATGCAGGCGCGCTCCATCACGTTCTTCAGCTCGCGCACGTTGCCGTCCCAGGCCGCCGCGCCGAGCAGCCGCTCGGCGCCCGGGGTCAAGCCGAGCAGCGTCTTCTGCAGCCGCTCCGCCGTCTCGCGCACGAACGCGGCGGTAAGGTACGGGATGTCTTCGCGCCGCTCCCGCAGCGGCGGCAGCTTCACTTCGACGATGTTGAGGCGGTAGTAGAGATCGCTGCGGAAGCGACCGGCGGCGACTTCGGCGCGCAGGTCGCGGTTGGTCGCAGCGATCACGTGGACGTTGACGCGCCGCGGCTCGAGCGAGCCGACGCGGTGCACTTCGCCGAGCTCCAGCACGCGCAGCAGCTTGGCCTGGACCGTGGTCGGCAGCTCGCCGATCTCGTCGAGGAACAGCGTCCCGTTGTCGGCCAGCTCGAAGAGCCCCGGCTTGTTCTCGGTGGCGCCGGTGAACGCGCCGCGCGTGTGGCCGAAGAGCTCGCTCTCGAACAGCGTCTCGACGACCGCCGAGCAGTTGACCGTGACGAAGCGGCGATCGCGCCGCGGCCCCATGCGGTGCAGCGCGCGCGCGACCAGCTCCTTGCCGGTGCCGGTCTCGCCGGTGACCAGCGCCGTGCGCACGTGCGGCGCCAGGCGGCGGATCATGCCGAACAGCTCCTGCATCGCCGGGCCGCGGCCGATCATGCCGCAGAACTCGAGCCGCCGCGCCACGTCGGTCTCGATCGCGAGCAGGCTGCGGCGCCGCTCGAGCTCGTCGCGCACGCCCGTGAGCAGCTGCTCGAGACGGGCGAAGTCGAGCGGCTTGCTCAGGTAGTCGCTCGCCCCCAGCTTGATCGCTTCCACCGCGGTCTCGACCGAGGCGTAGCCGGTCATCAGCACGGCCTGGCAGCGCGGATCGCTGTCGCGGATGGCGCGGAGGACGTCGAGGCCGCCGACCTCCGGCATGCGGAGATCGACCATCACCAGGTCGGCCTTCACCGTCTGCATCTGCGCGATCGCCTCGCGTCCGTTCGAGTAGGTGACCACGTCGTAGCCGGTCCGCTCGGCGAACCGCTGGATCAGGTCGAGAATGCCCTGCTCGTCGTCCACGATCACCAGCAGGGGCTTTGGCCCGTTCATACGCACTCCTTCGTCAATCCGCGCAGCGCCGCTTTCAACGCCGCCAGTTCGAATGGCGGGGCAATCCCTTCCCCGTCCGCCGCTTCCGACAAGAGAATCAACGCGCCGCCCGCCTGCTGCGCCGCCAGCGGCGCTTGCCACGCGGCGGGGTCGGCCGCGATCAGCGCGCGGTCGATCAAGGCGACGTCGAGCGCGGCGTCGACGCCGCCGCCGTTCAGGCGGCTCCGCGCCTCGTCGGGGTTCTCGGCGGCCGTCACGTCGTGCCCCCAACCGGTCAGCGCCGCGGCGATGTAGTCGCGTTCGGTCGTATCGCGGTGCGCGACGAGCGCCGCGAGAGGGCCGTCCTTCCCGCTGGTGCGCGCCGGCAGCAGCACGCGGAACGTGGTCCCCTGCCCGACCCGGCTCTCGACGGCGATCTGGCCGCCGTGATCGCGGACGATGCCGTAGCAGATGCTCAGGCCCAGGCCGGTGCCTTCGCCGACCTCGCGCGTGGTGAAGAACGGATCGAAGATGCGCCGCAGGTTCTCGTCGGGAATGCCGTGGCCGGTGTCGGCGATGAAGATCTCGACCGCGTCGGCCTCGACGATCCGGCGGGCGCCGACGGTGATGCGACGCTGCGGCTGCGCCCGCATCGCCTGCTCGGCGTTGAGGAGCAGGTTCAGCAGCGCCTGCTGCAGCTGGCCGCCGTCGCCCAGCACCGGCGGCAGCCCGGGCTCGAAAGCCGTCTCGAGCTCGATCGCCTGCAGGCGGAACTCGTAGTTGCGCAGCGACAGCACGCGGGTCATCACGTCGGCGACGTCCTGCTCGGCGCGCGCGGCCGACTGGCGGCGGGCGAAGGCGAGCAGGTTGCGGACGATCCTGGCGGCGCGCTCGGATTCGTCGGCGATGCGGCGCAGGTCGCGCGACAGATCGGGCGCCGGCTGCGACGGACGCGCCGACGCCTCGCGCAGTTCTTCCTGCAGCAGCTGCGCGTAGCCGATGACGCTGGTCAGCGGGTTGTTCAGCTCGTGCGCGACGCCGGCGACGAGCTGCCCGATGGCCGAGAGCTTCTCCGCCTGCAGCAGCTGCGCCTGGGTCGCCTTGAGGCGATCGACCGTGGCCTGCAGCCGGCTGTTGGTCGCGGCCAGCTCCTCGCTCATCTGCCGCATCCGCCGCGCGGTCTGGATCTCGAGCGTGACGTCCTTGGCGATCTGGACGATGGCGGCGCCGTGCGCGGCGTCGGGCACCGGGCAGGTGGTCACGCTGAAGATGCGATCGCCGGTGGCGGCCTCCTCACGCAGGCAGCTGTGGCCGGCGGCGCGGCCGACCGAGCACGCGGGAAAGTTGCCGCCGCACAGTCCGATCTCGTCGCACGACAGGCCGCGCAGCGAGGTCACCGGCCGGTTGAGCAGCTCGGCCAGCGCGGCGTTGCCGCGCAGCACGCGCCCTTCGCGGTCGTAGACGGCAATGGCGTCGCCGATCGCGTCGAAGGCCGCTTCCCATTCCTGCTTGCCGGCGCGGATGAAGGCGTGCAGCCGCGCGTTCTGGACGCCGACGGCGGCGTGGTTGGCGATGACGCCGAGCAGCCGCTGGTCGTCGTCGGTGAACCGGCGCGGCGCGGCGCTGCCGAGGCTCAGCGCGCCGATGAGATCCCCGGCGACGAACATCGGCACGCTCAGCGCGGAGCGGAGCGGCAGCCGCGCCCGCGTCGCCTCGTCCAGGCCCTCGTGCATGTCGTCGATCTTGACGGGCACGCGCGTCGCGAGCACCCGATCGCTCGGCCGCGGCATGATCGGCCGCTCGATCTGGTACTCGGCGGCGACCTCGCGCCGCGTGCTGATCACCTTGAGGTCGTAGCGCCCCGTCTCGGGATTGAGCAGCCGCGCCGCGCTGGAATCGACGCCCAGGCCGCGCATCAGGCGCCCCAGCACGCGCTCCATCAGCGGCTCCGGCTCGAGCAGGTTGCGCAGCTCGTCGCCGATCTCGTTGATCAGCCCCTGCTCCCAGACCAGGCGCCGGTTCGCCAGGATCACGGCGCGATGCTCGAGCGCGCGGGCGATGGTGTCGAACAGCTGGTCGAGCTCGAACGGCTTGGGCACGAAGGCGAACGCGCGGCGCTCGTACGACGCGATCGCGGAGGCGACCGACGCGCCGCCCGACAGCACGACGATCTCCGCGTCCGGCGACTGCTCACGGATGGCGCGCATCGCGTCGAGGCCGACGCCGCCGCCGGGGGTCAGATCGATCAGCGCGACTTCGATCGCCTCGTTGCTCGGCGGGGCCAGCAGCGCCAGCGCGTCCGGCAGCGTGGCCGCGGGCAGCGGACGGAAGCCGCGCCGCCGCGCGACCGACGCCAGGCGCGCCAGCAGATCGGGATCGTCGTCGATGATGAGCAGAGTCACCGGGTTCGCCACTGAGTTCCTTTGTGGTGGATGCCCGACGACAGAGCAAGAGCAGGGCCGTTTCCGCACACGGCGCGACCGGTGGAAACGCGCGCAAAACGGAGGGCCGGGTCCGGCGGACCCGCGGCGGCGTTTCAGCGATGAAACGCGGCGTGTTTCAGATCTGGTGTTTCTTCATCAGCCGCCACAGCGTGGTGCGGCTGACTTGCAGCTCGCGCGCGGTCCCGGTCAGCTCGCCGTTGTTGCGCGCCAGCGTGGAGACGATCATCTCGCGCTCGGCGCGCTCGCGGGCCGCCGCGACCGAGCCGTCGGCGGCCGCGCTGTGCGGGTCGATCGGGCGCGCCGCCGACAGCTCCTCGGGAAGATCCGCCGGCTCCAGCGTGTTGCCGCGGGCGACCGCGACGGCGCGCTGCATCACGTGTTCGAGCTGCCGCACGTTGCCCGGGTAGTCGTAGCGCATCAGCGCGGCCCGCGCCGGATCGCTGATCGAGGTGACGCTCGCGGCGGCGCCGTACTTCTCCAGGAAGAAGTTGATCAGCTGCTCGATGTCGCCGGGCCGCTCGCGCAGCGGCGGCAGATGAATGCGGTGCACGTTGAGCCGGTAGAACAGATCGCTCCTGAACGTGCCGCTGTCGACCGCCGCCTGCAGATCGGCGTTGGTCGCGGCGACGAAACGAACGTCCACCTTGCGCGCGTCGTTCTCGCCGATGCGCCGCACCTCGCCCGCTTCCAGCGCCCGCAGCAGCTTGGCCTGGACGCCGGCCGCCATCGTGCCGATCTCGTCGAGGAAGAGCGTGCCGGCGTTGGCGTGCTCGATCAGGCCGGCCCGCGCCCCGGCCGCACCGGTGAAGGCGCCGCGGGCGTGGCCGAACAGCTCATTCTCCAGCAGCGTGTCGGTCAGCGCCGCGCAGTTGAGCGCGACGAACGGGCGCGCGGCGCGCGGGCTGGTCGCGTGGACGGCGCGCGCGACGAGCTCCTTCCCCGTGCCCGTCTCCCCCGTGATCAGCACCGTGCCCGGGACCGTCGCGGCACGGACGATCAGCTCCTTGAGCCGCTGCATCGGCTCGCTGTCGCCGATGAGCGCGTCGAGCGAGCCGTTGCCGCGCATCTGCCGCTGCAGCAGATCGACCTGGCGCGCCAGCTGCCGCCGCTCGGCCACCGAGCGCACGCGCATCAGCAGCTCGTCGCGGAAGAACGGCTTCTGCACGAAGTCGACGGCGCCGAGCTTCATCGCTTCGACCGCCGTGTCGACGGTGCCGAAGCCGGTCATGATGATGAACGCCGAGTCGACACGCAACTCGCGCAGCCGCTGCAGCACGTCGAGCCCGGAGATGCCGGGCATGCGCAGGTCGGAGAGGATGACGTCGAACACGTTGCCCTTGGCGGCCGCGACGCCCTCTTCACCCGACTCCGCCGTGTCGACGGTGTAGCCGGCGCCGCGCAGCATCCGCGTCATGCTCTCGCGCACGGCCTCGTCGTCGTCGATCACGAGAATGCGGGACACGGGGGGTAAGTGTATGACAGAGAGAGGACGATAAGGAGGAGAGGGGCACTCGCCGGTGCCAAGGATGGCTACGGTGCCGGTGCTAGGGTGCTAAGGGTGCAAGGGTGCTAGAGGTGCTGGTGCTAAGGGTGCTAAGGGTGCAAAGGTGCTAAAGGTGCTCAGGGTGCTGCCGGTGCTTGGCGGCGTCGCGGCGATTGCGGTCACCGCGTGCGTCAGCGGACCGGTGCACGTCGGCATGCCCGGCTCGGCGTCCGTCTCGGCGCGGCCGGCGACGATTCGCGTACAAATCAAAGACGGCACGGCGCTCGTCGTCCGCGACGTGCCGCTCGAAGAGTACGTGGCCACGGCGGCGCTCTCGGAAGTGCATCCCGACCTCACCGACGCCGCGTTCGCCGAGCGCATCTTCGAGGTCCAGGCGGTGCTCGCGCGGACCTATGCGCTCGTCAACCGCGGCCGCCACGCCCGCGACGGCTTCGATCTCTGCTCGACCACGCACTGCCAGCTCTACGAGCCGGCGCGCCTGCGCACGTCGCGCTGGGCCTCGACGGCGCGCGACGCGGGGCGGCTCACCGCCGGCGAACTGATCTGGTTCGACGGCGCGCCGGCGCGCGCCGTGTTCCACGCCGACTGCGGCGGGCACACGAGCGACGCCGCCGCGGTCTGGGGCGGCGCCACGTTTCCCTACCTGACCGCCGAGAAGGACGGCGGCCCCGCCGATCGTGCGCACGCCGAGTGGACCTTCGAGGCGCCCGCCTCGTCACTCCGCGCCGCGCTGAACGCGGATCCGCGAACCGCCGTCGGCGCCAGGCTCGATCGCATCGAGGTCGGCGGCCGCGACGCGTCGGGGCGCGCCGAACAGATCGTCCTCCGCGGCACGCGCACCTTCGTCGTCCGCGGCGAAGTCTTCCGCGACGCCGTCACCCGCGCCCTCGGCGCGAAGTCGCTCCGCAGCACGTTGCTCACCGTCAAGCGATCGCGCGACCAGTTCGTCTTCTCGGGAAAAGGCTTCGGCCACGGCGTGGGCCTCTGCCAGGCCGGCGCCGCCGCACGAATCCGCGCCGGCGCGTCGCCCGACCGTGTCCTGGAGTATTACTTTCCGGGAACCACGCTCCATCGCTGAGACCGCGCCCTCGCACCTCGCGCCCCGCCCCCGCGCCTCGCCCCTCGCTCCTCGCTCCTCGCTCACGACGTCATGGCGTAGACGACGACGTTGACGGCGAACTTTGTATTGTCCTCGCGCTGGAAGCGCTTGTTCCGCCAGTCGTAGTCCCACTCGCAGCCGTAGTCCTTGTTCGAATACAGCACGCCGACGCGGCCGCGGTGCTCCACCGCGCGCAGGTAGTCGTGGACGATGTCGTCTCCCCACCCGTTCAACTCGTGCGACGTCGTCGGCGGGCCGTCGGGAAACTGGAAGAAGCAGCGGTAGATCGGATGCGTGTTCGGCAGCTTCGCAAGGGTGGACGAGGCCGGGAAGACCGTCCGCATCTCCTGCTCGAAGCTCTTGGCGTAGAGCCCGTTGAGGTCGTGGTTGCAGTCGTCGGAGAACAGGAAGCCCCCCTGCTCGACGAAGAGCTTCAGCTGATCGCGCTCCTCCCGGGTGAAGCGGACCAGCTTGTGCCCGGTCATGAACAGGAACGGAAACGCCAGCAGATCCTTCGAATCGGCGGTGATCACGACCTCTTCGGGATAGACCGGGATGGTCGTGTACTCGACGATGGAATTCAGGACGTTTGCCGCAACTTTGGGGTTATAGTCCCAGTCCCCGGAGTCGTAGCGGAGGCGGGCGAAGACGAACTCCGAGGCTTTCGGCCGGCCCGTCTGTGTGGCCGGAAGCGGTTCCATCCACGTATCTTATCGCCCGTCTTATAATGAAGGGGCACCAGGCCTGGCATTCCCCCGGGGTAAACACCCGGGGCGCTGCCCGGCGTATATAGCCATGTCAGGAACGTCGCCGGCCCTCGTTGCCGCCCGTGAGGCGGACGCCGCCGCCGCTTCGGCGGTCAAGGCGCTGCAGGCTGCCGGCCAGCTCGAAGAGGCGCGCGAGCGCTATGCCGAGCTGGTCGCACGGCACCAGCGCCGCGCGGCGCGCATCGCGTATCACTACCTGCGCGATGCCGCGGAGGCCGATGAGGCGGTGCAGGATGCCTTCGTCAAGGCCTACCAGCACCTGGCGTCGTTCCGGGAAGAATTGCCGTTCGACGTCTGGTTCACGCGCATCCTGATCAATGGATGCCTGGATCGCATCAAGGCGCGGACGCGGCGCGAGCGGTGGCTGCTGCCGATGTCGGGCAAGTCGGCGCCGGTCGACGGCTCGTCGGCCGAGCGCGACGTCACCGATCGGGTCGCCGCCGGCGGCCAGTCGCCCGAGCAGGCGTTACTGGGCCGGGAGCGGCGGCAACAGATTGCGGCCGCCCTGTCGAAGCTGCCCGAGCGCCAGCGCTCGGTGTTCGTGCTGAGCCACGTGGAGGGACGCACGTCGCGGGAAGTGAGCGCGTTGACCGGGCTGAACGAGTCCACGGTCCGCGTGCACCTGTTCCGCGCGATTCGAAAGCTGCGAGGGCTGCTGGCGGACGACACGGTCGACGCCGCGCCAGGGGAACTGAAAGGAAAACGTCGTGTCACTTCTTGATCGTCTCACGCGGGGTCACCTGACCGACCGCCAGTTTGCCGAGCTCTGGGCGACGTCGCAGTCGACCGGCGTGACCCATCCGCACCTGGATGCGTGTGCCGACTGCCGCCGCCGGTTCGAGGCATTCGATCGATGGGTGAACGGCATCGGCGACGAGCTGCGCACCGAGGCGGATGACGCATTCCCGGCCGAGCGGCTGACGGTGCAGCAGGCGCAGATCGCGCGCCGACTCGAGACCCTGGAGCGCCCCGCCCGCGTGCTCGCCTTTCCGAAGGCCGCCCGCGCCGTGATCAGCGGGAACTCGCACGTGCGCCGCTGGGTCACGGTCGCCGCGGCCGCCGGGCTGATTGCCGGCGTCGGTCTGGGCCAGGTGTTCCAGCTGCCCGGCAGCCTGTTGAAGCCCCCCGCGGCCGTCACGGCCGTCGCGCTGACGCAGCCGCAGACGCAGAAGATCGCGAAAGAGCTGCGCCCCGAGAACTCGTCGATCAACGACGAAGAGCTGCTCTCGGATGCCTTCACGCGCTCGCGCGTGACGACGCTCAACGCGCTCGACGACATGACGCCGCACGCCCGCGATCTCGCGCTGACGCGTCGCGGGAAGTGAGCACCACCCAGCCGCTGATCTTCCGCAAGGGCCTCGACATGAAGGAGGCCGTCGCGGGAGATCTCGCCGCGGCCTATCACAGCCGTCTCGTCGACGAGGTCCGCGGCGGCAACTACCGCCACGAGAGCGGACGCCTCACCGTGCACCTCGCGCGCGAGTTCGGCTTCTGCTACGGCGTCGATCGCGCGGTGGACTACGCCTACCAGGCGGTCGCGCGCTTCCCCGGCCGCAACGTGTTCCTCACCGGCGAGATCATCCACAACCCGCACGTCAACGATCGCCTGCGCGCCAACGGGATCCGCTTCCTGAGCGACCCGGCGGAACGCGGCCGCGATCTCGGGGCGGACGACGTGGTGATCCTGCCGGCGTTCGGCATCACCGTGGGCGAGATGGAGGAGCTGTCGCGTCGCGGCTGCACGCTCGTGGACACGACCTGCGGCTCGGTGCTCAACGTCTGGAAGAACGTCGTCCGCTACGCGCAGGAAGGGTTCACGGCGATCATCCACGGGAAGATGAAGCACGAGGAGACGCGCGCCACCGCGTCGCAGGCGCTCAAGTACCCGAACGGGCGCTACCTCGTCGTGCTCGATCGCGGCGAAGCGGCGATCGTCTGCGACTACATCCGCCGCGGCGGCGATCGGGAGGCGTTCCTCGCACGCTTCGGCCAGGCGGTGTCGCCGGGCTTCGACCCCGACAAGGATCTGGACCGCATCGGCTGCGCCAACCAGACGACGATGCTGATGTCGGAGTCGCTGGAGATCGGCGAGATGTTCCGCGCGGCGATCCGCGATCGCTACGGCGACGCCGAGGTGGAGGCCCACTTCCGCGCCTTCGACACGATCTGCAGCGCGACGCAGGAGCGGCAGGACGCCGTCGAGGCGCTCCTCGACGCGGAGCCGGTCGACCTGATGATCGTCGTCGGCGGCTACAACAGCAGCAACACGTGCAACCTGGCGCGCATCTGCGCCGCGCGCGTGCGCACGTATCACATCGCGGATCCGGATTGCCTGCTGTCAGCGGAACGGATTCGGCACCGGCCGGTGGGGCCGCCGTCGACGGCGCCGGCGGCGGAGGTGGTCAGCGAGCACTGGCTGCCGGCGGGGGGAAAAGTGGTGATAGGCCTGACGGCCGGCGCCTCGACCCCGAACAACATCGTCGGGCAGGTGATCGAGACGCTGGAGAGGTTTGCGTCCGCGTAGCGACTTCCGCCTAGTAGTGCTTCCGCCTAGAAGGCGGAAGCCACGGGGCTATCGCTCGAGCTTCTGGAGCTGTTCGGCGCCGACCAGCGTCACGGTAATGCGGACCTTGCGGCCGTTCTGGCGGGCGAGAAAGCGCTGCAGCTCGGTGCCGGGCTTGGCGAGGACGGTGGCGTCCGTGCCGAGCGAGAAGTAGCCTTCTTCGGTTTCGTGGTCGGCCGAGCTGACCTGGGCGGTGAAGGTGGTCTCGTCGCGATCCGCCGCCCGCCCGATGCTCATGCCGAGCAACAACGCCGCAAATACCATCCAGCCGATCATCGCTCCACGCACGGCCTGACTCCTCGCTCGCCGGCGCCCGTCGCCGGACGTGACAAAAGCAAGGCAATCGACGTGCCCACGGCAAAGCCCAGTTATTTCAGCAGTTTATGCGGCAGAGTCGGCCGTAGTGTGAATCGCCATACACACTCGCCGGGTAAACAACGGCGGCGCAGGGGTCGTAAGTAGCCGCAGTTAGTTCCAGGGAGACATGACGTTGAAGCGAAGGCAGACCGCATGGGCGCTGGCCGCCCTGCTCCTGATTCCCGCGTCGGGCCGCGCGTCCGACTCCTGCGGGCACGACCAGGCGTCTCAGCAGCGCGACCCGCAGCAGCCGGGAAAACCGGGCGAGAAGCCGGCCGACAAGCCGGCCGAAAAAGGCAACGACCACCGCGGGCCGAAGAAGTGGTGGATCGATCCGCAGCTCAAGGCCGAGATTGGCATCACCGACGCACAATCGGCCCTCGTCGAAGACGTCTGGCAGAAGAACGCGCCGAAGCTGCGTGAAGGGTGGCAACTGCTGGAAAAGCAGGAAGAGCTGCTCTCGCAGATGATTCGCCGCGATGAACCCGAGACGACCGTCATCGCGCAGATTGACAAGGTCGAAGCCACGCGCGCCGAGCTCAGCAAGGCGCGTGCGATCATGATCTACCGTATGAACAAGCTGCTCAAGCCCGAGCAGCGCGACAAGGTCAAGGCGATCCGCGACCGCGACGGCGGACGGCGCGATCCCTCGGCCAAGTGACGTCGGTCCGGTTTTCTATTCCACATCGTTGGAGGCTTTCGTGAAGAAGAACGTTGTCGTGGCGGCGGCGGCTGTACTGATGGTCGCGGTCCTCGCGGGTTCGGCCCTGGCGCAGACGCCGCAGGGCCAGGCGGCCCCGGCCTCGCCGGCGCCCGTCGTGGCGCCCATCCCCAAGACGCAGCCCTTCGTGACGCCGGGTGCCCGCGTGGACCTGTCGATCGAAGAGGCGGTGTCGCGCGCGCGTGAGAAGAACATCGACATCGGCGTGGCGCGCATCACGCCCCGGCTGACCGACTTCACCCTCGCCAGCCTCGAGGCGAACTATCGCCCCAACGTCACGTCGACCGTCGGCAACCGCAGCCAGACATCCGCGGTCACCAACCAGGCCCAGGGCGGCAATGCCAACTCCACGAACAACGGCACGGTCTCGTGGTCCGGCGGCTTTGCCCAGAACATGAAATGGCATGGCGGGTCGTGGAACGCCAACTGGACGAACTCGCGCCTCAACACCACCAATCCTCTCGCGACACGCAATCCGTCTTACAACAGCGGCCTCACCGCGAATGTCACGCAGCCGCTGCTCCGTGGCTGGAAGATCGACTCGACGCGCGCGGCGCTGCAGACCAACGTCATCAGCCAGCAGAACGACGAGATCACCGTGCAGTCGACGATCTCGAACACGATGGCCAACACTCGTAACGCCTACTGGGATCTCGTGTTCGCGATCCAGGCGGTCGAGGCGGCGCAGAACTCGCTCGACATCTCGAACAAGCTGGTGCAGGACAACCAGGCGCGCGTGGAAATCGGGACCCTCGCGCCGATCGACATTCGTTCCGCCGAAGCGGAAGCGGCCAACCGCCGGCTGACGCTGGTCCAGGCGCAGGCGACCGTGCGTACCGCTGAACTCGCGCTGAAGCGGCTGATCGTCAGCGGCACCGACGACCCGATGTGGGCCTCGTCGATCAATCCGACCGATCGCCCCGCAGCGACGCCGGAGCCGATCAACGTCGACGCCGCCGTCCAGCGCGCGCTGCGCGAGCGCACCGACCTGCAGCAGTCGATCAACAACCTGAAGATCAGCGACATCAACCTGCGCAACCAGGTCGAACAGACGCGGCCGCAGCTCGACCTGGTGGCCAGCTACGGCTTGAGCGGCGTCGGCGGCACGCAGTTCGTCCGCAACAACACCGGACTCGGTGGAACGGTGACCCAGACGATTCCCTCGAACTACTTCGACGCGCTGTCCACGCTTGGCCGCCTCGACCTGCCGACGTGGAACGTCCAGGTGAATTTCGCGGTGCCGCTCGGCCAGAGCGCGGCGGAGGCCAACGTCGCCCGCTCGAAGCTGTCGCTCGACCAGGCGAACGCGAACCTCAAGGCGCTGCAGCTGCAGATCGCGACCGACGTCGCCAACGCGGCCCTCACGGTCCAGAGCAGCCTCGAGAGCGTGCAGGCTGCGGTGACCGCGCGCCAGCTGGCGCAGGAACGGCTGAACGCGGCGCAGAGCAAGTTCGAAGTCGGCATGGCCATCAACTACGAAGTCGTCCAGGCGCAGCGCGACTTCCTCGACGCGCAGAACAACGAGTTGCGCGCGCAGCTGAACTATCGCAAGGCGCTGGTCAACTTCGAGACGGTGCAGACCACCGGCTCGCGCGGTGTCGGCGCGGCAGTTACCGGCGGTGGCGGCGGCACGACCACGGGCGGCGGCACGACGACCGGCGGCGGCGGCGGACAGTAATCAGACAGTCATTATTCGACCAGCGCGAGCGACAGACACTGCCATGAAAAAGCTGATCACCATCGTCGTCCTCCTGATCGCCATCGGCGCGGCCGGGGCGTTCTATTACGCCAACCGTGGCGAGAAGGAGCCGACGATCACGACCGTGAAGACGTCTCGCGGCGACATCGTCGACGGCGTCGGCGCCACCGGCACGCTGCAGGCGGTGACCACCGTCACCGTCGGCACGCAGGTCTCCGGCATCGTCCAGGAGATGTACGCCGACTTCAACTCGATCGTGAAGAAGGGGCAGGTCATCGCTCGGCTCGACCCCTCGCTTCTCCAGACGCAGGTGGAGACGGCGCAGGCGAACCTGACGAACGCCAACGCCAACCTCGAGCGGCAGAAGGTCGTCGTCGCCGACGCGCAGAGCAAGCTCACCCGCGCCAAAGAGCTCGCCGACCGCCAACTGATCAACAAGGTCGATCTCGAAAACGCGGAAGTGACCGCCAAGCAGGCCGACGCACAGCTCAAGTCGACGCAGTCCCAGATCGTGCAGGCCGAAGCCGCGGTCAACAAGGCGAAGGTGGACCTCGATCACACGGTCATCACCGCGCCGATCGACGGCATCGTCATCAAGCGCAGCGTCGACAAGGGACAGACGGTGGCCGCCAGCATGTCGGCGCCGGAACTGTTCATCATCGCCGCCGACCTGACGCAGATGCAGGTCAACGCCAACATCGACGAGTCCGACGTCGGCCGCATCCGCCCGCATGAAGCGGTGACGTTCCGCGTCGACGCCTATCCGACCGAGACGTTCCATGGCGAGGTGCGGCAGGTGCGCCTGAACCCGACGACGGTGCAGAACGTCGTCACCTACTCCACCGTCATCGACGTGCCGAATCCCGACTACCGGCTCACGCC
>Ga0075425_100002225_pt1 | contig 19369 bp, 20 predicted proteins | sample SoiMethybrSBSTD4_FD_75300 | JGI IMG/M metagenome (GOLD analysis project Ga0075425, IMG submission 75300) | Bulk soil microbial communities from a Populus tree surrounding site in Tennessee, USA - Soil MetaG P. TD hybrid SBSTD4 | ecosystem: Environmental > Terrestrial > Soil > Tree plantation... | reverse complement strand
GAGCTACGTCCTCACGGGACGTCTGAGGTTTGGCCTCGGGCCTGGATCGTCGCGGTTCTGATGCAAAGGGCGGGCATGAAGTTCGAACCCCCGGCTGTCGGGGCCTGCCGCCTCGTCACGCATATTTCTCACGCGAGGACTTCGCCTTTTCCCAAAGAGGACAATGTCTTTATTTTGCCCGAAATCCAGGCCGAGAGCCCACCACCGCGCTCACCAGTCATGCCGGGCAGATCCACCTGATGTTGACGCCGCGGGGACGCTGCAACTCCCCGTCCGCCCGCGCACAACAATGGCCGAGCTAGTGGCAAAGGAGAATGATGCGGGAGCTGAGCTGAATCAAGAAGAGCCCGTTGATCCGAAGCTGCGCCATTGCAGCGCGCACATCGATCGGAAGCGTTCCGAGACTCTGTTTGGTCATCAGCACGCACCCGCGATAGTGCCAGGCACCGGCGTCGTCCGGGAGATTTTCGCCCGAGCGATACAACGAGAGCGCATGCAAATCAGTGTCCGCGCACTGGAAAACGAACACATTGAGATCTGCCATGGTCACCACAGTAGGAAGGGCGAGACCGCACGAGTGGGCGCGCGTCTCGCCCAGTTAGCTTCAGCTCTACGAGAGATCGGCCAGCCGAAGCACACCGTTCGGCGATGTTCGACGCCGTCGCTGTCGAAGCTATGGGATCGGCTTGACGAGACGGCACACATATGGTGCGCCCGGTGGACCCGTGGTAGGTCAAAACGAGTTACAACAACGTAATGTCAAATCCCCAATCACCGAGGCAACACGCTTCTGAGACGACGCCCGTGGGATGACGAGCAGATTTGAGACCACCGCCATCGCGAAAGCCTACTCTCCTCGCGACATCGCGCTCCCTTCGTATCCCCTCAGCGGATGCATCCTACTCAGTGGGACACCTCTGTTGCCGCGCAGCATTTCTTTGGCGGTGCCAACCACCTGCTAGGGCGTAACCGGCGTTCACAACGCCTGTGCAACCAAGCTCATGGGTGGCTGACCCCACGGCTCGAGGGGTCCGCTCGAGGTCAACGACGGTTCTCCCCAGACCTCCCGGGCATCTCAATTGATGATCTCGGCGCGCGCCGTAAGTTCGGAAGACCATTGGATCTGCCGATCGGCGCTCTTATCGGCTTAATGCTGCATGTGCATACTTCCGCCCGTTTCTGCTCCTTTCGCACCGATCGGCGCCACTTGAAATTCGACTTCGATGGAGCCGGCCTTCTCAAATTGTAGAGTGCCGTTGATGGTCTGGCCCTGTTTCAGGCCCTCGCGGAGGCCGTTGAACATCAGATGGTAGCTTCCCGGCTTCAGTTCGACAGTTTGACCTGGCTTGATCTCAAGCCCCTGCATCTTGCGCATCTTCATCACGCCGTTGCTCAGGGTCATCTGATGCACCTCGACCGATGTTGCAACAGGAAAAGATCCCCCAATGAGACGGTCAGCCTCCTTGCCATTGTTCGTGATTTTGAGATACCCGCCGCCGACTTGTGCGCCCGCTGGAGTGGCACGCGCCCATGGTGCCTCAATCACAAGCTGCCCTAGTTTGTAGGACTGCTTGGCGAGCACCGCATGAACCGCTGCGGTCGACGAAGCATCTGTAACTCCGATGCCAATGCCGAAGGCAATAGTTGCTGGCATCATTGTGGTCAGCCCAGCGGCGACCGACATGACGGCGAATGCTGATGAGGTCGTTTTCATGGCTTATTCCTTTCACGTTCGACTGAGGTGCCCGAAGACGGGGGTATGCTGCTTGGATGCTAGGGCCCGCGTCGCCGGTCCACCCCCGCCGGGCCGATGCGCGAATGCCCCAGAAGTGGCAACGGAATGGACCGTGATTGCTGCAACAAGCGAACGTCTTGGATTGATAAGCATGGCGTAATCCTGAAGGCGGACCAAGCGCCGCCCGATGTGGCCACGATCGGAGGCAAGCACTGTCGCGGATGCGAGACCGCCCTTTACGGATCCAAGCCATTTGCAGACGGCATCGAGCGGCTCCTCGATAATGTTCCACAGTGGGTCGGACCCAGCACTCTATCTCCCCAAATCATTCTCTGGCTCCCCAGCGTCCTCTATGCGCGGAAACCACAAAGAATTAGCCAAGCGTCGCCTGGCGTTCCCGAACCGCTTTTCTCCGCCACGCAAGCTGGGTCATACTCTTCATGTTGCCTCCGCAGTTCATCTGTTACGCCGTACCTGAGCCGAGGAGAGCTTGAGGCAGCGGAAGTCATTCACTTTGCCGCCGAACCAGTTGCACCACGTTCCCAGCAAGCTAACCCATTGGGCGTGCGTACTACTACTTGACGAGCCCGAAACCACGCGGAAGCCATAGGGCGAGCCGTGGGAAGGTGTTTATCGAGCGATGGGTTGGACGTACTAGCGTTTTACCGGAAATCCAGTCACCGAGGCTGTACTCACCGACGCCATAGACAGGCTAATTCGCGCAATCGCTTGGCTTAGCAGTTGAGCCTACCCTGTTGGCTCACTGGGAACCGTCGAAGGGTGTGGGCTGGTGTACGGGATGCGCAAATGGAAAGAACTTCCCTTTTCTGAAGTCTTGATCTCTAAGCCTCCTCCCAGTTCATGCGAAATGCCATTGATCAGATCTTGACCCAGGCCGACATTGCGCCGTTGGCGAGGAGTAAATCCGACTCCGTCATCTTCGACGCAAAGCCGCAGTTGATCATCCGAGAGAACCTCAAAAACAATGCGAATGCGTCCCGTGCGTTCTCCTGGGAACGCATATTTGACTGCATTCATGACAAGTTCGTTGACGATGAGACCCAGCGATATGGCCCGATGTGCGCTCAATGGCACGTCGTCTGCTTCGCATCGGATCGAGATCTGTCGTCCTCGCGCTACCGACCCCTCGAGCTCGCCACACAGGTTCTCAAAGAAGTCCTGGCTGCCCAGCGATACTTGGCGATCGCCGGCCCGAAGCCGTGCGTGTACCTGCCCCATCATCCTGATCTGTTCAACGGCTTCTGCGAGAACCGATCTCGCCTGAGTATCACTGATGTTGTCAGACCTCACACTGAGAAAGGCCGCGACGCTGGCAAAGTTGTTCGCGACGCCATGCGCCAATTCACGAAGCAAGACTGTCTTGCTCTCGTTCAAACGTTGCAAGTTATCGGCATTCTCACTCGCCGCGATGACCATGTGACCAAGACGCGCGCTGGCTATGACGGCGCAGCTCGCTAGCAGCGCATAGAATTCAATCCTGATCAGGTCTGTTGCATGCGACAGGGCAAGCGATCCGACGGGTTCGAAGAACAAAATCGAAAAGATGGTGCTCACAGCCACGCCAACAAAGCCGGCGCTTGCGCCGAAAGCGAATGACGACGCGATTATGACCAAGACGAAGAGCAGGAATGGCTCACCTGGTACCTCGCGCTCGATCGGTAGCTGAAACAGGCACGCAGCAACCACCGCTGCTACCGTTGTCGCAACGCTGGCCGATAGTGGCCACTTTCGAAAGGTACGCAACATTGAACCATCCCGCGCCAAGCCGCTCAGAATATCACTTGTGGCGCATTTGCGGTGGATTCCACATGCCGTTTGGAATGTGGTTGCGCGACACATTCCCGTCCATGGTTTCGCCCGTCCATGGGTTTTGTCCAACGCGGGCCACGGTCGTTCAAAGCGCAGCGCCACGTCTCCGTGATCTCCTTAGTTCCCCTTAGGGGTAACTGCCGATGGCCGCATGCGCGGTGGCAGGCGCGCATGGCTTGGTCCAGGGCTTGCGTCGAGGTCCCGACGCGAACTGTGGTGCCGATTTGTGGGGGTTTGTGTCACACCCGTCAGGCGGGGATGGTTCGCGGCCATCGCAAAAGAGTAGCGGAAATGACCCCTGACGATAAGGTGAAACCCCGACAGCCTCTGAGCCGCCGCAAGGCGCTTCTCTCCGGGACAGCTCTAGCGGCTGTGATGGCTTTGGGTTCGGGCGGAAATGTCCACCGCGCATGCGCAGCGAAGCTCGGTGCCAGCCCCCGGCGGTGGCCGGCCGAACATTCTTGTCTTCTTCGGCGATGACATAGGCCAGACCAACGTCAGCGCATATTCGTTGGGCGTGATGGGGTATGAAACGCCGAACATTGACCGCATTGCCAAAGAAGGCACGATGTTCTTAGACTATTATGCGGAGAACAGTTGCACTGCAGGCCGCTCCTCCTTTATCACCGGACAGACACCGAAACGCACTGGCCTTTCCAAGGTTGGTGTTCCCGGCGCGACTGTGGGGTTGCAGGATCGTGATATCACCATCGCCCAGGCGCTCAAGCCCTTAGGGTATGCCACCGGTCAGTTCGGCAAAAACCACCTCGGCGACCGTGACGAGTACCTGCCGACCAAGCACGGCTTCGACGAATTCTACGGCAACCTCTACCATCTCAACGCGGAGGAGGAGCCGGAAAACCCGACCTGGCCCAAGGATGACACTGCCTTCACGAAGGCGGCTTCGCCGCGCGGTGTCCTCAGAGCGTTTGCCGATGGAAAGGTAGAAGATACCGGTCCGCTCACTCGCAAGCGGATGGAAACAATTGACGACGAGACTTCGGATGCCGCCGTCGATTTCATGCAGCGGCAAGCTCGGGCCAATCGGCCCTTCTTCTGCTGGATGAACTCCACGCGCATGCATCTGTTCACGCACGTGCGCCCTTCGATGCAGGGCCAGAGCGGTATGCCCGGAAACTTCTATGCTGACGGTATGATCGAGCATGACGGCCACGTCGGCAAACTACTGAAGGCCATCGACGATCTGAGCATCGCCAACAATACCATTGTCATCTATACGACGGACAACGGGCCGAACCGATTTACGTGGCCCGATGCAGCCACGTCCCCATTCCGCAATGAGAAGGATTCAAACTTCGAGGGTGCATTCCGTGTGCCCGCGATCGTCCGCTGGCCGGGCAAAATCCCCGCAGGCAAAATTACAAGGGAGATGTTCTCCGGCCTTGATTGGTTCCCGACGCTATTAGCGGCCGCAGGCGACGACGACATCAAGGAGCGGTTGCTCAAGGGTACCGACATTGGCGGTAAGACATTCAAGGTGCACCTGGACGGCTACAATCAGCTGCCGTTGCTTACCGGCCAGCAGCCGAAAGGTGCCAGACGCGAGTTCGCCTATTTCAACGACGACGGTGTTCTGGTCGCATTCCGGCTCGACGACTGGAAGGCTGTGTTTGTTGAGATGAAGCATCCTGGCGGCTTCGCCGTCTGGCAGGAGCCGTTTACGCCGCTGCGTGTTCCGAAGATCTTCCATCTGCGCATGGATCCGTTCGAGCGCGCCGATATTGTGTCTGATCAATATAACGATTGGCGGGTGCGGAACGACTTCAAGGCGCTCCAGATCACGACACACGCCGCTGCCTTCCTGCAGACCTTTGTCGAATATCCGCCGAGCCAGGAGCAGGCGAGCTTCTCCATCGACCAGATCGCGCGCGACGTCGAAGCCAAGATCAAGGAGAACGCCCGCAAAGGCGCAGGGGGAAGGGCCTTGCAATAGGGATGGGACGCTTTCAATAAGTGAGACCAGGAGCTTGGAGCAGGCGACCCCCAGATCCAACGGCGGTACGCGGGCCGACGTTGGTTCATCGGCCCGTGCGGCGGTGAACGAGCGATGGAGCCAACGCAGCCACCCGCCAAGCCATTGCGGCGATGACCGTAAATAACGACGTCGTCGCCGTAGTCGTGCACGATCCCCTGCAAAGCGAGCTTCCTCCCGCGGGACAGATGACCGTCACGGACGGCGAACTTCAGATTTCGCTCGATGCCGGCAACGCCAGGATGCGGCGCAGCGTTTTCGAGATGAGCCAAGAGAGGCTGCGGGATGTCTTCGCCTGGACACGCGAACTTGGCGTACCCGTGCTGCCGCTGAGTGCGGTTGAGGATCCCGTGGACCAGATGCATCGGCTCCTTGGCCAGCTTCCGCCAGGAGGGCGGAGCGCTAGTCGCGGGAACGGGGAACCTGTGCGTGGCTGAGGCGACGACACCATCGGTAGATGACCCTGTTGCGGGGCTCATCGACATTCCCTTGCCGGCCTCGGTCAGTCTGTAGCCCGAAACCTGGGCATCGAGGCTTGCGGTTGCCATCGCCGCTGCTGCCATTGTTGTTGGGATATGGGCGTTGCTCGCATGGGCGTTCCGCAGACTGCGCGTTGCCGCCCACCGCAACAATGCGCAAGAGGTCTATTCAGCGCTGCTGGATTGGGTTCGACGCTTCAAGCCGCTGGCACCGACAGGTCCCCTTGCTGCCCTGACGGCGAGAGGCAATGACCCCGATCTCGACGCGGACGTGGCGGCGCTAGAGCGTGAATTGTTCGGCCCGCGCGTCGACACCCATGTCTGGTCGGGGCGCGGACTCCTACGGCGCGCTGGAGCTGCCCGGCGGCGCTTGCGCACGCAGAGCATGAGCTGGGCCACATAGCCGTGCTTGCCGGCAGACCTGAACCCGACCCAAGCCACGCACGATCGTCCCTGCCATGCCAGGAGACGTGTTGCACGCTAGAATGGGGCGTGCTCAACACCGACGGAGAGCGCCCATGAAGGCGACGAAACTGGTCAAGCGGTTCCGTATCGACAACCCCGAGAAGTTCAAGCTCGCAAAATGCGATCCAAGCGATACCGGTGGCCTCGACATCGAGAAGGACGATGCCAAGGCGTTCCTGGCACAAGGTATAGAGCGGCTGTCTGAGCTTCAGGAACGTCTTTATGCCCAGGATCGCTGGGCTGTTCTGATCATCTTCCAAGCAATGGATACCGCGGGCAAGGACAGCGCGATCAAGCACGTCATGTCAGGCATCAATCCACAGGGCTGTACCGTCCGTTCGTTCAAGCGCCCCAGTGATGAGGAGAACGATCACGATTTTCTTTGGCGGTCGTCCATCCGACTACCAGAGCGGGGCCGCATCGGCATCTTCAATCGATCCTACTACGAGGAAGTGCTCGTGGTGCGCGTGCACAAGGATGGGCTGGAGCGGGAGAGGCTGCCCCCGAGCCTCATGGACAAGGCAGTGTGGAAGAACCGCTTCAAGGACATTCGCGCGTACGAACGCTACCTCACCCGCAACGGCACCCTGGTGCTTAAATTCTTCCTGCACCTGTCGAAGGAGGAACAGCGGCGGCGTTTTCTCGAACGACTGAATAACCCCTCGAAGAACTGGAAGTTTTCATTCGCTGACCTCACCGAGCGACAGCGCTGGGACAAGTACATGGTGGCCTACGAAGACATGATCGCCAGTACCAGCACGAACAAAGCGCCCTGGTACGTGGTGCCGGCCGACAACAAGTGGTTCACGCGTATGGTTGTAGCCGCCGCCATTGTCGACGCCCTAGAGGGCCTCAACCTTAGCTTCCCGAGACCGCGTGGAAAAGCGCGCAACGAGCTCGCGAAGGCTCGCAGAATGCTCGCGCAAGAAGAGTAGCGATTTGGACCTTTAAGCCAGTCCAGCCGAACGGCGCTAGCCGAAACCAAGTTCTTCCCATTCACGGCACAGGAGAGCAGTGCATCAGACCGGGGTCGTCGCGATGGGGTCGGCGTGGCCGAAGCAGATTTTTGGTCATGGCTAACCCTGATACGCCCTACGCATCGGTTCCACGGCTTTGCCCCCGAAAGGCATTCAGCCGCAACCGCCTATGTGACCCTTACGTTCCAGAAAATTGGGGCCACAAATTTGAGGACGTTGCGGACGTTCCTGCGGAATGCTGTGGGCTGAAACCATTCTCCCCACGGCACGTATGTCGCCTCAGTGAGAGCGACCTTCTGGATCTCGTTGGCGAGCTGCTTGCGTTGGGTTTCATCGGCTGCGCGCACCCAGTCGGTGACGAGCTTGTCTAGTTGCGGGATATCCGGCCAGCCGAACCACGCCCGTTGGCCGGCGCCCGACATTGCAAAGTGGACAGCGGGGTTCATGATGTCGGCGGCTTGAAACCACGTGTGCAGCAGGTTCCATCCGCCCTTATCAGGTGGTTCCTTGCGGGCTCGCACAACCAAGTTCGCTGACCAATCCATTGGCTTCAAGATGACCTTAAAGCCGATCGATTCGAGCCGTCGCCGCGTTACAATTGCTGCGGCGTTGATGAAGGAGATATCCGTAGGGTGCAGAACCACGATCGGGCGGCCATCGTAACCCGACTCCCTTACAAGCTGCCGCGCTTTTTCGAGGTCGTGCTCGATGATCGGCTCGGCGCCGACCTGCGTCACATAAGGACTGCCGCAAGCAAACACCGAGGGGCAGGTACGATAAAATTGCGACGGACCAATCGCCCAAGCGAGATAAGTTTCTTGGTCCATCATGTGGATTAGCGCCTGGCGCGCTTTCTTGTTGTTGAACGGTGGGTGGATACAGTTTGGCCTAAGCCAGCCTTGCGTCCCCAATGGGTCGGTAAGAAAGGTTTGTAGATCCGGATTGTCTTCAATCTTCGCTGAGGTAGCGAAGTGGATAGCGCTCGCTTTCGGGCTCGGGAGCGTTTGCCTTTACCTTGGCATTGGATCTGCCGCTTGGACGCGCCCATCGATCCGCAAGGTGTTCCTTTTTCTCCTTGCCATGATGGCGGGTTCCTGCGGGCTATTTGCGCTTTCAGCGCTCAGTTACGGAACGATAAAATTCATCGCCACTGCCTTTTTGCTTCTCGGTGCGATTTCAATTTCAGTAGTTGTATGTCGCTTGGCTTTGCCCATGCTCAAAGACGCCGCCGAAGAGGTGCGGATCGGCGCCAAAAGGGTGCCGGCAGAGTTGCTTTCTCAATACGTCCTAGCATCGGTTGCGATCGGCACCTATGCCGTATGGAGGTTGGCTCTTTACGAGCCCGCTACTCCCCAAGTTGTTGCATTGCCGCGTGAACAGGATCGATCCTCACCCTACATGCGCGTGTTTGGGGTATCGCAACCCCCTTACGGCTACTGGAGTTTTGCAAGCGAATGCCCGCGGAATGCGCCATGGGCCCAAAGGAAGAGCGTCGCTTCTCAGTTACGCCCGAACGCCTGAGCGAGCTTGATGCCTTGAACAGGGCGGTTAACCACGAGATCGCTCCGGGCACCGACATGGAAATCTACGGTGTCGCTGAATACTGGACCATCCGACCACCCGAGGGGATACCGAGGATTACGCGCTCTTGAAGCGCAAGCGGCTGATGGCCCGCGGGTGGCCGACGAGTTCGCTTCTGATCACCGTGGTCCGAGACGAGATGGGCGAGGGCCACGCGGTACTCACGGTGCGCACGATGCAAGGTGACTTCATCCTCGACAACAAGGTCGACGAGGTACACGATGATCTGGATGTCGCTCGACCCACGCGAGAGCAGTCCCACTGCGCCGATCGCCGGCGCGCGCAGCGAGCCCGGGCGCTAGCCCGCATTTGCGCTCAAGTTTGTAAGCTCCTGCCAGGACCATTCTTTTGCCCGGCCCGATAATGCCGACTGGTCGATCAGTTGCGGTATAATGGCCCTCCCCGATGCGCTATTTGCGATGGGCTGGCCGCGCGGGGTGTCTGGACTGGTGGAGGGCCGCCTTGGAAGTGTCGCTTTGCCGGGAGGTTCCTCTGTGAGCGTCATCCACTCGGGCCGGTTCCTCGTGGCAGGCGCGGCGCAGGGCGAATTGCTCGTATCCGAGACGGCCCTTAGCTTCTGGGGTGGTGTCGATTCCCGGACGGGGACCATCGTCGACCAGCATCACCCCTTGCGCGGCCAAAGCCTAGCGCAGCGTGTTCTTGCCGTTCCTGGCGCGCGCGGCTCATGCTCTGGGAGTGGAACGCTGTTGGAGTTGATTCTCAATGGGCACGCCCCTGTAGCCATTGTGGTGTACGAGCTCGAGGAGATCCTGTCACTTGGGGCGCTGGTCGCCGATCTGATGTTCCAGCGTTCGATCCCGATCCTGCAGGTAGAGCGTTCGGTTATCCAGGGCCTTGGCCGATTTCGCTATGCCAGGATAGCCAAGCAGGGTGATCTGCATGTTTTTGACGACCCGCCCTCGGACGGCTGGCGGCCCGACGGTCCCCAGGCCGACAGAAGTGACACCCCGACCGTGCGTCTTGCGCCGATCGACCAAGCTTTTCTTTCCGGCGAGCACGGCAAGGCAGCGCAGCTCGCTATGCGCCTCTTGTGCCGAATGGCCGATTTGCAAGGTGCCCAAACCTTTATCGACGTGTCGCAAGTTCACATCGACGGCTGTATTTATTCTGGTCCTGCATGCCTGCGGTTTGCGGAGCTTCTGTTGGAGTGGCAGGCGCGGGTTCGCGTCCCAACAACGTTGAACTCTATATCCGTTGACAAACGGCGATGGCGGGCTCTGGGCGTAGCGGAAGAACTTGGACTGCCCGCATCTGCGCTGGCCGATGCCTATCTATCCATGGGGGCTCGGCCCAGCTTTACCTGCGCTCCTTATCTGCTCGATAGCGCGCCCGGGTTTGGTGAGCAGATTGGCTGGGCCGAGTCGAATGCGGTCGTTTATGCGAACAGCGTCATCGGCGCGCGGACCATGAAGTATCCGGACTTTCTCGATGTGTGCATCGCACTCACCGGCAGAGCTCCGCTCGCGGGCTGCCATCTCGATGCCGGACGCTGCGCTGCCCTTGAGATTGGAGTTGAGCGGCCAAACGGCGCCGATGATTCCTATTGGCCCCTGCTCGGATATTGCTGCGGTGCCTTATGCGGAAGCGAGATACCTCTGATAGCCGGTCTTGAGGCAACCGGGGCCGGACCGGATGAGCTCAAGGCATTTGCGGCTGCATTCGCCACGACTGCCGCCGCTCCGATGTTTCATATGTCCGGCGTGACGCCGGAGGCGTCCGGCCAAGCTCCGTCACGTCGGGTGCGGATCAGTCACACGGAACTGCAGCGCGCCTGGAACAAACTCAATACGGCGACTGAGCGGAGGATTGGGCTCGTCAGCTTTGGCAATCCTCACCTTTCTCTCAACGAATGCCGTTGCCTCGCGGCCCTGATGGACAAAAGAACCAAAGCGCCAGAGGTCGTCGTGATTGTGACCTGTGGTCGAGACGTGCACGACGCTGCCAGCAAGGCTGGTTATGTCGCAGCCATCGAGGCCTTCGGCGCCAAATTCATCACCGATACGTGCTGGTGCATGCTTGGCGAGCCGGTCGTGCCGCCAAATGCGCGGACGCTGATGACCAATTCTGCCAAGTACGCCCATTATGCGCCAGGGCTTGTCGGGCGTGGTGTGCGATTGGGCAGCATGGCCGGGTGCGTTGATGCAGCCGCCGCCGGAGAGGCCGGTGGCGATCCGCCGGATTGGCTATGCTCGCTCAGCTGAGGGTCCAAGGGCGGTCGGCAGCATGATCGCTTCCGGCCGTAGTGGGTTGGACGCTCCCTCGCGAGGACACGAGCTCTCCCACTGCGTCCATCAAACCCCACCCGAGCCTTGGGAGACCGCACGCGCTCGCGAGGAGGCTCCCAAGGGTCTCGGCATCGCCTGGTGGTGGGCACAAGGGCGAGCCGAAGCACAGCGTTGGCATTGGCTATGCTTTATTGAGGCCAAAGGATCTGCGTAGCAGCCGGTCAAATACGGAACTGGGCAGGAAGCTGCGTGCAGCTTTGAGCGCGCCTGCGCCAAGATCAACGGTGTACCGGACTGCCGGGTTGGGCGAGTTGATCGCCTTGTAGATAACGCGGGCCACCACATCGGGATGCCGTCCCTGTTCGGTGCGCTCTCGCATCTGTGGGGACACGACATCGCGCTCTCGCTGGTAGGCATCGATCGACTTCTTCGCCTCCTTGCGATGCTCAAAGAACCGACTTCGGATCCAGCTGGGCTCGATGGCCGTCACAAAGACGCCGAAGGGCCGGACCTCCAGGGCGAGAACCTCCGAGTACCCTTCCAACGCGTGCTTGGACGCAACATAGTAGGCGTGAAATGGCACAGGCATGAAGCCGAGAACCGAGGTGACATTGATGATTCGACCTGATCCCCGCTCGCGCATGCTCGGCAGCACCTGGTCCGTCAGGCGCACAGCACCCCAAAAGTTAGTCTCCAGTTGGGCGCGCGCTTCGGCTAGCGAGGTCTCTTCAACGGCACCGAATAGGCCATAGCCCGCATTGTTCACCAGCACATCGATATGTTCGACCTGCCGCAGGATGTTGTCCATCGCAGAACAGACGCTGTCGTCGGAACGCACATCGAGCTCAACCATCTCGACATTATTCGGTCCGGCCGTACCCTGAGGCTTCCGGCTGGTACCGAACGTACGGTAGCCACGCGCAGCGAGCAGTGAGGCGGTGGCAAAGCCAATTCCCGATGACGCACCTGTTACAAGAGCAACACGTGGTTCGATCAAATTCGGCTCCGTCTTGTTGAACCCAGCCCACTTAGATGTGGCCTTTGCACTGTACCACTGGTGAGCTCGTCGGCCACCACGGCGTGCCGGTGTGCTTGGTCGATCGCAACTTACAGGCGATCAACGCTGCGGGATTGACTGCATCTCGGGCCTAGAAGACCAACCTTGTGCCCCGGCAAGCGCGACCAGCTGACCTGCGATCAATCGGCTAGATCCCGAGTTCCTTGAATCCCAGATACATGCGGTTCCAGGTCGGCGCCATCACGATTTGATGGATCGCTGCGCGCTGCGGCAAATCGCAAACAAGCTTGATAGTTTGTGCGAGATCTTCTGCCTGAAGCATCCTTTGTCTGTCTTCTTCAGAAGGTTGCGCCGCTCGCGTCTGGAGGATTTCGGTTGCGATCTCTCCGGGTGATATCACGCAAGCACGAATGCCGTTCGCGCACTCTTCCATGTTGAGCGACTCCGTCATCGCGATCATTGCGCGCTTGCTTGCGCTATAGGCAGGTCCGGTTAGACGTGTCAGATAGAAGCCAGCCCACGAGGCAACATTGATGATGGTCCCATTTCGGCGCGCGCGCATACCGGGCAGGACAGTGCTGATGCAGTTGAACGCTCCGTTCAAATTGACCTCCACGACACGCTTGAAATCCGGCATCGTGACACTGTTCCATGCCCGCTTAGGCACATTGGTTCCGGCGCTGTTGATGAGGATGTCTACTCGGTCATGGCGCGCCAAAATGGATTGGGCAACTTGTGTGACCTGGCTCGCATCACCCACGTCGAGCGCTTTGGCCTCCGCGCTGCCTCCTATAGCCTGTACCGCCGCTACCGCTATGTCGAGTTCGGATTGACGACGGCCTGACAGGATGAGGTGGACGGAGGGTCCTGCCATGGCCATCGCCGTCGCCTTTCCAACACCGGTGCCCCCTCCCGTAATCCAAATGACCTTCTCGATTTGCATGCGAAATCACTCCTTGTTCTCATAGTTTTGCCACGGCCTGGATGTCGGAAGGGATCGCTTTGTCCTGCTTGCCGCACGTTGAGCAACGTTGAACAACGATGCGGCCCACGGCACACCCCAGGCGCCGTGCGATGGTCAATCGTCCACCGCCGGCCCCCGACACGCGCTCCTCACTCAAGACCGATGCGATAGAACCGAAGAGCATTCTCGCTAAAGAGCTTCTTGCGATCCGCCAGCGGCATCTCCGCGGTGGCCTTCTTGAAGCAGCTGTAGAGGTAATCCCAAGAGCCTTTGAGGCCGTCCACGGGAAAATTCGAGGCAAACATACATCGGTCAACGCCAAAGATCCTGATTGCGTCGCGAATTATCGGCCGATTGGCTGCGAGCGTCCACGGCTGACCCAGGACCGTCAGACCGGAGATCTTGCAGTGGACGTTGTTTGGCAATGCCGCTAACGCCTCCATGCCCCGACGCCATACCTTGAGCGCCTCTGGCGAGCGGTCCAGTGGGTAGCCGGTATGGTTTAGGACCACGCGCAGCCGGGGATGCTCACGCACGACCTCTGCCGCTTCCTCTAGATGCCACCACGTCACCCGCAGATCCCAGGAGAGGTCGTGCTTTTCCAAGAGACCGAGGCCATTCCGCCACCGCGGATCCTGCATGCTACGAGGCTGTCCGCGCACGCTGTCACTCGGTCCCTTCGAGATGATCGGCTTTGTCCTGATGCCGCGCACCAGCGGAAAGGCTCTCTGGCGGATGATTATTTCCTCGCTGTTTGGCTCGTCGATCCACGCATGCGCCACGATCGCATTTGGCATCCCGTGCGCCATCGAGATGCGGGTCAACCACTGGGTCTCCTCGACTTGGCGGCGCCGATCGCATTCTGCTTCAACGTGTACCGTGGATATGACGTTGTGGAGCGCCGTGTCGCGCCGATACTCGGGCGCCAGATAGGAACGCTTCAGTGCCGAGTTGTCGCCCATATAGGCGTGCTCGTTGTTTGCGAGCCACGGATAGGTGAGGTCGCCTTCGAGGTCCCACAGATGGTGATGGGCATCGACGATCGGCAAGTCATCGTAGAAGTTGGACATCGGCACGCCCTGTAACCATGAGGATCGGGCACGAACGCTGACATGAGGTGATGTCGCTTGCAACTCCTTCTGGGAGTGTTGCAACTCCTGTTGCAGAGAAGACCAGCCTGGCGGGCGCGATCAGGCGCTTGCGGTCTGCCCAAGTCGAGCCTTGGTCAGGGTCGCTTGGTGGCCGCTCGCTCGCAGGAGCTCACGGGGCCCTGGCCCCTGATCCCCACTAGTCGCCCGCGTCGATATCCAGGCTTGCAAGATCATGCCGGCGCTTCAAAACGCCAGCGGGCGCGAGAGCGCGTTGACCAGCGTTCGTTGCCGCGCGCGCAGCCGGAGAGGCTGTGTCAATCTGCGTATGATTGATCAAACTTAGGCGAGTTGGCGGGCCCCATCGACCGGTTGAAAGCGCCTCATGCTCAGGGATCGTTTCCCCGGCACTGCCGGCGGGGCCTGACGTGGCCAGTGCGCAGCCATCGCCGCTGGGCTGTTCGGGTTGGGGGGTCACGCTCAGTGGCGATGTGGGCAAGCACAACATTTCCACTCAACGCGTCGCAACGGATGCACTCTTCATGCTGGCGCGCGGTGGCTGGGCCTCAATGTAGCCTCAAAGAACGACACTGTTGCAATCGCGTCGCGGCTCCCAGCGGTGTGTTGATCAGCCAATGCAATCCCATTTCGTGAGGGGGGTTCTCATTTGATTGCCACCGCACGTCCGCTTATTCCCCGCCGCACATTGTTCGACAACCCGACATTCTTCGGCGCAAAGATCTCGCCGGACGGCCGTTGGATCTCCTGGCTCGCACCCGTGGATGGCGTGCTCAATGTGTGGATGGCGCCGGCCAGTGACATCAAGACGGCGCAGCCAGTGACGCGCACGAGGGGCCGGCCGATCAATTGGCAGGATTGGTCCGCGGACGGCCGTTTCCTGATGTATCTCAATGACGAGACCGGCGATGAGAACCGTCACCTGTTCGTAGTCGATCCCGTGACGCACGCTACGCGAGACGTCACGCCGCTCGCGAACATCAGCGTTCAGCTCAGCCTATGGTCGCCGGAGGCTCCGGGCGAGGTTGCTGTCAAGATCAATGACCGCGATGCACGTTGGCATGACCTCTATCGCATCGATCTTGCGACGGGTCAGCGCACGCTGATCTGGGAGAACAGGGATGAGTTGCTCGATATTCGCCTAGATTGGCATCTGCGACCTCGGCTCGCGCAAGGCAATGCGCCCGACGGAGGCTCTAGGCTGTGGCGCATCGATGGGACGACGCTGAGGCCTTGGCGCGATGTGCCCTTCGAAGACAATATCACGACGTGGACCGGGCTCTTCAATCGCAACAACGAACGCCTGCTCCTTTTGACGAGCATGGGTCGCGAGACCGCAGCGTACTGCTGGCACGACTGGGCAACCGGCCGCGAAACTCTCATCGCCGAGCATCCCAAGGCAGATTGCTCGCACCTTGTCCTGCATCCCACGACCTATGAAGTCGACGCGGTGGCTGTCACCGCAGGTCGACAGGAGTGGGTCCACATTGCGCCCAGCATCGCCGCTGATTTTGCCCTACTCAGGAATGAGCTCGCTGACTTCGAGTTCTACGTTGATAGCCAAACGGACGATAATCGCCGCTGGATCGTAACGGCCCACAAAGCAGAGCAGCCAGCTACCTACTATCTGCTCGACCGCGACAAGCAGTCCCTTACTGAATTGTTCCGCGCCCGCCCAGCGCTTGTGTCCTACCGGCTCGCGCCGATGCATACCGTCCAGGCGAAGTCGCGCGACGGGCTTGATCTCGTCTCCTACCTGACGTTGCCGGCGGATATCAAAGGCGACCGGCCACCCAAACCATTGCCAATGGTGCTCGTCGTCCACGGCGGACCCTGGTCTCGCGACATCTACGGCTATCGCGCCGACCACCAGTGGCTCGCCGACCGCGGCTACGCCGTGCTCTCCGTCAACTATCGCGGTTCCACCGGTTTCGGTAAGGCCTTCATCGCCGCAGCCGAGAAGCAGCACGCCGCCAAGATCCACGACGACCTCATCGATATGGTCGAATGGGCGATCAACGAAGGCATTGCTCAGGCCGACAAAGTCGCAATCTTCGGCGCGTCCTACGGCGGTCTTGCCGCGTTCATCGGCGCTACTTTCACGCCCGATGTGTTCTGCTGCAGCGTTCCGGTTGTCGGCATCACCGACTTGCGGACGCTGTTAGAATCCATGCCACCCTACTGGGCGGGCTTTGCTGAGTTCATGTATCGCAGCTACGGCGATCCGCGTACGCCAGAGGGGCGCGCTCTGCTTGCCGAGCGCTCGCCCATCCACAAGGTCGACCGCATCAAAAGGCCGATGCTGATCTTCCATGGCGCTAATGATGTGCGCTGCAAGATTGCCGAGAGCGACACGATCGTCGCGGCCATGCGGGCAAAGGACATACCTGTGACCTACGTCGTCTATCCCGACGAAGGCCACGGGTTCCAAAAGCCGTCGAATCGGCTGTCGTACGTTGCCATCGCCGAGGCGTTCTTCGCGCGTCATCTCGGCGGCGCATGCGAGCCGGTTGGCCGTGATTTCGACGGCTCCAGTCACGAGTTCCGTGCCGGTGCGGAAATACTTTGGAGCTCACAGCAAGATGAGCCGGAGCCTCAGTCGTGAGCTCGTTTACGATTTCTATGGGCGCGCTTTGCGCGGATAGGTGGGCCACCGCTTGCGTGCGCCTACCGTGTTGACGGTGTGCCCTGAGAAAAACCCCATTTGCCAATGTCCGCTGATCAATTCGCAGATTGAGCCTGGCAGACGTACCGCCGCAAGAGATCCGGTACTGCGATCGAATCCAGCATCAAACGGTCACTTTGCGGAGGCTCGTGTGCGACGGTCCCGTGATGAGAAGGGAGAGCTTGGCGATGGCGCAGTGTGCCACCTGCAAAAATTCGCCATAGGTATTGGACTGCCGTTTCCTAGCTGACAAGAATTCGTGAGCGACCTGCTGCACCACGCTATTTTGCATAGCTTTGCACACCGCGGCGTTTTGTCTTGAACGGCCCCGCCTGCCGACCAATAAAATAAGGATGACGGCCACACGCCAGGGTTCGGAGCACACCTCTATGGTGGTGAATTTACTTCGTTCCGGATACGCAATACTCGAATACGAGATCGCCGAGGAGAGGGCTTCAGCGCTCGGACGGCTTGGACGGCGGCTTGAGAGTGCGCTGGCGGCACTTGCCGCATGCCCGCGGACTGCCCATGCCGATCCAACAATCCGCGACAGTCTCGTCGGGCAGGCAGGATATGCGCTCTGGCTCTTCATCGTGCAACGCGAGGCCTGCGGTCTTAACGACAGCGCGCAAGTGATGAGGAACTACGGGGTGCCGAACGAGGTGTATGCCCGCATGGGGCCATTGGTCATGCCGAGCGCTCGTCGGACAAGGACCAAAGGGGCCTGAGGAAGCCGGCGCCAATGTTTCGAAGTCGGCGGCGGGTCGCCGCTCTGTTGCGGGTTCATCGTGGTGCAGAGCGGGAATAGCCTCGTCCTCGTGTCGTGCTGCACTGGTCACAACTTCTCGCGCTGTTCGGCCTTGGAACAGAGCCACCCGATTTGAGATTGTTTGGCAGGAGCCACCCCTGCCATGGGGTGAACAATTATCACCGCTACAATCCTCTTCGAAGTCCGGCCTTATATTGAGGGTCTAATGTGCGGGTTACGCGCCTGATCTCACGCACGGCGCGTGCAACAAAACTGAGCAATATCCTTTGCGGCTAGCAAGACGCTTAAAGCAGCCCTTAAGAGCAAACATCCCCGCACGCAGCATCGTAAAGCAGCACTATAACACATTTGTCGGCGCCGACGGTAATGCGGATGACGAAAGATATAAGGACTTGGAGTTGTCAATGGATGGTCGTGTACAAAAACACAGGGAACAGACGGGTTGCGTGCCCGTTTCCCACCAAAGGGTGCGGTCAATGGTCAAGAAGCCGCGAGCTGATCAATTCAACGACAAACATCCTGCAGAAGCTGAGCCGAACGCGGATGAATGGCTTGAGAAATACGTCCGGAGTTTCCACAGCGACAAAGAAGGGTTAGAGCCGGACGAGCGCGGCCCCAGCCCTACAGGCGATCGTGAGGAGGAAGAGGAAAGTGGCTCGACAACCAAACGCGGCGACAAGTGACGGCATCCATGGCGGATGATGCGAGTGAGGGGCGCGACTACGCCCCTTCGTTCTCCTCCGGAGTGGCAAACAGTTTCAGGATGTTGATGCAGCATTGGGTAAACCGGTTCACCGGTCTCTTCTCTTCCACTCGCGTTGGTCGCGTTGGTTCCCGGTGGCCTCTCACTCACCTGCCCCTGGTTACGCCAGGGCCCGGTTCAGACGCCTGATTTGGCGATAACTCCGGGACTTGCGCGGGCGGAAGCTGCCCATTGAGGCATTCGACAAGGGCAGCCAGGCGGGGAGGCAATGGCTCCGCGACGACCTCGTCGTAATGGGTCTTGATCAGCTTGCCGAGCTGTCCAACTTGCGGGTCTATTGCCATACTTCGCGCGCCCCGAGTGTTGGTCAACGAGGAACGCTTGAGAGAGGTTCCTGACTGGTAACCGGCCGCATTTAAGGACTGGGAAGTCAAAGGCTAACAGCAGGAACTCGTTGGGGGGCCGCCGGTTTAGTTCATTAGGCTGTCTCCCTGTCGACAGGAACAACAACCATGGCAGCCTCAACTGTTCACCCCAACCACCAACTCATTTCGAGCGAGGACGTCGAGGGTACGAACGTCTATGACCTGAAAGGCGCGAAGATCGGCGACATTGACTACCTGATGATCGATAAGATTTCTGGCCGCGTGACCTATGCGGTCATGAGCTTCGGCGGCTTCCTGGGTCTCGGCCACAGCCACTATCCCATCCCCTGGGCGGCTCTTAAGTATGACACCAGCCTTAATGGCTACGTGACCGGAATAACCGAGCAGCAGCTCAAAGACGCACCCGCCTTCAGCGACGATTCCTGGTTCGACCGAAATTGGGAGAAGCAGAC
>Ga0075425_100002222_pt1 | contig 19374 bp, 23 predicted proteins | sample SoiMethybrSBSTD4_FD_75300 | JGI IMG/M metagenome (GOLD analysis project Ga0075425, IMG submission 75300) | Bulk soil microbial communities from a Populus tree surrounding site in Tennessee, USA - Soil MetaG P. TD hybrid SBSTD4 | ecosystem: Environmental > Terrestrial > Soil > Tree plantation... | reverse complement strand
TGGTTTTCCATTGGCTGTTCCGGCGGGGAGATTGTAGCAGCCCACGTGCGCAGGCTGGCGACGGCCGCCGATGAACCACACGAATCCGGACCCGTTAATCATCTATCGGCGCCTCGGGTCGCTCGGCACTTGCCGTTTATTCAACGAAGTCGGCTACTTCTAGAGCGGCCGGTGCCCCGGAGTTGGTTTACCCCCGTCGACCGCGACCGTCGACCGGCCGATCGAGCCACCGCGCCCATTGTTGCGCGGAGTCGACGTGATTCGCTATCCTTCCCGCGCCGCGTGAGCGGCATTGCACGATGGCCCGGCCTTCTTGGCTGACGAGCGTGGGCGGAAATCCGATGCCGTTCCTCCGCGCGTGGTGGTCCCGGCATCCCCTGCGCATCCCGGACGAGACGCCCGATCAGGCCGCGATCTGGACCATCGTGTGGATGATGATCCCCGTCGCGATCCTGGTCGCGATCACGGTGTACGGCACGTCGATCGCCGAGCATCGGGCCGCCCAGCTCGAGCGTCGGCTCGCCCAGACCCATGTGGCCGAGAACCTCTTCCGGGCCACGGCTCGACTGATCGTCAGCCGCTACCAGGCGGTAGCTATCCGGGCCCAGGACCTCCAGAGCCAGGGCCGGGCCGAGCGCGCGGCGATGGGACGCATGCAGGCAAGTCCCGGAGCGCCGGCCGATGCCAGTGCCGCTGAGCTGGACCTGCTGGCCCAGGAGAACGACGCGGTGTTCCGGCTGTTCGCGACGCTCAATCTCGTCCAGGTCCCCGGACCGGCCGACGTGGACGAGATCATCGAGCGAGTGGTCGTGCAGGGCGTGACCGACATGGGTCTCGGTCCCCAGTTCTCGGGCCGGCGGACGTCCAAGCCGACCGCGACCACCGGAGCGAGCGGGGAGCGAGCCGATCCGGCGGCGAGCGCCCTGCCGCGGGCCGAGCTCCGCGCAGGCCTCAAGCATCAGATCGAGCGCATGCACGCGGAGGTGAAGTGGCGCGCCTCTGCGGTGGTCGCGCTCATGGGATCGCTCGTCTGCTTCACCCTCGCCGCCATGCGGGCTGGACGCCTGCGGCTCCTGCTGGCCGCGCTCGGCGCCGCCGTCGGAGCGCTGACCACCGGGGCGACCCTAGCCATCGTGCGCCCGGGCTGGGGGGAGACCGGGGGCCAGGCCCTGATCGCCCTGTTCCCCCTGCTCATGCTACAGCGGGGTCGCGCCGCCCTCGCGGCGTCCGCCACGCCTCACCCCCTCGAGTCCGAGGAGGCCGGCCTCCGCTCCTACGCGCGGCGCGTGCACGCCGGTCACGCGCACAGTCCCTTCTCCCGCGCGATCCTGTACGCCATCGCGGCCACCGCGGTGATGAGCGCCCTGACCGACTATGGGTACAGTCGGATGTCGGTGGCGGAGAGCACCGCGTCCCGCTCGGCATTCGAGCAGGAAGGCGAGTTCACCCGCGGCGTGCTGGACTGGACGGCCAGCCGCGTCCGGATGTTCGAGACGACCGCGCAGCTGCTCGAGGTCCGGACCCGCGCGGCGGTGTCCTGGGCCCGAAGCGAGCTAGCGTACCTGGGCTCGGCGGCGGCCAGGGCTCGCGCGCGCGCCGAGGTGTGGGATGTCCAACGGCACGGCCTCGAGACGGCCCATCCGGCGCTGGTTCGCTTCCTCGACGATCCGACCCGCGGTCTCGACGGCTCCGACCCCTTCTACCGCGCGCCCGTGCCCTGGGTCCTTCCCCTGGCCACGGTGGGGGAGCCGGTGTTCTTCCGGGCGATGGCGCTCTGGGATGCGGAGAACGAGCAGGCGATCCGCGCCCACCGGTCCAAGACCTGGCTGCTGCAGGCCCTCACCATCTTCGCGATCGCCTTCTACTTCTTCGGCCAGGCGCTCGGCCTAGGCGAAGCCACCCGTGGCTCCCGCTGGCTGTTCGCGTTCGGGGTGCTGCTGGCGCTCCTGGGCAGCGGATGGGGGCTGAAGGAATTGACGACCTCGCTCATCGGGAGGGCTCCGCACGTTTCGGAGCGGTGCCGCGCCCTCAGTGCCGATCCGGCTCACCCCGGCCGGGACCTCGCGCGCGCCGCCGCGGAGTACTTCTATCGCGCGAAGCGAGACCTGCACGAGGGCGCGTGGAGCGAGGCCGCGCAAGGCCTCGATTGCGCCATCGAGCTCCGGCCCACGTTCACGGCGGCCCGCGACACCCGCCTCCGCATGCTGGAAGACGAGAACGCCGCCGTTCGAGACCTGAGCGGCCTCGCCCTCTTCTACGAGGAAGCCGGTCGCAAGACCCTTGAGCTGGAGGACGCGTTCGACAAGTCGGAGCTCGTCGTGCCGTTCTCGGTGCGACTCTGGCGTGAGCGGTTGCGCCTCTGGCCGCCGATCTACCGAGCTGTGGCCGGGGCCCGGCACGGCCGCGAGATCAAGGACATGGATCGGCGCGAGCGCGAGGCCCGGGCGAAGAGCCTGAGCCGCCTCGCCGCGGAGGCCAGCGACCGGTTCGACCACTTCGACCTGGCGATCTACTTCCTGGCCGTCCAGCGGTTCGAGGACGCCGAGCGGGAGATGAATCTCGGCTTCGACGCGGGGGCGCCGGCGTCCTACCCGGAGATCCTCGGGCCCGGCGTCCTCGACGATCTGGCCGTGCTTGACGAATACTGTGAGCGCGCGCGCAAGAGCGCCGACTGCCGCCGGCTGATCCGGCAGATGAAGGATCGCTCGGTGGCCCGGCAAGCAGCCGGGGCGCCGCCGGGGCGGAAGGTCCAGGGGCAGGTGGCCATCACGCGCGTGACCCCGCTGGGGGTGGAGTGGCGATTCACGGTCGACGGCTTCGATCCGTCACGCGACGCGGTGTACACGCGCGTGTACCGCGTCGACGCCGACGCCACACCCTACATGCTGGCGCTCCAGGATCTGACCCCCCGAACCATCGTGCGCGACCCCAGCGAGCCGGCGGGGCGCTACACGGCGCGGCAAGGATTCGTGGCGGGCTCGTACTGCCACGACGCCGAGAGCTTCCGGGGTGAGGTGTATGTCAGCGGACAATCGCTCGGGGAGGCGTCCTGGATGATGCCGGGCGCGCACGCCAAGAGCGGGCTGGCGGGCATGGTCACCGCGGTGTTCCCCGAGCTGAATCTTGCCATCTGTCATCCCGCCGACTGGAAGCCGATGGAGCCGGGGCAGCTCCAGTCGCTGCACGCGTTCCGATCGAACAACCTCTCCGGGGGGGACCCCCGCCTGACCCGCGTGTTCCTCACCTCCACCGGCGCGCCGGCCGCGCTCGCCTTCAACCAGTACACGACGGCCTCCCGCTACGATGTCCGGGAGATCGTCGACGACATCCTGGTTCGGATCAAAGGCCTCCACCTCGTCAGCGCCGTGCCTCCGTTCCGCTTCAGCTGCGCGGGAGGCCCGGACGACCGAAGCGTGCTGGCCAACACCTGGCGCGACCGAAGCGGCGGAGTGGTGTACATAGCCGTCGTCTTTCCCGACCGGCAGCGGCCCGGCCGGGAGTGTCAGGTGATGGAGTCGATCCGGCCTTTGCTCGACTTCCCGTAGCCCAAGGAGCCCCTGATGCGCATCGCCCCCGACCGTCTTCGCCAGCTGGCTAGCCAGATCCTCACTCGCGGCGGCAGCGAGCCCGCCGAGGCCCAGCTGGTCGCCGGCCATCTCGTCGACGCCAACCTGGCCGGCCACGACGGCCACGGCGTCGGCCTGATCCCGCACTACGTGCCTACGGTGCCCGAGTGACAACCGGACTGTCAGTGTCGCCGGACCAAGAATCGGTGCCAAATCGGTGCCCAACTGGGATGAAATCGGACGCACTCGGTGCTACTGCGAGTCGGGCCAAAGCTCGAGTTGTTGCACGTTTAGCTTATCCATGTGATCCGCTTGGACCCGCTGATTGGCGCTCTTAATCAGCGGGTCCTGATGGGATCCCGCGTGCCATACGAGCGGGAGCGGATTCGGTTCCTGGCGAAGGCAGCTAAGGCTCGTACGATCCGATCACGTTTAGGGCGGCCGGCCTTTGTTTGCGCGTCGTTTCCGGCCCGATCCTGCAGCCTGAGCGCGGCTCTCAAGTAGCTGGCGGTACTCTTCTAGCTCCTGTTCCAGCCTGGCTATCGATTGGTCGAGCCGAACCTCATAGTTCCTTCGAAGTGGCTTTGGTAGTAGGGCAATCTTGGCCGCTTCTTGCCTGAGGAAGGCCAATAGACGCTTATGCGCTTCCGCGAGCCCGAGTGAAACCGACCGGTCAGTGAGGGGCGGTGATTTCTCATCGGTGACTCCCCCAACAAGCCAACCCACGGTGACGCCAGCCAGCTGAGCTATCTGCTGGAGAAGGCCAAGATTCGGGACTCTTCCCGCTTCGTATCGGGCAACCGAGATACGCGTGACTCCAAGCCGTCGCGCGAATTCATCCTGGGTCAGCCCGACGCTAGCTCTCGCCTGGCGGATCCGCTCACCAACGTCCCCGGCTCCCATCGGTAAGTTCCGATCATCGATGAGAAGGCCTAGGCCTCGCCACTAATTCAGTGTGTATCTGAATTAGATACATATTTCTTGACAACTGAATCCGGTTTGGATACAGTAGGTCGAAGGTTACAGGTCGAGAGCCAGAGGAGGCCGGCGATGAGCAGCCTGAAGCGTTGGCGGCGGGTGGGGCAGGGGCAGTTTCACAAGTGGGAGCAGGCAGGCGAGGAATTTGAAGGCACATGGCGGGGGGCTCATGAAGGGCGCTATGGACCCCTCGGCACCCTTGAGACCTCAGAGGGGTTGATCACATTTCCTCTGCCGACGGCGCTACTAGAGCGGCTCCGGCAGGTGGGCCAGGGGGCCGAGGTGCTGATCCAGTACACGGGCATGCAGACCTCGAAGGCAGGGCGTCCCTTCAAGGGCTTCGAGGTCTATGTCGCGGGCGACGGGATGGCAGAGGCTCCCGCCGAGCGGCGGGAGGTTACCGTGCCCGTCGACTCCGCCCGGTTCGGGGGCTCTAACGAGGAGGCGTAGCATGGGCTCTCCCGCTATCGCCTCACCGCGATTCTTCGATCGGGCCCGCTTCTATACGATCGACGGCCGACGCTGGCCTTCGGTCACGACTGTACTAGACATCATCGCCAAACCGGCGCTCGGGCCCTGGTACGCCAAGGAAGAGCGACGGTACTTCGAGGCCGCGATGCTCGAGGTGCTGAGCAAACCAGGCGCCCGGGATCCCGAGTACGTCCTGACCGCCGTGGCGGAGGCCGTCACCGGTGTTAAAGCGGCTGACCGCGCTAAGCAGCAAGCGGCCACCATCGGGACGGCGGTGCATGCGGGCATCGAGTGGGCTCTGCGCACCCAGTTGGGGGAGGACACTGGCCCCGAGCCCCGCCTGCCGGATGCCGCGGCCTGGGCCGTGGAGAGTTGGAAAGATTGGGCGAAAAGTGTCGCTCTCGAGCCGCTCGCCATCGAGCGGACAGTCTATTGTGAGGTCTGCGGCTACGCCGGTACCCTTGATCTTTACGCGCGCGTGCGCGGCGTGTTGACCGTGCTTGATTGGAAGAGCGGCAAGGCGATCTATCCGGAGGCCTTTCTCCAGAACATCGCCTACCGCCACGCGGCTACGCGCCGTGGGATGCCCTCGACCCAGGGGCTGATCGTGCGACTGCCCAAGTACCAGAATGATCCGGCCTGGGAGGCGATGCCCGTGCCGGAGGCTCTGATCATGGAGGACTTTCGGGCGGCGCTGCGTCTCTGGCGCTGGCAGCGCCGGATGGCCGGCCAGCCGGAAGGTGACCAGCCGGCGTCCCATTCCGGAATCCATCTTCCCGAAAGGGTCGAAGTCTCGCGAGTCCCCCGGCAGATTGGCTAGCCGGGGGACTGGCACCCACATGGCACAAGTGCCTGATCCGAACGAGCCCATCCAGCGCTTCCTAGGGCAATGGTCGTCGTTGACCCGGGCGGAGGCGATTCACCTAGCGCTTCAGAGCCTGCGTGACCGGGTGGAGCCGGATCGGGTGTTGGCCTGCGAGCTCGCGTGGGAGGTGCACGCCAAGGGCTACTGGAGCCAGGTCCGGAATGCCGATGGGACCACGTATCCCACCGAGGAGGACTATTTCCGGCACGTGCTGGGGCTGGCCTCGTGGCGGACGGCCTATAAGCGGCTCGCCATTGGGCGCATGTTGACGCGCTTCGAGGAGCCGGAGCGCTCGCTGCTGCGCTCAGGCCTCGCCGCCGTGGGCCTGGCCAAGGCCACGGTGGTGGCGCCCGCCATCGAGCGGTTCGAGGGGTGGCGAACCTGGCTTCAGTGCGCAAGCGAGCTGTCGACGGTGCTCCTCCAGGCCAAGGTCTCGGAGGCGCTCGATGCCCTCCCGCGGGGTCGAGAGCCAGCCCCTCCGGGAGAGCGCTTCCGGCGGGACGTGCTGAGCGCCATGCCGGACATCGAGGCGATGGAGCTGGTCGAACACTTTTTCCACCTCGGCAAGCGCGTCGTGGGCTCGCCGAACCCGATCGCGATCTTCCTGGCGGGCTGCCGCGAGTGTCTCCCCGAGTGGGAGCTGCAGGCCGCCAAGCGCCCGCCGGGGGTCTCCGCAGCGTCAACTTCGTCCGTTTGCCCACGTGGGCAAAATTCCATCTGACCCCATGCGGCGCTCCAGTGTCCTTCGTGCACGTGTCCGGGTTGGTCAGGCCTCGCGGCGCCGCATCCGGACGGGTGGGCCGCTGGCGCTCGGCCGGCCGTCGGCGACCCTCGAGGCCTGGCGCGAGATCCGCGCGCAGGTGTTGGCCCGCGCCCAGTGGCGCTGCCAGGCCTGCCGGGTCCGGACCCGGCTGGAGGTCCACCACGTCGTCAAGCGCGCCCAAGGTGGCTCGGACTTCGACCTCGACCGCTTGGTGGCGCTCTGTCCCTCGTGCCACGCCCAGACGGATGCCCCCTATGGGCGAGGCCGGCTGGTGATCACGCCGTTGGGGCAGGGCCGGTTCACATTCACGGTGGTCCGAGGGACCAACAAGTGGGCGATCCGCGGCTAGGCGAACCCCGTCGCTGGGGCGTGTTCTGGATCCACCATGAGGCCGAAGAACTGCGGGTGCATCACCGGGCGAGCATCCCGGCCGACGACGCGCGGGCCCTGGTGGTGACCCTCTTGGCCTCGGGACGCGTCCCGCCGCTGCAGGCTACCCTCTTCGACAGCGAATCCGCCCCCGCGCGGCCTGGCCTAGAACGGTTCTGGGGCACGACCTGTCGGTGCGACGCAGTCGTCTACCTGATTCTCTTCATCAATGAGCGATGTCTCGTGCTGGCCCTGTCGGTCTGAGCGCTCGCGCGCGCCGGAGCGAACGAACGCAATCGCCGCCACCGCGACCGAACCAATGGAGGGGAACCATGACAGATCGAGAGGTCGAGGCCATTTCGGACTTCCTGCGGCACTTCGGGCGCTTCGGCTGCCGGCAGATCTCTGTCCGACGGGCCGAGCCCAAGCCACGAACCCCGGAAGACGTGGGCCGCTTCGTTCTGGCGAGCCTGGCCGCCTGCGGGTGGAAGGGCTTGATGCCGAGCGGTTGTACAAAGTCGCCACGATCGCGATTCACTTCGAGGCCTACAAGCTGCCCGGGCCCATCTGCATGCCCGCGTGCTGCCGGCCGTGGGGGGCGCTGGAACCCGCATGCCCGCCAGGGCCGGGCCGCCCGCTGACCGGCGCGCAGCTCCAACAGGCGCTGCTCCGCGCGGTCCCGATTGGGCCCCCGCCGGCGCCGGACGCGCCGCTCCCCGACGATCTAGATGAAGACTGGTTGGCTCCCTAGTAGGCAGGAGATGACGGTCCGACAGTCGGTCGGAGCGACCAATTGACCGGCACGTGAATCAGAGGGGCGTGCCTGAGGAGGCGAGGATGAACGAGCGAACGCCGGAGTTCACGCTTCACGTACTGCAGCCCGCCATGCGCCAGAAGATCCTGCTCCGCGCGGCGGAGCTGGTCGCCATGGGGTGGACCCGCGGGACGGCCGCCCGGGATGCAGCGGGGCAGAAGGTCCGCTCGACAGCGCCGCAGGCGACCGCCTGGTGTGTTGTCGGGGCGGTGGAGGCGTTGTACGAACTGTGGAGCCTCGACGTCTACGCCCTGCTGGGCCTCGAGGTCGACGCCTACGACACGGCGCCGTGCCCCTTGGAGGTCCTGCGCGCGCTCCGGTGGCCGGTCCAACGCGTGCTGGGCCGCCGCGACTTGGCGCACTGGAATGACCACGGCTGCCCCGGCCCCGCCGCGGCCGAGGAGCTGCTCCGGGAGGCGGCCGCGACGGCGGCCCGGTCGTGAGACTGCTCACGACCATGTGGGGCGCGTTCCGCTCGATCGGACGCGCGGTGCCCGCCCCGCGCGGCAGCGGGCCACGCGCACGACCCGCGGGCGCCGGCGTCTACTCGGGCTGGATCGGGCCTGACGGGCGTGTCGAAGAGGCACCGGGCACGGCGGTCCACATCGCCTTGCTGGCGTCACCGATCCGAAGCACGCCACCACGATCAGCTGCCTAACTATCCTTGACCCCTTCGGTGCCGAAGACTATGCTCCCCGCACCTGTCCGACCGTTCCCGGGGCTTCCGGGGAGGCCTACGGTATGCAGTGCTCCCGCTGCGAGCACGAGACTCCCGCCGGCCAGACGTTCTACGGCGAGTGCGGGACCACCCCGGGGCATTGTCAGGGTGCCGGGCACGTAGCTCTCTTGAAGACCATCGCCGGGCGCTGAGATGCGGAAGCTTCTAGCCCTCGCACTCGTCCTGTCCGGTAGCCTGATCGCGACCCCCGCGGCAGCGGCGCGGGTGGCCGTCCTCATGAGCGCTAAGGTGACCGAGTACGAGGACGCGCTCCGCGGCTTCAAGGAAGCGACCGCGCACCAGATCGTCGCGACGTACGACATGGACGGTGACGTCGACCGCGGCCGGAAGTACCTGGCCGAGATCGAGGCGAAGGTCAAGCCGGACCTCATCTTTGCGGTCGGCAGTTGGGCGCTCCAGGCGGTGGTTGGTCGCCAGACATCGGTCCCCGTCGTGTATGCCATGGTCCTCAACCCGCCCAGCATCATCGGCGCGGATGCGAGGAATGTCACCGGCGCCAGCATGAACGTTCCGGTGGAGCAGCCAATCCGGCTGTTCAAGCAGCTCGGACCGCAGATCAAACGCATTGGGGTCATCTTCAACCGCGCCAGAACTGGCAACCTGGTGAGGCGCGCCCAGGCGGTTGCTCGCGACGAGGATCTCGAGATCGTCACCCGGGAGATCAGCTCCGCCAAGGACGTCGTCGCCGCACTCCAGTCATTCCAGGACGGTATCGACGCGCTGTGGATCGTGCCGGACGAGACCGTGCTCTCGCAGGCCGTGGTCCAGGAGATGCTGCTGTTCTCCTATCGCCGGAAGATCCCCTTGCTCGGCGTCTCGGACCGTCACGCGCAGATGGGAGCGCTCTTTGCGCTCTCGTTCGCGAGCGGCGAGGACATTGGTCGCCAGGCCGGAGAGCTCGCCCAGGCCATCCTCGGCGGACGGGCCGCCGCGGACGTCCCCTCTACCAACGCGCGCAAGTTGTTCCTGACCGTCAATCTTAAGGCGGCGCAGAAGCTGGGTCTCGAGGTCCCGCCCGCAATCCTGGGGCGCGCGACGAACGTGATCCAGTAATGAGGCTCACAAGGCGTGTGTGGTTCCGCGGGTTCTCCAGTCTCCGCGCCCGCGTCTTCTGGTCGGTTGTCCCGATCGTGCTGTCCTTCCTCGCCTTCCAGGGCTGGATGAATGTTCGGGAACACCGACAGCTCGTGACGGAGGAATTCGAGAAGCGAGGCCGCGCCTTAGCCTCGAATCTCGGGTTCGCGAGCGAGCTCGGCGCGCTCAGTGAGGACAAGCAGCTCCTGGATACCACGATGCGCGGCGCACTCCGAAACCCGGACGTCGCCTATGTTGTCATCCACGGTGGGGACGGCCGAATTTTGGCCAATAGTGGCCGTGCGGTTAGCGTCGAGCCGCAACTCGAAACGATCGCGAGCGACCGTCCGCTGTCGCGAAACGTCGAGCGCGCCGGCGAGCGATTCATCGAGTTCGTGGCGCCAATTGTGACTGAGCAGGCGCAGATGGCCGAGGAGGTGTTGATTGGACCGCGGGCCGAGCCTGCCGGAGGAACCCCCCAGCGGATGAAAATCATCGGCGGTGTGAGACTCGGTCTCTCGCTGGCCGGTGTCGAGGAGCAGGTCCGCAGCCTGGCGAAGCTCTGGGGTGGCATCACGGCCGCCTTCCTCGTCGTCAGCGCCTTCATTATCTACGGATTCTCCCGCCGAATCACGAATCCCGTGAAGCAGCTCACCCAGCAAGCGCAGAAGATCGCCGCTGGCCATCTGGAAGAGCAAATACCTGTGAAGTCCCGGGATGAGATAGGACAGCTTGCCACGGCGTTCAACAGCATGACCGGCGCGTTGCAAATGACGACGAACGACAGAGAGCGCGCCCTCGCCGAGGTGCAGGAATTGAATCGCACCCTCGAGGATCGTATCCGTAGGCGGACTGTCGAACTCGAGGAGCGGGGTGCGGCGCTGGAGCGCTCGCTGGCTGAGGTGCGGGCCATGGGAGAAGCGAGCCGGGCGATCAGCTCATCCCTCGAACTGTCGGAAGTGCTCAATGCGATCTCGAGGCACGCATTGCGTCTCTCAAGCGGAGATGCCTGCGGGATCTTCCAGCTGGACGCCACGCGGAGACGGTTGGATGTAGTCGCTTCGGTCGGCTTAGACGAGGAAGTGCTCACAATGCTCGAGCAGGTGCCAATCGCCGCGGGCGTTGGCATCGGCCCGATCAGTCGGGCGCTTGCGAACGGGCAGACAATCCAGGTTCCTGACATCGGGGGTGGCGCAACCCTGACGAACCCGGATGTCTACTTGCGCGCCGGATTTCAGGCGCTCGTGGCGGTCCCGATGGGGAGCACGAGCGTATCGCATGTCCTGGTCGTGTACCGGCGTCAGCGGGGTGGCCTGGATGACCAGACTCTGGAGGTTTTGGCCGCGCTCGCCAACCAGTCCAGAAGTGCGATCGACAGTGCGCGCCTGTTCAAGGAGTTAGCCGACAAGAGTCGCCAGCTCGAGGCCGCGAGTCGCCACAAGTCCGACTTCCTGGCCAACGTGAGCCATGAGCTGCGCACTCCCATGAACGCCATCCTCGGCTTCAACGAGATGATCCTCGATCAGGTCTATGGCGATATCTCCGAAGAGCTCCGACGGCCCCTCACCGACATCCAGCAGAGCGGGTGGCATCTGCTGCGGCTCATCAACGATGTACTGGACTTGTCCAAGATCGAGGCCGGGCGCATGGACCTTGCCCCTAGTGAGTACTTGGTGCAGGACGCCGTCAAGGCCGTTCGGGGCTCGCTGGGTTCGCTCGCGGTCGAGAAGGGCCTGGAGTTCGTGATCGCCGTGCCCGAGGATCTGCCGCCGGCGTACGGTGACGGCCGGCGCATCATCCAGTGCTTGGTGAATCTGGTCGGGAACGCGCTCAAGTTCACTCGGCAGGGTCGGGTCGAGATCGCGGTCGAGCGCCTGGATGAGTGGCTTCGCTTCCGGGTGTCGGACACCGGAATCGGCATCCCGAGGGAGCGGATCGACGGGCTCTTCGCGGAGTTCCAGCAGGCGGACGCGACGATCGCTCGAGAGTACGGGGGAACCGGGCTCGGACTCAGCATCACCAAGAAGTTCGTCGAGATGCATGGGGGCCGGGTGTGGGTCGAGAGCGAGCCTGGCAAAGGGTCGACTTTCTTTTTTTCGATCCCATTGCGGCTGGATCGCGGGAGGAGCACATGAGCACCGAAGCCGTTGTGCAGGCGAAAGAGAACGGAGGAGGCCCGGAGTCGGTCCTGGATCTTCTGAGGCCGATAGCGCAGGTGATTCTCGTGGCAGCAGTGGTATGCGCGAATGGGTGTGCACGGGCCGATTGGATCGACCGAACTCTGGTGACGGTGGATGTAACGGGGACTTGGGAGGGGACTACGTCCACTGGCGCCTTGTGGCAGCTCGTGCTGGAACAGGAGGGCACACGCGTCCAGGGTTCGTGGCGACGACAAGGAGGGCAGTCGGGATCTGTCGTTACCAGCTCGGGATTGGTCGAGGGTACGGTGGCCGGTGATGTGGTCAGCTTCCGATCAGGGGCGGTCACGGGCGAGATGCGGGTGAGTGGAGAGGCGATGTCGGGTTCGGTGTTCAGTAGCAGCGGAAACAGCCCGGTCACCCTCCGGCGTGTCGATTCACCCCCTCGAGGGAGGACGCCATGAGCGCCAAGACCATTCTGTACGTCGAGGACAACGAGTTGAATCGCCGGATCGTCCGTGATCTGCTGAGGCGCACCTCCTACCGGTTGTTGGAAGCACCTGACGGTGAAACCGGCATGGCCGTCGCGCGGCAAGAGTGTCCGGACCTGATTCTGATGGATGTCCAGCTCCCTGTGGTCTCCGGGATCGAGGCCACGCGCACACTCCGGAGCGAACCGGCCACGGCCGACACGCCGATCATCGCGATCACGTCGTTCGCGCTGGCCGGGGACGAGGAGAAGGCCCGCAAGGCCGGAGCCACCGCCTACCTGGCAAAGCCGTACAGTCCGCGGGATCTACTTGAGCTGATCCGACGCCTCCTACCGGAGGGCGAAGGCGCGACGGGATGAGGATCACCGTCGGAATGCTGCTCATGGCGGCCGCACTGGCCACGGGTTCGAGTTGTGCGCGACCCGATTGGATTGACCGGACGCTCGTCACGGTGGATGTGACGGGAACGTGGGCGGGGACCGTTGCCGGCAACCATCCCGATTACGGTGCCCAGTATACGTTCAACTTGGAGCAACAGGGGTCACACGTCAAGGGGTCCATGAACAGGTCGGGCATTGGACCTCACTCGGCAGCGGGGCCCATCGATGGCACCATTGCTGGCGACGTGTTTAGCTTCAGACAGACGAATGGGAGTATCAGGGGCGAGCTGAAGGTGAGTGGAGACGAAATGAACGGACAGATCTCGGGACGCGGAATAATCACTTTACGCCGCGTCGATGCATCCTCTCCCCCGCGGTCGCCGATGCCGTGATCCGCTAACTCCTCGCTCTCTTCTGCCTCCTCGTCCTCGCCACGTCGGCCTCCGCTGAGTGCGTGTGGGTGTTGTGGGTCCGACCGAAGCTGTGATAGCGTCCCGCTCCCATGCCGGACGTGCTGAACGCCTTGGTGGCTTGGAGGGCTTTCGCGACGGACTGAAAAAGCTTGGCTACGTCGAAGGCCAAACCATCAACTTCGAGATTCAACTGGGCTCAGGTGCTCAAGGCGGGCTACGAGGGACTAGTCAGGAAGGATAAGGCCCCCCTACGTCGGCGGGCGCGCGCCGAAGTGGCTGAAGGTGAAGGTGCCGAAGTACCGCGAGGGCGAGCACGGATGGGAGGGGAAGAAGTAGTCCTCACAGCCCCCGTGCTGGTGTAGAGTCGCCCCGCTGGCCGCCCCGCCCCGTCCCTCTTAGACGACTCGGCCAGAAGGAGGGCTGGATGAACACCTTGGGCGCCGTGCTAGTGGCGACGTTGCTGGTGCTCGGGTCTGGGTGTGCCAGGCCTGACTGGATCGAGCGGACGCTCGTGACGGTGGACGTGACGGGGACCTGGTTTGGACTCTCAGAAGTCACAGGCGGCACCGGCCGGGCCTCGCTATACCTACATCTCAAGCAGGACGGACCGAGGGTCACGGGGTCTGCTCGAGTCTTGGCGGGTCAGCAGAACCTCATCGAGGGCGTCGTCTCGGGCGACACGTTCACATTCAATCAGACAGGGGGTAACGCGATACACGGCGACCTGACGGTCAGCGGAGACAAGATGACCGGTGAAGTGCGCTTTGGAATAGTGTATCAGGCGCGTGTTCTTGAACTACGACGTGTCGAGTTGGGCGCCGACGCGGATTCACGGCCGCCGAAGGAGTAAGCTCCAGCCCAACCAGCCAACTGCCACCTCACCCGGGAGTCCCCCGAAGTGGCTCGGGTCATCGCCACGCGATGCCCGTACTGTCACCCATCGAGTCGTACAGGCGGGCCCGCTCGTCCGGAGTGGAGTGCCCCAAGACCACCCACATGAACAGCACCGTGGCAATCAGCACCAACATCAAGGTTTCAACGCCTCGCATCGCGCCCTCCCGTGGTCCCGCGCATCAGCACCCTCAGGCTCCGCCTAGCGCGCTGGGGTCGCCTTCGTTGAACGCGCCGCGCCCGTCTCGTTGGGTAGAGGGTGCGGCCGTAGTGGTCGTAGTGCACGCTAGCGGCTCCCGAATGCGCGGCGCTGCGAGCGCGTCTTCGGATTGCGACCCGGGACCGCGAACCCAAGATCGCAAGCTCGATGCTGGAAGCCCGCGCGCACAACATGGTCCGCTCCTTTTCGTGTCAGCCATTCGACACATCGATGTCGATTGAAAGGAGCAAGCCGCGTTCCAAGCTGGCCAGTCCCAGTTTCTGAGGGCTTGCGCGGCAGGGGGTGACCGCCCACCGGGAAGCAGTTGCCGCGGATGGGTACCGGGTCCCCAATTCGGGGCGGGCCTGATGCGAGCGAACTGCGGGGACTTTTCTTAACGGACGCCGGGGTGCGCGAACAGATATGCGGTGGCGTCGAGAGCGCCCATCACGAGAATCGCCCGCACCGCGAACCCTCGTCCCTTCTCATTCACGATCGCTCTCGTAAATCTATGCGGGGCGCCGGCCGGCGAAGTGAGGCCGGAATGCGTGCGCGCCCACTGAGTCCCGGACCCAACGACGGCCGAGGACTCGAACCGGCTGCGGCACTCGACCGGTTAGATTGCCGTCCCACGAGCCGGCATCCAGGGCGGAGCTGCGCCGCCGGATTCTGAGAACCAGGTCCGCTGCTGCCGGTTCACGGTAGGTGCGCATTCACGGCCGAGATCTCGGGGTGGGCTAGACCTTCGTCAACGGCTTCTCCCGCCCCTTTTAGAGGCGGTCTTCATCGGTTCGCTCCCCCGGGCCGCCGTCACCGCCACCTCGGCCTGTTTATCACGGGCTACTCCGGATGGCGGCCCCTACGACGAGTTCATCCGGACCGCGCGGGCGCCAGTGATGATCAAGCCGGTCGGCATCGACGTCCTGCGGAAGACGGTGAGCCGGCTGCTCGGCGGATACTGACGCGCGTGGCTCCCTTATCGCTGCCCACCGTCCACCTTATGCACCCTACAAATCCCGAGGGCCTCCCACCGCGAGGGCTGGGTGTTCGAAGGGAAGTACGACGGCTGGCCGCTCATCAGCCGGCCCGGTCGCGACCACACCAGCCGGTTAGAAGCAAGACGCCCCGGCGTGTTCCAGAAACCCTGTCGCTCCCCCCTTCGCAAGTACGCGCTGCGCCAGCAAGTCATCCTTCATCTTCCAGTGTTCCGAAACTAGGTGATTGTGAGTCGGGAGATTCGGCGGGTGCAGAAGATCAGTGCTGAGTCCTAGGCAGCGTCATCCGTTACTTCCCTTTCGCGCGCCCCGCCTACCACCGTCGCCCCACCCGGTCCAGGATGTCGGTTGTCTCCTCTCGAGTCGCTCCCATGCGAGTCAAGATTACGAGCCATGGGCCCCGGGTAAGTTCATCGGGCTGAACTGGCTGGAGGGCGTTCATGCGGCGTCCCGGAAAGGCGACGGCCCACGCAGTCTGGAACTTCGTGATGTCCCTCTTGCTGAGTTTATCTAGGATGAACAGGGCTCGGTCGTTCACAGTCCTAAGCTGCCTGTACTCGTCTTCATCCCACCATGTGCTGCTCCCCAATCCCTGCTCCACTCCACGTCTCCTTTCGCCGCTGATGATCAATCTTAGCGCCGAAGCCGACGCGGCGAGAGCGACGAGGCAGAACATGGCGACGGCGAGGCGCTGCCGAGTCAGCGGCCGGGCGTGGATCGCGACAATCATGTGGAGTCGTCCTCTCTGGCGGTCCCTCCAGCACTTCGTCCACGTGCTTCATGGCTGACATGGTAGCCTCCCGGGCACACCCCGAGACCGGCGTCGGCCCCTTCGGGCAATCTTCCGCGACTTCAGGTACGATGCCTGTCCGCAGTCCAAGCGTGGCAGCCGAAGTCTCGATATTCCCATGATTGCGCGACATGGGCATTCCCGATGCTGCCCGTTCAGGGTTGATGTCACCTGGCCGAGGGCCGATCAGGACACGGACCTGGACATGGGAGGGCACGGAGATGAAACGTGGATCCCGGTAGGCAGCGCGGTGGCAAAACTTCTCAGCCGGAGAACCCACTGGGAGGCGAGTTCAGAGTATAACGCGGCGGTAGTGAGCCACCCACGAGACCGTTTGGGAACGACAGGGCTAACACGGTGCCCGGTCTTGCTGGTGCGAGGTGTCTCAGGAAGCAATTGCGCGCTTCAGGATGGTGGTCCGGGCGTCCGATCGGACACCAACGGTTCCGCTACGAACCGGAGCATCAAAGACCGACACGTAGCAGTAGGTCTCCGTATCGCCGGTCGGAACGCAACCTATCGAGTCGCGGATCCAGCTTAAGCCAGACCATCCAGTGCGACCGATCTGCCAGCGCTCGGTCCAGCCAGACCAGCGCCCGATCCTTCTCCCCAAGGCCGGTATGGAGGAGGGCGACCCCATAAGGGGTGACGTATCGCTCTTTCGCGAGACGCTCCAGCTTACCGAGCGTCTCAAGCGCTTCGTGCGTCCGCGCGGACACGCCTTCAACGTAGCCGATCGCCGCCGTCACCACCGGCCATCCCTGGAGCACCGTCTCGGCTCGTCGGAACTCTGTGATGGCCTCCTCATACATCGCCTTCTCTTGATAAGCTCGGCCGAGCCAGAAATGGGCGAGCGCGAACCCCGGGTTCATCTCGATGACCATCTGCAGTTGTTTGACCGCGGCATCGTACTGACGGCTGTAGTAGAGGACGAATCCAAGGTCCGTGTTAATGATCAACGACGTCGGGTCGAGCGCCTGCGCACGCCCGATGGCGGCCCGGGCCTCCTCGAACCGCCCCATCGCCGTGAGGTAGATGGCGTACCAGTGGTGGGCAGTCGCGTAGTTCGGGTTGAGGGTGATAGCGCGCCTGAACGCCGCCTCCGCCTCCGTCCAGTCCCAATCGTAGTACAGCTTCACGTAGGCGAGCGAGGTGTGAGGCTCCGTCAGGGTGGCATCCAACTGGAGGGCTTTCCTCGCCGCGTCGTCTGCCTTCGGAAAGACATCCTTCGGAGGCAGATGGCTGAGATAGCCTAGTGTGGTATAGGAATCCGCCAGGCCAGAGTAGGCCCGCGCATAGGCCGGATCTGTCTCAATCGCGCGCGTGAAATATTCCGCTGCCTTCCTCAATCCTGCCTCGGTCCGCTGATTCCAGTGGTAGCGGCCGCTAATGTAGAGCCGATAGGCATCCGGGCTGTCGGTGCCCAGGCTCACTTCGGCCGGCTCGGCCACGAAACGATAGCCGCGCTTCGGAACGGTCTCGATGTAGCCCGGGCCTAGAACCCGGCGAAGCACCGAGATATTCCTCGTGAGCCCACCATCTTCGACGTGCGTATCACCCCACACCTGTTGCATCAGCCACTCTCTCGTTGAGAGGCGTTGGCTGCTTTCGACCAGGACGACCAGTGTGCGATAAACCTGGGGCTCTAGGGGCACGCGCTCTCCCCCGCGAAGTAGCAGGCACTCCGCGGTGTCGAGCCGAAACGTACCGAACTTGTAGGCCTTCCCCGACCGGTTCACCGCCGCCTTCAGAACTTCTTCATAGTTTCTTCAGGACGATTGCAGGACGACCGCGCGGCCATTCCGTACCGTCTGAGGTGATGCGAACCATCACTGGCGGGCCGGCGGTCTCTCATTGGCGCCGGGCCGGCGCCGAAAGAGAGGCCCATCGATGCAATGGACGATGCTTCAACGCTCGCTACTAGCAATTGCCGTGCTCGTCACGTGCGCCGCTCCCGCCGCCCCGGATTCGCCTGCGCTCAGAGCAAGCGACCGAACGCTAGAGATGATCGGTTCGGTACTCAACACCGGCTCGACCTCGGCCCAGTACGGTTATATCAGCTCCCTCGACGGCCTGGCGGGGATCTTTGCCGGCAGTCCGGAGAACGAGACCACCGCCCTGCTCACGTTCTACAGTGACACGACAACGCTCCGGGTCATCAACAACGGTCCCCTCCGGATCGTGAACCGAGAAGGAACAATGACCGTGTATCGCCACGACCAGCCACACGGCGACTTCGGGAAGCCCGATTCATTCCGCACTGGCACACCGGTCATGCTCGCGACGCTGCGCCATCAGGTGATTCTCGATACCGTGACGAACCAGTTCACCACGATCTTCGTCAACAGCATCACGTCGAGCGTGGACTTCACTATCGCAGGCCGGCACTACAATCTAGGGAAACCGGGGGAGATATTCCGTACGACGGTGTTCGGCCGCCCGAGCACGTCGGGCCCGGGCCAGTACGTGATTGCAGGCTATACGGCGGGAATGGCTGCCCGCTCCGTTGAAGGCAGTTCGCCGAGATAGTTAGTCTTCGTCCTCTGAGGTAGTTAGTCTTCGTTCTCTGGTTTGGCGCGATGACGGCAGCCGGAGTCGTTATGTCGCCAAGTCACACCCCTCGGCCAGCAACAGTCGCTCAAGGAGCGAATTCTTAGGGACCTGGATGCTTGTCTCGATTGAGACCACCTAGCTCAGGGTTCGAGCAGATGATGCTGGGCTACGCGGGTTGCGCGCCAAGCAGCTGATCCGAAACCTTCCGGACGCTCTCCGCTATCAGGTGGTCATCCTCTTGGTGGACAACGACGGTCAGGCTAGTGCCGACCTCCAGGCCATCCATGGAGAGATCGCCCCGAAGCAGGATGCGCAGGTTGCCGCCAAGGATGATGTGGTCCGGATAAACGGCCCGTAGCTTGCCGACGACCACGGAGTTCGGCATGGACAGCCCTCGAATCGAATGGTCACGGATAGGCGATTGCCGATCAGCAGGACGGTCGTCAGTACACCTTCACGCCATAACTTTCCGGTGCCGCGGAACTCGTCGCGGCCTGCCACGAGGCCGGACGAAGAGGCGACCCAGCTTGGTATATCGCAGGAGTATAGCGCCCAAGATATGGGCCCCTCCGCACCCAACCAAGAAATTAGAGACCAGCCAGACCGGTGCCGCCGGGATGCCACGCCCGGCCCAAGTCCACGCCTGAGCCGGGCGTGACCTCCCGATTGATGGGGAAATTGCAGCGGCGCTCTTCCGGTAGTCCACCATTCGTTCTGGTCGCCGTGCTCCTGCTCTCTCCGGATCCAAGCCGCTCCTATCGAGGGGGGGCGGGCATCGCCGATGAGTGATGGTCGACGATCATCCAGTTCTCACCGTCCCTAACGAAGGTGAAGCTATAGCGCGCTGGCAGAGTCTTGGTTTCCCCGTCCTTGACATACGCGAAC
>Ga0075425_100002221_pt1 | contig 19374 bp, 13 predicted proteins | sample SoiMethybrSBSTD4_FD_75300 | JGI IMG/M metagenome (GOLD analysis project Ga0075425, IMG submission 75300) | Bulk soil microbial communities from a Populus tree surrounding site in Tennessee, USA - Soil MetaG P. TD hybrid SBSTD4 | ecosystem: Environmental > Terrestrial > Soil > Tree plantation... | reverse complement strand
ATCGATATCCACCGCGCTCGTCGATCCCCACGAACGCCCTGCCGGCATCTTCGCCCAACCTTCGATCGTTCGATACGGGTTATCCTGCGCCAACAAGAATGTCGCGGCCGATATACCGATCCCGACGACGACCAAAGCCCGAGTAATCGTGCTCATCGCGCGGCAATCTACCACGGGTCTGTTCGGGACCGATTGAGGTCGCTCATTCGTTGACGATGTGTCGGGGGGGGCCTTAGAATTCAGCGGCAGCGACGAGCCACAAGAAGGAGAGGGGGGCTCATGTCCGTGTCACGGCGCGGGTTTCTGAGGGGGACGGTCCTTCCGTTTTCCGGTACGGTCATCGCCGCGCGCGGCATGGAGGCGTCTCAAGCCGACGGTGCGCAGGAGCGCACCGGACGCTCGCTCGTGCCGCCGGGCGTAACGGAGATTCGCATCAGCAGCAACGAGAATCCGCTGGGTCCAGGGAAGGCCGTGCTCGATGCGATCGTCGGCAAGTTTCCGGAAGCGGGCCGCTATCCATTCAATAGCACGCCCAACGACAGCGCCCTGACCGCGGCGATCGCGTCGAAGTTCAAAATCAAACCGCAGAACGTCGTCCTCGGCGGCGGTTCCCAGGAAATCCTGAAGAACGCGGTGCGCGCCTTTACGACGCCCTTGCGTGGCCTTGTCACGGGCGCGCCATCGTTCGAGAACTGTCCAGGGGTCGCGAAGAAGCTCGGCCACCCGATCAAGGAAATAAAGGTCGATTCGATGTTCCGCCTCGACCTCGAGTCGATGGTTGACGCCGCGAAGGGTGCGGGGCTCATCTTCTTGAACAATCCGAACAATCCAACCGCGACAGTGCTCGGCGCGAAGGTCGTCGCCGATTTTGTCTCCCGCGTGCGGCAGTCATCGCCGGAGACCGTCGTTCTGATCGACGAGGCGTATCACGACTACGTGACCGACCCGTCGTACGAGAGTGCGATACCGATGGCGCTCGATACGCCAAATGTCTTCGTCACGCGCACGTTCTCGAAAGCATACGGGATGGCCGGAATGCGGGTAGGTTATGCGATCGGCCGTGCCGAAACGATCAAGCCGCTCGAAAAACTGAAGATGCCGTACAACATCAGTGTGTTCAGCGTGGCCGCCGCGATGGCCGCGCTCGGCGATGCGAAACACATCGAGGCCGAGCGAGAGCGGAACACCAAGGTGCGCGCGTTCACGATCAAAGCGCTCGACGAGTTCGGGTGCAAGGCGGCAGATTCGCAGGCCAACTTTCTCTTCGTCGATGTTGGCAGACCGGCGAAGGCGTTTCGAGACGCGTGCGCGAAGCAGGGGGTCGTCGTCGGGCGCGACTTCCCGCCGTTTGAAAAGACTCACGTCCGTATCTCAATTGGGACGATGGACGAGATGCAGAAGGCGGCAGGGGTGTTTCGAACTGTGCTCCGGCCGGTGTCGACATCGGCAGGCCCAGGAATCGAGGAGGCATCATGGCGCTGACGCGACGCGGATTCGTCCAGTCGGCGGGAATCGGCGCAGCAGGCGCGTTTGCTCATGCCTGGATTGGGGCCCGCGGCCGGGAAAACGCGCTGTGGTCTGCTGTCGAGCCCACGCTACAGGCCGTCGAGTCCGGCCTGATCGTCCTTGCCAGCAACGAGAACCCGCTCGGTCCGGGCGTTCGCGTCTTCAACGCGGTCAAAGCGGCATTCGGCGAGGGTGGCCGCGCGCCAGGACGCTACTCGAATGCCGGGCGAGATCTGATCGACGCGATCGCGAAGAAGCAGGGGGTCAAGCCCGAGAACGTCGTCCTTGGGTGCGGCTCGACTCAGATTCTCCGCTCCGCGACGCAGCTCTTTACGGCGAAGGACAAGCCGCTCGTCGGCACGATCCCGACCTATGAAGAATGTGCCGGCTATGCCGAGATCATCGGACATCCGGTTCGATCGATCGCGCTCGATCCGGACTTCAAAATCGATCTCGACAAATTCGCCGATGCGGCGAAAGGCGCGGGGCTGGTGTTTTTGTGCAATCCGAACAACCCGACGGCAACCTACGTCGGCGCGCGCGCCACGCGTGAGTACTTTGCCAGGGTGAACCGCGAGTCACCGGAGACGACGATTCTGATCGACGAGGCCTACTTCGACTACGTCACCGATCCGGATCACGATACCCACATTCCAATCGCGGTCGAGAACCCGCGCATCATTGTCGCCCGCACGTTCTCGAAAGCGTATGGCATGGCCGGTCTGAGAATGGGCTATGCAATCGGTCATAAGGACACGATCAAGAAGATGGCCGACTGGGACGGGGGGACCGGCACCGGTTCGCTCAACGTGCTGGCGCTGCACGCCGGAATCGCGGCGATTCAACAGGACGCGTCGTTCACCGCCGGCGAGCGCGCGCGCAACCAGGCCGTCCGGGATTTTACGATCAACTGGTTTGCCGAACGCGGCATGAAGGCGACCGACTCACAGGCGAACTTCATGTTCGTCAACATCGGACGTCCGGCGAAGGAGTTTCGCGACGCGTGCCGCAAAAAGGGGATCGCCGTCGCGCGCGACTTCCCGCCATTCGAAAAGACACACTGCCGGTTGTCCTTCGGAACGATGGACGAGATGAAGAAGGCAGTGGCGGTGTTCGGCGAAGTATTGGGGAAGAAGGCCGCTGCCGCATGATCTTCCGCCTAAAGGCGGAAGCCACAGGTTTTCTTCGTGGCTTCCGCCTTTAGGCGGAAGATTCATTTGGGCCACACGGTGCCTTGATCGAACTTCCTGACCGGCGCGAGCCCCTTGTAGACGAATTTCTGCACCCGCCGTCCCTCATAGGTCTCGGTCGTGAAGATGTTTCCCTTCGAATCGGTGGCGATGCTGTGGACCGCGAAGAACTGCCCCGGCTGGCGGCCGCCGTCGCCAAAGGTCGTCAGAATCTGCAGCGACTCGCGATCGATGACGTAGATCTTTTCGTTCTTGCCATCAGCGAGATAGAGATACTTCTGCTGCGGGTCCTTCGAAAACGCAATATCCCAGACCGAGCCGTCGCCGAGCGTTCGCCTGGCGATGAACTGCTCCTTCACGAACGTGCCGTCCTTGCGAAACACCTGGATGCGATCGTTAGGTCGATCGCAGACGTAGACGAGGCCGTCATTCGAGAGCTCGGCGCAGTGGACGGGGGTGCGGAACTGCTGCGCCGGCGGCGCGGTGGGATTGTAAAGGCCGAGGTTCGTGTCGTCCGGCTTGTTCCCGTACGCACCCCAGTACCGTTTGAACTTGCCGCTGTCGGCATCGATCACCGCGACGCGCTTGTTGCCGTACCCATCGGCGACATAGGCTTCGTTCTCTTTGGGATCGACAAAGATCTTCGCGACTCGTCCGAAGTTCTCGGTATCGTTGCTGCCTTTGCTTTGTCCCTGGTGCCCAAACTGCATCAGAAATTTCCCGGTCCTGGTGAACTTGAGGATGTGCGAGTCCTTCGCGTCGTTGCCGCCAATCCAGACGTTGTCTTTGTAGTCGACGAAGATGCCGTGATTCGACAGGGGCCACTCGTAGCCCGGGCCGGGGCCGCCCCAGTGGCCGACGAGGGTTCCGGCCGGATCGAACTCGAGCACCCACGGCGCCTTTCTGCAGCATGACGCAAGCGGCGGATTCTGATCGGCGGCTCCCTCGACCGCATTGACACGATCCGCACGGTGCACGATCCAGACGTGATCCTGCGAATCGATCCCGAGACCAATGGTTTCACCCAGGACCCAGTTGTTCGGCAAAGGCTTGGGCCAGAACGGATCGACTTCAAACCGTGGCGCGACAACGGTGCCCTGCGCCTCGAGCGATCGGTTCAGCGCCCACTCAGTCGCGCCAAGCACGACGAGCGCGGTAAGAAAGGTTCCGCCGACGAACGCCTGTCGCCGCTTCAAGGCCGGTCTCCCGCTGGCGCGTGCAAGCCTTTGAAGATGAACTTCTGCAGCCGCTTTCCTTCGTAAGTTTCACCGGTATAGAGGTTACCTTTCGAGTCCACGCCGATACTGCCGACACCGTAGAAGTGTCCAGGCCAGCGGCCACCAGCGCCGACGCTCGAGACGACGTCCAGGGTGTCGCGGCGGAGGACCCAGATTTTTTGATCGGAGCCGTCCGCGACGTAGAGGAACCGCTGCCCCGCATCGTTCGAGAATGCGATGTCCCAGACGGATCCTTCGCCGCGCGTAGGCCTGGAGACAAACGCCTCCTTGATGAACGTGCCGTCCTTCTTGAATACCTGAATGCGATCGTTCCTGCGATCGCACACATAGACGAGACCGTCTTTCGCGATCTCGACGCAGCTCACGACGTTGAATTGCTTGCTGGGCGGTTTATCCGGATCGTATGTGCCGACCGGAGCTTCGCTGGTAGGCTGACCGTAGGCACCCCAATGCCGTTTGTACGCTCCGGTCTCGCTGTCGAACACGGCAACACGGCGGTTCGCAATGCCGTCGGCGATGTACACCTCGTTGACCTCCGTGTCGATGGCGAAACCCGCAGGCTGGTTCAGTGTCGTCCTGCTGAAATTGCCCTCGATTTTTCCGGGCTGACCGATTTGGAGAAGGAACTTGCCAGCGCGCGTGAACTTCAACACGTGCGCGTCCGACGGCGGTGGAGGTGGGCCTTGCGCCACCCCAGGCCTTGGGAAGATTCCGGCAATCCACACATTGCCTTTTGCATCGACAGTAATGCCGGCAGGCGTTCGCGGCCACTCGTACCCCTGCCCTGGGCCGCCCCACGAGTTGAGCAGCACGCCACCCGCATCGAATTCGAGCACGTATGGCGCCGGCGCACAGCATGACTCCGCGGTCGGCGGATTCGTGCCGAGTCCAGCTTCGGTGCGGGCGGTGAGTGAATCCATCCCCCGGTGCACCAGCCAGACATGATCCTGGGCGTCGATCGCAATGCCCGTCACCGAACCGAGTATCCAGTGATTGGCGAGTGGCCGCGGCCAGAACGGATCGACCTGGAACGTTGGCGCGTCGGCTGCGCGAGTGGCGCGCTGTGCAGAGACCGGGATGAAGGTGAGGGCCAGCGAGATAGAGCAGCGAACTAGCTGATTCGTGGTGACCATCTGCGTTCCAATGCGGGGGCAGTATACTCCGGCGCTGTGGAGTCGTTACGCGGCCGGACGATCATCGCGGCAGTAATCCTGCTCCTGCTTGCTCCCGCTGTGCTGGCGCATGACATCCCCGCCGATGTCACGATCCACACGTTCATCAAACCAGAGGGAAAGACGCTGACGCTTGCCGTGCGCGTGCCGCTCAAGGCGATGCGCGACATCAACTTTCCGCTGAGCGACAAAGGGTTTCTCGACTTGTCGCGCGTGCATCCCTTCCTGCGCGACGCGGCGCGGCTCTGGATTGCCGGCAACATCGAACTGCAGGAGGAGAACGTCCCAATCGGGTCGCCACGCTTGATCGCGGCGCGCGTCTCACTTCCTTCGGATCGATCGTTTGGGTCCTACGCGGAGGCGGTCCGGTACGTGTCAGGTCCGTCGCTCGCACCACCGACCGAGATTGCGTGGGATCAGGCAATGCTGGATGCGCTCTTCGAGTACTCGATTGCGTCGGACCAGTCGAAGTTCTCCGTGCGGCCCTCGTTCGCGCGACTCGGCATTCGGGTCGTCACCGTACTGCGATTTGTCGCGCCGACCGATGATGTGCGCGCGTTCGAATTCACAGGCGACCCGGGACTGATCCGGCTCGATCCACGATGGCACCAGTCGGCGCTTCGCTTCGTGCGGCTGGGGTTCGAACATATCCTGACGGGCACGGATCATCTGTTATTCCTGTTCTGCCTCGTCATCCCAATCCGGCGCATCAAAGCTCTCATCGTCGTCATCACGTCGTTCACGGCGGCGCACTCGATCACCTTGATCGCAGCGGCACTGAACGGCGGGCCGAACGGCTTGTGGTTTCCGCCTCTGATCGAAACGCTCATTGCCGCGTCGATCGTGTACATGGCCGTCGAGAACATCGTCGTCAGCGCGACGCCCGACGGTTCAATGCCGCGGCTTCGCGTTCCAACCTGGGCGATCGCATTCGGGTTTGGACTCGTGCACGGCTTCGGCTTCTCGTTTGCGCTGCGTCAATCGTTGCAGTTTGCCGGTTCTCACCTGCTGACGTCGCTTCTGTCGTTCAATGTCGGAGTCGAGCTTGGCCAGCTCGCGGTGCTGGCGATCATGGTTCCGGCGTTGCATGTCCTGTTTCGCTTTGTTGTCGCGGAGAGGATCGGCACGATCATTCTTTCGGCCCTCGTCGCCCATACAGCCTGGCATTGGATGGGTGAGCGGTGGATCAGGCTTCGCCAGTTTCCGTGGCCAACTCTTGACGTCGTCACGATTGTCCTGATGGTTCGAGGACTCATGATCCTCGTCGCGCTTGCGGCGGCGACATGGGGCATTGCGACCATGCTGTCGCGCAGAGGCGCGCGCACCGAAGGGTCTGCTGCGACTGAGCGAGTCGAGGGAGTGTGATCCCACAGAAGCTCATCGCCGAGTTGTATCGCGCGGCGCACGGTGACCGGTGGGCACTTCCAATGGATCGATTTGCTGATGCGTTGCGAGTGAGTGCCGATCGCGCGGCGCCAGATGATCTCGCTCGCTACCTGCGCGGACTGCATCTTGAAGATCTCGCACTTGCGTGTGGCTGCGCGGCTGGTGACGAACGAGCGTGGGATCACTTCGTGCGTGAGTACCGGCCAATTCTCTATCGGGCCGCCGATGCGCTCGAGGCCTCGGGGGGCGCGCGAGAGATCGCTGATTCGATTTACTCGGACCTCTATGGGATTCGTGAGCGACAAGGAGAGCGACAATCCCTGTTCAGGTATTACCACGGACGCAGTTCGCTGAAGACCTGGCTCCGTGCCGTGCTCGCGCAGCGTCATGTCGATGGCATACGCGCCGCGCGGCGCCTCGACCCGCTTCCGGAGGAAGGCGGCCCAGACCCTCTACCGGCATCCACGACCGCTGCGCCCGATCCCGATCGCGTGCGATATCGCGCGCAGTTGCACCGCGCGTTCAAAGTGGCACTTGCCAAATTGGCCGACCGGGATCGCCTGCGTCTTGCATGCTATTACTCGCAGGAACTCACTCTTGCGGAGACTGGGCGGGTTCTCCGGGAGCACGAGGCAACGGTCTCCCGACAACTGGCGAAAACGCGCCAGGTTCTTCGGCGTGAAGTGGAGCGCCACCTGCGCGATGAGGATCGCCTGGATGCGGCCCAGATCGAGCAGTGTTTTGCATATGTGCTCGAAGATCCGGGCCCGATGGACCTGGGCGGTATGCTCCGCAAGAATTCGGCGTCGGATCGTTCAATATGATGGGAGGGGATCTTCCGCCTAAAAGGATCTTCCGCCTAAAGGCGGAAGCTACAAGCGCTAATGGCAACCAACCGCGATCGATCGATTGAATCGTTACTGCGACGACGGGAAGGAGACGTGCCGCAGTCGACGGATCAGTGTGTCGATGCGGAATCGCTGGCGGCGTGGATGGAAAGTGGACTCACGGCCGACGCTCGCGCAACCGTCGAAAAACACGCGGCCGGTTGCCTGCGGTGCCAGGCGCTCCTCGCGTCGATGGCGCGGACCGAGCCGCACGAGGAACCGCGGCCATGGTGGCGCAGCGTCACCGCTAAGTGGCTCGTGCCGATTGCGGCAGTTGCGACGGCCTTCGTCGTGTGGACTTCGGTCGGACGGGAAGCGGTTCAAAGACTGCCTTCCCAGCCCTCATCGCCGACCGCATCGGGGAATGTGCCAGAGCCTGCGGCGACCGCGCCATCAGCCGCCGCGGCGGTGCCGCCACCCGCCTCGCCTGATGCATTCGGCGACAAGCAATCGAGGCAGGTTGCACAAACCGGCGACGCTGATGCACGGCCGCGACAGGAAGTCGACAGACTGGAGCGCCGCCGGCAGACCGGCGGGAGTGCTGGTAATCAACCGAAGCCGTCCCCGTCGCCGCTCCCGAACGTGAGCGGTGTCGGGGGTGGGATCGAGTCTCCGCGGCCGCAAACTCCGACGGTTGCCGACTCCGCCGCTCGCGCAGCCGCTCCGTCACAACCATCGCCATCACCGGTCACGGCTCCGGGCCCTCCTTTGAGTGGCGTGCAAGCTCCGGTGGCAGCGCCTGCGACCGCGAGTGCTGCGGACGGGAAACGAACGGTGGTCGGCGGACTGCCGGAAACGGTGAGCGTTCCGCGGGACGTCGCACAAGAACTGGCCGCCGGTCGTGCCGGTGCTGGCGGAACCAATGGCATCGAGATCCGATCCCCCGATCCGACTTACCGCTGGCGCATACTGCCGCCTGCCGGCATTCAGCGATCCACAGATGGCGGAACGACCTGGGCCTCCGTCGATCCGCTATCGAGGGGCCAGCGTTTTCAAAACGGACCAACGAACGTACTCACTGCCGGTTCGTCGCCGTCACGCGACGTCTGCTGGATTGTCGGCCGAGCGGGGTCCGTGCTCCTTTCCACCGACGGGGCGACATGGCAGCGGCGTCCGTTTCCAGAAAGCACCGACCTCACGAGTGTTCGCGCGACAAGTGCGACGAACGCCGTCGTGACCGCTGCTGATGGACGCCAGTTGATCACCAGTGATGGGGGTGCGACGTGGAGGGTGGTGAAGTGAGATAGTTTTTAGAATGTTTTTGCGACACTGGGCAATCCCATTCCTGGGATTCGCCGCGGTCACAGCGTGGTGGCTTTTCCCTGTTCTCTCGAATCTCTCGACCGTCATTCCCGGCGCCGGCGCCGGTGATAACGTCACGTTCGTCTGGAATATGTGGTGGATGCGTTACGTCATTCACCATCCAGGAGAGACGTTTTTCTTCACGCCATTTCTATTTCATCCTGTCGGCGTCGATCTCACGCTGCACACGCATACGGCACTTCCAGCGCTGCTTGGCGCAGCATGGTCGTCTCCGATTGCCGGCCAGAACGTACTCGTCGCACTCCACATCTACTTGAATTTTCTTTGCAGTTATATTCTCGCCCGCCGCGTCACAGGCAACACCGTCGCGTCGCTCGCCTCGGCCATGATCTTCGGAGCGTCCGCATTCGTCAGCGCTCACCTGAACGGGCACTTCAATCTGATTGCGGCATGGACTGTGCCGCTCGTGTGCCTGGTGACATGGAATGCGCTCGAGAGGCCGTCGCCGATTGCTGGTGTGCTCGTGGGGCTTGCACTTGGCGTAACCGCGTATACCGACTATTACCTGTTCGTGTATGCCTTCCTGATCGCGGTTTTGTTTTGTGTGTCGCCGAGAATCCGCCTCGGTCTCGAGACCGAGCCCTACAGGGCATCTCGTGTTCTCATCGGGTTGTTATCGCTACTCCTTCTGGATGCATTGGCGATCGTCGCGATCCTCCTGTTCCCGGGCGATCGCATCGACATCGGATCCATGCACATCTCCGTGCGAAGCGTCCGCAACCCGATCACCATTGCGTGGCTTCTGCTCGTGGCCGCCGCCGCAACTGTTGTTCATTCGAGGATCAGGATCGAGACGAACTCATCTGGGACAAAGCCCGCTCGAAAGGCGCTGATTGCCGCGGCGGCGACCACGGTCCTGCTGTTGCTGCCGCTCATGATCCACGCGGCGGCGTTGTGGTGGACGGGGGGCTACGTTTCGCAGGCGTACCTGTGGCGAAGCGCGCCTGCCGGCGTTGATGCGGCGACCATCTTCCTCGGCAATCCGTTTCACGCCGCGTGGGGCGAGGGAGTGCGCTCCCTCTACGATCGCCTTCACATCGATGTCATCGAGTCGTCGGCCTGGATGCCGGTTGCCGCGATTATGCTCGCGATTGCCGCGCTGGTTTTCCGACCTGAGAACCAGAACCTCACGCCGTGGGTGTTCTCAGGAACGGTGTTCATGCTGTGGGCACTCGGACCATGGCTCACGGTGTTCGGCCGTCAGACGCCACTCATGTTGCCGACGATAGTTCTTCGCTACGTCCCGATTGCTTCGAACGCGCGGATCCCCGGACGTGCGATGGTCGTGGTCTCTCTCATGATCGCGGTGCTTGCGGCGATCGGATTCGAGCGTCTGCTCAATCGCGGTCGCGCCGCGCGAATTGCGGCATGGTGTCTGTTCCTCATGCTGACGATTGAGTGCGTTCCCGCCCGACCACCTGTTTACGTCCCCGCCATTCCGTCGCAGTACTTCGCCTTGCGCGACCGGCCGAAGAAGGGAGCCGTTTGTGAACTTCCGCTCGGGTTGCGCGATGGATTCGGAGAAACGGGGTCACTCGATGAGGCGGTCCTCCTGCACCAAACGATTCACGAGCGGCCGATCGCCGGTGGCTTCGTGGCCCGGCTGCCGCCCTCAATTGCGCGCGAGTACGCGGCGATGCCAGTCGTTGGATCGCTTCTCCAGCTTTCGGCCGGTGCGAAGATATTGGAGACCGACGCATCTCGGAGTCCTCACGAGGCGGCCACATGGCTCGCGTCAGCGGGCATCGCGTTCGTCGTTCTCGACACCCGCCGCGCCTCACCGGAGCTAATTGAATATGTGCAATCGACAATCGAGCTGAAGCGCATAGCCGAGGAGGACGGCCGGATTTTCTACGAAGTGATGAAGTAAGGAAGGCGTCCCTTAGCGACGCTTCGCCGTCCCGACATTGCCGCCTGTGCCAGCACGAAGGCGACGGAACAGCTCCCACAGCGAGTTGGTGTGTGTGTAGAGCCGATTCTCAGGGAGGTTTGACGGCGTAATGAACTGACCGGTGGACGTGACGACCCAGCTCTGAAAAATGATCTGCTGCGGCATCGCGTCCCAGGTTTGAAATGTGTCGGCAATCAAGCCGGTCAATCCACCGGCGTCGAATGTATATAACGCGTCCGCCTCGCCGTTGTAGCCGACGATGATGATGCCGAACGGGATGTCGAGCGATCGGGCGAATCCCTGAAGCCGCTTCATGTCGCGCGCGAATTCGTTCGGCTGCAGCCGGTGCCAGTCGACGTCCATGTGCAGGAACGCCGGCGGCACTCCCCGCGCGCGCATCAACTGCACCATTGTCTCGATCGCCTCGGCACTCGAAAAGGGATAGGCCTCGATCAGGCCAATTCTCAGTGTTGGATGGGCTCGGCCGACAGCGGACATGTAAGTCGCCACGCGATCGGCTGTCGGCTCGAGCGCAGGACCACCGCAAACACTCGCGCGGCCGGAGACCCACGGTTCGTCCATGGCCACGTAGCTGAGCTGACCGCCCGCGTCCTCGATCGCTTTTATGGCATCAAGACTCGATCGGATCGACGCGTCCATGCCACTGGAATCTGGCGTGCACCAGGGCTCTTTGACTGATCCCGCTTCCATGGCGGTCTTGATCTTCCACGATGTCAATTTGCGGAACGCCCCGGCCCTCACGAATGCGTCATAAGTGTTCGGGCCAACGATGGACGGTGCCGGCGTTTGAATGTGTTGCACGTAGAACTTGAAAACGGAGATCACTGACCGTGCGCGCGTCCACTGTTCCGGATTGGCGAAGAGCTGGAGGTAATCAACGGTGCCGGGTCCCGGCGAGAACCAGATCCGATCGGCTAGTACCGGCAGTGTTGGGGTAGCCGCCAGGGGAGATGCGGCCAAAATGCCGGAGAGAAGCGCGGTGTATGCGAGCCAGAGGCGCACGCGGTTCGCCCCCTACTTCCATACGTATCCGCTTCGCGCTCGCACGTCTGCGCCTTCCTGCTTCACACGAACCTGAAGGGTGTGCGGCCCGTCGCGATCGACGTTTTTTGGCGTGAAATACAAGACGTAGCTCGAGCGGAAATCTGCAAGCACGCGCCGGAATGTCGAGGCCAGGCCTTCACCTGGCGACGTCGTGACCACGATGCCGCCGGTTTCCCGCGCGAGCTGGTCGTAGAGACGGCCAATCGTGATTGGGGCGCGCCCGGGCGATCGCGCGAACGGCGATGCAATGTGTTCGGGAACAGCAGAGGCCAGGACGATGTTGACCGTTGGCGTCGTCCGCCGGGCAACGTCGAATAGCACCTCGGGATCCGTGATGCTGCTGCTGTCCTGCCCGTCGCTGAAGAGGACGATGAGATGGCGGCGGCCCTGGGACGCCGGCGCCGCGAGCGCGATCGCGACGCTATCGAAAATCGCGCTGCTCCCATAGCCTGATAGCGATTGGAACGCCGCGTCGGTCGCGGATGCAGGTGCCTCGAAGTCGGCGAGCCGGCGCACTCGCATGTTGAACGCGACGAGCTTCAACCGATCCCTGGGTCCGAGATCCGATTTCAACTGGCGAACCGATTGACGGAGCTGATCCAGCACCGGTCCGGTTACGCTCGCGCTGACGTCGAGGACCACCGTGACGTCGATGGGAAGCCGCTCGTAACTGATGTCGGTGATCTCCTGTGAGACGCCGTTATCGAGCAGTTCAAAATCGCCGATCTTCAGGCCGGCGATCGGACGCTTCTCTCGGCGGACCGACGCCTCAACGCTGACGATATCTGCGCCGGAGCGGAACGTCGTCGCCGGCTGCTGAGGAGCGGGCGCCGCTGACTGCCCAAGCATGAGCGCGGCGCCAATCACGGCGAGGCAGGCACCGTTCCCGCTCATTTCGCCATCTCCCGCAGTTTCGCAAGGATTTCCGGATAGACACGGTAGTCGCCGAGCCAATACGTCCACCACGGATCGAACTGGTTGGGCGGAGCGGTTTCTGCCGCTTCGGCAAGCCTGGCGGCTTCCTGCCGGTCGCCGCGATTCAGGAGCACGGTCATGAGCGCGACCTGTGCCGACTGGGCGCCAGGCCACGCCGCCAGGGCGGCGCGATAGGCTTTCGCGGCTTCATCGGTTTGTCCTCGGGCACGGAGGACTTGACCGCGGACCAGATCGGTCAGGTACTGGACGTAGGTATCGGTGCTGCGCGCGCCGGGGGCATCGAGGAGCGCAAGTGCTTCATCGAGCTTTCGTGTTCGCAACAAGAACCATGCGCTTCGCATCCGCGCTTCGGCGGCGGTGTCGGCAATGTTCATCGCCTGCTGGTATCGCTCGAGGATTTGAGCTTCAGCGTCGGCGCCAACAGTTCCACGAAGCCACTGCTGCTCGGAGACAAGCGCGTGCGCAAGGTGCAGCCGGCCGTTCGCGGGACATCGCTCGACGGCGCGCGGAACAAAGAGCATCGCATTGTCGGCCATGAACATGCCTTCGAGCGCGGCCACCTCCGTCCAGAGCCAGGCGCATTCAAAGGCATCGGCGGCTTCGGGCTGACGCACGCGCACGCTGTATTCGGCGAGCAGCCGGCCGCCGTCATCGCGGGCGTAGCCGTTGTTGCTGCGCAGTGCCGCGATCGACAGTTCGAGCGCGAACACAGCCGTGCGGCGCGGAGCATTCGGCCATGGGTTGTCTGACGATCGAAAATCCCGAATCAGACCGGAGAGATCGTGCGTCGCGGTGAGCTGGCGTTGAAAGGTTTCGGGGTCGCGATCGAACACGTCCGCGAGTGCCTGCACATTTGCCGGAACCATGCGCCGCGGCGGCGCCGGCGCCGTGCGGGCCGGTTCGGACACCGGTCCTTCCGACGCAGCCTCGATCGGTCCGGCGTCGCGCTTGGGAACCATCACCCATCGCCGTCCGCGGACGATGGCGTTCTTCTGAGTGGTCTTGACCTTGATCTCGTGCGTGCGGCCGTCGCGATCGTCTTCGGCTGGTTCTACGCCGAGCAGGTAATAGGCCGAAATCTCGTTGAGCACGCGATCGAACGCATACTCGCCCGAGCCGACCTGCACTTTGAACAGTGCGCCACCCGCGGCGCCGGAGAACTGATCGAGCCAGCGCCCCAGCACATCGCTGTCGCGTGCGACGCTCTGCAGGTTCTTGTCACCGGTTCGCGTCTCGGCGTTGAATCGATCGATCGAAGAGGTGTCGAGGTACAGCGTGTACACCGACGTGTTCGAGCGGGCGGCTTCTTTGCCCACCTGCATTCCGAGTTCGCTGATGTCGGGGCGCCCGCCCGGGATGTCGCTGGCCATCATCCCGGCGCTGATCAGCACCAGCGTCTTCCGCCCGCTGATGACGTTGATCTGTTCGAGCAGGGATCGCAACATACCGAGCCCTGCGTTGCCCTGGCCTTCGTAGTAGAGCGCCGCGCCGGTGATCTCGAGCATGAGCCGCTGCCGGCACACGTCCTCCGGCGGATTCCCGCATTCCCGTCTGACGACGGATTCGAGGAGCGTCGCCTCGCGAGGCGACGCCGAGCCGGCCGCCGCGGACAGATCGACGACTTCGGAAGGCCGCAGGTGGAACTGGTTCGAAGGGACATCGCGCTGTCCGAGAACGGTGGCCAGCGCCCGCGACACTGCCGCATGGTCGGTTGTCGGATTCAGCTTCGGCCCGTACGGATACGCAAAGAGACCAACTTCGTCGCTGACCGGCAACTTGTCGATGAAGTCCCGCGCAGTGGCAATCACATGACGTGACGCGCTCGCATCGAAGCTGAGGCAGTCGACGGCAATGAAGACCACGCGCGCCATAGTTGGAATCACCGGCGGGCCGCTCGTCGCCGCCGCGCGTTCTTCGGGCGTCATCGTGGTAGAACGCCGGCTCTCAATCAGGTTCGCGGACACGACCCGCCGCCGTCGTCCATTGATCGTCACTTCGAACTTGTCCGGGCCCAGCCCCGCCACCGGGGTGCCTTCGCGATCGATGACCTGGACGTCGACCGCAATGAGATCGAGGCCGGACCGGAACGTCGTCGGCGGTTTTTGCGCGGTGCCTTGTGTGCTCTGAGCCTGGGCAGGTGGTTCAGCTGAGAGCGCCGCGACGATCGACATCATCGCCGTGAGCGTGGTGAATCGTTTTTTCATTAGGTGTCGTTCGATTCCTGAGACGTTCCGCCGCATGTCCCCCTGCCCCGGGACAAACGCTGCCGGCGTCGTTCAATGCTACGATTATCGACCCCTGTTCGGCTGCTGCCGGGTCAGGGCAAGATAGCATGAGGTTCGGTGGACGTCACACTTTTGCCTCATGTCACGGGGCAGGAGCTTTCAGCCTGCGTGATACCATCCGCGAATATTTCCTGACTCTGAGAGGTTGACCTGAATGACCGCGCGCCGTGTTTTGCCGGCGCTGCTGCTCCTCTTTGTAGGGAGCGGCTGTGCCGCGCTGATCTACGAAATTGTCTGGTTCCAATTGCTACAGCTCGTGATCGGCTCGTCGGCCGTGTCGATGGGGGTCCTGCTCGGCACATTCATGGGTGGCATGTGTCTGGGCAGCCTGTTTCTGGCGCGTGTCATCTCGGTGCGTGAGCATCCTCTGCGCGTCTACGCGTACCTCGAGCTCGGGATTGGCGTCTTCGGCGTGTTGTTGTTGCTTGGGATGCCGCTGCTCGGCGGCATCTACTTTCATTGGGGAGGGGGCGGCATCGGCGGCATCTTGCTGAGAGGCGTGGCTGCGAGCATCTGTCTTCTTCCGCCAACGCTGGCGATGGGCGCGACACTGCCGGCGATGTCGCGCTGGGTCGAATCCACTCCTCAAGGCGTCTCGTGGCTTGGCTTCTTCTATGGCGGCAACATCGGCGGCGGCGTGATCGGATGCCTGCTCGCTGGCTTCTATCTGCTGCGCGTGCACGACACCGCGTTCGCCACCTATGTGGCCGTCGCCCTGAACATCCTGGTTGCAGGACTCGCGCTCCTGATTGCGAAGACCACTCCCTATGAAACCGTCGTGACACCGGCGCCGCTCGAGCGCGCAGCCGGTGGATGGGCGGTGTACGTCGCGATCGCACTCTCAGGATTCACGGCTCTCGGCGCTGAAGTGATCTGGACCCGCGTGCTGTCGCTCCTGTTTGGCGCGACAGTCTACACGTTCTCGCTGATCCTGGCCGTGTTCCTACTTGGACTTGGAATCGGCAGCAGTCTCGGATCGGCTTCCGCGGCCCGTATCGCGCGTCCCCGGCTCGCGCTTGGCTGGTGTCAGCTGCTGCTCTGTGCCGCGATGGCGTGGACCGCGTACATGCTGACGCAGTCATTGCCGTACTGGCCGATCAACCCATCCATCTCGACCGACCCTTGGTATAACTTCCAACTCGATGTCGTGCGCTGTCTCTGGGCGGTGCTGCCAGGAGCGATTCTCTGGGGCGCGAGTTTCCCACTTGCACTCGCGTCGGTCGCGACCGGCGGAAAAGATCCCGCGCGTCTGGTCGGTGGCGTCTACGCGGCGAACACGCTCGGCGCCATCCTTGGTTCGGTCAGCGCGAGCTTGCTGATGGTCGTGTGGCTTGGCAGCCAGCGCGCCCAGCAGGTCCTCGTCATCATCTCCGCCGTATCGGCGCTTCTGATGCTCGAATCAGCAGCCGCCGAAGCCGAGTCCAGGAAATCGCGGTTCCAATTCGCCGGCACGCTGCTCCTGGCCGCCGCCATGGGCGCGGCGGTGCTTCTTGCGCGGACGATTCACGAAGTTCCGGGTGTTCTCATCGCCTACGGGCGGTACGCAGCGACGCGGCTGGGCGAGGGGGAGATCATCTACAAGGGAGAAGGATGGAACGCATCGGTGGCGGTCTCGCGTCTTTCCAACGGCGTGTTGAATTACCACAACGCCGGGAAGGTCCAGGCCTCCAGCGAGCCGCAGGACATGCGGCTGCAGCGCATGCTCGGTCACATGACGACGCTGATTCCCAAGAATCCAGGCTCGGTCCTCGTGATCGGCTGCGGCGCCGGCGTCACCGCGGGCGCGGTTTCGATCGACCCCAATGTGAAGCACCTTACGATCGCTGAAATCGAACCGCTCGTACCCCGGGTCGTCTCGCACTATTTCTCGCAGCACAACTTCGACGTCGTCCGGAATCCAAAAACCAAAGTGGTGCTCGACGATGCGAGGCACTTCCTGTTGACGACGAGGGAGAAGTTCGACGCGATTACGTCGGATCCGTTGGATCCCTGGGTCAAGGGCGCCGCCATGCTCTACACCAAGGAGTTCTTCGAGACGGTGAAATCGCATCTCAATCCTGGCGGAGCGGTAACGCTGTTCGTGCAGCTCTACGAGAGCAACACGGCGGCGGTGAAAAGCGAGATCGCCACGTTCCTTGACGTCTTTCCTGGCGGCGTCGTGTGGGGGAATACCAACAACGGCGCCGGTTATGACCTGGTGCTGCTTGGCCAGGCCGAGCCCACCCGGATCGATGTCGAGGCCGTGCAGCGTCATTTGAGCGATCCGGCGATGGCGCCGGTCGCGTCGTCACTCGGACAAGTCGGGATGTACTCGGCGATCGATCTGTTCTCGAACTACGCGGGGATGAAGACGGACCTTGCCCCGTGGCTCGCCGACGCCGCGATCAATCGCGATCGCAACCTGCGGCTCCAGTATCTCGCCGGGATGGGCTTCAATCTGTATCAGAGCGAAGCGATCTACGCCGACATGCTCCAGTACAGCCAGTGGCCGACGGATCTGTTCATCGGCAGCGACGCGACCAAACAGCAGCTCCGCTCCGCCATCCTGCGCATGCAGGGCAAATGAATCCCTAATCGCTAATCACTAATCCTGAATCCCTCATCCCTGAATCCCCAATCCTTGAATCCCATAATCCTTGAATCCCATAATCCTTGAATCCCCAGACGATTCGAGGATCCGAGGATTCGAGGATTCGGGATTCGAGGATTTGGGATTCGCGATTAGTGATCAGTGATTAGCGATTCAGAGCTCAGCGACAGGTTCCGGCGACAATTCAGAGCTCAGCGACAGGTTCCGGCGACAATTCAGAGCTCAGCGACAGGTTGCGGCGATAGTTTGCCGTCGAACAGGTAGATGTGCCGATGCGCCCGCGCAATGTAGTTGGGATTGTGGGTGGCGAGGCAGAGCGTCGCCCCGTCGGCATGGAGCTCGCCGAGCATGTCCATCAGCGCGTCGCCGGCTTTTGAATCCAGGTTGCCAGTCGGTTCGTCAGCAAGCAGGATCGGCGGCCGGCCGGCAATCGCGCGCGCGATTGCCACCAGCTGTTGATGACCGCCGGAAAGTTGTCCCGGCCTTTGCTTCGCTCTCGTCGTCAGCCCGACGCGATCGAGGGCGGTCTCGACGCGGCCTTTGCGATCTGCCGGAGTGACGTTCCGCAGCGTGAGCGGGTACTCGACGTTCTCGTACACCGTCATGTCGGCGATGAGGTTGAAACTCTGGAAGATCAGTCCGATCTCGATGTTCCGCAGGCGCGCCTTTTCCGCCGGCGAGAGCGCGTCGACGGCTCGGCCGTTCAGGAAATAGCGGCCGCGAGTGGGCGTGTCGAGCATCGCGAGCAGCGACAGGAAGGTGGACTTTCCACACCCCGAGGGCCCCGACACCGAAATATATTCTCCGCGCCCGATGTCGAGCGTGATGTCGCAGAGCGCCCAGGTCTCCTCGTCGGCGTCCCCTTTGAAAACTTTACTGATGCCCTCGAGCCGGATGAGCGGCATGTCCGGCTTCACCCCATCATCGACTGGCTTGGTGCGTTTCCACCATGACATGCGGGTGAGGGTAGCACGCGGGTTTTCCGTCGAAAAAAAGATGTGACGAATGGCGTGTAAACGCATTGTGAGAGGTTTTGGTATTCCGGTTGTAGCGCCAGGGCTTCGGACCCTGGCGAACGGCGATGCTGCCGGGGTCTGAAGACCCCGCCCTACCACCACGATGAGTTCGGAGGCTTCATGAAGCGAAGTATGTTCTTTCTGGCCGCGATGGCGCTTGCGGCGCCGGCCATGGCTCAGCACGTCCACGAGCATATGCAGGCACAGTCGGCGCCTCCGGCTACTCCACCGGCACAGGGGCAGCCACCTGGCGGTCCTGGTGGCGGCGGGCGCGGACCGCAGGTCCCACCGATTGAAGTGCCCTGGAACGACGCAATTCCTGCCGGGACGGCCGAGCATGCGGCCCGCGCGTTGAAGGAGTCACCGCGACACGGCGAATGGGTCGATATCAAGATGACCGACGGCACTGCCCTCAAATCGTGGGTGGTCTATCCGGAGCGATCGACGAAGTCGGGAGTCGTTCTCGTGATCCACGATATCCGCGGGATGTCGGACATCGCCCGCGCTGTCGGCGACCAGCTCGCGCAGGACGGTTTCATCGCCGTTGTTCCTGATTTCCTGTCGGGGAAGGGGCCGAATGGAGGAGGAACCGAGTCGCTCGGCAGTGGTGTCGGACAAGCATTTCAGTCGCTGACACCCGATGACGTCAACGCGCGCCTCAACGCGGCGATGGAGTACGGAAAGAAGCTGCCGGCCTCCAACGGCAAAACCGGCGTTGTCGGGTTCTGCTGGGGCGGTGCGCGAAGCTTCGGTTTTGCTGCCGCGCAGCCGGCGTTGAACGCGGCTGTCGTGTACTACGGTGATGCGCCGGGCGCCGGCGATGGCACGGTCGAAACAAAGCTCGCGAACGTCAAAGCTCCGGTCCTCGGACTCTATGCCGGCAACGATG
>Ga0075425_100002220_pt1 | contig 19375 bp, 19 predicted proteins | sample SoiMethybrSBSTD4_FD_75300 | JGI IMG/M metagenome (GOLD analysis project Ga0075425, IMG submission 75300) | Bulk soil microbial communities from a Populus tree surrounding site in Tennessee, USA - Soil MetaG P. TD hybrid SBSTD4 | ecosystem: Environmental > Terrestrial > Soil > Tree plantation... | reverse complement strand
AATAAACACTGCCAACGCCAGGAAGATAATCGTATAAATGTCCACGTGGACATTTATACGATTATCTTCCTGGCGTTGGCAGTGTTTATTTTCCTGCGCCTGCGCAACGTGCTCGGACAACGTACCGGCAGTGAGCGGCCACCGTTCGACCGGGCTGCGCGCAACACCATTCAGAGTACGGCCGAAAACAATGTCGTTCCAATTCCGGGCAAGGTGATCGATCAAGCGCCTTCTGCGCCGACCGCCGAGGTGGCCGTGCCAAGCGACCGCTGGAAGGGACTCGCAGAGCCTGGAACTGCGCTCGCTCAGGGCCTCGATTCCATCGCGGCTCGAGATTCCTCTTTCGACCCGCGGCATTTTCTGTCTGGTGCGCGAGGCGCATATGAAATGATCGTCCTCGCCTTTGCCAATGGCGATCGCCGCGCCTTGCGAGATCTGTTGTCGTCGGAGGTCTATGAAAGCTTCGATGCGGTGATCAGAGATCGCGAAAAGCACGAGCAGAAGACCGAGACCCGCTTTGTCTCTATCGACAAGGCTGAACTTGTGGGCGCCGACCTGCGCGACCGCGTGGCGCAGCTCACCGTCAAATTCGTGTCGCAGATGATTTCCGTCACCCGCGACAAGGCCGGCACGATTGTCGATGGCAATCCGGACAAGGTCGCCGACATCACCGATGTCTGGACCTTCGCCCGCGATACCACCTCACGCGATCCAAACTGGAAGCTGGTTGGCACGGGAAGCGCGAACTGATGTCGATGGTCGCAGGCGGAGGCTCGCGGCGCTTGGTGCCGCGATAGGGCTTTCGATGATCCCGCTCGCCGACCTGGCGGCGCGGAACCTGCGTGTCTACTCCTCCAGTCCGCCCTCCCAGGTCCGCCGGACAATTCCCTATCCGCGGTTCGAACTCCCGCTCGAAATTCCTGGCAGCCAGTACGTTCAGCTTCGCTGGGCCGAGATTCCCGGCTGGAGCGAGGACGACCACCTCGCGGCGTTCCGGACGTTTCGGGCAAGCTGCCGCCCGATCGCAGCTCAGGGCCTGTCCCCGGCGGACTCAAGAGTGCTCGGCGCGTCGTTGCGTAATCCCTGCCGCGAGGCACGAGCAGCCGAAATCTCCGACGACTCCAGGGCGCGCGCCTTCTTTGAGATGAACTTCACGCCGCTGAAGATTTCTCGGCTCGGCGAGGGCGAAGGCTTTGTGACCGGCTATTACGAGCCGGTGCTTGAGGGATCGCTGACGCAAGATGACACCTACAATGTGCCAGTCTATCGCCGCCCCTCGAATTTGTTCGTGCGCGGTTACAATCAATCCTCCCTCGACCTCCCGAACAAGGGCCCTGTGTATCGCAAGATCGGCCGACGCAAGCTCGTGCCCTACTACGATCGCGCCCAAATCGAGGACGGTGCGATCGCCGGCCGCGGTCTGGAAATCTGCTGGCTTAAAAGCCAAACGGATCTTTTGTTTGCCCAAATCCAGGGTTCAGCCCGCATCAAGCTTGCTGACGGCTCGACAATCCGCATCAATTACGATTCATACAACGGCTATTCCTATACGCCGGTCGGACGCGTGTTGATTGATCGCGGGATCATCCCGCGGGAGCAGATGTCGATGCAGAAAATCAGGGACTGGATGGAACAGAATCCAAGTGATGCCAACGAGGTACGGCGACAAAACCGCTCCTACATCTTCTTCCGTGAGTTGCAGCTGTCGGACAAGGACGAGGCGATCGGGGCGCAGGGCATTCCCCTGACACCCGGACGTTCGATCGCTGTCGACAAATCGCTCCACGTGTATGGAACGCCGTTCTTCATCGAAGGCGAGCTGCCAATCGATTCGGAACAGGCCAAGACGCCGTTTCGACGGCTAATGATCGCGCAGGACACCGGCTCGGCCATCATCGGCCCCGCGCGCGCAGACCTTTATTTTGGCGCCGGTCCGGACGCGGGCAAGCTCTCGGGCCGTCTCAGGCACAATATGCGTTTTGTCATGCTGGTACCGAAGAGCCTTGACCCATCCGCGCGCGCCCGCAACATGCCTCTGCCCGATCCGCGACCATCGGAAAGGATAGCAAAGTTGCGTCCCCAAGCCCGGCTTGCCGGGGATGGCGAGCCGGACCGTGCGCCTGCTGCACAGGCTCGGTCGTCAGCCGTCGCGCAGGCGCAGACTGCGGCCTCCCTTGCAGCGCCCATACCGCTGCCCGAGGCGCGGCCGGCAACCGCTCCGAGCCGCGAGGTTCGCCACCATCGCGTTTATCGCGGCTATCGATGAAGCGTCCGCGATCAAGCCCGACGCTGAACGTATCTGCGCGTGGCAGCGCCAGACCCGGCATGAGCGAAGACGATCGTTTGCTGTGGGAAAGTGTGGCCCGCCAGGTCAAGCCGCTGAGAACAAAAAAGCGCACCGGCAAACATTCCGCCATCCCGACTTCGGAACCGCCGTCCGCAAGGCCCGTCGCTTCGAAGCGGTCGGTTCGCATCCTCGAAGTGCCCAAACCGGACAAGCCGGCAACGCCGCCGCTCTTGCCGCTCGGTCGCCGGGAGCGCGCGCGGCTTTCGCGAGGGCGGAACGAGATAGAGGCAAGGCTCGATCTGCACGGCATGACGCAGATCCGTGCGCATCGGGCGCTGCTTGGCTTCCTGCAGCGCGCTCATCGCGACGGCCTGACCTTTGTGCTCATCATTACCGGCAAGGGCAAGATCGGCGGCATTGACTCCGAGCGTGGCGTGCTGCGGCGATTGGTGCCGCATTGGCTGGCCCTGCCGGAATTACGCGCACTCGTGGCCGGCTTCGAGGAAGCGCATGTCGGCCACGGCGGCGAGGGCGCGCTCTACGTGCGCGTCAGGCGGGCGAAAGCATGACCTCCGAAAAGTAGCCACCAGGATCACGCTCAAACAGGGATTCAAAAGGGCCGGACGATTCCGACGCGCGGAATCGCGGTGATGACCCAGCCGAAGGCTTGCGTATTCCGATCGTCAGCCGTGATCGGCGGCACGTCACCACTGGCCGGCAAGGTCCTCACCGCGTGCAGAATCAGGAACATGCACACCGCCCAGTTCGAAACCCATCGCGAGTAATCGAACACGATGGCGAACATGACGAGATAGCCAAGGCTGATGCCGATCAACGCCGCGATCACAATACGACGATGCCGGTCGTTGTTCAGCGCGCGGACCAATGCGACGAGAGTGCGCCACGCCGGCGTGTGCAGCCAGATCAGCAGCGCGAACACGGGCGCACCGAGGATGTTATGCGGCAGCCGCGCCCAGGTGTCGCTGATTTCCTTCGAAAGCGGCTGATACCAGATGTAGGAGAAGCTCAGGAGATCGGTTCGTGCCGTCCGGCTCCTCAGGTGATCGACGAATTGCGTTTCCGGGATCGGCATCGTTCCCCAGAATTGCGCGGCGACAAAGAGCGCGCCGATCGCGAGGGTTGCGATGAGGCCGATGGCGACATTCTCGCGGCTTGGGCCTTCGACGAGATAGTGGCGGATCACTACGACCACCGCGATGGTCGGCACATACATCAAGAGATGGATGTGGTGAATCAGGACGAGGACCATCGAGAGCGCCGCCGCGAGCAGTACGAAGAGAGCCGATCGCGCCGGCACGAGCAGGAGGACGATCGCAAACAGGCAGCCGTAAATGTCGAAATGCCCGAGCGTGTGTATGAAATTCTTGAAGAAGAACGGCGAGGCCGCCATGAACAAAAACAGCGCCAGGTTCTTCTCGTCGAAGCCAAACGTCTGCTGAAACAACCGGACGAACAGGCCGAGCGTGATGAGCCATACGGCGCCGGCCAGCGCGAACACCAGCCACACCGGCACTTTCACGGTGAAGAGCGACACGATCCCGCCAATCAGCGCGCGCTTGATGAAAGCCGAAGTGGTAGTCGACCAGGAGATGGATGTAGGGAACAAAGGGCGGCAGCAGGATCTTGTGCCAGAAAACCCCGATGGAAACGGCGACATTGACGACAAGCATCACGCGCCAGGGGTTTTGCCACGAACCCGGATTCATCCACTGCTCTCGCTGTCGCCGCGGACAAGCGAGCGCAATCCGGGAACCACAACCATAGGATGTATATGGGACTAGGGCGAGGACCGCAAGCACCTCGACGAGGATCGCCGGTGGATGTAGGCGCGCCTCTGCGTTGGCAGAGAGCGACAATGGAGCGTTACAAAATAAACCGACTCAGGTCGGCGTTCTTGGCAAGGTCGCCGACATGTTTCTTCACGTAATCGGCATCTACTTGCACGGTCTCTCCGTTGCGGTCAGGGGCGGTGAACGAGATTTCGTCGAGCACGCGTTCCATCACAGTTTGAAGCCGCCGCGCTCCGATGTTTTCGACGCTGGAATTGACGGCGACCGCGACATCGGCAAGGGCGTCAATCGCGGCGTCGGTGATGTCGAGCGTGACGCCTTCGGTCTTCATCAGCGCGACATATTGCTTGATAAGGGATGCCTCCGGCTCGGTCAGGATGCGTCGCATGTCGTCGCGGCTGAGCGGCTGCAGCTCGACGCGTATCGGCAGCCGGCCTTGCAGCTCCGGCAAAAGATCGGAGGGCTTTGCGATATGGAAGGCTCCCGAGGCGATGAACAGGATGTGGTCCGTCTTGACCGCGCCATGCTTGGTCGAGACCGTGGTGCCTTCGATCAGCGGCAACAGGTCGCGCTGGACGCCCTCTCGGGAAACGTCGCCGCCCACGCGGTTGTCGCGCACGCAGATCTTGTCGATTTCGTCGAGGAAGACGATCCCGTTGTTTTCGACCGCGCCGATCGCTTCCTGCACCAGCTGATCGTTGTCGAGCAACTTGTCGGATTCCTCGTTTACCAGAATTTCGTGAGAGCCCTCGACGGTAAGACGGCGCGTCTTGGTGCGTCCGCCAAGCTTGCCAAATATGTCGCCGAGCGAGATCGCGCCCATCTGAGCGCCCGGCATGCCCGGAATTTCGAACATCGGAAGGCCGCCGGAAGACTGTGTCTCGATCTCGATTTCCTTGTCGTTTAGTTCACCGGCACGCAACTTGCGGCGGAATGAATCGCGCGTCGCGGCGCTGGAGTTCGGTCCCACCAACGCGTCGAGCACGCGCTCCTCGGCGGCAAGCTGCGCGCGCGCCTGCACATCCTTGCGCTTTCGCTCGCGGACCTGCGAAATAGCGACCTCAACGAGATCGCGTACGATCTGCTCGACGTCGCGGCCGACATAGCCGACCTCGGTAAATTTGGTTGCCTCGACCTTGATGAAGGGCGCGCCCGCCAGCTTGGCCAGCCGCCGCGCTATCTCGGTCTTGCCGACGCCGGTCGGCCCGATCATCAGGATGTTTTTGGGCAGCACCTCCTCGCGCAGGCCGCCGTTGAGTTGAAGCCGCCGCCAGCGGTTGCGCAGCGCGATGGAGACCGCGCGCTTGGCCTCGGTCTGGCCGACGATGAAGCGGTCGAGTTCGGAGACGATTTCGCGAGGGGAGAAGTGTGTCATGGGCCTTAGCTAGGGTCGGGGCGAAGTCAGGACAAGTTATATTTTCAGATGATCGGCGGCCCGTTTTGCCAGTGCCGGATCGTCTCGAACGGGTATATCAGCATGATGATATTGAGGGCGAGATTGTCGCGAACGTGGAGTCCGACCAGTACCTCCATGGCAATTGCCAGCGTCACAGTCACCGTGGCAGGCAATGTCCTCGCCAGCAGGAAACCGGCGGCCATTGCCAGCGTATCGGCGACCGAATTGACGATGCTGTCGCCGTAATAATCCAGCGAGATCGTTCCGGCGCGATAGCGCTCGATGATGAAATTGGAGTTTTCGAGCAGTTCCCAGCCGCCTTCGATCGCCATCGCGAGAACCAGGCGGCCTGCCCAAGGCCAGCCCGGAAACAGCAGCCGGCTCAGGCCATAGAAGATGAAACCGTGAATGAGATGGGAGAAGCTGTACCAGTCGGTGAGATGCTGCGAGTTCTCTGAGCTCTGCACCGCGCCGTGCCAGAACTTCACATAGCCGCAGGTGCAGATCGGAACGCGGCCCATTGCATACAGGATCGTGGCCTGCAGCACGAGCAAACCGGCGCCGATCGCGAGCCATTTTGGCATCGAAAGAGTTCTGGTGCGGGCTCCTTCCGTCGTCATGCGTCGCGGACCATCAGCAGCGCGATGCCATCGGGTGTTTCCACCAGGCGATCCCTGATGAAGCCGGCATTCTCATAGGCGCGGATCGCGCGCTTATTTGCAGGGTCGGGATCGGTGACTATGCGTGGCGCGTTGGTCCTGAGCCGGTTATCGACGAAAGTACGAATGAGGGCTGAACCGTGGCCGCGCCCGATCATATCGCCTTCACCGATGAAAAGATCGATGCCGCGCGTGCCCTTGGGCTGATCGCCGAAACCGGAATTCCACGCGGTCAGGTCGTAGCACTGAAGATAGCCGAACGGGGCGTCGCTCGTCGACACGATGTATTGATCCATCGCCGGTTCATTGAGATCGCCGCTGATCAGATCATATTGCTCGTCAGGATTTCCCCACCAGCGCTTGACCTCACGCGTTTCCAGCCAGCACCGGATCATGGGAAGATCGGCTGTCGTCATTAGCCGAAAAGCGTAGTCCCGCGCCTCAACCACTTGGCAGCGTCTCGATCGTGACATTGCGGTTGGTGAAAACACAGATGTCGGCGGCGATGTCGAGCGCACGACGGACGATGGTTTCGGCATCCTTGTCCGAATCGATCAGCGCGCGGGCGGCAGCAAGCGCGTAGTTGCCGCCGGACCCAATTCCCATCACGCCAGCTTCAGGCTCCAGCACATCGCCGGTGCCGGTCAGAACCAGCGAGACATCCTTGTCGGCGACGATCATCATCGCCTCCAGCCGCCGCAGATAGCGGTCCGTGCGCCAGTCCTTGGCGAGCTCGACGGCTGCGCGGGTCAGTTGCCCCGGATACTGCTCGAGTTTGCTCTCCAGCCGCTCGAACAGGGTGAACGCGTCGGCGGTCGCGCCGGCGAAACCGCCGATGACGTCGCCCTTGCCGAGCTTGCGTACCTTCTTCGCGTTGGATTTGACCACAGTCTGGCCGATCGAGACTTGGCCGTCGCCGCCGACCACGACCTTGCCACCTTTCCGTACGGTTAAGATGGTGGTGCCGTGCCAGACCGGCGGCTCATTCGATGCGTGCATAGGATACCTCGCGCTGAGCGCTGATTTAGGGCTTTGCACCGACGGTTACAATCAGCCACTTTCGTTGCCGATTCCGGTCACCAGGGAAGAAAGTCGGCTCCGATCCGGCCATACCGAAGTAGCGAACGGCGCATCGGCCTGTTAAAAGACCCACGTTTTCGACCCCCGGGAAGCGGTTTTCATGCGGACGGCAAGCATCAAGCGCAAGACCAAGGAGACCGACATCGAGGTTGCGGTGAACCTCGACGGCACGGGCGCGTGCAGCGCGTCCACCGGGATCGGATTCTTTGACCATATGCTCGATCTCCTGGCCCGGCATTCCCGCATCGACATCACAGTGAAGGCGGTCGGCGATCTGCACGTCGACCACCATCACACCACGGAAGACGTCGGAATCGCGCTCGGGCAGGCGGTCAAGCAGGCGCTGGGCAACATGACCGGCATTACGCGCTATGCCTCGATTCACATGCCGATGGATGAGACGCTGTCACGCGTGGTGATCGACATTTCCGGGCGGCCGGTGTTGGTATTCAAGGTCGAGTTTCCGCGCGACAAGGTCGGGCAATTTGACACCGAGTTGGTGCGCGAATGGTTCGGCGCTTTTGCGACCCATGCGGGCGTGACTTTGCATGTGGAAACGCTATATGGCGAGAACAGCCACCACATCGCCGAATCCTGCTTCAAGGGTTTGGCACGGGCCTTGCGCACAGCCGTTGCGATCGATCCGCGTGCCGCCGGCGAGGTGCCCTCGACCAAGGGGCTGCTCGGCGGCTGATCGCTCGTTCGCGGCAGGTGAACTGCCGCATCTAAAAACGCAACTCGAGGCAGTCGCGATGCCGGTCTACACAGTTCATGCTCCCTCCGCCTATGCGGCCGATCTCCGCTCGACCGAGAAGTTTGTCTTCGTTCGCGACGGATTTCATGTTTGGGCGATGATCCTCGGTCCATTGTGGCTCCTGTGGAACCGGCTTTGGCTCGTCACCATCGGCTGGATCATCTTGACCGCGGCGATCGAGGTCGGCTTGTCGCGGTTGGGCGTTGGGCGGATAACGATCTGGTCCGCGGGCGCGCTGATCGCGCTTTTGATGGGCCTCGAAGCGGCCAGCCTGCAACGCTGGACCCTGTCGCGGCGCCGATGGAGCGAGCTGGACACCGTGGTTGCCGACGACGAGGAAGCAGCCGAGCGCCGCTTTTTCGATCGCTGGACTGTTGGCCAGCGCGGACCCACCTATGATCCGCTGACGGTCGATCGCGGCGGACCGCCTCCGACACGCCAGGTTCCGGGTCAGGCCTTCTCGAAACCGCCGCCGCTGCCGCACGACGGCATCATCGGACTGTTCCCAGAACCGGGAGCTCGGCGGTGAGCGTCGCTATCATCGACTACGGATCGGGCAACCTGCACTCGGCCGCAAAGGCATTCGAGCGGGCGAGCCGAACCGGGGAGAACCCGCAAAGGGTCATGGTCACGCGCGATCCGGAGGCCGTCTACCGCGCCGATCGAATTGTGCTGCCCGGCGTCGGCGCATTTGCCGATTGCCGCAGAGGTTTGGACGCTCTTGACGGCATGATCGACGCACTCACGGAGGCGGTGAGGAAGAAGGCGCGGCCGTTCTTTGGGATTTGCGTCGGCATGCAGTTGATGGCGACCCGCGGCAAGGAGCATGTCACCACTGACGGCTTTAACTGGATCGAAGGCGACGTCGAAAAGATTTCCCCGCGCGAGGAAATCCTGAAAATTCCGCACATGGGCTGGAACACGCTTGATGTCTTGCGCGAGCACGCCGTGTTGGAACGGCTGGACCTTGGTCCGAAAGGCCGTCACGCCTATTTCGTGCATTCTTACCACCTCAATGCAGCGAACGAGGCGGACGTGCTGGCGCGTGCGGACTATGGCGGGCCGGTGACGGCGATCGTCGCCAGGGAGACCGCAGTAGGTACCCAGTTCCACCCCGAGAAGAGTCAGCGCTTCGGGCTGGCGCTGATCTCGAATTTCCTGAAGTGGAAGCCGTGATCCTCTTCCCCGCGATCGACTTGAAGAACGGCCAATGCGTGCGGCTCGAACAGGGCGACATGGCGCGTGCGACCGTCTTCAACCTCGATCCCGCCGCACAGGCGAGGAGTTTTGCGGCCCAAGGCTTCGAGTATCTGCATGTGGTGGATCTCGACGGGGCCGTTGCCGGCAAGCCGATGAATGCGCGCGCCGTGGAGGCAATGCTTCGTGCCGTCACCACCCCGCTGCAGCTCGGCGGCGGCATTCGGGATCTCGCCACGGTGGAGGCCTGGCTCGCAAAAGGCATCGCGCGGGTGATCATCGGCACTGCCGCGGTACGCGATCCCGAGCTGGTCAAGATTGCCGCAAAGAGATTTCCTGGCCGCGTCGCGGTCGGGCTCGATGCCCGCGATGGGGAGGTCGCCGTCGAAGGCTGGGCGGAAACATCGCAGATCACGGTCCTCGAAATCGCGCAGCGGTTCGAGGATGCTGGCGTTGCCGCGATCATCTTTACCGATATCGCTCGCGATGGGCTGCTGAAGGGCCTCAATCTTGATGCGACCATCGCCCTCGCGGATCGCGTCGCGATTCCCGTGATTGCGTCGGGAGGGTTGGCCTCGATCGAGGATGTCAGGGCGATGCTTGTGCCGCGCGCGCGCAAGCTTGCGGGCGCCATCGCCGGCCGGGCGCTTTATGACGGCCGGCTCGATGCGGCCGCGGCGCTCGCCCTGATCAGACGCGCGCGCACCGCGGCGTGAGAGGATCCAATGTTCAAGGTCCGCGTCATCCCCTGTCTCGACGTCAAGGATGGTCGTGTGGTGAAGGGCGTCAATTTCCTCGACCTGCGCGATGCCGGCGATCCCGTGCAGGCGGCGATCGCTTATGACGCGGCCGGTGCGGACGAGCTTTGCTTTCTCGATATCACCGCGACCCACGAGAACCGAGGCATCATGTTGGACGTCGTCAGGCGGACCGCCGAGGCTTGCTTCATGCCGCTGACCGTGGGCGGCGGCGTGCGCACTATCGACGATATCAAGACGCTGCTGCGCTCCGGCGCCGACAAGGTCTCGATCAACTCCGCGGCCGTCGCACGGCGCGAATTCGTCGGGGAAGCCGCCGAAAAATTCGGCGAGCAGTGCATCGTGGTGGCGATCGATGCCAAACGGGTGAGACGCGCGGGCGGCTCCGATCGGTGGGAAATCTTCACCCATGGCGGCCGCAAGCCCACAGGCATCGACGCCGTTGAATACGCAAAGGAAGTCGTCGCGCTCGGCGCGGGCGAAATCCTTCTCACCTCGATGGACCGCGACGGCACAAAGCAGGGATTTGACATTGCGCTGACTCGGGCCATTGCCGACAGCGTTCCGGTCCCGGTCATCGCATCCGGCGGTGTCGGCAATCTCGATCACTTGGTGGAAGGCATCCGCGAGGGCCATGCCACCGCCGTTCTGGCAGCGTCAATTTTCCACTTCGGGGAGTTTACCATCTGGCAAGCCAAGGAGCACATGGTGCGCGCAGGCTTGCCGATGCGGCTCGATCCCTGACGACTTGCCGTCATAAAAATGCTACATCAACCGCAGCGCCCGCATCTCGCGGACGCCCGTGCCGAGTCTGCTGATGTCGCGTTTTACCGTCCATGATCTGGCCGCCACTATCGACGCCCGTGCCGCAGCCGGTGGCGAGTTGTCCTACACCAGGAAGCTGCTGAACAAGGGCGCTGAGCATTGCGCCAAAAAGCTGGGCGAGGAAGCCGTGGAAACGGTCATTGCCGCCATCGAGAACAATCGCGATCGTCTCATCGCCGAGAGTGCCGACCTTGTCTATCATCTGTTGGTGCTGCTGAAGTCGCGCGGGATCAGCCTTGCCGAAATCGAGGCTGCGTTGGCGCAGCGTACCTCAATGTCCGGACTGGAAGAAAAGGCCTCGCGAAAGCGCGAATGAGCCAGGCAGGAGGCGGTTTGATGGACATCCGTGCGCCGGATCAGCAGTACAATCCATATCGCATTTTTTCGCGAGAGCAGTGGGCACGGCTGCGAGACGATACTCCCATGACGCTCGAGCCGGGCGAGTTCGATCGTCTGCGCTCGCTGCACGACCGTCTTGACCGGCAGGAGGTCGAGGAAATCTATCTGCCGCTGTCGCGCTTGTTGTCGATCTATGTCGATGCCGCGCAGCGGCTCTATTATTCGCAGCGACAGTTCCTGGGCATCCGCGACCGCAAGATGCCCTATATCATCGGCATCGCCGGCTCGGTTGCTGGCGGCAAATCGACCACGGCGCGCGTGCTCCAGGCGCTGTTGGCGCGCTGGTCGCCGCGACCCAAGGTCGATCTGGTGACGACTGACGGCTTCCTCCATCCAAACGCGGTGCTCGAACGATTGGGATTGATACAGAAGAAGGGTTTCCCCGCGAGCTACGATCTGCCGCTGTTGCTGTCGTTCCTCAGCGACATCAAGGCGGGCCGGCGGCGGGTGCGCGCACCGGTCTATTCGCATTTGAGCTGGGACATCGTTCCAAACCAATGGCAAGAGGTCGACCAGCCCGACATTCTGATTGTCGAGGGCGTCAATGTTCTACAGACCGGTCCGTTGCCGCGTGACGGCAAGGCGGTGCCCGTCGTCTCGGATTTTTTCGACTTCTCGGTTTATATCGACGCCGACGAGTCGGTGCTGCGGCAGTGGTATGTGACGCGCTGGCTGACGCTGCGCGACACCGCATTCACCGATCCGAAATCCTACTTCCATCGTTATGCTCTGCTGTCGGATGAAGAGGCGATCGCCACCGCGACCGCGATCTGGGAGCGCACCAACCTCGCCAATCTCGAGGAGAATATCCTGCCGACCCGGCCGCGCGCGACGCTGATCCTGAATAAGGACGCCGATCACCAGATCGAAACTGTGGCGCTGCGGCGGCTATGATTCGGCTTCATCCCACAGGATGGCGCTCGACCGCGTGCTCGGCGAGCGCCTGGGCCAGTTTCTCGCGGTCAAGCGGCTTGATCAGGAAGCCATCCATGCCGGCCTTGAAGCAGGCGTAGCGGTCCTCCACCAGCGCATTCGCGGTGAGCGCGAGTATCGGCGTGCGCCGCCCCGGGCGTCCGGCTTCGTGGCCCCGAATGCGCTTGGTGGCCTCGATGCCATCGAGCTCGGGCATCTGGAGGTCCATCAACACAAGGTCATAGGGACTGCCAGCGGCTTTCGCGGCCAACCACGACTCCAGCGCGGCCGTCCCGTTCGTGGCGATCACAGGATGATGTCCGAGCCGGCTCAGCAGCGAGCGCATCAAAAGCGCGTTGATTTCATTGTCTTCAGCGACCAGAACGGCGAGGCCGCGGTCCGGTTTGGCGAGGCTTACGTCGGTGTCCGCCTCGTTCAACACATCGCTCGCAAGATCGGGCGCGGCTATTTCCGGCGTTGTTGCGATGCGCGCCGCGAGCGAAGCTGCGCGGACCGGCTTGATCAGATAGCCGGTCAAGGCGCTGGAGGGCGCCAGCTCCTGCCGTGTCGCCGGCGTGAACATCACAATTCGCTGGGTCGCGTGCATGCGTGCAGCTTCGGCCAACATCTCGACCGTCTCAGCGCCAAGGGCGCGATCGAGAAGGACGGCACGCCAGGGGCGTTCCGGCAGCAGCGCAAGCGCGACAGCCGGATCCGAAACCTGGCAGGCTTGCGCTCCCCAGCGTTGCAGGCGAAGCGCAACCAGCGAAGCTTCGATCAACTGCGGCGCGATCAGCAGGATCGATTGATCGGTCAAGTCGGGGGCCGCGAATGTGGTCGCGGCGCCGCCGTTACAAACAGGCAGCGGAATCGACGCTTCGAACGTCGAGCCCTTGCCTGGCTCGCTTTCAAGCGTGATGCGGCCACCCATTCGTTTGACGATGCGATCGGAGATGCTCAATCCGAGCCCGGTGCCGCCATAGTTTCGCGCAATGCGCTCGTCGGCTTGCTCGAACTCGCGGAAGATCCGCTCGCGCGCCACCGTTGCGATGCCTATGCCAGTGTCGCGCACCAGAAAACTGATTTCATTTGGCCAGATGCCAGGCTCCACGATGAGTGCGACGCCGCCGGCGGTGGTGAATTTGATCGCGTTGCCAGCGAGGTTGAGCAGCACCTGGCGTAGTCGCGCTGAGTCCCCGACGACCGCGCGCGGCAAACGCTCATCGACATAGGAGGCAATCTCGAGCTGCTTTGCCTGGGCCCGCGGCGCCAGCAATTCGGTGATCTCCTCGATCAACGCGCTCAATACAAACGGGCGTTGTTCGAGATCGATCTTTCCGGCTTCGATCTTGGAGTAGTCCAGGAGCTCCTCGATCAGGGACAGCAATGCCTCGCCCGAGGTCCTCACCGCGTTGGCATAGGTTGCCTGTTCCGGCGTCAATGAGGTGTCGAGCAATAGTCCACTCATGCCGATGATGCCGTTCAGGGGAGTGCGGATTTCATGACTCGCCATTGCCAGGAAGCGGGACTTGGCGCGGCTCGCCGCATCGGCTTGGTCGCGCGCGTCGGCGAGGGCGCGCTCAGTCTCGGTGCGGTCGGTGACATCGCGCCCGACACATTGCAGTTCGGCTGGCCGCCCGGCGTCCGACCGAACAAGACCCTCTCGCCAGGCGATCCATCTGGGTCCAAACGGGCTATTGATCTTCTGATCGTGCATTCGCGTGCCGCTCGACTCCACCGCGCTGTCGCCTTGTTCGAGGACGTCGAACGTGAAGCGGCTTCCAATCAGCGCGTCGCGCGTCAACCCGGCGATCTGGCAATAGGCCTCGTTAGCGAAGGTGATGGGACCTTCCGGGTCGCGAATGACGATCAGGTCGCCCTGCGATTCGAACAGGATGCGGGTCCGCTCTTCAGCTTCCTGCAGTTCCCAATTACGGTCGGCGAGCGCCTCATTGTGGATAGCAATCTTGCGAAGTTTCCTCCGCAGAAGGCGCATTCGGATGCTCAGCGTGGCGAGCGCAACGCAAGCGATCGCGAACAGAAAGCTGGCACCGATTGCAAAGGCGTGGGCATCGTAGCCCGAGTTCTCCGCCCGGCTGCCGACGATGAAGCCATAAGCGGCGCCGAAAGCGGCCGAGAAGATCATCAATGAGCGGATCGACGCAATCAGCCAACTATGTCGTCGACTGAAGCGGCGAAGACGCAGTTTGATATGGAAGAACTGTCCCATCGCCGACCCCTTAAGATCTGCCCACCGCCCGCTCTTGTCTTCGACGATTGCATCCACGACGTTTGCAAAGTGTTGGAACTGTGTGGATGTAGGACGTGCGATGCAAACATAGTTAATGGGGCGTTGACGGAACGATTTCAGAGCAAGGCGGCAGGCCTAAAGCGGATTGCGTCAGGTCGAAACGCAAGCGCGCTTTAGCTTATTGTTTGCGCATGATCTCCGCGCAAACGCACTTTTGCGTTTGTCGCGACGGAAAACCGGCGCCCAATTTTTCCGGATCATGCACCAGCGCATACAGTCGTCAGGCCATCTGCCGGACATCTTCGGCGAGCGCGCGGTATGACAGGGCTTCGGCGACATGCAGCCGCCCCACCTTGTCCGCACCTTCGAGATCCGCAAGCGTGCGGGCGACCCGCAGCACACGATGATAGCCGCGCGCCGACAGGCGCATGGTCTCGGCCGCATCGCGCAGGAGCTTTTGCCCCTGCGAATCCGGCTGCGCGACGTCTTCCAACACGGATGCCGGCGCTTCCGCGTTGGTACGGATCTGCGGCAGTCCCGCCGCTGCGTAGCGCTCGATTTGAATGCTGCGCGCGGCAGCCACGCGCTTGGCGACCTCGGCGGACCCTTCCGTTGGTGGTGGCAGGATCAGGTCGGCAGCCGTCACCGCGGGGACCTCGATCCTGAGATCGATACGATCGAGGAGCGGCCCGGAAATACGCATCTGGTAATCCGCGGCACAACGCGCGATCGGCCCGCGCCTGCAGGAATAACCGGGCTCGAAAGCGTGGCCGCAGCGGCACGGGTTCATCGCCGCGACCAGCATGAAGCGCGCCGGATAGGTGACACGATGGTTGGCCCGGGAAACGGAAACCTCGCCGTTTTCAAGCGGCTGGCGCAGCGAATCCAGCACGCGCGGTTCAAATTCGGGCAATTCGTCGAGGAAAAGGACGCCCTGATGGGCGAGAGAAATTTCGCCAGGCCTTGCGCGCATGCCTCCTCCGGTTAGCGCCGCCATGCTGGCGGAATGATGAGGGCTGCGGAACGGACGCTGCGACGTCAGCGCACCACCCTCGATCTCGCCGGCAACGGAGGCAATCATCGATACCTCCAGCAATTCGGACGGCGACAGCGGCGGCAGGATCGAAGGAAGTCTTGCCGCAAGCATCGACTTTCCGGCGCCTGGCGAGCCGATCATAAGCAGGTGATGTCCGCCAGCGGCCGCGACTTCGAGCGCGCGCTTGGCGCTCTCCTGGCCCTTGATATCGCGCAGATCGAGCTGCGCGCTTGGCGCCTGACGCACTTTTGGCTGGGGCCGTGACAACACCTGCGTGCCCTTGAAATGATTGGCGATCTGGATCAGCGAGTTCGCGGCGATGATCTGGATATCGGGACTTGCCCAAGCTGCTTCCGCGCCGCAGACGGCCGGGCAGATCAAGCCCTCCTCGCGGGAATTGGCACCGATTGCCGCCGGCAGCACGCCTGCGACAGGCGCGACTGATCCATCCAGTCCGAGCTCTCCGAGAACGGTGAAGCCCGACAGCGCGTCCGGTGGGATCGCCCCGATCGCAGCCATCAGGCCAAGCGCAATGGGCAGATCGTAATGGCTGCCTTCTTTCGGAAGGTCCGCAGGTGCCAGATTGACGGTGATGCGCCGCGCCGGCAGGGCCAATCCCGAAGCGATCAGCGCGGACCGGACTCGCTCGCGCGCCTCGGACACCGCCTTGTCGGCCAGACCAACCACGTGAAAGGCCGGCAGGCCCGGCGACACCTGCACCTGCACGTCGACAGCGCGCGCCTCGATTCCCTCGAAGGCCACGGTAGAAACCCGCTGAACCATCCTGTCCCCCTCGGCCTCAATCTAAGGTAGCGGAAGACCGTCAGCGAGGCAAGAACGTTAGGGGAACACGCTAGCCACCCCGCTCGCGCCGTCGGCGGCGATTCTCAATCGACCTTCTGATAACTCGTGGACAGATTCGACCGCTTGTACCCTGCGGAGCGTGAGCCAATTGGTAAACCGAATGTAAATACCGACCTCGAATTGCGGGGCGCCGCGCTAGGCATATCCCAAGGTTTCTTGTGTAAATCCACGATAGCGCAGCACAAATAACGATCAGGCGGGACCAAGAATGCTGGCGAATCGGCGGAGAAGTGAGCGTCGTCTGTGCAACAGCCTCGCGAAGATTCAATTCGGGACCGGGTCATTGCCGCGCGATTGCATGGTCACCGATATCTCTGACGGCGGCGTGAAGGTCGTTGCTGACTACGTCGAAATCCCCTCTGAGTTTACCATTACCCTCTCGGCTGGCCGACCGAGGCAATGCCGCCTCGTCTGGCGCATTGGTTGCGAATTTGGCGCCGAATTCGTCGATTAGACGAAGAATCGTTTTGAAACAGCAACCAGCCGGGTCGTTGCAGCCAAGATGCGCTTGGTGGTGACGGCCGGCGGTTCGAGCGCGCGGCCCGGTTAACTGGAACTTAGGGTTAAACTGTAAGCATTTTTGGCCAGTCCGTCCCACAGGCCATAGAACATGTTCCTGCTGCCGCTAGCACAAGGTCGCCCCAGGCGACTGGTTGCATCAACTCTATTGTCCGTGATCGTGCTATCGGTCCTGTGCAGCTGCCAGACGACCGTTCCCACAGACATTACGGGGTCGCTCGGTGACAACACCGAGGCCAGCCGGCCTGCCGATCCAAGGCGGGAGGTCGACGCGCATCGCGAACGATACAAGGTCAGCCCCAAGGATCCCGACGTAGCGCTGCAATATGCGAGAGTGTTGCGGGCGACGGGCGAACGGTCCCAGGCGGTCGCCGTGCTCGAGCAGGCGACAATCACCAGCCCCGGGAACAAAGTGTTGCTCGCCGGCTACGGACGCGCACTGGCGGACAATGGAAACTTCCAGCAGGCCTTCGATGTCCTGAGCCAGGCCCATTCTCCCGAGGATCCGGACTGGCGGCTCCTCTCGGTACAAGGCTCCGTGCTCGACCAAATGGGCCGATACGATGAGGCACGGCAATACTACGCCAGTGCGCTCAAGATCGCGCCCGACGAGCCGTCGGTGCTCTCCAATCTTGGACTATCCTACCTTCTGTCAAAGGATCTCGCCAAGGCGGAGGAGGTCTTGCGCCGGGCCCACAAGCATGCCGACGAAGATAGGCGCATTCGAATGAACCTGGCCGTCGTATTGGCGTTGCAGGGCCATGTTTCCGAAGCCGAGAGCATCGTGAAAGCCGATCGGCCGGTTGACGAGGCCACGGCGAGCCTCGCCGAGTTGAAGCGACTGCTCTTGCGAAAGGAAGCCGCGCGAAGTTCGCCGGATCGAGCCCCGGTGACGGCCAACGCGCGTTCCGACTGAACTTGGTGGGACCGCTCGCATGGTTGGGGTGCCTCGACGCCGCGGTAATCAAGCGCGTCTTGATCTCGCGCCCAGCTTCTTGATGATCGGCGTCAGAAACGATCTTTTTGGCTTTCTTGTATCGTCGAGACCGGTCAGCTTGTGCGCGATGTCCAGAAACATCTTGCTGGTGCGATGGTTCGCGAGGAGCTCGGCGATCATCTGCCCGTTGTTGGCGGCCGTTCCGAACAACCGGGAATCGAACGGAATGGCGGCGACGGGCTGAGTCTCGAGGGTCTTTGCGAAACTACGCTTGTCGATTTCGGGGCGCTTCGGCATGCCGACCTGGTTGAGACAATAGAGCGGCGCGCGATCGTTCGGCCGTGACGCCTTGAGCACATTCAACAGGTTCTTGGCATTGCGCAAATTGGCGAGATCCGGCTCGGCAACGACGAGAATGTCATCCGCGCCCTCCAGTGCGCGCTTCGTCCATCCCGCCCATTGGTGCGGGATGTCCAGCACGATGCATGGCGTCGTCATGCGCAGAGTATCCAGGATCGCATCGAAGGCGTTGCTGCCGAAATCGTACACACGCTCCAGCGTGGCCGGCGCCGCAAGCAGGCTCAAATGGTCAGTGCACTTCGACAACAGTCGATCGATGAATGCGCTGTCCGGCCGATCCGGCTGGAAGACGGCGTTGGCAATCCCTTGCGCCGGGTCCTGGTTGAAGTCGAGACTGGCGGTGCCGAAGGCGAGGTCGAGATCGATCACGACTGAGTCGAGCTTGAGATCGCGCGCGATCGCCCACGCTACATTGTGCGCGACGGTCGATGCTCCGACACCGCCCTTCGCACCGACAAAGGCGATGACGCGACCGACTGTTACGGCTTCCGAGGCGGAGAACAGGCTGCAAATAGACCGCACGACATCGAGCGCGCTGACAGGTCCGACGACGTAGTCGTTGACGCCGCGGCGCACCAATTCGCGATACGGCGCCTCATCGTGCTCACTACCGATGACGATGACGCGAGTTCCCGGATCGCACACGGTCGCCAATTCGTCGAGGCCCATGAGGATGTCGCTTTGGCCTCCGCTCTCGATCACGATGACGTTTGGAGTGGGCGCGTCGTGGTAAGCGTCGACGGCTGCCGCCATGCCGCCTACCTTGACAGTGAGATGGGCCTTGGCGAGACGGCGGTCCTCACCGGCCGATCGTACCGCGGCCGCAGTCTCCTCGCTCTCGCAAAAGGCTTGAACAGAAATGCGCGGGGCCGCGGCAATATAGTCGTTCGCGGTCGGCGGCGCTGGGTCCGCTTGCTCTTCGGATTTTTGACCGGCTTGGCTCATTTTCCCGTATCGCTGAGTTTGGCCTTATCGGCTTCTGGATAGGTTGTCGTGGTCGGTTCACCCTTGCGATACTTCTCGAAGCCTTCGATTCGACGCGCGGTGTAGGCTGGCGTCTCCTGTCGCGGCTGAACGAGATCTGACGGGTTGTCAACCATCGCCGCCAGGTTGCGCTGGGTGGCGCAGCCGAGGTTGAAGTAGGGCTTATTCTGGTTGTAGTCCGGGCCCATGATCGAGGGACCAAGATCGTCCGGCCACAGACCGCAAGGTCCGGCGACCGCGGCAATCCTCGAATAGGTCAGCCGGATCGTGGGCAACGTCTGAGGATCGTCAGGATGGTATCGATGCAGCTGGATGCCGTTTGAGGGCACGCCACCTGCCAGCAGCA
>Ga0075425_100002219_pt1 | contig 19380 bp, 15 predicted proteins | sample SoiMethybrSBSTD4_FD_75300 | JGI IMG/M metagenome (GOLD analysis project Ga0075425, IMG submission 75300) | Bulk soil microbial communities from a Populus tree surrounding site in Tennessee, USA - Soil MetaG P. TD hybrid SBSTD4 | ecosystem: Environmental > Terrestrial > Soil > Tree plantation... | reverse complement strand
CTGCCTTCGCGGGCTCCGGCGCCTTCGGGCCCTTGGGCCCGCGCGGCTCGTCGAGATCGAGGAAGACGAGACTGGAGGTCTTCCGCTTTCCTGACTTCGTGACATCCCGCTCTTCCCCGCCGGGCCGCGGTGGCGGCTTGGGCGTGGGCGGCGGCGTGACGCGAGCTCCCGCGGAGGACCCGCGCTTGCCCGGATCGGCCCCGTACATCTTCAAATGCTCCGACAACATCTCGCGCAGATTTGCGCTTTCCGGCGAGATGTCGGTGAATTCCTTCAGCGCGGCAAATGCGTGATCGATCTTGCCGGCCTTCTGCATCCGCTCCGCGTACTCGACGAAGTTCTGCTTCGCTTCGGCAATGAAGCCCTTGGCCCCATACAGCTTCGCCAGCTTCAAATACGTCGACTGCCGCGCCGGAGCGTTACGCAGCACCTTGTTGCACATGGCGATGGCATTGTTGTGAAATCCCAGCTCGGCGTACTTATCCACGGCCTGGTCGTAGTAGTCGGCCGCGGTCCCTGGGTCCTTCAGCTTGATGAACAGATCCCCGATGCGGTTATAGACGGAGAGGTCAGGGTTCGCCTCGTCTTGATTATTGAGTACTTCGAGCCAGACCTCTACGGCCCTTTTTGGCTCCTTGGCCTCGAGACCCTTCGCCCTCTCTTTGAGCTGCTCAATCTTGGACATGGGAGCACTAAGATATCGGAGCGGTCTAGGTGGGACAAGCCGAACCTGCTGTCCAGACGGCGCTTACGACCTCTCTCCCCATCCAATACGCCACTTCCCGCCAGTCCCCGAACGGCGCCAGCACGAGGTCGGCGACGTACCCGGCGGCTATTTGCCCCCGCTCCGCAGCCAGTCCGAGGGCTGCGGCGGCGTTGATGGTCACCGCCGTCACAGCTTCCGCGTGACGCAGCCCAAGTTGTGAGACACCGAGCGCCATGACGAGCGGCAAGCTCATCGTGGGGGACGTTCCAGGGTTGAAATCGGTGGCCAGTGCGACCGCCGCGCCCGCATCGATCAGCCGGCGCGCTGGAGCCTGCAGTTTTTTTCCCAGAAAGATCATCGTCGCCGGCAGCAGCACGGCGATCGTTGCACTCGCCGCCAGAGCCTGGATGCCCGCATCCGAGATGGCTGCGAGGTGATCGGCTGAAAGCGCGCCGAGCTCGGCGGCGAGCTCCGCGCCGCCCGCCCCGTCGAGCTCATCCGCGTGCAGCTTCACGCGCAGTCCATGCCGTTGCGCCGCCGCGAGAATCTGGCGGCTTTGGGCAACGGTAAAGACGCCCGGCTCGCAGAAGACATCACATGATTCCGCGAGCTGCTCGCGCCGAACGGCGGGGATCATCTCTTCGCAGACGAGTCGCACGTATGCGTCGCGACGGTTGCGGTATTCAGGCGGGACTTCGTGCGCGCCCAGGAACGTCGGGACGAGCGTGGCCGGCAATGTCTCGCCGAGCCGCTTGATCACGCGGAGCTGTTTCAACTCGGCCTCCAGCTCGAGGCCGTACCCGGATTTGACTTCGATCGTCGTGGAACCGCACGCGATCAACGCCTCGAGACGCGGACGCGTGAGCGCCTCGAGCTCGGTCTCGGAGCGAGCGCGCACGTCGCGCACCGATTCGAGGATGCCGCCGCCCGCCGCAGCGATCGCTTTGTAGTCGAGCCCAAGCGCGCGGCGCTCGTGGTCGTCCAGACGCGGAGCGCCAAAAACACCGTGCGTGTGACAATCGACGAATCCGGGGAACAGCACACCGCTGACCTCGTGCGTGTGCTCGGCGGGAGGCGCGTCGCGTCGGGGGCCAACCCACGCGATCCGCGCGCCATCGATCAAGACGGCGGCATCGTCGAGAACGTCGATCTGCGCCATCTCGCGCCCGCGACGCGCGCGCGCAGGTCCGCGACAGGTCACGACCTGCCGCGCGCCGACGAGCAACGTCTTCAGTCGAGCTCTCCGCTCATGGGCAAACGGATGTGATGGCGGCGCGCCGTCTCGATGGCCTCGGGATAGCCGGCGTCCGCGTGGCGGGCGACGCCAATGCCCGGGTCATTGGTCAGCACGCGTTCGAGGCGCTTCGCGGCAGCCGGCGTCCCGTCCGCGACGATAACCTGTCCCGCATGCAGTGAATTGCCGATGCCCACGCCGCCGCCGTGGTGAAATGACACCCACGATGCACCCGACGCCGTGTTGAGCAGCGCATTGAGGATTGCCCAGTCGGCGATCGCGTCGGAGCCGTCGCGCATCGCCTCGGTCTCGCGAAATGGCGATGCCACCGACCCCGTGTCGAGGTGATCGCGGCCGATGACAATCGGCGCGGACAGCGCACCACTGCGTACCAGGTCATTCAACGCCACGCCGAAGCGCGCGCGCTCTCCCTGCCCCAGCCAGCAGATGCGCGCCGGGAGTCCCTGGAACGCGACGTGCCGCTCCGCCAGCGTAATCCAGCGCCTGAGGTGCGCGTTATCAGGAAACAGCTCGAGGACGAGATTGTCGGTGCGCTTCAGATCGTTGGCGTCCCCGGACAGCGCAACCCACCGAAAGGGGCCCTTCCCCTCGCAAAACAGCGGACGGATGTATTCGGGCACAAAGCCGGGAATGTCGAAGGCGTCGGTTACGCCCGCGTCGCGCGCTTCGGTGCGGATGTTGTTCCCGTAATCGAACGCGACGGCACCGCGTTTCTGCAAGTCGAGCATGGCGCGGACGTGCATCGCGATACTCCCACGGGCGCGTCGGACATACTCGTCGGGCGCGTTGCGCCGGAGCGCCGGGGCGTCCGTCGGACTCACGCCCGCCGGCACGTAGCCATTCAGCGGATCGTGCGCCGACGTTTGATCCGTGACGATGTCGGGCGTGAAGCCCCGCCGGACCAGCTCGGGCAACACCTCCGCGCAATTCCCCACGAGCCCAACCGACAGCGCGACTCCGCGCTGCTTTGCATCGGTGCACCAGCCGATGGCGTCATCGAGCGATGTGGTGGATTTATCGAGATACCGCGTCGCGAGGCGCCGCTGCACACGGGTGGAATCGACTTCGACAGCCAGACACACGCCGTCGTTCATTGTCGCCGCGAGCGGCTGTGCGCCGCCCATGCCGCCAAGGCCGCCGGTGAGCACGATCCGCCCACGCAGCGAGTCTTGAAACCGGGACTTCGCGACCGCGCCAAACGTCTCGTAGGTGCCTTGCAGAATTCCCTGCGAGCCGATGTAGATCCACGAACCGGCGGTCATCTGCCCGTACATGATGAGGCCGCGACGCTCGAGATCGCGGAACACCTCCCAGGTGGCAAAGCGGCCGACGAGATTCGCATTCGCGATCAGGACGCGCGGCGCATCCGGGTGCGTGGTGAACACGCCGACCGGTTTTCCCGACTGCACGAGCAGCGTCTCGTCGTCCTCGAGCACGCGCAGCGTGCGACAGATCGCGTCGAACGACGGCCAGTCGCGCGCGGCCTTACCCGTGCCCCCGTAGACAACGAGATCATCGGGCCGCTCGGCGACCTCGGGATCGAGGTTGTTCATCAGCATCCGGAGCGCGGCTTCCTGGATCCACCCTTTGCACGATTTCGTGGAGCCGCGCGGCGCCTTCACGACACGAACCTGCCTGCGCGAATCTGCTGCGCGAGTCGTTCGATATCGGCGGACAGTGGGCGGTCCGCGCTCAACACAGCCGACTCCGTACGGACTGCCGCGTGCACTCGCGCGACGGCTTCGGCGGGCCGGAGTGGTTTCAGAAACTCGAGCCCCTGTGCACCCGCCAGGAGCTCGATGGCCACGATGCGTTCGGCGTTCGCCAGAATGCGACCCGCTTTCCACGCGGCGGTCATTCCCATCGGCACCACGTCTTCCTGATTGCCCTCGGTGGGAATCGATTGCACGCTCGCCGGGGTGGCCAGCACCCGACAGTCCGCGACCAGCGCGGCGGCCGAGATCTGGGCGGTCATGAATCCGGACTCGAGACCGGGATCATGCGCGAGGAACGCCGGCAGGCCAGACGAAAGGTCTGGATTCACGACGCGCTCGATCCGCCGCTCAGCCAACCCGGCCAGCGTCGTCAGTGAGATGCCGATGACATCGAGCGCAAGCGCGATGGGTTGACCGTGAAAATTGCCGCCCGACAGGACATCGTTGCCAAACACCAGGGGATTGTCGGTGGAAGCGTTCAACTCGCCCGTCACGAGGCGCTCGGCGAAGGCGAGTCCTTCCCCCACCGCACCGAGCACCTGCGGTGTGCAACGCAACGAGTAGGCGTCCTGGACTCTGCGATCGTTGTCGCGGTGGGATTCCCGGATTTCACTGTGGGCCAGAAGCTCCCGCATCAGCGCCGCAGACCGCTGTTGCCAGGGGTGGGGACGCGCGTCGTGAATGCGCGCATCGAACGGATCGGGCGAGCCGCGAAGGGCTTCGAGACTCATCGCCGCAGCCGCGTGCGCGGTGCGCCACAACGTCCACGCGTCGCTCACGAGCAACGCTGCGAGGCCCGTCTGCGCTTGCGTGCCGTTTACGAACGCCAGCCCTTCCTTTGCTTCGAGCGTGATGGCGTTCGGAACTTTGACATCTCCCTCGCCGATCATCGCCAGAGCGAGGTGCGATAACGGCGCGAGATCGCCTGACGCGCCGACGCTCCCCTGCGACGGCACGGTGGGATGCAATTTCCGGTTCAACATGTCCACCAGAAGCTCAGGCAGTACCGGCCGAACCCCGCTGGTGCCCCGCATCAGCACATTGGCGCGCAACAGCATCATCGCGCGCACGGCGTCCGCGGGCAGCGGCTCACCGACGCCGGATGCATGGCTCCGAATGAGATTGAGCTGAAGCTGTCGTGCCTGTTCCGGCGGAATGCGGACGTGCGCCAATTTGCCGAAGCCCGTATTGACTCCGTAGATCGTGTCGCCACGTGCCACCGCAGCTTCGACGACTTGTCGCGACTGCGCGACGGCGTTCAGCGCGTTGGCATCGACGGCCACGCGCGCTCCCTGCCGGGCAACGGCAACGACATCGGCGATGGTGAGGGAACGACCATCCAGCGTGACGGCGGATCCAGAGGCGCGCGACATGGGGACCAAAGCTAAGGCGCCGGAGTGGCTGTGCACCACTCCGGCGCCTATCCAACCCAGACTACCCTATCGTGAGCCTGAAACCCCGGTGCCAGTGGCCATCGCGACCGACTGCCCGGCTCGAATAAGCAGCTCAGGGTTACCCGGATCGGTTTGGAAACTCCAATCGAAGATCATGTAGTCTCGGCCGACGTGCGTCACCCGCAGGGCGCCATACCGCAGCGTCGTGCCCTCGACGATCTTGAAGACGTAGCCATAGCCCGGCACCGCCTGAATCATGTTGCGGCTGTAGCCGAGCTCCGGCGCGAAATCGATATCGGTCAGATCGGCAACGGACCCGTAGGACTGGATCTGCGTTCCGGAGAATTCGGGCACGATCCACATCGTCGAATCCGTAGGATCCTGATAGATCCAAAAGTCGATGTTCGTCAGGTTGCCGTCCTGCACCAGGCCGAGCTCGGACGCCTGCGTGCGACCATCACCGTTCACGTCCTGCCAAAACCTGAAGCCGGATTGCCCCTGATTCTGGTTGTAGGGAAACACGAGCGTGTTGCGCGCATCGGGTCGAGGCGTGTCCTGACGCAGCGGGGACCAGAGACTCTCGTAGCCCTCGCGGCTGACCGCCGTGACGCCGAAGCAGCGCGGCACACCATTCGTCATCGCGCTCGCCAGGAACTCCGGCGCCACTGTCGTGCCCTCGAGCACCCAGCCCGTGCCGCAGAGGCCCGTATCGAGGTCGTAGTCGGTGCTGTAAATCCGGTACCACTTGAAACGCGTGGGCGCCGACAGGTACGGGTTGTCGCTCCACTCGAGATGAATCGCGCCGTTCAGGGAAATCGACGTCAGCCAGGTGGCCGAGTCGAGCTGGAGCCGTTCGTCCACGGTGATCACGTTGCTGTTGCCGCTCTCGTACCCGTTGACATCGACGGCCGTCACGAGGTATTGGAGATGCGGCACGCCATTGTCGTGGAAGGTGTTCGACGTGGTCTCGCCGCGCAGATTGAACGCGCCGCTGGTCGAGGCGCGCGAATAAATGCGGTAGCTCGCCAACCCAGCGTCGGGGACGTCATCCCAGAGCAGCAGGATGCCCAACGGGCGGTTCGGATCACCGCTTGGCTCGAGCTCGTACGTCAGGTTCGCCGGAGTGGACGGCCCGTTGCCGCCGCCCCCGCCGTTATCCACGGGGGTCATTTGGCACGCCGCTGTGGCCAACAAGACCAGGCTCAAGAACACACGCATAAACGCCTCAGGCTGGGGAACGCCCGACCTCTAAGCACGGGGCATGCCTGAAGCGAAGTAGCTGGCCTTATTGGACTTACTGTGAGGACCGCTGGCCCGGTGTCTCCCCAGGAGGACAACCGCAGGCCATGCTAGCGGACGTACGTACTCTGATCGTAATCGAACTTGATGTCGGGCTGGTCGCTCAGCGTGATGTTGAAGCTGAACGAGAAGTTGCCCGTCGCGGTGCGGTTGAAGGAGAAGCTCGCGCGCCAACGACGCAGATCGCGCTGGAATGAGAGCTGGTGAAACGTGAACTGCCCCGTGGCCATGTCGAACTGGGTGCTCCAGTTGGCCGTCCAGTTGCGCGTGGGCGTGAAAGCCATGTTGAGGGCGGCCGTGCGCCGGCCTGGTGCATTGCGCTGCTGCGCCGTCGTGTCAAATCGGCTGCGCGCGCTCGACAACGAGATCCCTAGTGTGAAGCCGCGCCCACCGGCACCCAACATTCCGGCTCCCGTCCCGCGGGCTCCGTAGGGGATCCGGGTGTTCTGGTCGTAGCGGCGGAAGTTGCTGGCCCGCGACACGGTGTCCAGCGGCGTCGTGGTGTCCGGAGGCGCGGCCCGATTCTGATGCGGCTTCAGACCGAACATGCGCCCGATGCCCTGCAGTGTCGCGGGCGTCACGGTGAACGAGGCCGACACATTCGACAAGAACGGATCGAACTTGGCCGAATCCGTGCCGACGTCTCCCTTCCACAGATCGTGCGTGATCGTGAGCTGGAAACTGGGCAGCAGGTCCGACAGGAACGAGTTCGTCAGTTGATCGGTGGACCAGCCGGTGCGGTGCGGCAGCTTGGCAGCCTCAAAATTGTATCCGACCGCGCTCGTCTGAATACTCAACAACTTGACCTTGCGGGCCTCCTGCTCAGCCGCGGTGTCGCCTGCCGCCGACTTCACCTTGGCCTCGAAGTTTTGCGACAGCTGGATACTGATCGTCTGCTGTGGATCGGACTTCAAGTTGACCGTCCGGCCGCTCGGATCGAGCGCGTGGGCAAACTCATTGGAGACTCCGGCTGTCGGCGCCCACTGCCAGCTGACCTGAGGCGAAAACGAATGCCGGATCCGCGAGAATGGCCCGAAACCGGGGAAGAATCCAAAGAATGTGGGCGTGACGCTGGCGCTGAACGCCAGGCGCTTGCCCTGTTGCACCCACTGCCCGCCCGTGAACTGATTGCGAATCATGAATGGGCCTGCGCTTGTCGCGTTCACGATTGACACGCCGGGCTGCAGTTTCCACGTGCTCGAGAAGAACGAGGGGAGATTGATGCCCGTCTGCCAATCCAGCCGCGTCTCGAATGTCTCGCTATAGACGACGCGATGCAGGGCGCCGGTGCTGTCGGGCAACTGGTATTCCGTCCGACCCTGCGTCCGGCCATCCGTGACCTGGAGGTTATTGGCCCAGTTCCACCGGCCGATGCGCAGCGGAGTTGAAAACGTCATCGCCGTACGTCGGACGTTGTTGAAGAGATGCAGCGTATCCGGGACCGAATCCGCGGGCGGCGGCGGAATTACCAGAGTCCCGCTCGGCTGATGGAACTGCTGGTCATTCGTAAATGAGAACGCCGGCGACCACGTCATCCAGGGCGTGATGTTCACGCTCGACGGCGTCAAATTGACCGTGGGAAATGTCTGCGAAACGTTGTTGGATGAGAGATCTTGTGACCGCGAGCCGCCGATATTCAGCGTCCCCCAGGAGAACCGCCGCTCGAAATTCAGCGTCGAGTTCATGCGCGCGACGACTTCCCACGGATTGGTCGAATTGCGTTGCACCAGCCTTCCATCCGTCGCCCACAGCACGTTGGCGTTGAATGAGCTGCGCGAGCTGAACCGCTGCGAGTGATTCCAGCCGATCGTCGTGTTGACGCCTGGGTGGTCGAGCTCCTGCATCCGCGTGTAACTCAGCTGTCCGTTCATGAATCGATTGATGATGTGATACTGGGCCTGGCTGTGGACCTGGATGTACCGGCCCGAGAACCAGTCACCGGCGACCAATACGTCGAGATAATCGTTGACGGCGAAGTAGTACCCGAAGTCGGAGATGTGCCGCGTGTAATGCCGGCTGGGCCGCACGAGATCGTTGATGCCGAAGCGCGGGAACAGAATGCCGCTGCGCCGCCCGCCGCGGATGTCGTTAAAGATGAACGGTAGCCACATGACCGGAACGTCGCGGACGTACAGCACCACCGGGCGCGCGATCATCGTGCTCTTGTTGATCCATTTCACCTCGCCGGCCGCAAAGTGGTAGTCGGGTACGGGCTGCGGATCGGACGTGAACGCCGCCTTGCTGGCATAGACGCGGCGGGAATTCGAATCGTTGGCGAACGCCTGCCCCCTCACGTACCACGTCACGCCACCCTGCTGAAAATCGGTGAGCGCATCCCGCACCGTGCCACGATGCCTGCACGTGTCGTAGCGCATCCCTTCCCCGATCAGCACCGTGCCTTGGTCAAAGAGCTGCGGATCGCCGCCGGCATCCAGGCGACAGCTTCCCTCTTGGTAGCGGATCGAGTCGGCCTGGAGTTGCGTTCCCTCCCGCTCCACGTACGCCTCGCGCCGCAGGTGGATCGTCTGGCTGTCGCCCACGACCACGAGCGTGTCCGCGGTGTAGTGGGTCACCTCGTATCCATTGAGCTTGAGCAGCGAATCCATGACGGCATCAGCGGGGGGGAACGAGCGGGACGGTCCAGTTGGGAGGCCTTGCTTGCGGGCTGTCGCGGTATCTAGGGCGCCGCGACGCCCGGTATCACCCGGGAAGCCCGGCGGTTTCACCACCACCCCCGTGTCTCGTGTGACGTGTTGCGCCGGCGGTGGCGGAGGAGCGGGCGGCGGATTCTGCGCGCGCACCGAACCCATACTGACCAACAGCAGCACCAGGGTTGCCGCCGCCACCCGGCGCGCGCGACGCCGGCTGGCCACATACGCGCACCAGATGCTGATCTCGTACAGCAGCAAGAGCGGGATCAGCATCAACATCATCGAGACGGCGTCGGGCGGCGTGAGAATCGCAGCCAGGAATGCCGCGATCACGACCGCGTAGCGCCGTTGCCGTCCCAGAAACTGCGGCGTGACAATCCCCAACGACGCGAGGATCGTGACCACGAGCGGCAGCTCGGCGACGAGGCCGCACCCCACCACGAACGGCACCGCCATGGCGAAGTAGCGGTCGATCGTAATCATCGGAGTCAGATCGGAACGCGAGAACCCGATGAGGACCTTCAGCGCGGCCGGGAGCAGCCAGTGATAACACGCCATCCCACCCGCCATGAACAGCAGCACGCCCACGGCCAGCGCCGGAATGATGAGTCGCTTCTCCCGGTCATACAACGCCGGGGCGAGGAACGCCCAGATGTGATAGATGATGATCGGTGATGCCACCAGGCAACCGAGCGCAAACGCGACCTTCAGCGTGAGCATGAACGGCTCGGCGGGGCTCGTGAAGGTCAGCCGCCCACCGGGGAGATAGGGCGCGATCGGGCGCTTGAGCACCTCGATGATGTCGATCTTGTCGAGCAGGAACCAGCCGAGGATCGTCCCGACGAAGACCGCCAGGAGACTCCAGAGGATGCGCCAGCGCAACTCCTCGAGATGATCGAGAAACGGCATCTCACCGCGGGCATTCATCGAGTGGTCCGGCTGGGCCAGAGGACGTTACGGCCGGAGACGCTGCAGATTCTGCCGCGCGAGATCGGCCTCGGGTGCCCGAGGATAGCCCGCGACCACCCGGTTGTAGAAGGTCCGCGCCGTGCCCTTGTCACCTCGCTGCTCGGCGAGAAGACCTAGCTTGTACAGCGCTGACGGCGCCCGTGACGAATTCGGGAAGGTACGCACGAGTTGATCGTACACCGCTGCAGCGGAATCGGGTGCAGACTGCTCGAAACTTTCCCCAACATAGAACAGCGCGTCGGGCGCGTGGTCGTGCGTGGGGAAGACGCGCAGAAATTCCCGGAAACCGAGTCGTGCGGTGCTGAGGCTTCCGCGACGGTACTGTTGCAAAGAGAGATCGTACATCTGGTCGGGACCCGGCCCGGCGGGGTTGCCCGAAGGTCCAACCGGAGGCCCGCCCGCCGCTGCGTTTGGATCCGGCTGTTGCGACCGGGCATCCAGCCGCGACCGGAGCTCACTCAGCCGTTGCTGGCTCTGCCCGGTCAGTTCCTGAATCGAAACGAGCTGCTGCTCGACCGATATCAACTCGGTGCGCAGGTCGCCTCGGAGCTGGACCAGATACGCCTGCTGGCGGTCGAGGGACTGTTGCAGCGCCTTGATGGCCGCCGCGACCGTGTCGTGGTCCGCCGCACGAGCGGCTTCACTCTTGGCGAGATCAGCCTGCAACGCCTGCACCTGGAGCTCGACCTTCCGGACGTCACCTTTCAGCGCGCATCCGGAGGCGAGCCCCAGGAGAGACAGGAGGCCGAATCTACGGACGGCGGAGATTGTCACCGCCGCTCACGACTTCGAATTCCGCCCGCCGGTTTTGCGACCAGGCCGACTCATCGTGCCCGTCGACCAGCGGCTTTTCCTCGCCCCACGACTGCGTCTCGATGCGTCCCGCATCGATCCCGTGGCTCACGAGGTACTGCTTTGCCGACTGCGCGCGGCGATTGCCCAGCGCAAGGTTGTACTCATCCGAGCCGCGCTCGTCGCAGTGCCCGCCGATGCGGATCCGCAAATCGGGATTCGCCTGGAGGATCGCGACCTTCTGATCGAGCGCCCCCATGTCGTCGGAGCGGATGTTCGACTTGTCGAGATCGAAGTGAATCATCGACGCCAGCATGTTGCGGACTTCTCCCGCTGCCGCCGACAGTGCGGCGAGCGAATCCGCTTCGCGTTGACGCCGGAGCCGCTCTGCTTCCGCCGCTGCCGCGGCGTTCGCCGCGTCGATCGAGTCCTGGCGCGCCTTGTCCGCTGCCGCGGCCGAGTCCGCGTTCGGTGTCGGCGCGGTCTGCGCAGGCTTTTTCCCGCCGCAGGACGACGCCACGACGATCGCGGCGCCAAGACCGAGCGCGAGGAACAACGATACCGATTTCATCCTGTCTCTCCGATCAGGGGTTGGAAGAAGAGGCCTCCGACAGCCGTGGAGACCAGGCCGGCAAACGTTCCCCGCTCTGCTGCAGCAACGGCCGGATGCGGCCGGTCTCGAGATCGATGATCCATAACTGACGGTAACCCGACCGGTCGGAAACAAAGGCGAGGTGACGGCTGTCGGGCGCCCAGGTTGGATCCTCGTTGCGCCCCACCGACGTCAACTGGCGGACGGTGCGGGTTCGGACATCGAGCACGAACACCTGCAGAGTCCCGGCCACGTCACGGTGAAACGCTACCGATTGCCCGTCGGGGGACCACTCCGGCGCGTTGGACGCCCCGGTGACGCCGTAATCGAACGGTGCGAACAACTGCTGGTCGGTGCCGTCGGCCGCCATCACATAGATCTGCGGCAGACCCGGTCGCGTCGAGACGAACGCGATCCGCTGCCCGTCCGGGCTGAACGTCGGGGACAAGTTGTCTGAAAACCGTCCCACGGTCAAGCGGCGTAAGCAGCAGTTGTTCTTCACGTTAATCGTATAGAGATCCGTTCCATCTTCCGTCGCGCGGCTGAACGCGAGCGTCTGTCCATCGGGAGAAAAGGCCGGCGTGAAGTCCAGCGCGGTGCCCGTGGTCGACATGGCCGTCCGCTTGCCGGTGGCCATCTCCTGCAGGTACAGCCATCCCTTTCCTGCCTGAAACTCCATGTAGGCAAAGTGTCGTCCATCCGCGCCCCAGGCTGGCGACATCGCCTGGCGATCAGTGGATGACACCAGCTGCTGATCGGCACCATCCTCGTCGATCCGATACACCTTGCCATCGCGCACGAACAGGACGCGCGTCGCGGCGATGCCGGGCGCGCCGAGCGCCGCCTGCAGTGCTTGATCGGCCAGGCGATGCACCGCCATCCGGAAACTCGGATCACCCGACTTGGGCAACTGAGCTCGCACCGTGCGGCGAATACCCGACGCGGCGATGTCGTGAAGCGTCAGGACCGTGGTATCGCCGGCCGCGGTCACGTCCAGCGCGAAGTCGGCGCCGAGCGCCTGATACAGAGGATAGTTGAGCGCGGTGGTGGATTGCGCGCCGCCCGCGCCGCCCGCGCCGCCCGTGCCGCCGGAGCGCCGGGTGCTCGAACTGCGCGTCGATGACGGCGTGCCCGTCCCCGCCAGGCGAATCGAATCGCCCGCCGGCAGAGTGATGATCTCGAACCGGTCGCTGAAGTCCAGATCTCGCCCGACAATGGCGCGAACCGAATCGAGCCCCATGCCGGTCCGAGGCAGCATCACGAGTCCGGGGCGCACGCCGGGTCGATAGATGATGCCTATCCGAACCCCTCGATCGATGGCGCTTGTATCCTGCCCTGCAAGACTGCACGGCGGCACGACTGCAAGAGCACCCGCAATCGCGATCCATCGTGCCGCCGTGCCGGCGTGCCGACGTGTCACTGTCTCTGCCCCGAGAAATAGAACCGCACGAACAGCACGTCGGACTGCCAACCATCCGGAAGCGAGCCGAACGCGCGGAAGCGACCGGCTTCCTCAATCGCGCCCTGGGCTTCGAGATCGAACGCGAAATTGCCGGAGCGCCGGATGAAGTTCAGGTCCGTCACCGAGCCGTCGCGATGCACAAAGAACGACACCTCGGCCTCCAGGGGAGTGCTTTGCGCTGGACGCTGCCAGCGCCGCAGCACCTGCTGTACGATGTTCTGCAGATATTCCGGGAATGGGAACGCCACACCCTCGGTGCTCACCGTGGCGACGTCATTGCCCGTTGAGGGCTTTTCGCCTGGCAGCGGCTGATTGCTCGATGTCGTCCGCGGGGCCGCTTCGCGCTTGGTCTGATCCCGATTCGGCGGCGGTGTCGCGCGGGACACCGTGCTCTGCGGGCGCTTGGCGGCGGGAATCGGTGCGGGCTTCTCCTCCGCCGGGCGATCGACCGCCTCGGGCGCCTTGCGCTCTTCCATGTCCGGGGCCGGCGCGGCGACCAGGTGCACACGATAGGTCGGTGGGATGCGCTTGTGCGTGCTCGGCGTTCCGAACAGGATCAGACCCACCACGCCGTGAAGCACGAGCGTGCCCGTCATAGCCATGCCTACGGGAGCGGGCGCGCGGCGGCCTCTCATCGGTCGATCGTCTCCGGTTCCGCGACGAGGCCGACATCCTGCACGCCGGCCCCGCGAATCACGGCCAGCACCTGAACCACACGCGAATAGGCGACTCGTCCATCGGCTCGCAGATACACCCCCGTGGGGCGTTTCGTTCGCACGAATGCTGGGAACGTCGCCTCGAAGTCTTCGTAGGAGAGCCCAGCCTGGTCTAGATAGATCTTGCCATCCGCATCGACGGTCACGACGAGTCCTTGCTTCGGCTCGATCGCGCGCACCTGTGCGCGCGGCAGCCGCACGTCGACACCGCCTTGCATGATCGGAGCGGTGATCATGAAAATGATCAGCAGCACGAACGCCACGTCCACCAGCGACGTCACATTGATATCGGCGTTGAGTGGTAATTCGCCGTGACCGCGGAGACCTCCCCCCCCCAACAGACCCGCCATTAGATCCGTCCTTCCCGGGCCAGCGTGCCCACGATCTCCTGCGCGAAGCCCTCGAGCTCACCGGCAAAAAGCCCCAGCCTACTGACATACAGGTTGTATGCCATGACTGCGGGCACGGCCACGGCCAGGCCGCCGACAGTGGTGACCAACGCCTCCGCCACGCCTGGCGCGACGGCCGTGATATTGCCTGACCCTCCGACGGCGATGCCGATAAACGCGTCCATCACGCCGAGCACTGTCCCGAGCAGACCGAGCAACGGGCTGACGGAGCCGAACGTTGCGAGCCAGGGGATAAAGCGAGCGGCGGTGTCACGCTCGGCGGCGACCTCCTTCGCGAGGACCATGCGCAACGCTTCAAGTTGCGTCGTGGTCAGCGTCGTACCGGCCGCCGCCGCGGCAGCGGGATTTGTCGCAACGCCCGTGCCTTTCAAGCTGCCGGGTTTAAGCTCTGAAAAGAAATGGACTGCCTCGCGCAGCAAGCGATTGTAGGGCGAGGGCGGCAGCCGCATGGCGGCGTGATACGCATCTTCGAGCCGCGGAGCCTTCTCGACTTCCGCGAGGAAGCGGTCGCCGAGCTGTCGCATGCGCCGGAATTGCCACCACTTCAGAACGATCAGATACCACGACACCAGCGAGAAGACCGCGAGGATGCCGAGGACGAACTGCGTTTCGCGACTCGACGTGAGCACCAGCTCCCACGGTGTCGTGGGAATCGCTCCGCGGACCTGAAAGAAGAACACCTAACCTCCTCGGTATCCGTGCGGGTGAGCCTGATGCCACCGCCAGGCGCTGCTTAGAATCTCCTCGAGACTCGAATGCTCGGCGTGCCAACCGAGCACGGTCTTCGCGCGCGTGACCGCCGCCACCAACTCCGGCGGATCGCCGGGCCGACGCGGCTTTTCTGCGACAGGCACTGGACGCCCCGTCACGCGGCGTGCCGCCTCCACGACTTCGCGTACCGATCGTCCGGTCCCCGTACCAAGGTTCATCGCCAACGGAGCGTCGCTGTCGAGTTTCACATCGAGTGCGCGGAGATGGGCATCCGCGATGTCTATCACATGAACGTAGTCACGAATCGCGGTGCCGTCGGCAGTCGGATAATCCGTTCCGTACACTTCGACCGCCTCGCGTTTGCCCATTGCCGCGGCCAAGACGTTGGGAATCAGGTGCGATTCCGGATCGTGATCCTCGCCGCGCTCGGCAGTCGCGCCCGAAGCATTGAAATAACGCAGGCTCACCACGCCCATGCCGCGCGACGGCGCGAGCTCGGCCAGCATGCGTTCGAAATCGAGCTTGGTCTTCCCGTACGGATTCACCGGCGCCTGCGGCGTGTCCTCCGTAATCGGGATGCGCGCCGGGTGCCCGTATGTCGCACATGACGACGAGAAGACGAATCGGCGCACCTGGGCCCGTAGCGCCGCCTCCAACAGTACACGGGGAGCGGTCACATTGTTGGTCACATACTTCTGAGGCTGAGCCACCGACTCGGCGACGAGAGCGAAGGCCGCCAGGTGGACGATCGCTTCGATCTGCTCCCGCTCGAGCAGCGCGGTGACCAGTTCCCGGTTTCCCACGCCACCCTGCACAAAAGCCGCGCCGCGGGCGACGGCCGCACGATGTCCGGTGCTCAGGTCATCGAGCACGATCACCGTATGGCCCCGGTCGAGCAATTGATCTACGATGACACTACCGATGTATCCCGCGCCCCCCGTCACAAGAATTCGGGTCACGCGGGCGGCTCCATCCCGAACAGACGGCGCAGGGCCTCGAGCAAGCCGTATCCGTGCCCCTCTTCGGCCGCCTGTTTGAGCGCAACGGTGGGGTGATGCAGGAATTTGTTGAGCAGCGCCTGGCTGAACTGCTCGATGCGCGTGCGGTCGGCGGGACTCAGATGACTCAACTGCCGCAGCGCGCGCTCGAGCTCGGCAGCCCGCAGTGTCTCCATGTGTTGCCGCCACTCCTTGATTGTTGGAACGACACCGAGGCCGCCATACCAGGCCCAGAACAGATCCGTCTCTTGCTCGACGATCCGCTCGGCCGACGGGACCTCGTCACGGCGCCGCGCGGTGGCCTGCGCAGCCACGGTCTGGAGATCGTCGACGTCGTACAGGAAGACGTTCTCGAGCTGCGCAATCGCCGGGTCCACATCGCGCGGCACGGCGAGATCCAGAATGCACAGCGGCTTGCCGCGGCGCGCTCCGATGATACCACCGACGCGCTCCCAGGTTACGACCGCATGCGGCGCCGCCGTTGAACAGAGCGCGATATCGGTCGTCGCAAAGTGTGGCCAGGCTTCTTCGAGCGACACCGCTTTGCCGCCCAGGCGCTCGGCGATCGCGCGCGCGCGTTCCCGTGTACGATTGGCGACCAGCGTGACTTGCACGCCCTGATCGCTCAGGCACTGGGCGGCCAACTCCGCCATGTCGCCGGCGCCAAGGATCAAGGCGCTGCGTCCCGCGAGATCGCCGAAGATCTTTCCCGCCACGGCGACGCCGGCGGACGCGGCAGACGCGGTCCCCATGCCGAGTCCCGTTTCGGTCCGGACGCGCGAGCCCACGTGCAGCGCGGTCTGAAACAGCCGGTGCAGCACGGGTCCCGCCTGCGCGCGCGACACCTCCCACGCCTCGCGCACTTGTCCCTGGATCTGCGATTCGCCGAGGATCATGGAGTCGAGGCCGGAAGACACGCGATACAGATGGCGAACGGCGTCGCGGTCGCGCGCGATGTACCCATACTCGCGCGCGCCACCGGCGGGCTTGGTCTCGAGCCGCTCGCCGAGCAACGACCAGACGGCGTCGAGCGCGGGCTCGTCATCGGCGACGAGATAGAACTCGGTGCGGTTGCAGGTGGATAGCAGCACGCCGCCGGTCGCGCCGGCGGCCATCACGCGCGCGAGCGCGCCGGGGACTTCATGCGCGCTGTGGGTGAACCGCTCGCGCACGTCGAGCGGCGCGGTCCGATGATTGACGCCGACCACCTTGATTCCCATGTCGGTGTGACCCGTCACAGGAAGCGCTCGGCGCCGGGCTGCGTGAGTTTCAGCGCGACGTAGACCAGCAACACAGCGCCGAAGCCCGCGATGCTCGCGAGCGCGGCGCGGCGCCCAGCCCAGTGCCGCACTACGCGAACCCAGACCGCCCAGCCCAGCACCACCCACGTGAAGATGCCCCACACGATCTGCGCTTTGGCGGCGTGAAGCCCGCCCGAGAATTGCGCGCCGTACCCGAGGGCGAGTAGCACCCCCATCGTGAGCGATGGAAATCCGGCGACCAAGGCGAACCGGTTGAGTTGATCGAGGCGCTCGAGCGGCGGGAAGAGCTGAAAGACCTGCCCAAAGCGCCGCGCCTTGAGCTCGCGGAACTGCAGCAAGTAGAGCGCGGCCGCGATGAACGCGAGCGCCATCAAGGCGAGTCCCAGCGCGCTGAGTACCACGTGCAGGATGAACCAGGCGCTCTGCGTGCCACCGCCGCCGATTTCCGCACCCGGCGCGAGTCCACTCAGGATGGCGAGCCCGACGAGCCCGGTGGCGAGCGGCCCGGCAAAGAACGAGACGGCGGAGCCGCGCAGCAGCCGCTCGCTCACGAGCTGGAGCAGAACGAGACAGAACGCGAGCATCGACAGCGCGGGGCCGAGTCCGACCGGCCTGAGCTGCGAAATCGCGATCACGTGAACGGCGGCGCCCGCGCACGGCAAGGCGATCGTCAGCGCGCGCGGCGCGGGGCGCGCGCCGAGAAATGGCGCCAGGACGAACGCGGTCGTCACAGCGTACAGCGCTAACGCAATGAGGTGGAGTGTGACTATCACCGCAGATCCCGGCCAGGCCCACCAAAGTGGGCCCGGCCGCCTATTACGACGGCATTTTCTTGATCAGTCGTACCGGAAGACCATTGTCCAGCGCGGGATTGTTGATCTGCAGCAAGAGCCCGGTTGCGGAGCGGTCGCGCGTGTGCACGATCATCATCGTGGCGCGAACCTCTTCCGAGTGGGCGCCAGCATATTCCTCCGCCGGCTTGTACACCTCGAAAATGTCGCCGACGGTCACACCGTCGCGACGACCCTTGTCGATGAAATAGTACTGCTGCGCGCCGGCAATGGGATGCGGGTCACGAGCCCGAAGCAGCTTGCCTCTGAGCCCATCCGAGACCGGCGTCGGCCGCACCTGGCCGGGATCGCGGAACGGCTCGAGCGGCATCGCGACGTGGCCCTCGTGAATGCGCGCGAACTGTGACACGACTTCCGACAGGACCTGTTCGTGCTCGATCTGCGTCACCCGCGCGATGCCGATCGGTACCACGACGTCGCCCCAATTCCCCGTTTCGAGTCCGGGATCGAGCCGGGCGAGCAGCAGCGAGTCACCCACGTGGTACGACGCGTTGTGCGGCGGCTTGATCGCGATTTCCTCGAACGGATGGGCAGAGCTGCTTTCCGACAGCGTGTGAATCGCCGGCTTTTCGGTGGCGCCCAGCACCTGGCCCCAAGGCAGCCGTTCGGCCTCACTCAGGAATCCGGCGGCGTAAAACTCGCCGGCGCGGACGGCGCGATAGGGCTGATGGATGTAGGAGCGCAGCACGTCCTGCACGACCTGTTGGTTCGTGCGACGCCGATCGAAAATCGTCTCGTTGCTCTCGGTGAGGTTCGGCGGCGGCGCCTCCACGACCAGCTGGGTCGTATCGGCCGGGATCGTGTCGACGGGAGCGGCGGCCGCAGTGTCCAGTGGGACGACGGCGGCGATCGTGTCACCGGGCGCAGCGCGCACGGTGTCTGCGGCCGCAGACGTCGTGTCCTGCGGTACTGCCGTGAGCGTGTCGGGGCCCTGCGCCAGGTTCGCCATCTCCGACAGATTCAGGACCTCACCGGGATAGATCCAATGCGGGTCTTCGATGACGGCGGTGTTGAGGCGGTAAATCTCGGGCCAGAGCAGCGGATCGTTGAAATACATCTGCGCGATGGACCACAGGGTCTCACCGCGAGAAACAGTATGACTGCTGGGAACCTGGCCCTGGAAAGCGGCGGCCGCTTGTGTGGTGTCCTGAGGTTGGACCGCCTGCGTGGTGTCCCGTGTTTTGGTGGTATCCTGTGCGGGCAGGACGCGCCACAGCAGCGGCAACGCCGCCAGGGCTAGTACTGCGGCGCGACTAGAACGGCAGATCGTCGTCCTCCTCATCCAGCGCCTCCGGGAACGCGTCGAGCGATTCTGGAGCCCCAGTCTTACCGCCGACCGCAGCGGCCCCCTTCGGGGCGCCCGCACCGACTGGAGCAGCTCCGCCTCTCGAGCCCAACATGATCAACTCGCGCGCGATGATCTCCGTGACGTAGCGCGTTTGCTTCTCGCGATCTTCATAAGTCCGGTACTCGATCCGGCCTTCGATATAGACCTTGTCGCCCTTCTTCAGGTACTTCTCGCAGACATCGGCCAACCCGCTCCCGGCCCCTTTGTTATTCCAGCAGATAACCCTATGCCACTCCGTCTTTTCCTGCT
>Ga0075425_100002218_pt1 | contig 19382 bp, 17 predicted proteins | sample SoiMethybrSBSTD4_FD_75300 | JGI IMG/M metagenome (GOLD analysis project Ga0075425, IMG submission 75300) | Bulk soil microbial communities from a Populus tree surrounding site in Tennessee, USA - Soil MetaG P. TD hybrid SBSTD4 | ecosystem: Environmental > Terrestrial > Soil > Tree plantation... | reverse complement strand
AGCTGCAGCGCCACCGTCAGCGACACGCCCAGGAGCTCACCGTCGAAGTAGATCAGGATTCCGTAGAGTGCCACCGCGAGCCCGGCCGCCAGGCCGACGCCGCGTCCGAACGGCCGGGCGCCGATCCAGGCGGTGAGGACCGCAGCGGCCGCGCCGAGCACCGCCTGGAGGAGCCGTGGCGCGAGGAAATTCACGCCACCGGCCACCCAGTAGGTCAGACCGAGGAAGTAGGGATAGCCCGGCGGCTGCCAGAAGATCCTGTCCGGGTGCCCGTCCCCGGCCGCGATGGAGCGCGCGGCCTCATGGAAGGTATAGGCATCGACCAGGGGATGGTCGAAGTAGGGGCTCTGGCGCATGGCCAGGACGTGAATGACGCGGAGCGCCAGCGCGACGGTGAAGACGAGCGCCGCATCGAAAACCTGGATACGATTCTGGCCGCGCGGGCCCAACCGCCTTCCTAGCCGTTGACCGACCGCATCCCCGCCTCGGGGTAGCGGGCGCCGGCGGTACCCCCTACGGGAGCGACCTCGTCGATCCGCTCCAGGTCCGCCGGGGTGAGATCGATCTCCACCGCGCGCGCGTTCTGCTCCAGATACGACCGATGCTTGGTGCCGGGAATCGGAACGATGTCCCCGCCCTGCGCGAGGAGCCACGCGAGGGCGAGCTGGGCGGGCGTGCATTTCTTCTCACGCGCGATCTCCTCCACTCTCGCCACGAGGTCGAGGTTCCTCTGGAAGTTGTCCCCCTGGAATCTCGGATGGTTGCGCCGGAAGTCCTCGGGAGCCAGATCCTCGGGCTTCTTGAAGCGCCCCGAGAGGAAGCCACGCCCGAGCGGGCTGTAGGCCACGAATCCGATCCCCAGCTCGCGGCAGGTCGGAAGGATCTCCTCCTCCGGGTCGCGGCTCCAGAGCGAGTACTCGGTCTGGAGCGCGGAGATGGGATGAACCTTGTGGGCGCGGCGAATCGTGGCGGGGGCCGCCTCGGAGAGACCCAGGAAGCGAACCTTCCCCTGACGAATCAGCTCCGCCATCGCGCCGACGGTATCTTCGATCGGAACCGTCCGGTCGACCCGGTGCTGATAATAGAGGTCGATCGAGTCCACACCCAGCCGCTGCAGCGATGCGTCGCATGCGGAGCGGACGTACTCGGGGCGCCCGTTCACACCGAGGAAGGTTCCGTCCGCGCCCCGAACGTTTCCGAATTTCGTGGCGAGCACGATCCGCTCGCGATGGCCGCGGATCGCGCGTCCCACCAGGATCTCGTTCTTGTAGGGACCGTAGATGTCGGCGGTGTCCAGGAACGTGATGCCCAGCTCGACGGCGCGGTGGATGGTCGCCAGCGACTCGGCCTCGTCGGTCGGGCCGTAGAAATCCGACATGCCCATGCATCCCAGCCCCAGGGCCGTGACCTCGAGCCCCTGCCGGCCCAGCTTCCGCTTTGGAATCATGATGACGCTCCCGTCATTTCCCCAGCCCGTATCGCTCGATCAGGAGCCCGCGATGATGGAGCTCGTGCCCCGCGACGATCCACGCGAGGGCGCGAACGGTGATCGGCGCGTTGTTCGCGACCCCGCGGCGGACCAGCGCCTCCTCGTCCATGGACCCGAAGAGCGCGAGCGACGCGGCTCGCACCGACTCGTACTCCTGGACGACGTCGGCCAGCGGTCTCCGGTCGAACCGACCCGCGGGCACGTACGCGTTCTCGTCGAACCCCGGGAGCGGCGTCTCGTCCCCGCGGCCCATCCGGAGGGCGCGGTACGCGAAGACGCGCTCCCCGTCCGCGAGGTGCCCGACGACCTCCTTGACGCTCCACTTCCCCGGAGCGTACCGATGGAGGGCCTTCGTGTCGTCCAGCGGCCGGAGCAGCCGGGCGGTCTCTCCGATCTGGCTCCGCAGCGCCGGCAGCGCATCCTCGCCCGGCACGAGGTCGATGTACTTCTTGTAGTACTCGATGAATTCGCCGGCGGCCGGACGGGCGATGGCGAGCGTCAAGGGCATGGCTCCTCCTGGGATTGGGGCCGGGACCACCGCGCTCGATCTTAGCGCGATTCTGGTTGTCCCGGGAGCCCGATGCCGGGAGAATGCCCCGCGATGGGATGCCGCCACGCCGTTCTCACGGGCGTCTGCCTGGCGACGCTCGTCCTCGCCTCGGGCTGCGCGCGCCGGGCCAAGCCCGAGCTCGGACCCGCCGAGGCCTTCTCGTGGTGCGCCCAGCCGGTCTCGTTCTCACCTCCGCCCCCGGCCTGGCGGCGCGAGAGCGAGCGAAGCGGCGGGCTCCTGGGCGTCCGGTTCGTTCTCTCCGGAGGCCTCGGTGAATGCATCACGGTCGCGACGTACAGCTCCGTGGGCGATCGCGACGCGGCCTCCTCGTACGCCCCCACCCTCGCGGACCTGCTGCCGCGGATCCGTCTTCGCCCCGAGCGCATGCAGGAGCCGTGGCGCTGGCGCCTGGGCTACGAGCACGACACGACGCTCGCCGGATTCCCCGCCTTCGCGAGCGACGACACGCTGATCACGCCCGAGCGGCCCATGCTCTACCACCAGGTCTTCTGGGTCGTGAACCGTTGCGCCTTCAACGCCACGTACCAGGGAACGAAGCCCAACGTCGGAGTCTTCGACGCGCTCGTGGCCTCGATCCGCTTCCCCGAGGATTCCAGTGTCACCTCGCGCTGATTCCAGGATCGCCCTGGCGCTCACGCTCGCCACGGTCGTCGTGGGCTGCGTGCGCTCCATTCCGTCCCAGCGCGTGGAGGTGGGGCGGCACGTGGTCCTCCTCGACCCCCCGCCCGGCTGGGAGCACCTCGATCACGGAAGAGAGCACGTCTTCCGGAGCGGCGAGATGCAGGTCGTCCTTTCGGACCTGGGACCCGCGAGCCGCGAGGGGCTGGCCCGGGAGCTCCGGGAAGCGCGCGATGTATGGCTGCAGGGCCGCCGGAAGGACGCGGCCGCGCGCGTCCAGGAGCTGCACGGTCCGCCGCTCCTCCTCGCGACGGCCGAGCAGCGCGCGGCGTTCTGGAGGCCCTGGACCGACGTCACCGCGCTCCACGACGCGGCGGACAGCGGGGCGATCGGGCGGGCGCTCGACGCGTTGATCGAGGGGACCCGGAGCTTGCCGGAGGTCACCCCGGAGAAGATGGCTGGTTACGCCGTCGGTGTTTCGATGGTCGACGCGGCGCGACGGGAAATCCATCGCCAGGGACCCCGGGACATCCACGGCTCGAACTGGTTCGAGGTCGAGACCTGGGATCCCGTCACCCACCTCATGCGCTCGCGTCTCGCCTGCGTGGACGACGACGGCTTCCTCCTCTCCCTCCGCATCGACCGCGGCCCCATCGAGCGCGCCGGGTACGTCTTCGAATCACTCCTGAGCTCGATCAGGGTCCAGCCTCAACGACCGGCGTAGCGCATCACGACCTGGGGCGTCGTGCGCGCGCGATCTCCCGCGGCCCAGACGTGGGCCGAATCCAGCGCGAATATGGATCGGAGCATCTCTCCGGGCACCACCTGGTCCACGCGCCACGTCTCGCCCCCGTCCTCCGTGCGCAAGATGGCCGACTCCGCGACGTCCGCGTAGGAGCCGACCGCGAAGCCGCGCGCTGAATCGAGGAATTGCACGGCGAAGATCGTGAGACGGTCGGGCTCGGTCTCGAGCTCCGGCACGGGTTCACGTGGACGCGGAGCTTCGCCCTTGGGGATCGGGCGGACGATGGGAACGCCGTTCTCCTGGCGCGTCCACGTCGCTCCGCCGTCGATGGTATGGAAGATCGAGCCGCCTTCGCCGACCACCCAGCCGTGAGACGGGTCGGTGAAGGTCACGTCCCAGAAGCTGGGATGCTCGCCCGGCTTCAGGGGAAGCGGAACCTTCGTCCACGTCACGCCGCCGTCGTCCGATCGCATGAACGTGCCGACGTGACCGGCCAGCCAGCCGCGCTGGGTATCCATGAAGAAGACGGCGTGGGGCGTGAGGTAGCCGTTCTCGGAGGAGTTGAAGACCAGTGGCCGCCAGCTCTCGCCGCCGTCGTCGGTGCGGATGACGCTCGCGGGGCCCGCGGCCCAGCCGTTCCGGTCGTCGATGAACTGCAGATCGGAGAGGCCGTCCCCGCTTCCCCGTCCATACCGGACCGTGCGCCAGCTCGCGCCTCCGTCATCCGTGACCAGGACGAGGCCGCCCTGGCAGACGGCGCAGCCGCGGAGCGAATCGCGGAATTGCACGTGGTTCAGGCTGAATCCCGTGCCCCCGCCCGCGAGGACGCCGCTCTGGAATCGCCAGGTGCGACCGCCGTCACGGGTGCGGCCCACGATGCCTCCGTCGATCATGGTCCCGCCGCCGGTGATCCATCCGTTCAGGGAGTCGGTGAACCACATTCCGGAGAACTCCGCGTCGGTGGGAACCACCACCGCCTGCCAGGAATCGGCGGGCTTGCGCGTCCCGCACGAGACGAGGACAAGGATGGACAGGAGAGAGACCCACGAACGTACGGCGTTCACGGCTTGGGATTCTCCGGCGTCCGAACGTGCTCCGGTCGCAGCCCCATCCCTATGAGATACGCCGGCACCCTCCGGAGCGGCGGCAGGGCTCGGAGCAGCTGGATCGCGATCGGAATGCGCTCCATGCCGTTCTCCGCGCTGAGCGTCGGCCGGATCACCGTCTCCTGCATCACCATCTGGAGCTTCTGCGTCGCGCGTGTCGGAAGCTCGCGCCGGCGCTGAACCCGCGCCAGGTCAGCCGTGGTGAGCCGCTTCTCGCGAAGCGGCACGGCGACGGCGTTCGCGGCCGCGACCGCGTCCTGGATCGCGAGATTGATACCCACGCCTCCGACGGGGGACATGGCGTGGGCGGCGTCGCCGATGAAGAGGAGACCCGGCCGGTACCACCGGCGCAACCGGTTGATCCGCACCGTGAGGAGCTTCACGTCCTCCCAGGTCCGGATCTCCTGGATTCGATCCCGGGCGAACGGGGCCGCGGCCACGATCGTCTCCCGAAAGGCTTCGAGCCCGCCGCTCCGGACCCGTTCGGCCGAGCCCTTGGGGATCACGTAACCCACCTGCCAGTAGCCCATGCGGGGGATGAGCACCAGGATGCGCCCGCGGGCGAAGCGGCCGCCCGCCTGAGGAGGGTCGTCGGGCAGGCGGCGGGACAGCCGGAACCAGAACACATCCATGGGAACGCCCAGCTCGTCGGACTTGAGTCCGGCCTGGTGGGTCAGGCTGGATTGCCGCCCGTTCGCGCCGACGACGAGCGGCGCGCGGATTTCCAGCGGGCCGCTCGGCCCCTCGGCCCGGACGCCGACGATCCGGCCCTCCTCCTCGATCAGGTCGGTCGCCTCGGTCTTCATCCGGAGCCCGAACGAGGGATAGCGTTCGGCCTCCCGCGCGATGAAGTTCAGGAAGTCCCACTGCGGCATGATCGCGATGAAGCGGCAGCGGATCGGCAGGTTCTTGAAGCTGGCGATCGTGACGTCGGAGTCGCCGAAGCGGACGGTCAATTCCTCGATGCGGCTGTGCGGCAGCTCGAGCAAGCGGTTCAGGAGGCCGAGCTCGTGCATGACCTGAAGCGTGGAGGGATGGATCGTGTCGCCGCGGAAATCGCGCAGGAAGTCCGCGTGCTTCTCGAGGACCACGGTCTTCACTCCGGCACGCGCCAGCAGGAGGCCGAGGACCATCCCGGCCGGGCCTCCTCCGATGACGCAGCACTCGACCGAGACCTTCTCACTCATCGCACACACTCCTTGCGCGGTTGCACGATCACCGGGCGACATCCTAAACCATCGAAGTCTTTCCTCGCGATGCTTCGTGACGTATCGTGCCCCGGACGTCCACTCGGTGCGGACGGAAGGCCAGGGAGGGCACGACCATGGCGTCCATGTTTCGGCGGATGGCCGGGGCGGCGAGACTCGAGGTCGCCACGTACGAAGAGGTCGAGGCGGACCGGGGCGCGACGTGGCAGGCGATCCTCATCTCGATCGTCTCGTCGCTGGCGATCACGATCGGGGACTTTCACGCCGGCGACGTCGACGCGATCGCGAAGATCGTGGCCGGGCTCGTCGGCTGGATCACCTGGGTCTTCTTCATCTGGCTCGTGGGGGTGAAGATGGTCCCCGAGCCGGAGACGCGCTCCGACCTGGGCGAGCTGATCCGCACGACCGGATTCGCGACGACTCCGGGGCTCTTCCGGATCCTGGGGCTGGTGCCGGTCGTGGGCTGGCTCTTCGTGGTCGCCGCGTGGATCTGGACGCTCGCGGCGATGGTGGTGGGGGTGCGCCAGGCGCTCGACTACAAGAGCACCCCGCGCGCGGTCTTCGTCTGTGTCCTCGGATTCGCGGCGCAGCTTCTGATCTTCTTCTTCCTGCTCCAGCTCCAGAGGGAAGCCACCACCTGAGCCGCTAGGCGGATCGCGCGGACTTCCGGCCTCGCGGCGAACGGCGGCGCTCCGGCACCAGGGCGAGCGCGCTGCTCCGGAGCCACGCCTCGGCCAGCGATGGGGCGATCACGTCGGCCACGCGGCCGCTCGTCCAGTACCCGACGTGCGAGAGGGGATTCCATCGGGTGAAGATGGACCCTACGTCCACCGGGAGGTCCTCGGTGACCGCCGCCCGGTAGGCCGCGTTCAGGGGACGAAGGGGGTAGCCGATCACATCGTCCGGGTCGTACAGATTGAGCCACGCCGGCTCGAGGCTGGAATGATGGCGCGCGAGCGCGCCGGCCGGAAGCCGGATCGGCTCGCCGAAACGCGGATAACGAAGGCTCCAGAGCGTGATCGGACTCCCCATCGTGACGAAGCGGGTGAGCGTCTCTCCCCGCTCGAGCGGGGTGCGGCCCAGGAGGCCGCGCACGCTCGGGCACATGAAGGAATCCTCGCGCTTCAGGAGATCGTAGAAGTAGTTGCTCGCGATCACGGTTCCGAGGCTGTGCGCGAGGACGCACAGCGGCGCCTTCGGCCCCGCCCGCTCGGCGAGGCGCGACAAGGATCCGGCGACCACGCGGTGGACCGCGTCGTAGGCCGAGCGGTCCGAAGGGGCCGGCTGGTAGGCGATGGCGTCGGCGGCGAAATCCACCAGGAACCGCCGCAAGCTCTTGTACCGCATCGGGCCGTTGGGGAGGAGCTCCTGCCAGAGGCGGTCCTCCCGGTGCTGCAGCGCCGCGCTCCAGTTCACCTCCTCGAAGACGAGCTGCGTCCCGGGGTCGGAGGACTCCCGGCGCAGGAGACGGGCGAATCGGCGCGCGACAGCTTCCCGCATCCAGTCCGAGTAGCCGGGCTCGGTGCGGCCGATGCCGTGAAGGAACGCGATGGCGAGTGGGTGGGACATGGCGGGCCTCTTCCGGAAAGATCGGAAGCAGGGCGCCGAGCCTTGAGCCGATTTCTCGGCCGGGACGAGAACGGGCCGGCGCTGAGCGCCGACCCGCAGGTTCGCTCGAAATGTCTCTGGATCTATCGCACGGTGCCGGAGAAGCGGAACGTCCGCTCCGGGGTGCTTTGCGCCCACTTCCTCCGGTATTCCATCCTCACCGTCTGGAAGCCCGGCTTCGCGCAGCGGAAGTGCCAGGTCTCGGTGCCCCCGGCGCTCTTCCCCGATCGCGCCGCGTAGGCCCCCGTTCCGCTGGGAACGATCACGCTGCCCATGGGCTCGACCAGGGTCCAGGCCAGTCCGCTCGCCCGGTTCGAGTCGAGCACGACCGTGATGGTCTGCCCCTGGTGGAAATCGAATTCCATCTCGTTGTCGGCTTCGGTGAGGGTGCCGCTATGGACCCTTCCGGTCGTGGCCTTCGGTTTCCCCGACTCGGCCATCCGGGTCTTCTCGCCGGTGGCTCTCGTCTTCGTGCTCGTCCTATCGCTCTTCGAAGTAGCGCTCTTCGAATCGGCCTTCTTGACCTCCGCAACGTCCGGTGCGCCGGAGCTCGCCTTCCCGTTCCCTTTCTGGCAGCCGCACAGCGCCAGGACCAAGACGCCGACGACCGCAACCGCGCGGAACTTCCAGCTCATCCTGCCCTCCTCTCCATCGCCTTCCCGACCACCACACGCTCTAGGAGCCGCGTGCCGGGAAGATACGGCGGAGTCCGACGGGACGCAATGGAAGCGTTGCGATCCGGTTGCTCCTCTTTCAGTTACAGGAAATCTGCGCTGATCCGTGTTTTTTCGCTAGGCGAGTCTTTCCGGGCCTGCGTTAGAATCCCAGGGCTGCTTCCTGACGTCCAAGTGCGTACTGCAGTAGAGAACCTCAGGGTTTCCCGTAGTCGTTTTCAGGAGAGCTCCGATGCGGCGCCACTACCTGGCACTTCTGCTACTCGTCTGTGCGATCGTTGCCGGTCCGCGTGCGGCGACCTCCGGACCTCGAACCGTCGCGACCGATGTCTCGATCGTCCCGGCCGCGGCCGAAGCCACGAGAGCGTCCGTCGCGGCGCCGGGCCAGCGTCTCCGGGTCGCCGCGAGCGAGAGCCCGCGACCCAGGACCATCCCGGTCGAGCCTCCGCGCGTCTGGACCCACAAGCGCGGGCAGGTCGGAGCCGCATCCTTCTACCACGCCTTCTTCGACGGACGAAAGACCGCCAGCGGAGCCACGTTCGACAGCAGCCTCCTCACGGCGGCGCACCGCACCCTGGGATTCGGAACGCGGGTGCGGGTCACGAACCTCGTCAATCTGAGGAGCGTGATCGTCACGATCAACGACCGCGGGCCCTACGTGAATGGCAGGATCATCGACCTGTCGCGCCGTGCCGCCGCGGCGCTTGGCTTCATCCAGGAAGGGATCGCCCGGGTTCGAGTCGAGCCGCTCCCCGCATCGGGCCCTCACGAGGACCGGAGCCTCTAGACCGAGCGCCCTTCCGTCAAACGCCCTTCCACCTGGCTCTGCACCTGTTTCCGGAATTCCAGAGGATTGGCGATTCGGTCGAATTGCTCCGGCGTCCCTCCGGTCCCGCGCAGGACGACGGTCCCGTATCCCAGCACCCTTCCCAGGGGAGGCTCGGTCACCCCGATACTCTCGATCCGGGCCAGGAGGAGCTCCAGGGTTCGCAGCTTGACGATCCCCGTCTTGATCAGCACGCGACGGCTCGTGACCGCGATCTCGGTGGAGTTTCGCCGGATGATGCCTCCCGCGATGATGGCGAGCGCCCCGATGAAGAGAAGGAACCCGACGACCCCCATGGCCCCCGAGAACCCGCTTCGCGCGGAGTAGACCCCGCCGATCAGGAAGCCGATGCCCAGTATCCCCACCGCCCCGCCGATCAGCGCGTGCCCCAGCAACACGATCCAGTGGAGCCGCGCCTGGTACAGGACCTTCTCGCCTTCGATGAGGCTCTTGTCGATGTAGCTCAAAGGAGATCCTCCGGGTGAGTCCGGTTTTCGAACGGCCGAGGATCACCGATCCGTGGTAGAGGCGCAATCCCCTTGTGGTTTAGGATAGGCGCCGTGAACCAGCCTACCGAGCAGGTGCGCGTGGACGAAGGGCTCTGGGCCGCCGTGGACCGCTACATCGCGGACACCGTCGCTCCCCCCGATCCCGCGCTCGAGGCCGCCCTCGAGGCGAGCGCCAAGGCGGGGCTCCCCGAGATCCAGGTGGCCCCGAATCAGGGGAAGCTTCTCCAGATGCTCGCGCGTCTCCTGGGGGCGCGCCGCATCCTGGAAATCGGAACGCTCGGCGGCTACAGCACGATCTGGCTCGGGCGCGCCCTTCCCAAGGACGGAAAGCTCATCACGCTCGAAGCCGACCCCAAGCACGCCGAAGTGGCGAGGACCAACATCGCCCGCGCGGGACTCGACGGTATCGTGGAGATCCGGCTGGGCCCGGCGCTCGAGACCCTTCCCCGGATCGCGGGGGAGCGACATGGGCCGTTCGATCTCATCTTCATCGACGCCGACAAGGTGAACATTCCCGAATACTTCACCTGGTCCTTGAAGATGGCGCGCGTGGGAAGCCTCATCCTCGTGGACAACGTCGTGCGCGGCGGCGCCGTGATCGAGCCCGAGAGCGAGGACTCGAGCGTCCAGGGCGTGCGCCGCTTCTTCGCCATGCTGGAGAAGGAGCAGCGGGTCAGCGCCACCGCGATCCAGACCGTCGGGATCAAGGGCTACGACGGACTGGCGATCGCCCTCGTGATCTCCTAGGCGCCGCGCCCGAGGGCATCGGCCCGCTCTAGGAGCAGCCGCCGCTCCTGAGCGTTCCTCGTCATCCGCGCCGCGCGCTCGAACTCCGCCCGCGCCTCGTCCCTCCGCCCCAGCTTCGATAGCAGATCGCCCCGCACGCTCGGCAGCAGATGGTACGCCCGGAGCGACGGCTCCGCCCCGAGCGGCTCGACCAGGCGAAGGCCCTCGGCCGGGCCGAACGCCATTCCGTGAGCCACCGCTCGGTTCAGCTCCACGACCGGCGAGGGAAGACGCGTGGCCAGCTCATCGTAGAGGCTCGCGATGCGACGCCAGTCCGTGTCCTCCGCGGCCCGGGCGCGTGCGTGGCAGGCCGCGATGGATGCCTGGAGGCGGTAGGGGCCCCGCTCCCCGCCGAGCCTCTCCGCCCGCTCCAGCCCCTTGAGCCCGCGTACGACCAGGATCCCGTCCCACCGGGACCGGTCCTGATCCAGGAGCAGGATGGGCTCTCCGGATGGACCTGAGCGCGCGCGCAGGCGCGAGGCCTGGATCTCCATGAGGGCGACGAGCCCGTGAACCTCGGGCTCCCGAGGCGCGAGCTCCGCCAGGACGCGGCCGAGGCGCAGGGCTTCCTCGCAGAGCGCTGGCCGCATCCAGTCGTCCCCCGCCGTCGCGGTGTAGCCCTCGTTGAAGATGAGGTAGATCACCTCGAGCACGGAGCCGAGCCGCTTCTCGAGCTCCACACCGCGTGGAACTTCGAACGGAACGTGGGCTTGGGCGAGGGTGCGCTTTGCGCGAACGATGCGCTGCGCGACCGTCGGCTCCGGAACCAGGAAGGCCCTCGCGATCTCTTCGGTCGTGAGGCCCCCGAGGAGGCGCAGCGTGAGCGCCACGCGGGACTCCGTGGGCAGTATGGGATGGCAGGCGAGGAAGATGAGGCGCAAGAGGTCGTCACCCACGTCGTCGTCGATCGCGTCGTCGAGGTCCCGGCCGTCCGAGGAGCGGCGAGCTTCGATCTCCCGGCCCAGCTCCTCGTGCTTTTGCTCGATGCGCTTCCCCCGGCGCAGCCGATCGATGGCCCGATGCTTCGCCACGGCCATGAGCCAGGCGCCGGGATTGTCGGGGACCCCCGAGGAGGGCCATCGCTCGAGCGCGGCCAGGAGCGCGTCCTGCGCCAGGTCTTCCGCCAGGCCGACGTCGCGGACGATCCGGGTCAGCCCGGCAATGAGCCGCGCCGACTCGATCCGCCAGACCGTCTCGATCGCCCGATGGGTGTCGGTAGCCTTCACGGCTACCGATCACACCATCGTTGGGTCTCCGGCGCAAGCCGTTCGGACGGCTACTTGGCGCCTCCGATCCGGAGGCGCGCCTCCTGGTCGCGCATCTCCGGCGTGAGCGCCTCGCCGAAATCCTCCTGCTCGAACACCTGACGGATCTCGACCTCGCCCTCCTGGAAGGGAGCGCGCTTGAGCCACTCGATCGCCTCCTCTCTGGACTTCACCTGCCAGAGCCAGAAGCCGGCCACGAGCTCCTTCGTCTCCGCGAAGGGGCCGTCGATCACGGTTCGCTTGGAGCCCGAGAACTTGACCCGCGCCCCTTTCGAGCTGTCCTGGAGCCCCTCGCCCGCCAGGAGCAAGCCCGCCTTCGCCAGCTCCTCGTTGTACTTCCCCATCTCCTCGAGAATCTTCCTATCGGGGAGGATGCCCGCTTCCGAATCCTTGTTCGCCTTGACGATTACCATGACTCGCATGTCACGACCTCCTTCTTGGGGGTTCGATTCGCTCCTGACTCCAACCTGGCGACGAACGAGGGTCCCCCGGATCGACATCCGCCGTGATCTTTTTTCGCCCCCTGGGGAAAACGAAGCGGGCGGGACGACGAAGCGCCCGCCCGCTCGAACGCGCCACTGAATCGTCGGTTACTTCACGACGGCGACGCGCTGAATCGCCTCAGCCCCCGGGGCCTGGATCCGGAAGAAGTACACACCGGACGAGACCGGATCGTTATGGCCATTCGATCCGTCCCACGTGACCTTCTGCGGGCCCGAGGACAGGTTCCCGTCGAAGATCCTGTTCACGAGACGCCCCTGGAGGTCGTAGACCCCGACCTGCACCCGTCCCGGTCGGGTGAGCGTGAAGGAGAGCTCCGTGCGCGGGTTGAGCGGGTTCGGCATGGCCTTCACGTGCAGTCGCTCCCTGCCATGCTCCCTCAGCCCCGATCCCCCGATGGGCGCGATGACGATGGTGCCGTCCGTCAGCGTGAAGCGAACGTCCCCCTGGTGGAGGCTGGCCGGCAGGTTGGCTTCGCCGAAGAGCGCCACGAGAGCATCCGTCGCGAAGCAGGCTCGAATCCCGACCGCGTCGCAGGTCTCCACGTGGCAGGTATCGCAGTCGTGCTCGCACTCTTCGCAATCGTCGTCGTCATCCCCTTCCCCGTGATCGCCCGGAAAACCGCCGTCGCGCAGGAACCGCGCCGCGTCGTCATGGTGTCCGGTGCTGTCGGACTCCCCGTCATGGTCTCCTTCGTGCTCCCCTTCCTCTCCTTCGTCATCACAGTCGAGCTGGAGCCGCGTTCTCCCGGCCAGGGCCGTGACCGACTGCCCGTTGAACCTCACCTCGATGCTCGCCAGCGACACGTTCCGCACGTCGAAGGAATGGTCCAGGGGGCGGATGCGGAAGCACGTGCGCTCGTGCTCGGACTTGAACCGACCGATCAGGGTCACCTGCGCCGCGGGCGTCGGCACCGCCGTGACGATGATCTGGAAGCTCGCCGTGCTGCTCAGGGTTCCAGACGTCGCGGTCACACTCGCCGTGTGCGTCCCAACGTCCGCGGCCGCGGGCGCGAGGGAAATGGTGGTGGTCACTCCTCCCGTGGCGGAGGTAGGGGCGTTCAGCGTGGCGAATGCCGGTAGCGAGGACGTGAGCGTGACCGTGCTGTCGGGGTGGCCCGTCGCGACGACGTTCACCGTCCGGGTGGTGCCCGCGGTCATGCTCACGTCCGAGATCGGTGAAACCGTCGGAGCCTGGGCCCAGGCTGGAGCGATGGGCGCGAGGAGCAGCAGGCCCAGCGAAAAGCAGCGGAGTAAGGATTTCATGGGGCCTCCTTGAGCCGCGGGGCGTTTCCGGTGCCCCGCAGTATCGACCTCAAAACGATACCGAATCCCTCGCTGTGACCTGCAAGCAAAATCTGAGGGTCTTTACGGACTCCTTGAGTTTTCGCGCGCGGGTGCCGTTATCATCAGTAGTGGTACGTGGATGGGAGGGACATGCAGGAGAATCCAGAGCGCATTCCGGTGGTGGTCGAGGACTCGTACGACCGGATCGCGCTTGCCGTGGCACACCGCATCGCCGGGCTCATCCGGGAGCGGAACGAGGCGGGACGGTCCACGGTCCTGGGACTGGCCACCGGCTCCACGCCCATCGGAATCTACCGTGAGCTGATCCGCCTCCACCGCGAGGAAGGCCTCGATTTCTCCCGGGTCGTGACCTTAAACCTCGACGAGTACTACCCCATGTCTCCCCAGAGCCTCCACAGCTACCACCGGTTCATGTGGGAGAACCTGTTCGAGCACGTGAACATCGAGCCGCGAAACGTCCACATCCCGCGCGGCGACATCCCCCGGCACAAGATCGAGGAGCACGCGGAGGAGTACGAGCGGGCGATCGCCGCCGAGGGTGGGATCGATTTCCAGATCCTGGGCATCGGTCAGACCGGGCACATCGGATTCAACGAGCCAGGCTCCAGCGCCACGTCGCGGACGCGCCTCGTGGACCTGGACACGATCACCCGACGCGTGGCCGCGGCGGATTTCTTCGGAGCGGAGAACGTGCCCCTCCAGGCGATCACGATGGGCGTGGGCACGATCATGGAATCCCGGGAGATCGCGCTCCTCGCCACCGGAGAGCACAAGGCCGACATCGTGCGCCGTGCCGTGGAGGGAGAGGTGGATCGGTCCGTCGCGGCGACCTATCTCCAGCAGCACCCTCACGCCACCGTCTACCTCGACGCCGCGGCGGCCGCGGAACTGACGCGCCGCAAGACGCCCTGGCTCCTGGGCGACATCGCATGGTCGCGCCCGCTCGAGATCGAGGCGGTGGTCTGGCTGAGCCGCGTCACCCGGAAGTCGGTGCTCAAGCTGGACGACGTGGACTACCGGGAGCACGGGCTCACCTCGCTCCTCGGCCGCCACGCCTCCTCGGGGGAGCTCAACGGAATCATCTTCAATGCCCTGAGCGCCAAGGTGCGCGGGCGGAGCAAGCTGCCTCAGGGGAAGCGCGTGATCGTGTTCTCCCCGCATCCCGACGACGACGTGATCTCGGCGGGAGGGATCCTCCGGAAGCTGAACCAGAACCAGAACGAGATCGTGGTGGCCTATCAGACCTCGGGGAACATCGCGGTCTTCGACCACGAGGTGCGCCGGTACCTGGACTTCGTGCGCCGGACGGCGTGCGATTTCGAATACGGCAACGAGCGGCTTCAGCCTCTCCTGTGCGAAGTCGACGAATTCCTCGCGCGCAAGGAGCCGGGGCAGGTGGACAGCGAGTCGGTTCAGATGCTGAAGCGCCGCATCCGCGAGGTCGAGGCCCTCTCCGCCATCCAGGTCCTCGACCTGAAGCCGGAGCAGGCGCGATTCCTGAATCTCCCTTTCTACCAGACCGGTCAGGTGAGAAAAGACCCCATCGGACCGCGCGACGTGGAGATCATCCTCGCGCTCCTCGAGGAAGTGCGCCCGCACATCGCGCTCGTCGCGGGGGACCTTTCCGACCCGCACGGAACGCACCGCATGTGCCACGACGCGGTGGCCCGGGCGCTGGAGCGCTACAAGGGGCTTCCGCCGGACATCTGGTATTACCGGGGTGCCTGGCAGGAATGGTCGATCGCCGAGGCCGATCTCCTGATTCCGCTGTCCGAGGAGGAGCTTCGCCGCAAGATCAGCGCGATCTTCAAGCACCAGAGCCAGAAGGACCGGGCCCCGTTCCCGGGTGTGGACGAGCGCGAGTTCTGGCAGCGCATCGAGGAGCGCAACAAGGCCACCGCCCACCTGGTGGACCAGCTCGGCCTGCCGGAGTACTTCGCCATGGAGGCGCTCGTCGTGCGGCCCGCGGCGACGCTGGCCGGGACCGCCGTGGCGTAGAAGTACTACGGAATCCCGGTCGCGTGCCGCGATCTTCGAATGAAGTTCGTGGCACCGCGGTGTAGCATGGCGAAAGCGGCGCCCCGCATTCTGCCGAGGCTCCTCACCCGAGCGTTCCCGAAGGGCGGTCCACCTTGAGAGTGTCCGCGTTCGGCGTCCTCCTTCTCGCGCTCCTCTTCCCCTCGTCGTCACCCGCTCAGTACATCTATCTCGACTCGAACGGAGACGGCGTCCACACGTCGGCGGACGTGCTCCACGAAGTCGGGCAGACGGTCGTCGACATCTGGCTCGACATCGGCCACAACCGGGACGGCAGCCCGACCGTGTGCCGGAACAGCACCGGGATCTCCTCGAGACCTCTCGACATGTTCTCCTACGAAGTCTCGATCAAGGCCGCGGGAGGAACGGTGGCCTATTCCGGCTATACCAATCGAATCGCGGAGATGGGCGTCATCGGACCTCCTCACGCTCCGGATGGAATCCAGTTCGCGACCGGCTTCTGGGGCTATCCCGGCGTCGGCGCGGTCGCCGCGGGCGGACGGTACCTCCTCGGAACGTTCACCGTGAGCGTGACGAGCGGCGCCCCATCGTTGGATTTCGTGACCTTCGAGCTGTGGCCGGATACGCCCTTCGTCGAATACACCCTGTTCGGGTCCCACTGCGAGGGGACCTCGTTCCCGAACAGCATGGTGTTCGGCACGAACTGGAGCGATGCCGACGGCCTGCCGTTCGGCACGGGCGGAATGAGCGACCAGGCGCCGTCCCTCACCGCTCTCGAGAACATGCTGGTCCAGTCCGGCGACAACGCGACGCAGGCCCTCACCGCGACCGACGCGGATGGCCAGCCGTTGACCTTCACGAAGGTGTCGGGCCCGGGCTTCATGCTCGTCCAGACGCTCGATGTCGGCTCCGGACACGCCGCGGGCGAGATCCGTCTGAGCCCGGTCGCGTCGGACGCCGGCACGAGCACCGGGAAGGTGAAGGTCTCGGACGGGGATACGTCGGATCAGAGGAGCTTCACGATCACGGTCGCTTCCTCTCCCGGCCACCCGCCGGTGCTGTCGGACATTCCGGGACTGTCGGTGATCGCGGGTACCGTGGGGCAACGCTTCCTGACGGCCGGGGACCCCGACGGCGGTTCCCTTCAGTTCTCGAAGGTATCGGGCGCCCCGTTCCTGCATCTTAAGCCCCTGGCATCGCGGTCGGGAGGAGCCTCGGCGATCCTCCGGGTTTCCCCGACGCTCTGCGAGGTCGGCGACGCCACGGGGCGGATCGCCATCTCGGATGGCGTGACCGAGAGCGTGAAGGACGTCGTGGTGAAGGTCCTCGCTCCTTCATCGCTCCCGGATGATCTGATCCACACCACCCCGAACGGCGGCCGCACGTCCGGAATCGCCATCGGCGACCTGGACAGGGACGGCAAGCAGGACGCCGTGGTGATCTACGAGAACCTTTCGAGGGTATCGGTGCTTCGGGGCTCGGGCGACGGCACCTTCCAGCCCGCGGTCTCCTACGACACCGGGTCGGGGTCGTTCGCCCTCGTTCTCTCCGATTTCGACCGGAATGGCGCCCCGGACGTGGCCGTCGCGAACGAGAGCGTCGGAAGCGTCAGCGTGCTCCTCGGCCACGGCGACGGCACGCTTCTACCCGCCGTCGCGTATCCCGTCGGGGCCGGGCCCGCGGACATCGCGGCCGCGGACATGAACCTGGACGGGATCCCGGATCTCGTCACGACCAATCAGGCGTCCTCGACCGTATCGGTCCTGCTCGGGCATGGGGATGGGACCTTCCAGCCGAGCCGAGAATCCGATTCAGGGCCGAGCCCCGCCTCGCTGGTCGTCGCCGACTTCGATCTGGATGGGCGGCCCGACGTCGCGCTCGCGAACCAGGTTCCGGGCAGCTACGGCTCCCGGATCTCGATCCTCCCGGGATCGGGCGACGGAACCTTCCGGCAGCCGATCTCGACTCCGCTCTCGAGCTTCCCGATCTCGCTCGTGACCGCCGACTGGAACTCCGACGGCATTCCCGACCTAGCGCTGACGGATGCGTTCACCCTCTCGGTGAAAACCCTGGTGGGGCGCGGCGACGGCACGCTGGCGCCGCCGTCGACGGTGGCGTCGTTCTTCTATCCCTACGGGGCGGTCGCGGAAGACCTGGACGGAGACGGCAACATGGACCTCGTCGTCGGAGACGTGGACCGGCGCGGCCTCGTCGTCCTCCAGGGAACCGGAAACGGCGGATTCCGCCCACCGGTTCTCCTGCCCGGCATGAGCCCGACCCTGGCGGTGGGAGACTTGAACTCGGACGGGCGGCCGGACTTCGCCTCGACCGAGGGGTCTCTCGGCGTCATCACGCGCTTCAATCGATTCAGCGCCCCGAATCCGAGCGCCCAGGCCAAGGCCTTCGTCCAGGGCGAGAAGCGGAACATCCCCGCCGCGGAAGGCCGCGGCGACATCTGCGTCCTGATCGAGCCGGTGAACCATTCGTACGAAGCCGGGGACCTGGACGTCACGTCCTTGAGGATGACCTCGGAAGGCACGGGCTCCGTGAGCGAGATCCACTCGGTCCCGTCGAGGAGGCTCGTGGAGTCGGATCGGGATCGGGACGGCGTGCCGGAGGTGGGCGTCTTCTTCGCGCGGGCGGATCTCGGGCACCTCTTCGATCAGCTGCGCGGGCGAAACACCGTGTTCGTGAGCCTCACGGGCTCCCTCACGGACGGGCGCTCGTTCTGCTCCGGCGTCGAGCTGAACGTTCTCGGCACCCCGCACACGGAGCAGGCGGCGGCGTTCGCGCCGAATCCCCTGAATCCGCGGACCAAGCTGACCTTCGTGACCGATCGCGACGGGCCCGCGAACGCGCGGCTCTTCGACATCCATGGGCGGCTGGTGCGCACACTCCTCGATACGGCGCGGCTCCCGGCGGGGGCGCACGAGTACACGTTCGATGGGAAAGGCGACCAGGGGGCGTCGCTCTCTTCAGGGGTCTATTTCTACCGCGTCGAGACAATCGGCGGAACGTCCCAGGGCCAGATCGTCATCTTGAAGTGACCGTCGCTGAGACGGTCATCCTCCAAGGGAACGGACATAGTTCGGATCCACCTTCGCCCCGCGCCGCTGCGCCTCGCGGACGTCCGAGAGCGCGCGGGCGCGGTCCCCGAGAGCCCGCCAGGAATAGCTACGCGCGAGATACGACGTGCCCAGATTCGCATTCCCCGGGGGCGTGGCGGCGATCGCGCGGTCGAACGCGGCGATCGCCTCCTGGTGTCTCCCCAGCCGCTGGAGCGACGTGCCGAGCAGATCGTATTCCTCGAAATTGGCGGGGTTTCCGGGATCCAGCTCGATCCCCCGCCGCCGATCCTCCACCGACTTCTCGTGCTGCCCGAGGTCCGTGTACGCGACCGCCCGATTCAGATACGCGTCCCGATAGCGGGGGTTGAGCTCGAGGATCCGGGTGAAGTCGGCCACGGCGCCGGCCAGATCCCTCATCCGGTACCTCATGGCGCCCCGGTTGTTCAGGGCGTCGACGTGCCTCGGATCGAGCGCGAGCACCCGGTCGAAGCAGACGAGCGCGGAATCGTTCCGGGCCATCTCCGCGAGCAGGAGGCCCTTGTTGTACCAGACGCGCGCCACGCCGGAGTTCAGGAGCAGCGCCTGATTGTAATCGGCGAGCGCTTCCTCGTTCCGGCCCACCTTGTGGTAGTAGTTCCCGCGGTTGTAGTAGGCGTCGACGATCTTGTGCGGGTACTTGTCGATCGTGTCGTTCCAGAAGGTCAGCGAATCCTTCCACACGTGGCACCGATTCCAGGTCTGGACGAGGAAGAACGGAGTCAGGGCGAGAAACAGCCCCGCGAGCGCCGGCCTCCACCGAGCCGCCGGACTTCCCGCGGGCTCGTCCAGCCACCAGGCGAGCGCGAAGAAGAGCCCGATGTAGGGCACGTACGTGTATCGCTCCGCCATCAGCGCCGCGCCCACCGACACGAGCTGGAGCACCAGGACGATGTTGATGAAGAAGAAAGCGACTCCGAAGAGCACCGGGCGCGATCTCCGCGCGAAGATCCCGAGCAGGAGGAGGCCCGCAAGGAGCGCGATCGGGGCGACGGTGTACTCGGTCCCGAAGGGACGTCCTGAAGTGCTCGGGAGCGGATAGAACGCGGCGAGATGGACCGGCACCA
>Ga0075425_100002217_pt1 | contig 19387 bp, 20 predicted proteins | sample SoiMethybrSBSTD4_FD_75300 | JGI IMG/M metagenome (GOLD analysis project Ga0075425, IMG submission 75300) | Bulk soil microbial communities from a Populus tree surrounding site in Tennessee, USA - Soil MetaG P. TD hybrid SBSTD4 | ecosystem: Environmental > Terrestrial > Soil > Tree plantation... | reverse complement strand
CGACGCCCGCCCCCTCTGTCGCTGAAATCAGCGCTGCCGACGGGTCGGCCTCGCGCAGCCGGCGCCGCTCCTCGACCGTGACGCTGTCGATTTTGTTGTATACCGCAATCAACGCTACGTCGGCAGCGCCCACTTCCTCGAGGACGCGCCGCACGGCCGCCATTTGACGCTCCCGATCGGAGCTTCCCGCGTCGATCACGTGCAGGATGAGATCGGCCTCGGCCACCTCCTCGAGGGTGGCGCCGAACGCAGCAACGAGCGCGTGCGGCAGCCGGTCGATGAACCCGACAGTGTCCGACACCAGCAGCTCGCGATTGTCGGCAAGACGCACGCGGCGAACGAGAGGATCCAGCGTCACGAACAGCGCGTTCGAAGCGGCCGCGGTTTCATCCGTAAGCCTGTTGAACAGCGTCGTCTTGCCGGCATTCGTATAGCCGACAAGCGCTACGGTCGGCACCGATTGCTTGTGCCGGCGCTCGCGGAGCTGCGAGCGGCGCTGGCGGACCTGATCGATTTCCTTCTGAATCGACTGAATGCGGGCGCGGATGCGCCGGCGATCCGATTCAAGTTTCGTTTCACCGGGTCCGCGCGTACCGATGCCGCCGCCGAGCCGCGACAGCGCGGTGCCCGACCCGGCGAGGCGCGGCAGCAGGTATTTCAACTGCGCGAGCTCGACCTGCCACTTGCCTTCGCGCGTGCGCGCCCGCCGCGCGAAGATGTCGAGAATCAGCTGCGTGCGATCGACAACCTTGCGCTCGAGTCGCTCTTCGAGCTGCCGCAGCTGCGCGGGACTCAGCTCGTTGTCGAAGATGACAACGTCGACATCCGCTTCGTCGCACGCCGCAGCCAGCGAGGACACTTTACCGGCACCGATGAAGGTGGCTGGGTCGGGCTTCGGTCGATCCTGCAGCATGCGCAGCACCACGCTCGCGCCTGCGGCATCCGCCAGGCCGGCAAGCTCGTCAAGCGAATGATCGGCGTCCCCGCGGCTGGAAGACGTCACGAGGCCGACGAGTGCGGCTCGTTCGACGTGTGGGCCCACAAGACGATCGTAGCAGGTGTGAGGTTTCAGGTATCAGGTGTCGGCGGCTTCTTATGTTTGCGGCGCCGCCACGGTCGCTTCGTCTTGTCCTCATGTACCCCGCCAGTTTGCCGGGGCAGCGGCGCACGAGGAAGACGCGCCGGCTTCTTAGAACCTGATCTTCGCGCCAATGTTGGTCGAGTCGGACACGTGGATGCTGTCGATAAAGCGAATCCGATGCGGGTTGGTCTGCATCACCAGCGACGTCGTGCGCGTGCCGTCGCCAAAAAAGCGGACGCCCTTCATCAGCGATCCTTCCGTCACGCCCGTAGCGGCGAAGATGATGCTCTTGCCCGGCGCCAGATCCTTCGATCGATACACCCTGCTGAGATCGGTAACGCCCATCGCTTTTGCCCGCTCCTCGTCGCCCGGTTTCGCGACGACCAGCCGCGCAAATATTTCGCCGTTGAGGCACCGCATGGCGGCCGCCGTGAGCACACCCTCGGGCGCGCCGCCGATACCCATCACCGCGTGCACGCCGCTGCCGACGACGGCGGCGGCGATGCCCGCCGACAGGTCGCCATCGCCGATCAGTCGGATACGTGCACCTGTCTCGCGGATTTCCGCAATCAATTTCTCGTGGCGCGGGCGATCGAGCACGATGACGACCAGCTCCTCGACGCGCCGGCCGAGCGTTTGCGCAATCGCTCTGAGATTGAAACGCACCGGCGCATCGAGATCGACGACCTCGCGCGAGCTGGGACCAACGACCAGCTTCTCCATGTACATGTCGGGCGCATGGAGCAGGCCGCCTTTTTCCGACGCGGCAAGCACCGCAATGGCGTTGGCAGCGCCTGTCGCGCAGAGATTCGTCCCTTCCAGCGGATCGACGGCGATATCGACCTCCGGATAGGAGCGGCCGTTCGGCGACTTCTGCGCCGTGCCGACCTTCTCGCCGATGTAGAGCATCGGCGCCTCGTCGCGCTCGCCCTCGCCGATGACGATGGTGCCGTTGATCGGCACCGAGTCCATTTCCTTCCGCATCGCCTCGACGGCCACGGCGTCCGACTTATGCCGATCGCCTTGTCCCATCGTCATCGCGCATGCGATTGCGGCCTGCTCGACAACGCGAAGGAAGTCGAGCGAGAGATCTGAATCAAGCATAAGGAGGTAGCTCGCAGCGGGTCGGACGGTCCGACCGATAGCCAAGCAGGTAATCGGCCTGCATCAGCTTGTGAATCTCACGTGTCCCTTCGTAGATCACGGCACCCTTGCAATTGCGGTAGAACCTGCCGACGGGGTACTCGTCGGAATAGCCGTTGGCGCCATGGACCTGCACGGCGTCGGCGGCGGCGCGCTCGGAGGCCACGGTCGCAAACCATTTCGCGAGCCCAGTCTCGCGCGTGTTGCGGCGGCCGATGTTCTTGAGCCAGCCCGCGCGCATCCACAGCAGTCGGGCGGCCTGATAGTCGGACTCCATCTGCGCGATCATTTCCTTGACGAGCTGGTGTGAGCCGATTTCCACGCCAAAGGTCTTGCGCTGCTTTGCGTAGCTGACGCTCGCGTCGCGGCACGCCCGAATGAGGCCGGTGGCGCCTGCCGCAACCGTAAAGCGTCCCTGATCGAGCGCGAACATCGCAATCTTGAAACCCTCACCGGCGCGGCCAACCAGATTCTCCTGCGGCACCTCCACTTCATCCATCTTGAAGAAGCCGGTGTTGCCCGCGAGGATGCCCCATTTCTCCTTCAACGTACCGCTCGAGAAACCCTTGCACGCGCGCTCGACCATGAAAGCGCTGATACCGGTTGGATCGCGCTGCTTCTTCTTTTCCAGATCGCTCCAGGCGAACACGAGAAAGTTGTCGGCGACGTCGGCGAGCGAGATCCACATCTTCTCGCCGGTCAGCACATAGCGATCGCCCTTCTTAATCGCGACGGATTGAATGCCGCGCGCATCGCTGCCGGCCGAAGGTTCAGTCAGCCCGAACGTCGCAATCTTCTTGCCCTGCGCCTGCGGCACGAGATACCGCTGCTGCTGATCGTCGGTGCCCCACGAAAGCAGCGTCAGACAATTCAGCCCGACATGCACCGAGAGAATCACCCGCAGTGAGGTGTCGACGTATTCGAGCTCCTCGCTGGCGATGCCCAGCGAGATGTAGTCCATGCCCGCGCCGCCGAACTTCTGCGGCACGCAGATGCCCAGCAGCCCCAGGTCGGCCATCTGCGGCATGATGCCGCGGTCGAATTGATGCGCGCGATCGAGCTCGCGGATGCGCGGCGCCACGGCGCGCGCCGCCCACTCGCGCACGCTCTGCTCGAGCAGCTGCTGCTCTTCGGTCAAGTCAAGATTTAGCATTCGAAACGCCGAATCGTACCACCACCGCCGCTCCCCGTGTAAGGCCAAGACGATCGGCAGCGCTTCCGCCGCTGACCGCAATCTCGAGATGATCGGTGCTGCCAAAAAGCGCGCACACGATTCCCGCGTCAGCGTCCGAGTAGGTCGACACAAGACGCGCGACCGGACGATCCGCAACGACGATCTGAAATGACCTGCCGTGCACACACCGATCGAAGCTGAGACGATCGATGTTGGTTACCAGATTGCCAAAGTGATCGACGCGCACGATCACCCCGGCCAGTTGACCGTTCTCCTCGCGCGGCTCGGGAATGGACAGCGTCTCCCACGTCGCGAGCGATGGTCCGAGCGCCGTAAGCTCGACGCCTGCCGCGAGCCATGCTGCTGCGGGCGCAAACCGATCGCGCCCCTCGAACGTGCGGCTCACATCCGGCCGGGCGTACTTCGGCTCGGTCAGTTCGACGACGCGCGTCGGCGGCGTCTGTCTGAACACGCTGGACAGGAGTCCGTTGTCCGGTGCCACGAATCTATGACCGCCCGCATCCGCGGCGAGCGCCTTTCTGGACGATCCGACACCCGGATCCACGACGCAGAGGAACACAGTGCCTGCCGGGAAGAACGCATACGCCGCGGCGAGTTCGAGCGCGGCGGTCGTGACGTCCTGCGGCGGGATGTCGTGCGTAATGTCGACGAGGGTCGCATCGGGGCAGATGCCGAGGATCACACCACGCATGGCGCCGACGTAGTGATCGCGCGTGCCGAAATCAGTCAGCAGCGCTACTACTGGCTTCAACTCGCCTTCGCCGCATCGCCTTCGTTGCGCGGCGGCGCAGCAGAGTCTGGCACTGATGGCGGTTTGCGGAAGAGAACCTCGCGCAGGTTGTTCTTCAACAGGAACGATTCGGTGATGCGCAGCGGCTCGAACATCCGCTGGATGTCGCGGTTGACCAGCGGCCGCTGCCGCGGCCTTGCCGCTGGGTATGGCCGATACTGCAGGTTCTGACGATCGACCACGACGTACCTTGTATAGAGAGACGGTGCGTTTTTCGGCTCCGTGGTACTGAACTGCGCCAGCAATGCGCCGTCGGGCCGGAGAATCCGAACGAGCTGACGCGCCAGCGCCTGCGCCGCCTTGTACTCCACGTAATCAAAAATGTCCCAGCAGAGAATACCGTCGACGCTGGCGTCGGCCTGCGGGAACCGTTTCGACAGGAACGCCGGCAGCTCCTCGAGCTTGGCTTCGGTGACGTGGCGATCGATGTCCTTGAACACGTTCTCCACGAGAATCTTGCACCCGAGCTCCTCGCCAAAGAACGTCACGTTGGTGCCGACGACCGGACCGAGATCGAGCAGCAGCGGCTGCGGCGTCGCGTTCAGGCTCGAGAGGAACTTGCCAAGCGCCTTGGTCGGATGGACAGGCGAGTCGCCACCGCCGCTATCGACGGCGTCAGGCTCGTCTTTACGCTTCCTGGAGAAGAGATCTGAAAGGGACAACGGCGGAATAATACCGTCGTTGGTTGGTGGTTGGTAGTTGTCGAACTACCAACCACTCTCCAAGTGTCAGTGAGCTGCCGCCGCCTGCGGCGTGACGCTGGACGTCTGCGGCTGCTGCGCCGGCCGGGACTGCTGTGTCTGCACCGGCTGCGGCTGGCCCTTGCGCTGCATGTCCACGCTGCCGCGGAAATGAGCCCCCTCGGCGATGGCTACCCGCGGCGAGACGATATCGCCGTCGACGGAGCCGCCGTCGCGGATGTCGACCTTCTCGGTCGCCGTCACGTTGCCGTTGACTTCACCCAGGACGATGACCGCCTTGGCGAACACCTGTGCCTTGATCTTGCCATTGGGCCCGATCGTCAGCACGTGATCGCGAAGCTCGATTTTGCCCTCGACGTGGCCCTCGATCGTGAGGTCCTCGCTGCCATTCAGCTCGCCCTTGATAACCACTGACTTCCCGATATTCACGACGTCTCTCTCCATCATCTGCTGCCGCCGCGATTCCGGCTGCGCCGGCGCGTTCGCCTGCGTCTGAACAGGTGCGGCCGGAGCCGGAGTCCCCGGTCCCGTCGGCTTTACCGCTTCATCGCGCTTCCACATGTGGTCCTCCGACTAATGGCAGCCCCACACACACAACGAGGAGCCTGACCGCTTGATTACTCAACGTTTTGCCGTGGGGAGGAGCCCACTGAGTATATCGGCAAATGCTAGGATTCGAATACGGGCTGTGCAGAGGATTTATCTGGACCACAACGCGACGACGCCGCTGCTTCCGGCCGTTCTGGACCGGATGACGGCCGTGCTGCGGGAGCAGTTCGGCAATCCATCGAGCGTCCACCATTTCGGGCAGCAGGCAAAATCCGTCATCGACGAGGCGCGCACGGATGTAGCGGACCTGATCGGCGCCGAACCCTCGGAGGTGCTATTCACCAGCGGCGGAACGGAGGCCGACAACATCGCCATCCGGGGTACGGCCGAAGCGCTTGAAGCAACCGGAAAACGGCACGTGATCGCGAGCAGCATCGAACACGAAGCGGTGCTCAATACCCTGAAGGCGCTCGTCCGGCGCGGATGGCGCACGACGCTTCTCCCGGTCGACCAGACCGGAATCGTCTCGCCTGCAGCGCTGCACGAGGCGCTGACCGGCGACACCGCGGTCGTTTCGATAATGCACGCGAATAACGAGATCGGAACCATTCAGCCGATCGCAGACCTGGCGGCGCTCGCGCACCAGCATGGCGCGCTTTTGCACACCGACGCGGTTCAGTCGGCGGGCAAGATCGCGATCGACGTGAAGGCGCTCGGGGTCGACATGCTCTCGATGTCGGCGCATAAGTTCTACGGGCCGAAAGGCGCGGGCGCGCTGTGGGTACGTCGCGGCGTGCGGGTGCTGCCGCTGCTGACCGGCGGCCGCCAGGAGCGCAACCGCCGCGCCGGAACCGAAAACGTCGCCGGAATCGTCGGAATGGGAGTGGCCGCCCGCGCGGCCGCAGCAAAGATGACGGAAGAGGCCCGTCGCCTCGCGGCGCTGCGCGACCGCCTCGAGGCCGGCATCCTGCGCGGCGTGCCCGGCACCGCGGTCAACGGCTCCATCGAGTCGCGTGTGCCGAACACGACCAACATCAGCTTCGATCGCGTTGAAGCCGAATCGCTGCTGATTGCGCTCGATCTCGAAGGCATTGCGGTCTCTACCGGATCTGCCTGCTCGTCGGGGACGCTCGAGCCATCGCACGTGCTGAAAGCAATGGGATTCAACGCACACCGCACGCAGAATTCGATTCGCTTCAGCCTTGGGGCCGCGAACACCGAGGCCGAGATCGATCGCGTGATCGCCGTGCTGCCCGCGATAGTTGAAAAGCTCCGAAGCCTGACGCGAACTCCAGCAAGAGCATGAAGATCGTAGTTGCCATGTCGGGAGGCGTCGACTCGTCAGTCGCCGCGGCCCTGCTCGCCGAGCAGGGTCATGACGTCATTGGTCTGTCGATGCAGCTCTACGATCAGCGTGGCAGCGAGCAGACGTGGGGATCGTGCTGCACGCTTGACGACCTCAACGATGCACGGCGTGTGGCGACGAAGGTGGGCTTTCCCCATTACATCGTCAACTTCGAGCGGCAGTTCCGCGAGACGGTGATCTCGAACTTCGTCCGGGAGTACGCCTCTGGCCGAACGCCGCTCCCCTGCGCGCATTGCAATAGTGATTTGAAGTTTTCGACGCTGCTCGACCGTGCCGCCGGTCTCGGCGCGGGATATGTCGCCACCGGTCATTACGCCCGTGTCGAGCAGTCGCGCGAGGGACGCTGGCTGCTGAAGCGCAGTGCCGATCCGGAGAAGGATCAGTCCTACTTCCTCTTTTCACTCACGCAGGATCAGCTCGCGCGAGCGGTGTTCCCGGTCGGCACGCTCTCCAAGCCGCAGGTGCGCGAGCAGGCGCGTCGCCTTGGACTTGCGGTTGCCGAGAAGCCGGATAGTCAGGAAATCTGCTTCATTCCGGATGGCGATTACGCGTCGTTTGTGGAGCGGAAGGAGCCGGCTGTGGCGCGTGCCGGGTCGATCGTCGATCGCAGCGGACGCGAGCTCGGCACGCATGGCGGCGTGCATCGCTTCACCGTCGGCCAGCGGAAGGGCCTCGGCATCGCCTCGACGATCCCGCTCTACGTCCTCGACATCGATGCCGACTCCGGCAACGTGACCGTCGGCTCGCGCGATGCGCTCGACCAGACGCGGCTCACGGCATCGGGGGTGAATTGGGTTTCGATAGATGCGCCGCGGTCGCCGATTCGTGTCTGCGCGCAGATTCGTCACCGTCACAAGGCAGCGGCCGGCGCCGTGCGCGCGCTGCCCGACGGCCGGGCGGAGATGATCTTCGACGAAGCCCAGCCCGCCATCACACCTGGTCAGGCCGCCGTGTTTTACGCAGGCGATACCGTCGTCGGCGGCGGCTGGATCGACGGACCGCGTCGCATCTGAATCCATGTCTGGATCGCGGCGCCGAAGCCGATGGTCCACGCCAGGTACTCGATCACATAGCCTGCGAAGTAGAGCGGCGCACCGAATCCGCCAACTGCCAGCGCGAGCAGCCTTCCGATCAGGGTGATTCCGGCGATCACCGCGATGCCGATTGCGACGACGACGTACGGGTTGCGCTCGCTGCGGCCGACCCGATCGAGCGCCCAGCCGCCCGCGATGTGCGCCGCCGCGGTGTAGCCGACAAGCATCACCACTCCGACGAGGATGATGCCGAACGGCACCAGGATGAGCAGCGGGATTCCGAGTATCGAGATCACCAGGGCCACGATCGTTACGACCAGCACGGGCACGAAGAGGATTTCCGCGAGCAATCCGACCAGACCAGCGCGCACGGGCTCCGCAGCGATGCGCGCCGCAATCTGCTGGACCTGACGCTGCCCCGCCGCCGTGACAATCATCGCGAACAGAATGAACATCAGCACACGCGCCAGGGTGGTCGTCAGGCGTCCGACTCGCGATGCGAACGTGCCGAAAATCAGGTTTCCGAGGTTGAAATCTCGCGGAATCCTCTGACCGTCGGAACCAATACCAACCTCGTTCACCTTGCCGATGACCTGCGCCTGCGGATCGCGCTTCAACGGTGCTCCCACTGACGTCACTTCGCCGCGAACAACCGCGCGCGGCCCAAGCGTGAGGCCGCCGCCGACAGCGACGACATCGCCCGTCACCTCGCCGTTCACCGTTACGGGTCCGCCGATCGCCACCACATCACCTTCGACGCGCTCGTTCTCCTCGACGGTGACAGCGCCTCCGCCGATGCGGACGATGTCACCATCACGTCGGACAGTACGCGTTGGCGTTTCGGGTGCTGGCGCAGGCGCCGGCGTCGCCGCGGGGGTGGGGGTCGATGGCGTCTCCGGCGCCGCTGCGCCGGCTGGCTGTCCTGCGGGTGATTCGGGCAATGCGAGCTGCCGCTGTTCCACCGCGCTCAGATACGTCAGCTGAACGATCGTTGCTGCATCCGCGCCGATCCGGTCGCGCAGCTGCGCCGCCGTCAACGTGTCCCCGTCGACCGACACCGCACCATTCACCACCTGAATCATCCGCACCCGCGCGTTCGGGGTTTTCGGCACGAGCGCGACGCCTTGCTGCAGCGGGACGATGTCGTAGTTCTTCGATATCGCGGTGCGTAGCTCCGCTGCCGTCGCTGTCTGCGCGTGAACGATATATGCCGTGCGCGCAATGAGAGCGACGGTTAGCACCGCAAACGCGCAAATAAGCTGTTTCCTCATACCTGTGCATCTCCGAGGCGTCCCGCGCCGGCGACCCCCAGCAGCGCGAACAACGCGAGAATTCCGACCAGCTCGACCCCGACAATCGCAACCGCGCGTCCCGGCGTCATCACGGCCGAGACGATGACCGTGCCGACATGGCCAAGCGTCAACCACCATTCCATCGCCACCTTGGTGTACGCCACCATCCACGGAATGACGTGGCCGCTGGCAAACGTGACCGCCTTGATTGCGGCCGACGCGAGGCGGGGCGACGCGTAGTACGCGGCGATCGATCCAATCGTCACCAGCAGCACGACAGTCGCCCAGGCGATCGCTATCAGCCGGCGTCGGCGTGCGCGCCAGCGGACCGCCGACGCGACGGCGTGCTCCACAAATGCGGCAGTCGGCTCAATTCTTGGGACCGCGGCAAACAGGTGCGCAAAGGCGGCGTCGGCCGCTTCGTCGTGGCCATTTGCTTCTTCCGCCAGCCAGCGCTCCAGTTGCTTCCGGTCCATATGCGGGCCTCTGCTATCCCTGCTCACGTTACGGAGCCTCCGTCCAAATGGTTTCAAACATTGGTTTTCCAGCCCGACTCGGCAAGGATGTCCGCCAGCTCCTTCCGTGCGCGGTGGAGATGGGTCTTCACCGTCCCGGCAGGAAGTCCCAGAATCTCGGCGATTTCCGGATGCGTCAGCCCCTCCTGATAGCGCAGGACCACACATTCGCGGTATTCGGGGCGGATTCGCGAAAGCGCCGCCGCCATCGCAATAGCCAGCTCTCCCCTTTCGGCTGCCTGCTCGGGGGATACGCTCTCCTGGTCGACGGACGCTCCGCGGTTGCCCTCCTCCTGGAGCTCGTCCAGTGAGGCCGTCGGTACGCGATTCACCCGCAGGTAATCGATGGTGATGTTTCGGAGGACCTGAAAGAACCAGCTCGAGAATTTGCGGTCGGGGTCGTAGGTGTGAAGGCGCTGGTAGACGCGCAGAAAGCCTTCCTGCGCGAGGTCCTCGGCCAGCCCGCGGTCGCGAACGATGCGGTGGACGAAATTGACCGCGGGTGTCGCGTACCGCGTGACGAGTTCGCGGTACGCGGCTTCAGAGCCGGCAAGGGCATCCTGTGCCAGGTCGGCGTCGGTTCGTTGCACGGCCACTCGCTATACGGCACTGAGGATATGCGGGTTTCAGGTGGTCGCTGGTGGGTGGTAGGGGCGCCGAAATCGGGAGCGCGGTGATCGCGTCCAACCAACCGCAGGAGATCGGACCTGAACGTTGAATCGAGCGTGGAAGTTAGAGTCTAACCGGCAGCTACCTACGGCTTCAGCAACTCGCTCGTCGGCGGCACGGCGAGGCAGGCGGCGTTGTCCGTTGTTTCGTCGGGAATCGGTAGGCCATCAAGGTATCGCTCGGCATCGATAGCCGCCATGCAACCGGAACCGGCGGCGGTAATCGCCTGACGATACACGTGGTCCTGCACATCGCCGGCGGCAAATACGCCCGGGCAGCTTGTCTTGGATCCGTGGTGCGTCAGGATGTAGCCAGCTTCGTCGAGCTCGACCTGGCCGCGGAAGAGCGCGGTGTTCGGCGTGTGTCCGATCGCGATGAACACGCCATCAAGCGGCAGGTGCGTGATGGTCCCGGTCTTCAGGTTTCTCACATCGATACCGGTGACCTCGCCGCGTTCGACATCCTTGATGTCGGCGATCTCCGAATCCCAGATGAACTGAATCTTCGGGTTGGCGAACGCCTTGTCCTGCATGATCTTCGACGCCCGAAGGCTGTCGCGCCGATGAATGACCGTGACCTTGGATGCGAAGCGCGTCAGGTAAATCGCTTCTTCCATCGCCGAGTCGCCGCCGCCAATGACCGCGATCGGCTTGCCGCGGAAGAAATATCCGTCGCAGGTGGCGCAGGTGGAAACACCGTGTCCGGACAGTTTCCGATCGCCGCCGATCTCGAGCCATCGCGCGGATGCACCGGTCGCGATGATCAACGCGTCCGTTGTGAGCGACTTGCCGTCTTCGAACGCGAGCGTGAACGGACGGTTCCGCACGTCGACCCGCTGCACGTTGCCCTGCACGATCTCGGTGCCAAAGCGCTCGGCCTGCGCGCGCATCTCCGTCATCAGATCCGGACCCATGATGCCGTCGCGGAATCCCGGCCAGTTCTCCACCATCGTCGTCAGCATCAGCTGACCGCCCGCTTCGATGCCCTCGACGAGCAACGGCTTCAAATTGGCGCGCGCGGTATAGAGCGCGGCCGTCAGTCCCGCAGGACCGGATCCGATGATGACGACTTTTCGATCGGCCATGTTCAGAGGTGTGCGTCCAGCTTCTTCGTGATTTCTTCCTTCGGCGCGAGCCCGACGATCTGATCCGCGAGCTGGCCGTCCTTGAAGATGAGGAGCGTCGGAATGCCCCGAATCATGAACCGGAAGGGCACGTCCGAATTTTCGTCCATGTTCATCTTGCCCACCGAGACGCGCCCGTCGTATTCGGCGGCAATCGCGTCAACGGTCGGCGCCAGACGTCGGCACGGGCCGCACCATTCGGCCCAGAAGTCGACCAGCGTCACGCCGGACTTGATCTCGGTGTCGAAGTTGCTGTCGGTGAACGTCTTGACCTTGTCAGATGCCATTGTGTCTCCCTGGCGGTCCAGAAAGGACCTGCCCTCCTCCTATCGCGCTAGGCTTTGCGCCATGGCGCGCTCATATACTTTGACGTACTGACGGGCTGAAGCGTCCCAGGAAAAATCCTGCACCATGCCCTCGCGCTGCATCCGCCGCCAAGTTGGCCGATCCTCGAAAATGTCCAGCGCCCACCGCAGCGTGTTCAGCAGCGCCTGGGCCGTATAGTCATTAAAGCTGAATCCGGTCCCTTCTCCCGTGCGCGGATTGAAATTGCGCACCGTGTCATCCAGTCCACCGACGGCCCGCACCACGGGCACCGTGCCATAGCGCATGCTGTACATCTGGTTGAGCCCGCTCGGCTCGAACCGCGACGGCATCAGAAACAGATCGGCGCCCGCTTCAATTAAGTGCGCCAGCGCCTCGTCGAACCCGATCTTCGCTCCGATGCGATCCGGATGCCGAACCGCGAGGCCGAGCCACAAATCCTCGTAACGACGATCGCCGCTGCCGAGCAGCACGAACGACGCGTCCAGCGTCGTGAGCTGATCGGCAATCTGCGCAACGAGGTCGAAGCCCTTCTGATCCACCAGACGTGAAATCATTCCGACCAGCGGCCGCACCAGCGCCGCCTCGTCCACTCGCAAGCCATACCGCTCCAGCAGCGCGCGTTTGGCCGCTCGCTTGCCCGCGGTGTCGTCAGCGTTGTACGGCTCTGGGATGTGAGGATCGCTCGCCGGATCCCACTGATCGTAATCGATCCCGTTGAGAATGCCGGCGACGTCGTTGCTCCGATAACGCAGGATCCCGTCGAACCCAAACCCGTATTCCGGTGTCTGGATTTCCCGCGCGTAGCGCGGGCTGACGGTAGTGATCATCTGGCTGAACATCAGCCCGCTTTTCAGGTAGCTGATACGGCCCCAGTATTCGAGCGCGTCGATGCGCATCAGATCCCAGCCGAATCCCAGACGCGGCAGCCAGCTCGCATCGAACACTCCTTGATACGCGAGATTATGAATCGTGAAAACGCAAGGCTTGCGCGCGAGGACCGCCGGAGAGCGCCCGGTGTGCAGCAACATCGGGACGAGACCTGCCTGCCAGTCGTGACAGTGGAAGACGTCGAAGCGGTCAGACACCGAAGCGGCCCACTCGAGCGCCGCGACTGCGAGGAACGCGAAGCGCTCCGGATTGTCCGGATAGTCCTGTCCTGCGGTGCCGTAGAGAAAATCGCGATCGAAGTACGCGGGCCGGTCGATGAAGATCATGCGCACCCGTTCGCGACACGCCATCCAGACGTCAGCGTCTGACACCTGACCGTCAAGCCGCACGGTCACGCGACCGGCTTCCTCGCCGTCGGTGATCCCGCGGTATCGCGGCATCACGACGTCGACATCGTGACCGAGTCGAGAGAGCGCGAACGGTAGAGCTCCGATGACGTCGGCGAGCCCGCCTGTCTTGGCAAAAGGCACCGCTTCGGATGCGACGGTCAAAATCCGCACGCCACATTATGTGCGGCCCGGGGCTGCCGTCCGGTATGTACGGTAGGGTCCGCTTCAGCCGGACCTTGTACAATCTTTACGTGGCCGACCCGACGCGTCCGGCTCGTCCTTCACGCTCGGAAACCCGCGAAGTCGCGGAACTCCGCGCGATCCGTGGAGCACATCCGGAACTGTCGGAAGCGGTCGACATGCACATCGAGCTGCTCGAACTCAACCGGCGTGTGCAGGGGCGCGTGCCTTTACCGTGGTTCGAGCTCAGCGAGGACATCATTCGGCGCCACAACGACGCGGGTGAGCCGCTGCTTCGTTTCCAGGACATCAAGATCGAAACGACCGACTTGCGGCTGCTCGTCCGGCAGATTGCCGACGTCCTGCGCCGGCACGGCGCATTGGATGAGGCCGACTACCAGCGCATACAGACGATTGGCCGAGACATGAATCTGCTGGAGCTCGCGGAACGCTGGTATCGCAGCGGTGTTCGTCATCACTCGGTCGCCGCCGTCGGTCTCGGTCATCCTTCCATGACGACGGACGGTCGCGAGGGCGGCGATGAAACGCTCGATCAGGTGCTTGCGCTGGCGATGCGCCCGTGGCTGACGCGCTGCGCGGAGGTGTTGCAGCAGCGCGCAGAGCTCGCGCTGTGGACGCATTCGCATTGCGCGTTATGTGGATCGGAACCTGACTTCGCGGTGATCACGCCGGCCGCGGAACGACACCTGATTTGTGGCCGTTGCGCGCTGCGCTGGAAGTTCGAGCCGCTCACGTGCCCTTACTGCCACAACAGCGATCGCTCACGCATCACTTCCTTCGCGACGCCGGATGGTCAGTATCGAGTGTATGCGTGCGACGTCTGCCACCGCTACCTGAAGGCGTACGACGGGCGTCGTGCGACGCGCCCGGTCATGCCTGTGGTCGATGGCGTGGCGACGTTACCGCTCGACGCCTACGCGATGCAGCGTGGATATTCCTAAAGACTAATTCGCGGCTGCTGCGGGAACGACGGCAGGCACCTGTGTGGTGCTGCTCTGCGTGGACTCTGTTGCTGCCGGAGCGAACCAATCCTGCGCCTTGGTCGAAATCCAGTTGAACAGGTGGCGTGTTTCCCAGAACCGTCCGGGATTCGACTTGGCGCCGAGCACGACAACGGCAACTTCAGGACCGCCCTGCGGCAGTCGGAGCAGCGTGGCAAGGCAGTAGCCAGCTTTGCTGATGAAACCCGTCTTGCCTGCCTGCACGTCGACGTCGCCCTTCATGACGAGCTGATTCGTACTGTGGATTGTGATCTGATGACGGCCCGCGTTCACCGTGTAGTACGGCGTCCGCATGATGCTGGCGATGCGGTCGTCGCCGGAGACGTAGCTGATCAGTCGCGCCAGGTCGTAGGCCGAAGACTCGTTGTCGGCGAGCAGCCCCGACGGATCGGCGTACGACGTACTCGTCAGACCCAATTCCTGCGCCTTCGCGTTCATGCGCGCGATGAACCCGTCAGAGCCGTACGATGACACACGCGCCAGTACGCGGGCGGCCGCGTTGTCCGAACCGATCAGAAGCAGATGCAGAAGGTCGCCGGTGGTCAAGGTGTAGCCGGCTCGCAGATATGTCGTGGACGCGTTGCGTACGTCCGCGCGCTCGACGACGACTTCACGCGTAAGGTCGGGTGAGTTCTCGAGAAACACCACCGCGGTCATGACCTTCGTGATGCTGGCAATCGACCGGCGCGTGTTGCCGTTGCTCTCCCAGAGCACTTTTCCGGTTTCCGGGTTGTAGATGATGGCTGCTTCGGCGCGAATGTCGGGCACGACGTTGCCGGTCTCGTCAAACTTGAAGCGCGGCTCGAGGGCATCGCGCAATGCGGCAGCCTGTTGGGCGGCACGCACGCGCGCGGCGCGAACGCGGCGAGTGCCGGTGGACGACCGCTTTACCGTTGCCGAGGTTGTCTTCCTAACGGCCGGTTTCTTGGCGGTGGTGGTGACCGTCTTCTTGGTGGTTGAGGATTTGACGGCTGCGCTCGAGTGCGCGGGCGTGCCGATAACGGCAAAGGCCGTCAGGAAACAGAAGAGTCGATAGACAAACCGGCTTCGGATCACAGCCAAACCTTTGTGTCCCAGATTGTTACGGAATGTTTCGGCATTGTAGCAGACAATCTGTAGAGCGCAAGAACTTCTGATTGACCGAACCGCCACAACGTCACCGTCGCGTTCGCTTTTGCGTCAGCTCTGCCGCTCATCTGCTCGGCCTTTTCCAAGAAGGGTGCCACGTAAATGAATCTGTCTGAAGCGGAATACACGGTCCTGCGGCAGACCATTGCCTCGCGTGGCACGGCGCGCATGGTGCTGCTCCCGGTCGTGATCATTGCGTGGGCCGCGCTGGCGCTGGTGGTGCTGACGTTTTCCGACGCGCCGGTCGCATCGCTGCTGCCACTGGCGATTCTCGCCGGCGGCTTCGAGGCGATTCACGCTCTGCACGTCGGCGTCGAGCGTATTGGCCGTTACCTGCAGGTGTATTACGAGAATCCCGACGTCGGACCGCGCTGGGAAACAATCGCAATGGCCGTGGGACCTGCGCTCCCCGGCGGCGGCATCGATCCTCTCTTCACGCTTCTCTTCGCGAGCGTAGCCTTCATCAACGTCATTCCGGCGCTTACAGTTGTGCCGCGTCCGACGGCAACCGAATTTGGGGTCGTCGGTGTGCTTCACCTGCTTATCGTGATCAGAATTGTGCGCGCCCGCGGAGCCGCCGCGCGGCAGCGTGCGGTCGAACTCGAATCGTTTCGCGCTTTGCGGGCGCAAATCCCAAATGCCAAACCGGAAGCCCAAAATCCGAATGCATGATCGGTTGCTGGGATTTGGGATTTGGATCTTGGAATTTGGGATTTTGGAGCGCAGCTACTTTGGGACATCTAAGTCGCGCGATAGCACACCTTTCAGAGTTCTGAGCGCCGTAAGGTGTGCGCGTCGCGTTCTACATATTTGCTAAGAATCTGCGGGATTGAGCCTGAGAGGCATGCTCCGCGCACACCTGCACCTCAACAGGCATATCGCTTGCAATCTGGCTCGACGGAGGATCGAGCCATGAGTCTGGTGCGGCTCCTGGGGTTCCGGACACTGACCTGCGGATGTGTGATCGGCCGGTATCGCGAGCTCGCGACCAGCCGCGAATTGACGTACATCGAGGAGAAGGGTCCCGCGTGCGAGATGTACGGCCATCGTCGTAACCACACGATCGCAACCGATCGCGCGTCGATCGCTCCGGAGCCTCTCAGCATCAGAGCTTCGTAGATGGTTAGTGGTTTGTGGTTAGTGGTTGGTGGTTAACTACCAACCACCAACTACCAACCACCTATGACCCGCTCCCCCCAGCCCCATACCACTCTCAAGCTCCGCGGCGCCGCTCTTCGGTTTTACCTCGGGGACTCGCTCGACATTCTTGCCGCGCTTCCTCAGCACTCTCTCGACGTCATCGTCACATCGCCCCCCTACAACCTCGGCGTTCGTTATCGCAGCTACCACGACACGCTGCCGCGTGAGCGTTACCTGAAGTGGACGGGCGAATGGGTGAAGCTCGCCGCACGGGCACTGACTGAGGACGGCTCGCTGTTTCTGAACGTCGGCGGCAAGCCGACCGATCCGTGGACAGCGCTCGATGTCGCCCAGGCGGCGCGCCCGCATCTGCAGCTACAGAACACCATTCACTGGATCAAATCGATTGCGATCGAGAAGTCGCTCGCCGGCGCCCGCGCCGGTCTCGAAGAAGACCTCGCCGTCGGCCACTACAAGCCGATCAACAGCGAGCGATTCCTCCACGACTGCCACGAGTTCGTGTTCCATTTCACGCCAAGCGGAGAGACGCCGCTCCGCCGTCAGGCGATCGGTGTGCCGTATCAGGACAAGTCGAATGTGGCGCGCTGGCGCGCCGCCGCCGACGATCTACGCTGTCGAGGCAACACCTGGTTCATCCCCTACGAAACAATTCAGAGCCGCGAAAAAGATCGTCCGCATCCGGCAACATTCCCGCCGCGGCTGCCAGACATGTGTCTGCGCCTGCATGGTGTCGATCGCATCACGACCGTCGCAGATCCGTTTCTAGGTCTGGGTTCAACCGCGGTGGCGTGCGCACAGCTCGGATTGAACTTCATCGGCATCGAGATGGACGAGCGTTACCTGCAGGACGCTATCGCGCGCGTGCGAGCGTGCTGCGAACGAGCTCGAGTCGATTAGCCGCTTTGCTCATCGATGATGCGGTGTCCATGCGTATGAGTTATGCTATGTAGACGCGGACCTTCAGGCCCGTCTCTACGACCTCGTGGATCTCCGTCAGCTCGAAATCATCCGCGCGATTGCCGATACAGGTTCCTTCACCGCGGCAGGTGACAAGCTGCACGTCTCGCAGTCCGCGATCAGCCGGCAGATTCTGCTGCTCGAAGAAGAGCTCGGCGAGACGGTGTTCCATCGCATCGGCCGCCGCATTCGCATTACGCCGGCCGGCGAAGCGCTGCTGCAACTGAGTCACCGCGTCTTCCAGGATCTGCAGGACACCGTCACCGCGATCAGCGAGAAGCAGGAGTCGCTGCGCGGAGCGCTGCGGCTCGTCGGCGGCATGACCGTGTGCCTGTACGTGTTCCCGACGCTCCTGTCCGAAGTGCGTCGCGTGCACCCGAATCTCGACTTGAAAGTAACCGTCGGCAGCACCGAGCGTTCGATTGCGATGCTTCGCTCGGGCGCCGGCGATCTTGGACTGTTGACGCTGCCAATCGACGCCAGCGACATGGTCTCGGTGCCGGTGCTCGAAGAAGAGCTCCTGGTCACAACCTACCCGAATCATCCGCTCGCGATGAAGCGGCGCATCTCGCCTGCCGATCTCAACAAGCAGCCGTTCATCCTCTTCGAAACCGGATCGATCACGCGGCGACTGGTCGACGAGTTCTTCACACGCGAACGCATCGAGGTGGATATCGTCATGGAGACGGAGAACGTCGAGATCATCAAGGCGATGGTGCGCAGCGGCCTCGGCATCAGCATCGTGCCGTGGCAGGCCGTCGCCGGAGATGTCCGCGCGAAGCAGCTGTTCGTCAGCCGCATCGCGGGGCATTCGCTGGTCCGACAATTTGGTTGGCTCTACCCGAAGATGACGCGGCTGCCTCGTTCCGTCTCTGAAGTGCTGCGTGTGTTTGAAACCGTCAGGCCGCGGCTGGTCGCCTCCGCTCAGGCGCCCAAAAATCTATGAGAGAATCGCGCCGAAATGGATCACCAACTTCACGTCTCTGACAGTGTCGATCGCGTCATTCACATTTCGTTGTCGGAAGCGGAGTGGCAGGCTTTTCTGAAGACCGTGCCGCAGCCCGTGCACTGGCTGCGCGAGAGGATTCGCGAGGCGATCGGGAAATCCCAAGCTCCAAGTTCCAAAGTCCAAGCTCCAACCACCTAGTTGGATCTTGGAGCTTGGAGCTTGGAGCTTGGAGCTTGGAGCTCGGATCTTATTTCTTAGCGGTATTGTCAGCCGGCGTCGGCCGCAGCGAATAAGAGGTGCGTGACCACACCTTGACGCCGTCGCGCTTGGTGACGACTTCGATGCGCCGCGTTCGCCGCAGCGGATCGGGGTTGCTGGAGTAGAAGCCGAGCACGTAGTAATCGCTCGTTTCCGCGTCAATCCGCTTCAGCGCCTTATCAAAGTCGTTCTGGTTCACCACGGCGAAGCCGCCGGTCAGATCCGCGATCGTGCGCAGGCTGTCGACCGTCTTCGACACGTAGGTTTCCCACTCAACCGGATCCACGTTCTCGCCGATGTCGCCGCCGGCGACGAGGCCGCGCGGGTCGATGGTGTAGAGCGTTGCGTTGGCGCGATTGGCGGCGCGCGTCACTTCCGCCATGTCGCGCACCAGCTCCGCGTCCGCGAACTGTGAACCCTGCGGCTGGATGTTCGGATCCACGCGACCGTTCGCGCTGACGCAGTTGCTCTGGCTATTGCTGCCGTCGGACGAGGACGACGAATCGTCGCACGGCCCGAGCTGCTCCTTCAGTCGCGACTTCTCGAACGGGTTGAAGTCGTAGCCGCTGCTCACCCAGATGACTGCCTTGCGGCGGTTGTGCAGCTTCTCCAGGTTCGACATCAACTGATTCGCGGTCGTGAACGCCACGTGCGCGCGATACCGCAGTTC
>Ga0075425_100002216_pt1 | contig 19388 bp, 16 predicted proteins | sample SoiMethybrSBSTD4_FD_75300 | JGI IMG/M metagenome (GOLD analysis project Ga0075425, IMG submission 75300) | Bulk soil microbial communities from a Populus tree surrounding site in Tennessee, USA - Soil MetaG P. TD hybrid SBSTD4 | ecosystem: Environmental > Terrestrial > Soil > Tree plantation... | reverse complement strand
GGGGCCTTTCGGCCGACGGGCGCATGAGGCTGGCGGCGACTGCGACACCCATGAGGACAAGGGTGGATAGGACGAGAGTGGGCTAGGACGAGCGTGGGGGCGCGTTCCAACCCCCCGTGATGTCCAGGACATTGAGGGCGTGCGCGGCGCCAGCGGTATCATCAAGGAGCCGACGGGGCAATGACATGGCATCAGTGACGCTCGAGGACGTGCGGAAGATCTACGGGGGCGGCGTCGAGGCCGTGAAGGGCGTTTCCCTCACCATGCCCGATGGTACCTTCACGGTCCTGTTGGGCCCTTCGGGCTGCGGCAAGTCGACGTTGCTTCGGATGATCGCCGGGTTGGAGACCATCACCGCTGGCTCGGTCAGCATCGCTGGCAAGCGCGTCAACGAGGCGGAGCCTGCCGACCGCGACATCGCCATGGTGTTCCAGAACTACGCGCTCTATCCGCACATGAGCGTCTACGACAACATGGCCTATGGCCTCAGGAACCGCGGCGTCCCCAGGGCGGAGATCGAACGGCGCGTGGCCGAAGCCGCGCGACTGCTCGCCATTGACACCTTTCTCAAGCGCAAGCCGCGTGAGCTGTCGGGCGGCCAGCGCCAACGCGTCGCCATGGGCCGCGCCATCGTGCGCGAACCGCAGGCCTTTCTGTTCGACGAGCCGCTCTCGAACCTCGACGCCAAACTGCGCGTGCAGATGCGCGCCGAGATCCGCCGCCTACACAATCGGCTCAAGGCCACCTCGATCTTCGTCACGCACGACCAAGTCGAGGCGATGACGCTCGCCGATCTGGTGGTCGTGATGAACGGCGGGCGCATCGAACAGAGCGGCGCTCCGACGGAGGTCTACCGGCAGCCGGCGACGCGTTTCGTGGCCACCTTCATCGGCTCGCCGGCCATGAACCTCATACCGGGGAAGGTGGTTGGCGCCGGCCTGGTCGAGACCGGCGGCGGACGCATCGGCTTCGCCCCGGGGGCGTTCATGACCGGGGATGGCCAGGCCGTCGAAGTCGGCATTCGACCCGAGGATTTGCGCTTCGGATCGGGTGAGGATGACGGGCTCCATTTCGTCAAAGACTTTGTCGAGGAGCTCGGCGCCACCCGCCTCATCCACGGCAATGTCGCCAGTGCGCCCATCAGCATTGCGATGGCGACGACCGCTGGCGATGCCGGCTCCAGCATCAGTTCCGACCGTGAGAACGTGCACCTCTTCGATCCCGAGACCGGCAAAAGCCTGCGGCGTTAGAGCTCGGCGTCGGGCTACCTGCCATCGCCGCTGCCCAGGATATCCCCAACAGCACATGCACAGAAGTAGCGACCCTCATTCGCATGAGCCTCAAAGACTTATGCTTGGCGCCAGCGGTGCCGGCGGCGGTGGCAGCCGTGCTTTCGCTGTGCTCCGACGGCGCCGAATTCTGCGCGCGCCTCTCGTCGTGTCCATCGATTTGGACCAGACCTCCCTTGATATCCCACGAGAGCGAGCGACGGCCGCAGGGCCAATACGCGCTTTTCATCTTGCCGACATCGCAACCTTGAGGGATGCCGAACCATTCTAAACTGGCGCCCTACCAGGCTAAATGGCACCGGGTGACCGGCGACGTTGGCCGCACGCTGGGACGTGGAACCTAACGCAACCCAAGCATTCCTTCGTCGCGTTCGTTGGTCCTTGCGCTCGCGGCCCAGGGGATAGCCCGAGGGTCCAATTGCACGTGCAGCCCCTTTTTCGGCGGTCGCCGACGTGGCATGAGACGCAGTGCGGCCGTCGAGTTGATGAAGCAACATGGCCTGCGAGCGGCTGTGCGCTGGGCCTGGCAAGAAGCGAACTGCGCAGATCGTGGGAGACGCCATGAGTCGCAAGAGGGTCAATGCCATCTGCCGAGGCTTTCCCGGTGCCAAGGTGTCAGATCCTTGGGGTGGAGGACACGACGCCTGGAAAGTCGGTGGCAAGATGTTTGCCTGTATCGGCGCGGTCACGCCGGGCGTGTCGGTGAAGACCGACAGCATCGAAACGGCGCAAATGCTGATCGATGCAGGGGTCGGCGTGAAGGCACCCTATTTCCACCGCTCATGGGTGAACCTGCCCTGGGGGACAGCCGCGGACGAGCTTCGCCATCGCCTGGCAACATCGTATCGGCTGGTCCGCTCCAGCCTACCCAAGAAGGTGCAGGCTGAGCTCGACCCGTTCGCGTGAAGGCCCCGAAACCCGCAAAGGTGCGGTGGCGGCCGCGCGGGCGAGGCCCGACCGATCGCCAGCCCTCGCCTGAGGTGGGACTGGTCGTGTGCTGAAGGATCCATCGGAGCCGATGGGTCACGGCCGCGGCGATCGACGCCTTCAGGCGTAGATCATCTTGCGGGTCATGCCCCCATCGACGATAAGCTCAGCGCCGGTGATGAAACCAGCTTGGGGCGAGAGCAGATAGCCGACGGCGGCCGCCACGTCTTCGGGCCGTCCTACCCGGCCGACGGGGTGCTGGGCGTGATCGCTAGCCTTGAGGGGACCGTGCTTGCCGGTATTGATCCAACCGGGGGACACGCAGTTGACCCGTACCTTGGGTGCCAGCGTCATGGCAAGGGCGTGGGTCAGGGCCACCAGCCCGCCCTTGCTTGCCGAGTAGGCTAGCGTGTTGGGTTCCGACATGTGCGCCCGCGTCGACGCGATGGCCACGATGGAACCGCAAGACGCCTTGAGATCAGCGGCTGCCGCCTTGGCAAGCAAGAATGTGGCCGTCAGGTTGGTTGCGAGCACTTGGTTCCAGCGTTCGAGCGTGGTCTCGGCCAACGCGGCAAACGCACCGATGCCCGCATTGGAGACGACGGCATCGATGCGGCCCGCCCGCGCCCGCGCCACCGCCACCAGCCGCTCTATGTCGGCCTCATTGCCCACGTCGCAGGCAACGCCCGCGCCCCCCATTTCGGCCGCCGCCTCGCTTGCGGCCGCCCCGTCGATGTCCGCGAGGATCACCTGCCACCCGCATTGCGCGAGGTGGCTGGCCACCCCGCGGCCGATGCCACGGGCTGCCCCCGTCACGATTGCCGCGCGGTCACGCACCGTTGCCATCCTTCACCCCGAGAGCTGCCGTCGCGCCCCCTCGCACGAGACCAGAAATCCTGCGGCGACGCGAGGCCGGCGCGCGCGTTGGGTAAAGGATCGCCCCGGCGCGGGGTCAAACCTGCCGGTCCCGGGCCTTGCACAGCTTGCTTGGTCCCCGAGGTGGATTAGGGTGCGCTCAGGGCGGAGGGTCGAGGATGACAGCCGATACCGATACCTTTGACTACATCATCGTCGGTGCGGGAACGGCGGGCTGCCTGTTGGCCAATCGTCTATCGGCCGATCCGCAGGCGCGCGTGCTGCTGCTGGAAGCCGGTGGCAGGGACCACTATCACTGGATCCACATCCCGGTCGGCTATCTCTACCTGATGGGCAATCCGCGCGCCGACTGGTGCTTCAAGACCGCCGAGGAGCCCGGCCTCAACGGGCGCAGTCTCAATTACCCGCGCGGCAAAGTGGTGGGCGGCTGCTCCTCCATCAACGGCATGATCTATATGCGCGGCCAAGCCCGCGACTATGACTTGTGGCGCCAGTTGGGCAATCCCGGCTGGGCCTGGGAGGACGTGCTGCCCCACTTCAAGAAGCACCAGGACCAGTGGGCGCTGGAGCTGGAGGCCTTTGCAGGCCTGCATGCGCGCGGCGGCGAATGGCGCATCGAACTTGCCCGCATCCGCTGGGAGATCCTCGATGCCTTTCGCGAGGCTGCCGCCCAGGCCGGCATTCCCAAGGTGGACGACTTCAATCGGGGCGACAACGAGGGTTGCGGCTACTTTCACGTCAACCAGAAGACGGGCGTGCGTTGGAACACGTCCAAAGGCTTCCTGCGACCCGTGCGCCATCGCCGTAATCTCGTAATCGAGACGCACGCACAGGTAGAAAAGCTGATCCTCGTCGGCAAGAGAGTGGCGGGGCTTTGCCTGCGCCAGCACGGCGAGCCCCGCACGTTCAAAGCGGCGCGTGAGGTCATCTTGTCGGCCGGCGCAATCGGCTCGCCGCAGATCTTGCAGCTCTCGGGGATCGGGCCTGGCGCGGTGCTGCGGCCGCTCGGGATCGAGGTGCAGCACGCGCTCGACGGCGTCGGCGAGAACTTGCAGGATCACCTGCAGATCCGCTGCGCCTACCGGGTGAGCGGCGTCGACACCATGAACGAGCGCTTCCAGAGCCTGCTGCAGCGCGCCGGCTTCGCCCTGCAGTTCGCCATCGCACGGCGCGGACCGATGACGATGGCACCGTCCCAGCTCGGCGCCTTCGTGAAGTCGGACCCGAGCCGCGAGACGGCCAATCTGCAATATCACGTCCAACCGCTGACGCTCCCCAGATTTGGCGAGCCGCTCGATCCCTTTCCGGCCTTTACCGCCAGCGTCGCCAATATTCGCCCGACCAGCCGCGGCTCGGTGCGGATAACCTCGCGGGAGCCCGCGGCTCACCCGGAGATCCGCCCCAACTATCTCTCGACCAGCGAAGACCGCCACGTCGCCGCCCTCTCCATCCGCGTGACGCGCAACATCGTTTCCATGCCGGCCTTGGCGAAATACCGCCCGGAGGAGTTTCGACCGGGGCTTGCGTTTCAGAGCGATGAGGAACTGGCCAAGGCTGCCGGGGACATCTCAACCACAATTTTCCACCCGGTGGGCACCTGCAAAATGGGCGGCGACGCGGGCGCCGTGGTTGATCACCGCCTGAAGGTGCGAGGGCTCACGGGCCTGCGCGTGGCCGATGCCTCCATCATGCCCACCATCACCTCCGGCAACACGAACTCGCCCACGCTCATGATCGCCGAGAAAGCTGCTGCCATGATTGTGGAGGATGCCAGAGGCTAGAAAAACCGCGGACGATGCGCTGGCGCAGGCCCACCGGGTCAACTAGGATTTCCCATGACCTCCCTCTGAGGTCGATCGCCGCAGTGTCCGCATGGCGCGGCGCTGCCAATTCGCGCCGAGGACCCAGTGCCTTCTCCTTCCGAGCCTGACATCCGTGCGCACCTGTCGGTTCCCCCCGCCGACGAGGTCAAGACAACCACCTGCTATATGTGCGCCTGCCGCTGCGGCATCCGCGTGTTTTTGAAGGACGGCAAGGTCCGCTACATCGAGGGCAACCGCGATCATCCCGTGAACCGGGGCGTGCTGTGCGGCAAGGGCTCGGCCGGAATCATGCAGCACTACTCGCCGGCGCGGCTGCGTGCACCGCTCGTGCGTGTTGGCGAGCGCGGTTCCGGCGACTTCAAGGAGATCTCCTGGGAAGAGGCGCTGGGGCTTGCGACCCAGTGGCTCGGCGAGGTGCGTCGCACGGATCCAAGCCGGCTCGCCTTCTTCACCGGCCGCGACCAGAGCCAGTCCCTCACGGGCTGGTGGGCGATGCAGTACGGCACGCCCAACTTCGCAGCCCATGGCGGGTTCTGCTCCGTCAACATGGCGGCAGCGGGCATGTACACCCTCGGCGGCTCGTTCTGGGAATTCGGCGACACCGACTGGGACCGCACGCGCTACTTCATCATGTTCGGGGTCGCCGAGGATCATGCCTCCAATCCCATCAAGATCGCCCTCGGCAAGCTCAAAAAGCGCGGCGTCAAATTCGTCTCCGTCAATCCGGTGCGGACGGGCTACAGCGCCATCGCCGACGAGTGGATCGGCATCAGGCCAGGTACCGATGGACTGTTCGTCGGCGCCATCATCCAGGAGCTGCTCGCCTCACAGCAGATCGATGTCGACTACCTTGCGCGTTACACCAATGCGCCCTGGCTGGTGATCCGCGCCCCCGACACTGCCCAAGACGGCCTGTTTGCGCGCGACGAAGACGGCAATCCGCTTGTCCACGACGTAGGCGCCGGTCAAGTCACCAATGCACTCGCCGCCGACCTCAAACCTGCACTATCGGGTGTATTCCGCTTGTCGGATGGGCGCGAGGTGGTGCCCGTATTCCAGCTGCTCGCCGAGCGGTTTCTCAGCCACGAATACGCGCCCGAGCGCGTGGCAAAGGAGACCGGCGTCCCCGCCGCCACCATCGGCCGCATCGCCGCTGAGCTGGCCCAGGCGGCCTTCAAAGAAGCCATTGAGCTCGACATCCCATGGACCGACTGGTTCGGCCGCCGTCATAGCAAGACAATCGGCCGTCCCGTCGGTATGCACGCCATGCGCGGTGTCTCGGCCCACGCCAATGGCTTCCACACCGCCCGCATGCTGCATGTGCTGCAGATCCTGCTCGGCTCGATCGATTGCCCCGGCGGCTTCCGCTACAAGGCGCCCTATCCCAAGCAGGCGCCACCGTTCCTCAAGCCGCGCGGCAAACCGGGCGACGTTGAGCCTGGCAAGCCGATGCCCGGTCCCCACCTTGGCTTCCCAACGGGTCCGGACGACCTCATCGTCGATGCCGCTGGAAGACCCCGGCGCATCGACAAGGCGTTCAGCTGGGAAGCACCGTTTGCTGCCCACGGCCTCATGCATATGGTGATCGCCAATGCCGCGCGCGGGGATCCTTACCCAATCGACGTGCTATTTCTTTACATGGCCAATATGGGCTGGAACTCGGCCATGAACCCGCCGTCTACCCTGCAGCACCTGACCGAAAAGGACGCGACCACCGGGCAATACAAGATCCCCCGCATCATCTATTCGGACGCCTATTTCTCAGAGACGGTGCCCTACGCCGACCTGATCCTGCCGGACACCACCTATCTGGAGCGCTGGGACTGCATCTCGCTTCTCGATCGGCCGATCTCCGAGGCCGACGGCCCCGCCGACGCCATCCGCCAGCCGGTGGTGGCGCCAGATCGCGACGTGCGCCCATTCCAGGATGTACTGCTCGAGCTCGGCGCGCGCCTCAAGTTGCCCGGCATGGTCAAGGGAGACGGAAGCGCGCAGTATCCAGGCGGCTATCCCGATTATCTCGTCAACCATCAGCGCCGTCCCGGCATCGGCCCGCTCGCAGGCCACCGCGGCAAGCACGGGGGCGACTTCGGTCGGGGCGATGTCAACCCGCGCCAGCTCGAGCAGTACATTGCCGAGGGTTGCTTCCACCTGCACCACCTGCCTCAGCACATGCGCTACTACCGGCACGTCAACCGTGACTACATCGAGTGGGCCCTCGACAAGGGCATGCGCCTCACACCCACGCCGGTCGTGTTCCAGCTCTACAGCGAGCCCATGCAGAGGATGCGGCTCGCCGCGCGCGGCCACGGGGTGGTGCGTCCGCCGGAGCCCGACCGCGCGCGCATCGAGCGGTACTTCGATCCTTTGCCCTTCTGGTATCCCCCATGCGAAGACGAAGCGGGCGGGGCGGCCTTCCCCATGCACGCCATCACGCAGCGGCCGATGGCAATGTATCACAGCTGGGGTTCGCAGAACGCGTGGTTGCGACAGATCCACACCGCCAACCGGCTCTACGTCAACCGCGCGCGCGCGATTGAGCTTGGCATCGAGGACGATTGCTGGGTGTGGATTGTGAGCCGCATCGGCCGGGTGAAGGCGCAAGTGAAGTTGATGGAAGGCGTCAATCCCGACACGGTGTGGACCTGGAACGCGATCGGCAAGCGGTCGGGTGCCTGGGGCCTGGAACCGAACGCACCCGAGGCCACGCGCGGCTTCTTGCTCAATCACCTGATCGCCGAGCTCCTGCCCGAGCAACCCGGCGGCTTTCGCTATTCCAACAGCGATCCGATCACCGGCCAGGCCGCCTGGTACGATCTCAAGGTGCGCATCGAGATGGCGGCAGACACAGAGGCCCGCACCTGGCCGCGGTTTGCAACGCTGGGCGCGCCCTCTCGTCCACAGCCCGCAGGAGAGCGCCGATGACCGCGCTCCCCACTTCGACCGCCAAAAAGCTGGGCCTCGTTATCGACCTCGACACCTGCGTGGGTTGCCAAGCCTGCGCAACGTCTTGCAAGGAATGGAACAGCGGTGGCTACTCCGCCCCGCTCACCGATCAGGACGCCTACGGCACCGATCCGCACGGCACCTGGCTCAACCGGGTGCACAGCTACGAAGTGGGCGAGACCGCGGCCAGCCGAACGGTGCACTTCCCGCGCTCGTGCCTGCATTGCGACGAGCCGGCGTGCGTCACCGTGTGCCCCACAGGGGCCTCCTTCAAGCGCGCCGAGGACGGCATCGTCCTGGTCGACCCGGAGACTTGCATCGGCTGCAAGCTGTGCTCGTGGGCCTGCCCCTATGGCGCGCGCGAGTACGACTACGGCGACGGCGTCATGAAGAAGTGCACGCTCTGCATCGATCGGATCTATAACGAGCACCTCCCGGAGGAAGACCGCGTCCCGGCCTGCGTGCGCGCCTGCCCCACCGGCGCGCGCCACTTCGGCGACCTGGCTGATCCAGAAAGCGCCGTATCCCAGCTCGTGGTCGAGCGCGGTGGCTTCGACCTGCTGCCAGAGTTGGGCTACAAGCCCGTCAACAAATACCTGCCTCCGCGGCCCCGCCGAGATGCCGCATCGGCGCCCTGGACGCGCGAGAGGCGGGAACCGGCCACTGGTTCTGCCGGTAGCGTGTCGGACAAGCTCTTTGCTTGGGTGGACCGGGTGCTGTCGGGCTGAGCGGCTCCTCCCGGGGGGATTAGGGGCCGCGCGCAAGTGGCCTATAGTCACTGCGATTCGAGGCCCCAAAGCGTTGGACGCACCCCTTGGCTGATCGCGCTGTCGCCGTTGCCCACCACCACGCCCAAGCCGCACTCTGGCCGGGTGGGATCGCGCCGACACGGGAGTATTGCGCTGCTTACGACTTTCTCAGGGAAGCCGATGGCCACCTGTTCGTCACCGGACGTGCCGGTACCGGCAAGTCGACGCTGCTGACCTGCCTCAAGGAACTCCTGCCCGACGCCATGGTGGTGCTGGCGCCCACCGGCCTCGCCGCCGTCAACGTCGGCGGCCAGACCATCCACTCCTTCTTCGGCTTCCCGCCGCGACTGCTCCGGCCCGACGACATCCGCCGAAGCCGCAACGGCAGGCTCATGCGCCGCCTCAAATTCCTCGTCATCGACGAGGTGTCGATGGTGCGATCGGACCTCATGTGGGCCATCGACCAATCCCTGCGCATCAATCGCGGCCGGCCGCGCGAGGCCTTCGGCGGCGTTCGCCTCGCCCTCTTCGGGGACCTTCACCAACTGCCCCCCGTCATCAACGAGGCGGACGTCGCCCAGCATCTGGACTCCCAATACGGCGGCCCGTTCTTCTTCAGCCTGAGCTCGCTCGGCGAGGGCGCCGGCACGTCGCTGATCGAGCTGTGCGAGGTGTTTCGGCAGAAGGATGCGGCCCTGCTCCAGGTGCTCAATAGCATCCGCGAAGGCGATGTCGATGAGAGCGACCTCGCCCTCATCAACAGCCGCGTGCATCCAATCCGCAGCCTGTCGGAGGGGGAACCCTACGTCATCCTCACACCTACCAATGCGGCGGCCGGGCGCATCAACACGGCCTATCTCAATGCGCTGCCGGGAGCGGCACACATCTACCAAGCCGTCACCACTGGCGAGTTCAGCCCCTCAGCACAGCCGACCGAGGGCACACTGATGTTGAAGGCCCGCGCCAAGGTTATGCTCCTGCGCAATGACCCGGACCGCCGCTGGGTCAACGGCACGATCGCCCGTGTCACACGGCTCGAGGCGGACCGGGTATGGATCGAGGTCGGTGGCCACGAGCATGAGGTTGAGCAGGCGACCTGGGAGAGCCGGCGCTACGCTCACGACAAGGCGGCGGAAAAGATCGTCGAGACGGTCGCTGGCACGTTCCGCCAATTCCCGCTTCGGCTCGCCTGGGCGCTCACCATCCACAAGAGCCAAGGCCTGACGCTGGACAAAGCATACATAGATCTGGGACGCGGCACCTTCGCGCACGGGCAGGCTTACGTGGCGCTCTCCCGCTGCCGCACGCTCGAAGGGCTCGCGCTTGCCCGGCCGCTACGCCCCGGCGACATCCTCTTCGACGAAGCGGCCACGGGGTATCGGCGCACGTTCTCCGCACTCGGCTGCTGAGCAGGGGCGGCGCACCCCCGCGCTACGCGCTGGGCCCCGGGAAAGAGACGGCCTCGAGCTTGTTGCCGTCGGGATCGAGGATGAAGGCGCCGAAGTAGGTGGTCATCGCGGCTTGACGGGGCCCTGGCTCTCCCGCGCTGCTTCCACCCGCGGCCAAGGCCGCCGCATGAAAGGCACGCACCGCCGCCTCGCTGCCCGCGCGCAGGGCGACGTGCCCGCCGGGGTCGGCGGGTGCGGGCGCCAGGCCCGTGCGCAGGTTGAGCCACAGGTCGGGATATTTCTTGCCGAAACCGATGGTCCCCGGCCGCGTCACAAGGCGAGCGTAGCCAAGCGGCTCGAGCAGCCGCTGGTAGAACGCTGCCGCCGCCGTGAGATCGCGCACCGCAAGTGACACGTGATCGATCATGGCCTCTCCCCAATGGACGACGATGCGAGACCCACGTGCTGGAGCGCCCGATGGGCCGCGCCGAGCGCGCGGAGGCGACGCATCGCATTCTAACAGAGGATGCCAGCGGCAATGAAAACCCGGCCCGGCGGCGAACCTTCCGCCGGCCTTGAAACACCCTTCCGGGGGTGGCGGCGCGACGTCGTTGCCCGCTTGCGCCTCGCCAGTGCACGCGCGATCGGTGCCCGGGCAAGGCGGCTCACTTTTGAATTGGAATAATTCAAGTCTTGCCGCACGGCGGAGTTTCTTGACATCATCTTTCAAGATTAAGCGTAATGCGGAGCCGCGGGCGGCGTCTTGAGGGCTGGCGGGGCCGGAAACCCGAGGACGGGAGGTCGATGATGAATGCCACGGCTGCGGCGCGCCACGCGTTGTCCCATTGGGTCTGGTTTGCGCTCATCCTGGCTCTGCCGGGGACCTTGCCATCCCGCGCGCTGGCACAGGGAGAAGTCAACATCTACTCCTACCGCGAGCCGCAGCTCATCGACCCGCTGCTCAAGGCGTTTGTCGACAAGACCGGCATCAAGACCAACATCGTCTACGCATCGGCAGGCCTCAACGAGCGCCTGGCGGCCGAGGGGCACAACAGCCCGGCCGATCTTCTGTTCACGGTTGATGCCGGCCGCCTCACCGAGGCCAAGGACGCCGGGTTGACGCAGGCCGTGGACTCCAGCGTGCTGCAAAGCGCCATCCCCGCCCAGCTCCGTGACCCGGCCGGGCACTGGTTTGGTCTCACCATGCGCGCACGCATCGTCTACGCCAGCAAGGAACGCGTTCAGCAAGACGCCATCAGCTACGCGGAGTTGGCAGATCCCAAATGGAAGGGAAAGGTGTGCATGCGCTCTGGCCAACACGTCTACAACACGTCGCTCATCGCAACCCTCATCGCCCACAACGGCGAGGAGGCCACCGAAGCCTGGCTCAGGGGCGTGAAGGCCAACTTGGCACACAAGCCCGCAGGTGGCGACCGTGAGCAGGCGCGCGACATCTATTCGGGCAAGTGCGACATCGCCCTGGGCAACACCTACTACATGGCGCTGCTGGCCAAGAACGCGAGGAACCCGGAGCAGCAAGCCTGGGCCAACGCCATCCGCCCGTTGTTTCCCGACGCGGCCGGCCGCGGTACCCACATCAACATCTCGGGCATCGCGCTCACCAAACATGCGCCAAATAAGGCCAACGGGGTCGCGCTGATGGAGTTTCTGGCGTCGGAGAACGCGCAGCTCATCTACGCCACCGCCAACAACGAATACCCCGTGCATCCAAAGGTCGCGCCGTCTGAAATCGTGCGGAGCTGGGGTAGCTTGAAGCCCGATCCACTGCCGCTCGAAAACATCGCCAAATACCGCAAGAAGGCGTCCGAGCTCGTCGACAAGGTGAACTTCGATGCCGGGCCGAGCTCATAGCGGCGGCCACGTTCGGCCCAGCGCCAAGGAGGCTCGCAGCACCTCGGGCGCGCGCGCCCCGCAACCATCGCCGCTCTGCCAAGTCCTGCGGGCAGCGCGGCGTGCCAGCGCTTGCCGCCCTAAGCCTGCCCCTCTGTCTCGAACATGGTGGAGGCCAATGCCTCACGGCTCTGCTTGCCGGCCCAGACCACGAACTGAAAGGCCTGATAGTAGCGCTCGCATGCCTCAAAGGCCGCCTTGAGCAGGGCCTCACATTGGTGCGGGGTGGCCAGCGCTCCGTTCAGCATGAGGCCCTGGCGATACATGATCAGTCCCTCGTTGAGCCATACGTCGAAATGGCCGAGCCAGAGCTGTTCATTGATCTGCGCCACCAGCCGGTAGACCTCGGGCAACCGGTTGTCGGGCACCTTGGCGTCGAAGGCGCAGGCGATGTGCAGCGTCTCCAGGTCGTCGCGCCAGTTGAGCGAAACGTGATAGTCGGCCCACTGTCCTGCCACTGTCAGGGTAAGCTCATCCGTGCTGGTACGCTCCGTCGCCCAGTCGTTGCGTGTGGCGATATCCTCGATGAGATCGACAGGATTGCTGACGCGCTCGTGACTCAGTTCGGCGATCGCCATTGCATCCCTCATGTCTTGCCGGCACGCCATGGCTGCGTGCGGCGTTTTGTTGCGGCTCGGGTGGCTGACGCCTGCTCCGCCCCCATCGCGTCGGTCACGTAAGCCAAGCCGGCCGCGCATGGCAAGGCGACGGCCTGATTGTCCACGGCCAAAATGGCCGCGCAGAGGCTTGGGTGGGACAAATGGCGAAACCTGGGGACGAGCCGCGCACAGCCTGTGGGTAACTCAGCTGCGCAACAGCGGGGTGGGTCAGTACCGCCGTCGACCCCGCTGCTTGCTCCTCGCCAGGCCCTGCTGCGGCCGAAGCTGCGAGGCTCCCAGCGCTCGTGTTAGGCTTGCCCATCGTCTGCCGGAGAAGAACGCCGATGAAGGTCGTCAAAGTCGAGACGCTGGCCTGCGATGCGGGCTGGCGCAACTATCACTTCGTCAAGCTCACCACCGAAGCAGGTATCGTGGGCTGGAGCGAATTCGATGAAGGGTTTGGCTCCCCAGGCGTGGGCAGCGTAATCGACCGGCTGGCCCCCATGGTCATCGGCCAACGGGCGAGCGAGCACGAGCGCATCTACGCGCAGCTTTATTGCGCCACCCGACCTGGCTCAGGCGGGGTGGTGGCTCAGGCCCTCGGTGCCATCGAGAATGCCCTCCTTGACGCCAAGGCCAAGGCGCTCAACGTGCCCTGCTATGAGCTGCTCGGCGGCAAGGTGCGTGATCGCATCCGGGTCTATTGGTCCCACTGCGCCACCTGGCGCATCAACCACCCGAGCTTCTTTGCGCCCCCCATCACCGACCTGGAGGGCGTCAAGGCCATCGGCCGCGAGGTGCGGGAGAAGAAGTTCACCGCGCTCAAGACCAACATCTTTCTCTACGCCGCGGGGGGCAAAAACCCCAAGGGCTGGCGGCCCGGTTTTGGCGTGCCGTTTTTGCCGGAGCTCAACGTCGACAGGGACGTGCTGCGCAACCTGCGCCAGCATCTGGAGACGATCCGCGAGGGTGCGGGACCCGATGTCGACCTGCTGCTCGATCTCAACTTCAACGCCAAGACCGAAGGTTACCTCAAGATCCTGCGCGCCATCGCCGACCTCGACATGTTTTGGGTGGAGATCGATACCTTCAACCCCGAGGCGCTGGGCCTCATTCGCCGTCAAAGCAGGCACCCGATCTCATCCTGCGAGACGCTCCTCGGCTTGCGCGAATTCCTGCCCTATTTCCGCGAGCAAGCGGTGGACGTGGCCATCATCGACACCCCTTGGAATGGCGTGTGGCAGTCCATGAAAATTGCCAGCGCCGCGGAGGCACACGAGGTCAATGTGGCGCCGCATAACTTCTACGGGCATCTGTGCACCATGATGAATGCGCACTTTGCCGCCGCCGTGCCTAACCTGCGCATCATGGAAACCGATATCGACCGCCTCGCTTGGGACGACGAGCTTGTCGATCATCCACCGGCGTTCGAAAACGGCCATCTCATTGTGCCGGATCGGCCGGGCTGGGGCTGCGTACCCAACGAGGCGGCGATCCGCGCCCGACCGCCCAAGGGTCATGCGGGCCTCCTCACCTATGGCCGCAAGACCTAGCAGTGCCGCCAGAGCCCAGGCTTCACGCCGCCGGTGTTTGGGCGGCGGCGGCCTCCTTGGCAAGACGCGCCTTCTCCACCCGCGCCACCGCATAGATGGCGGCCTCGTAGAGCAGCACCGTCGGTAAAGCCATGGCCATCATGCTGAATGGATCAGGCGGCGAGAGAATGCCGGCGACCGCGGTGATGGCAACGATGGCGTAGCGTCGGAAATCCTTGAGGTTCTGCACGCCGATGATGCCGGCCTGGGCCAGCAGCGTCAGCAGCACAGGCAGCTGGAACATGATGCCGAACCCCAAGATCAGCGTCATGATGAGAGAGAGGTACTCGCTCACGCGCGCCTGCAGGTGGATCTCGATCTGGCCCCCCGTCTGTTCCATCGACAGGAAAAACCTCATGGCAAGCGGCATGACGATGAAAAACACCACCAGCGCGCCGAGCACGAACAGCACGAAGGTCCACAGCAGGTAGGGGCGGAACGCTTGGCGCTCGTTCTTGTAGAGGCCGGGCGCTACAAATTTGTAGGCCTGGTAGGCGATCAGCGGAAAGGCGAGGAACACGGCACCAAACAGGGCAAGTTTCAGCTTGGTGAAGAAGAACTCGTGCGGAGCCGTATAGATCATCTCGATCTTCTGGTCCCCGCCCCGGGCCCACACGTAGGGCAGGACCAGAAGATTGTAGATGTGGGTGGCAAAGGCAAAACAGATGATGAACCCGACGCCGACGCCCATCAGCGCGTAGATCAGGCGCTGGCGCAGCTCGATCAGGTGGTCCATCAGCGGGGCTTTGGACGCCTCGATCTCGTCGTGACCCTCGCGATTGACGGTCTCCTGCACCGATCAGGCTCCGCTCTTCTCGCTTTCCCGGTCGGCCGGCTGTGGCGCGGCGGCGGCACCATCGACGGCCTCGCTGGCAGCCACCGTCGCGGTGTCGGCCGGGTGGCTTGATCCGTTGAGCACGCGAGCGCTGTCCGGCGCGCTTCGGGCCACCTCGCCATCGCTGCCGGGTCCCGGTGGATGCTCGTAACTCTCAGAACTGACTGCAGGTTTTGGGTCAGCGATCGCCTCGTCGACGCTCAGGCGAGCCTCGCCCAGCTGCTTCTCGACCGAGGCCTTCGCATCCTGCATCGCCGTTTCGGTCTCCGCTTGGATGCTCTCCACCGACTTTCTGAGCTCGGCAAGCTCGCTCTCGCGCATCGCCTCGTCGAATTGGGCGCGGAACTCGGCCGCTTGGCGCTTGATGATGCCCACATACTTGCCGATGGTGCGCAACAGCGCCGGCAGGTCCTTGGGGCCGATGACGAGCAGCGCCACGATGCCAAGGATCAAGAGCTTGCTGGATGTGAAATCGAACATCGGCTCAACTCTGTGGCGCGCTCACGAGGCACTGTTTTTCGACCCGCGTGTGTCTCGACCCTTGTTGCCCGACCCGTGTTTGCCCGACCTGCCTTGCCCGACCTGCCTTGCCCGACCTGCCTTGCGCGACCTGCCTCGCCTGACCCGTCTTGCCCGGGCCAGTAGCCGCGAAATCGACCGTCGGCCCGCACCCGATCAGGTCTTGGCACCCCATCCGGCCTTGTTGGGCTCCACGGCCGACTGTTGCTCGCTCGGCTTGCCACCCGCCCCTTCCAAAACCTTGGGCGGCTCGTCCTTCTTGGCGGGCTCATCGTCCTCGGCCATGCCCTTCTTGAAGCTCTTGATGCCCTTGGCCACGTCGCCCATGATTGAGGAGATCTTGCCGCTGCCGCCAAACACCAGCAGGGCCACTGCCAGAAACAGCAGCCAGTGCCAGACGCTCAGGCTACCCATATCGCTCTCGCTCCCGCTTTGCAGCCGCTGCTGCAGATGTGAGTTTGTGGTCACTATCGCAGAAACGACCCGTGCGGGCAAGGTTGCCACACCCGTCCTAGCCTCCTCTAAGCGCTTGAATTTCGGGTGTTTCGAGGGCCCTCCGGCATTAATTTTCGCTCATCGGCGACGGCTCTTCGGCGGGAAAGACGAGCACGCTTGCAGGGTCGACGGAAAGGGCCACCTCCTCTCCGCGCTCCGGCACCTCCCACTCGCGCACGAGCGTCAACAGCGGACGTTCGAAGCCCTGCGCGGCAATCTCCAGCACCGCCTGATCCCCCAAAAAGCGAGCGTGCAGCACGCGCCCCGGCAGGCCCTGGCCGGCTTCTCCCAAGCGAATGGCACGACGCCGGATGCACAAGATCGCCGCCTCGCCCTCACCCAGGCCTGGCACCGCGAACACCCCGATGGGCGTGCGCAGGGCGCCACCTTCCACGCGCAGCGGTATCTCGTTGATCTCGGAAAAGAGCCGAGCCACGAACAGGTCTTCGGGGTTGCGATAAAGCACCTCGGCCTTGCCCGCCTGCACCAGCCGCCCCGCCCGCATCACCGCCACGCGATCGCCCAAGCGGATCGCTTCCGCCGGCGCGTGGGTGACAATGAGACAGGTGGCGCGGGTTTCCCGCAACAGGGCGAGCGTCTCCTCCTGCAAACGTTCCCGCAGCTCCATGTCGAGCCCGGAGAAGGGCTCGTCCATCAGCATCACGGCCGGTCGTGGCACGATGGCGCGCGCCAGAGCCACCCGCTGCTGTTCGCCGCCCGAGAGGATGTGAGGATAACGGCCAGCGGAGCGCTCAAGTCCCACCCGCGCCAGCGCGGCGAGCGCCTCGGCTCGCGCCTCCTCCCGCGGCAGAAACTTCAGTCCGAAGGCCACGTTGTCGAGGAGCGAAAGATGGGGAAATAGCGCGAAATCCTGAAACATCAACCCGACGTTGCGCTTCTCGGGCAGCACGAAGCGCGTTGGACCCGAGGCTTCCTGGGCGTTGATGAGGACGCGCCCGCCCGTTGGCCGCTCGATGCCTGCGGCGATGCGCAGAAGTGTGGTCTTGCCGCAGCCCGAAGGGCCTAGCAGGCACACCACCTCGCCCGGGGCGACGTCGAGCGAGAAGCCAGCCAGAGCCACCACCGCCGCATAGCGTCGCTCGACCTCTTGGAAGGTGAGCCGCGCGGCAATGGTCGCCCCGGCCCGGCCGGGGCGCGCGTCAGGTGCCTTCCCGTCACGCCCTCTGAGAGGCATTGGCCTCCTCAAACTGGCGCATGGCGCGTTCGACGTTGTAGGGCTCTTCAAGGAGCGTTTCGGGATCCCACTCGCTGCGTTCCGCGCCAAAGAAGTCGCCGCCGTAGACGTGGATGGCGCCCGTCAGCCGGCGGATCGGATTGGTCACCGAATGAATGATATTCTGACCGAGAGGCTCCGCATCCCTCTCGCTCAGCGCCTTGGCGCCGGCCGCCTCGAGCTTGCCGCCGCCGGCTCCGGGCACGCGGCGCCAGAAAATGTTGTCCTCGCGCCCGCTATAGACGCCGATCACCGCCCACATGCGATGGTCGTGAGGCATGATGGTCATCTTTGGTCCCCAAATTACGTTGAGGATCGTCAGATTGGGCGCGTGATAGAGCCTTTGCACCTCAGCGCGTCGAGGCTCGCCCAACGCCCTCAGCACGCCACTTGGATCGGACACCGCCCTTGCCACCACCTCGCGCACGAGTTTGTGGGAGGGATCGGCCTCACGCGCGGCAAGGCAGTCGAGGATGAATTGGTCGAGGTGAAACGGCATGGCCGGCCTCCTGTCCGAGCCCCCTCCACCCGGGTGCTTCAAACCCAGCATAGGCTAGCACGAAAACGCCTGCCGTCCTGGGGCCCGCGTCGGCGAGCTCGCCATTCCCCCGCATGGGTTGGCGGTCAATTCGTGGGCAAGGGAGCCCCCGCAAGCCTGAGTGCGGCAAGTCTCGGCAACACGGATCAGCGCCTCGAGGCTTGGGCGCTCGCACGGGGGGGGCGCGACGTTCCGTGTCGGCACCCCTCGCGAAACCCTCCTGCGGCCCGCGGCGAACCGGAGGGGTCCGGGTTAGCTCCTTCATCCGCCCTTCACCTGCGGCCAACCCCGAGGCGGTGGCGTGTGGCCTTACACCGACTGGGAGGCGAGCCCGATGTCCTCCAGGCCGCGCTTGCGCGATTCCACGCCCCAGAGCAAGACCACGGCGATCTGCACGAGCACCAGGGCGATCATCAAGGCGAGGACGCCCGGCAGCTGATAGGTCTGCATCAGGTGACCCACGAGGAACGGCGAGAACACGGTGGCGAGCCGACCCAGCGTGTTGCAGATGCCATTGGCGCGCAGTCGCACCTCCGTGGGGAAGAGTTCGGGCGTGTAAACGCCGAACAAAATGGCTGTCTGCACATAGATGGCGGCGATCAGGATGAAGCCGACGCTCAGCACGATTGCCGGGTCGGAAGCGGCGCTGAAGCCGGCGTAGATCCAGCCGGCCACGATGGTCACGATCGAAGCGCCGATGATGCTCCAGCGCCTGCCGATGAAATCGGCGGCGAAGGCGCCAACGGCGCAACCCACGAGCGAGCCGCTGGCCAACACCAGCGTGTAGCCGAACGACTGGCTGATGGTCAGGCCCTGGCGCAGAAAAAACTGCGGCAGGAAAATCACAAAGCCGAAGATCAGCGTGTTGATCGTGATGAGCAGCCAGCTCCCCAAGAGCAGACGCTGCAGCAGCGGGGGCGCCAGCAGTGCCAGCGCGTCGACGGGTGGGGTGGCCACCACTGGGGCGGGCGTCGGCAGCGGGCCGGCGGCCGAGGCTTCTGCCTCGATGGCCTGCATCAGCGCCTCGGCTTCGGCAACGCGGCCCTTGGACTCAAGCCAACGCGGGGATTCGGGCAGGGCCTTGCGCAGGTACCAGACGATGAGCGAGCCAACGCCGGCGATCACAAACAGCGGCCGCCACCCCCAAGTCGGCACAATCAAGTAGGCGATGAGCGAGGTTGCCGGGAACCCCGCCACCACCAAGAATGCCATAAATGCAAGCCAGCGACCGCGCGATCGCGGCGGCACGAACTCGGTCAGGGTCGCGTAGCCCACGACGATCTCGGCGCCGAGGCCCAGCCCCTGCACGAAACGGCAGGCGATGAGCTGCTCCATGTCCTGCGCGCCTGCCGCAGCCAGGGAGGCAAGGCCGAAGATCAGCAGGTTGACTTGGTAGGTGAAGCGCCGCCCGAACCAGTCGCCGAGGAAGCCGGTGACGAACGCGCCGAGCGTCATGCCCACGAACGTAAGCGATATGAACTGCAGATTTTGCGCGAGCGTGGAAAACTTGCTGCTGACGGTGGCCGCCAACACGCTGCCGGCGACATAGAGGTCATAGCCGTCGAAGAACATACCGGCGCCGACCAGCCAAAATATGCGGTGGTGGAACGAGCTGATGGGCAGGCGGTCGAGACGAGCACCCGCGTTGACCGACGTCGGCATGAAAT